>Ga0310125_10000734_pt1 | contig 15999 bp, 15 predicted proteins | sample CB11b_Tmax_Bot8__FD_203508 | JGI IMG/M metagenome (GOLD analysis project Ga0310125, IMG submission 203508) | Marine microbial communities from Western Arctic Ocean, Canada - CB11b_Tmax_Bot8 | ecosystem: Environmental > Aquatic > Marine > Oceanic | place: Canada: Western Arctic Ocean | collected... | reverse complement strand
GAAGTCAGTTCCCTGAGCGAATTCCACCGGTGTTTTGTCGTTAATTGAACTGTGTGGCCTGAAGTAGTTATAGACCTCCCGCCACCAGTTGCAGACTGATTGCGCTTCCCCCCGGGACCATCCGAAGGGTCCGGTTTTCGAATCTCGCCTGCCGGAGTGAAAACGGCGTCTATGTGGCCGCGGATAAGAAAAGGGACCATCGAGGATCTTACTTTTGACAACCTATCGATAAACCTGGACCGCTGGACCGACCATCCGGGTGGATATTTCGATCACCGTCCCTGCGCCATGGAACCCGAAAAACGCAACCTGCCCACCTCGGGCTTTCACATGGACTCGACAGCCAACCTCACCATGCGACACTGTTCCGTGTCATGAGGATCAAATCGGCTCGAAAATTTCCGGCATACTCTCTACGGCAAAAATATTCCTAGTCTCACGTTGGATAATTTTAAAGGCAAGTCAGCCTTTCCTGATAAGCACAAGGCCATAAAAGTTAAGGATTGATTGATGAGTACCGCTGAATCTGCTGTTTCAAAACAATTTGGAGTAAGGCGCCTCGCCGCCGCTTTTAGTTTTCCGCCGGCTTGCCGGCGGTATAATCAATGCCAGGCCGAGCACCCCAGGCGGGCAAGCCCGTCGAAATCCAAAGTGGCGAAGGCGCCGCACTCCAAAAACCGTTGTTCCGATTCGGACGTTGTTGCCATGATGCGTGCCTTAATAATTAGCCTGGCAGTGCTAATCCTGTTCGGTACAGAAGCGACGCGCGCGGCAAACCCTACCTTCGGTGCTACCAAGATTTTCGAACCTCCCGTGTTGGACGGGAAACTGGACGATGCCTGCTGGAAATCAACCACGCCGGTAACCATCTTCAAACAGCGCGGCAGTGAAACCCCCGCGAAATTTCCATCCTTCGGATACGTCTGCTATGACCAGAATAATCTGTACTTCGGTGTTCGTTGCATGGAACCGGATCCTGAAAGCATTGTCTCCACCACCAGGAAACACCGGATCCTCACCCATGAAGAAGATGTAAACGTTTTTGATGACGATTCGGTGGAAATCATGGTCAAGCCTTCGGGCGCTTCAGACCGCTATTTCCATTTCTCGATAAGTGTGTCCGGGTCCACGTTTGATGCCCTCCGTACCCATGGAGGCGGGGGGATTGATGAAAGCTGGAACGGCGAAATGACCGCTGCCACGTCGATTGGTCAGGATCACTGGGCGGTGGAGGTACGTATCCCCTTCTATACCCTGGAGATTCCTCCCGAGGTTATCTCCCGATGGGCCATGAACATTTGCCGCAACAAAAAGCAGCCCAGTGAACTCTCGGCCATCGCCCGCGAAGGAGAATTCAACGGGACCCATAAGTTCGCTCAAATCACCGGGCTTGATGTGGATTTCAAACGATTTTGCATCCAGGCGGGGAAGCCCATCCTCGTCGGTGAGATCAAAGACGGTAAGGCTTCCGCCTCGGCTTCGATGTCGCTGAAGAACTATACTGGCAAAGACCGGCAATTGAAGATCGAATATGTGGGAGAATCGGCCTCCGGCAGAAAACTGTTGACTACGACGAAGGGGTCCCTGGCCGCCGGAGAGCAGATTTGGATTAAACTGGGTCCGGTTTCGTTGAAATTCAAACCTTCTGATCGTGCCTCCACCTACGATGTCACAAACAATGCGCCTACCAGGCAGTTGGTGGTATCGGACGCCGACACCGGAGAGCGGTTGTTGCTGGCCAATCTGAAGTACCCAGCCCAAATGAAAATGCTGGATATCGACCTGGTCCAACCGAACGATCGGGAAACGGGTGCGCTAAGCGAGAAAGCAAGACCCATGACGGTGGAGCTGACAGCTTCCATCAGCAAGACAGCCTGTCAAAAGGGAAGTCTCATCATAAAGGTGATCCGCGAAGATCATTCCGAAGAGGTTGCCGCGCGCATTATTCCCCACCCCGCCCGGGTGTCCCGGGTCGTATTGGACCGTTCCACCTTACCCCTCGGCCCGCTTCGGCTGGTGGCAACCTTTCAGGATGCTGATGGCCAACCCATGGCTAAAGCCCAACGCACCTATGAAAACCTGCCCGCCAGGGAAAACACTGGGGTGGTGCTCAATAACCTGGTCACCGAACTTATCAACATCAAAGGACAGGAACCGGGTGATCCAGACCGAATAAAATTCACCAATCCCCGCAACGGCTGGGTTTTTTTCTCCACCACATCAAAAGGCCGTGTCGAACTAACGCTGAGGCAGAATACCCCCACGGTTTTAATTGGACATGGCTCCTACCGGTCCAACAAGTCCAACACAAACGAAGCCATGCGATGGCTCCCCGCCGGAGATCATGTCTTGAGTTTAAAACTCAGTGGAGACGCATCCCTGGAAAACCTGGTCGTCCGTTCCATCCCCACCCTCATGTACTGGCGTTATCCCTCGGCAGGTCTGTCCTGGGAATATCTCCAGAAGCATGTGTTTGGTCCGATGAACACGTTAGGCTTAGCCTTCAGCCCGGCCCAGGATTCTGAAAGCCAGCCCCTGATTAAGGAATGGGAAAATTCGGGCAAGCTGATGCTGGTCGGCACCAAGACCCGTATCTGGGAATATGACAATCCTGTGAAAATGGCGGCAGACGTCGCGTCTTCACCGGGATACACCGATCCCCTGCTGGGCGGGGCGTTCCAGGAGGAATTCAGTATTGCCGATTGGCCCATTGAGAAATACCTGCGTTTTGCTGAAGCGGTAAAAATACTTACCGCGGAGTATCCCGAAAAAAGAATCTACGCTTATTGCCACAGTTTATTCGGCCCACCGGAAACCAGAGCGTTCATCGAAGCCCTCATTGACAACGGATCCCCGTTTACCTGGGGCCGATACGAACGGGAAATGCCTGATGAGGAGAGCGCCAGGGCCAGGCTGGATCCCTTGTTCACCGAAGGGATGTTGGGATGGAAGGATTTCATTTTTGAGGCGCAAAACCACATCATCCCAGTCCTCGGATGCTACAACGTGGGTCCCGAGTCGTTGAACGAAAATCCCGCCATTGATTTCAAGGTATGGCTGGATGTACAGATGCAGCACCTTGCCACCCAACCCGCGTTTGACGGGTTGGCCGGGGTGATGCTGTACAACGCTAAGAATTCCGACGAAGAATCCATTCGTTGGTTGGCGGGACTCTACCGGCACTACGGCATTGAAGGGAAAAGGGAACTTCTCTCAGAAAAATACGGCTTTCGCTATTCGCTAACGCATCTGACCAATCCTGACTTTGATAACCAGACCAAGGAATGGACCATCTCACCGGCGGAAGAAGGTTCGATTGGCACCGGGACCTTCAAAGGCCTTGGACGCATGCAGGGCCGCGTACGAGGCAGCTCCCGGGGTGATAATTATATTCGGATGAAAAGAAATGCAAAACAACCGAACCGGGTAAGCCAGCAGATCAAAGACCTGGTACCCGGAGCGATGTACTCCATCAAAATGATTTCCATGGACTATCAGGATCTGATGGAAGGAGTTTCCGTCAAAAAAGACCTTTCGATTTCATTGAACATCGAAAACGTGGAGATGGACCCGTCAAAAGGCCTGACCAGGATTTACGAGAGCAGCCGGGGCCAGGAGGTTGGAGGTTCGTTCTCAAGGAATAACCAACCCTGGTTTAACTATCACTGGCGGGTGTTTCGGGCAAAGGGAGCCACGGCAAATTTGACCATCTCAGATTGGACAGCGGCCGACAAACCCGGCGACCCCATCGGGCAAGAGTTGATTTGCAATTTCATTGAGGTTCAACCTTATTTCCCTGAGCAGTGACGATGTGGCGGTACGGGTAGCATTCGCCGAAAATAGCCATCCCAAAGCAATAGTCCTACTAGTTGCCCAATAGGCACATAGATTCATATGAGGACGGGCTGTGGTCCGGCCAGCCGAACGTTGGGTATTTCTGCATAGAGGTACGTAAAGTCTCACAGGATTTCCGTAACTCGTTGGGAGCTATTAGATTTCCTCGAATTTTCGGCCCCCATGGCTTGCACGCCAGAATCTGGACCCGTCTTGTCTACCCCGTAGGGTCAAAGAACTCGAACGAACTTTTCGTTCTTTGAAATCAGCATAATACGCCGTCAGCACGACTGGGTTCTCGGCCGAATCTGGGACGATGTGATCGGTGACGCGGCCCGGACAAGGAATGCCGGGCAATCATGCCAGACCAGGGCGGAGTGATCCTGCGAAGGTGACGAGGCAAGCATGAATGGCGGAGCGTCTTCATCGGACAGGAGAATCCGTTTCCGTCCCATCTTGTCCATCAGGGCCTGGATCTGGGCGTTCTGGAACTCGATGACCTCCTGCTGGTGTCGGTTCACCCAGCCGCAGAGGATGAGGAAGAACAGTTGCCAGGGGCGTAGGACGAAGTTCATGAAAGACCAGTCTACCACGGACACGGGCCCCATCCGGTTTGAGGCCGGGCTTGCCGATCCGCTGAGATCGGGAGATGGTGGCCTCAATAAGTCGAACAAAAGTGGGTATTTTCAGGGCGGCTGAGTTTTTTGACCTTACGGGATGGAATCAAGGAAGCCCGATGTTGGACTTGGGCTTACGTTGACCAATACGTGAAGAGCCGTGGCACCAATACCGTTGTTTCTACAGTTGTTCTCGCTACTGAAGAGATGCCCAGAATCAAGGACAACAATTGGTGGCTCGATAGTGAGAAAGAAAACCTTCAGTATGAATGCAAGCCACCGTGGGATTGATCACAGGATTGCCGAACCAGAGGCTCTAATCCAGAAATCGGTCGGCGATTTCCGAAGAAGGGATCGCGCATTGCTCTTTCTTCCCCCAGATTTGATGCCGCGTTCCGGCGACGAGGCGATAAACCAGATTCCGAATCGGGCGGGGGATCCAGAGGAAAAGGCCCGCACACCTCACCGGTCCTTTCAATCGGCGCGCGATGCGTAGCGCCGCGTCACTCCGCACATAGGCATCGGCCCCGTCAATGTAGACCATAGTGCTCATGTCATCCGGATCGAGACCATGACGGTGGCACAGCTCCCGCCCTACATCCGACTGCAATGAAGCAAAGCGGAACAGACCCCGTGGATCTCGTTTGATGATGAATTGAACCGAGTGATCACACAGGCTGCACAGCCCATCAAAGAGCACAATTCTTTGGTCGTTGGTCATTTGTCATTGGTGGGAAGAGGGGGATGTAGCTTGGGATGGTTGGGGTTATTTGGAGACTCGTCAATAGTGATTTTTGACTTGAAAGGGGAGGGCAGCGGCAATCAACTCCCGCCGAAACACCCTTCCAACCTTCCACTATTCCATCCTTCCACTCTTCCCTTACCTCACCGCCGGCCGCAGCCGGCGGTAGAGCGTTTCCCGTATTTCTTCCACGCCTTCCCCAATCTCGGCCGACGCTTCCAATGGCGATTCACCCGTCTGTTCGCGAAACTCCGCCAGCAACGCGGTCGAGCCCGGTTCGTCCATTTTGTTGGCCACGATGATGCAGGGCTTTTCAATCAGATCCGCATGGTAGTCTTTCAACTCCCGTTTAAGGTTCCGGTAATCCTCCGCTGGATGGCGCCCCTCGGTTCCTGCCATGTCGATAACGTACACCAGGAACTGCGTCCTTTCGATATGGCGAAGAAACTCGTGCCCCAGACCCGCGCCCTCGGCGGCGCCGTCGATCAAGCCCGGGATATCCGCGACGCGAATGGAAGAATAGTCTTCGAAGATCAGGGTCCCAATCATGGGGTGAAGGGTGGTGAACGGGTAGGAGGCGACCTTGGGATGGGCCGCGGTGAGGGCGCGCAGAAGGGTCGACTTTCCGGCGTTGGGATAGCCCACCAGTCCAACGTGGGCCACCATTTTCAGTTCCAGCCGGAGGATCTTTGACTCGCCGGCTTCGCCGGTCGTGTGTTCCGTGGGCGCCTGGTGTGATGATTTGACAAACCGGGAGTTTCCCTTTCCACCGTTTCCGCCCCGGGCCACCTGGAACTCGTCCCCGTCGGCCACGACTTCGCCAAGCGTAGCACCGCTATCGAAAACGTTCACGATGGTTCCACACGGCACCCGGATGACCAGGTCCTCACCGTTCCTCCCATGGCTCTGCTGTTTGCCGCCTTTTCCCCCATGGCCGGCGCGCTGTAGCGGTCTGAAGTAGAGTGGAAGGAGGGAATCCTCATCTTTGCAGGCCTTGAGGACGATGTGTCCGCCCCGGCCCCCGTCGCCGCCGTCCGGTCCGCCGTGGGGTACATATTTTTCCCGCCGGAACGAGGCCAGCCCGTCACCGCCGTTGCCGGCCGTCGCCGTGATTTTGACGCGGTCTTTGAAGACGTGGGGTTTCATTTGCGGCACGCCGTCCTGCCGACCCACGGTCGTAATCGGGAACGTGTGAGCGCTGAGGGACTACTCCCCCGCCTCCACGATGTTGATTCGCCGCCCCTTCTTGTCAAAGTGCACCACGCCATTCTTCAAGGCGAAGATGGTGAAGTCCCGCCCCATGCCCACATTGCGGCCGGGGTGAAACTTGGTGCCGAGCTGGCGAACAATGATACTGCCGGCAGTGACCAACTGGCCGCCGAAACGCTTTACACCGCGTCGCTGCGAATTGCTGTCGCGACCGTTCTTGGTGGAACCTTGACCTTTTTTATGAGCCATCGCTTTCGTCCCCTTCCGCCGGCGCTTCGGATGCGGCCTCTTCGTCGGCAATGAATGTGTGAATCTTCACCCGCGTTAGGCTCTGCCGGTGGCCCTGCTTGCGGCGGTAGCCTTTGCGTTTCTTGTACTTGAAGGAGATGAGCTTCGGGCCGCGGAGATGCTCCATCACGGTGCCCGTGATGGTCGCGCCATCTATCGTCGGCGCGCCAACCAGGAGTTTCTGGCCATTCGACACCGCCAATACGCGGTCGAACGATACGTTTGATCCGGCATCCGATTCCAACTTCTCAACCGTTACAATTTCTTTGTTTCGAACCCGGTACTGCTTGCCGCCGGTTTCAAATATGGCATAGGGATCCATGAAAACCATCCTCATTGACCGGAATCTACCGCCCCGGCTCGCGGCCTTGAACAATCAAGGGAGGGCAGACGCTACCGGAGGATCCTCAGCCTGTCAACATTCCCCAAAGGGGCCCCCATCGTCATGCGCCATCCAGCACGGCCCGGATATTCAAGTCGATTCCGTCCAAAAAGGCCTGAATTCCAAAGCGTTCGGCATTTTTTCGAATCCGGACGGGGTCCCAGGTCCGCCCCGCCGCCTCCTCGATACCCTCCAGGAGGTCCTCTGCGGTCTGCCGATGGAAGAAAATTCCGGTTTCCCCTTCCACGATGCTCTCCATGGCCCCGCCGCGTCCGAACGCGATCACCGGTTTCCCGCAGGCCTGCGCCTCCACCGGTACGATGCCGAAATCCTCCTCACCGGGAAAGATCAGGAACCGGCAGCCGCGATAGAGGGAGTGGATTTCCGAATCACTTTTCCAACCCAGGAACTCCACGTTCTCCCCCGCTCCTTTCTGCAACCGGCGGGACGATCCCCCGGTGCCCACCACCTTTAGCGGCGACCCCAGGCGGGTGTAGGCTTCCACCGCCAATTCAATCCGTTTGTACGGGACCAGGGCCGACACGATAAGGTCGTACTCTCCACCTCCGTCTTGCCCTGGGGTGATGGCATCGACGTCCACCGGAGGATAGACCACGTCCGAATCCCGGCCGTAGAAGTACTTGATCCGTCGCTGCACATGTTCGCTGACGGCGACGAATCGGTGCACGCGGTCAGACACCCGGGTGTCCCACGCCCGCAGCCGGGCCAGGACCGGCCGGATGACCGGCTCCTTCAGCGGGTTCGCCCCGAAATACTGTTGATAGAAGATCTGGTATCGCATCGGTGTGAAGCAGTAACAGAGGTGACGGGTGCCGGGTTGGGGGATCAATCCCTTGGCCACGCAATGGCTCGTGCTCACCAGTAGGTCCGCCGGCTCCGTGCGCATCGATTCAATGATCCGGGGGAAGAAGGGAAGAAGGAGTCGAAACCTGCGCCGCAGGAGAGGCATGCGTTGCAGGCAGGACGTTCTCACGTCATGGCGGTTAATGGTGTCGCTGATGCGCTCGGGGTCGTGGACGAGGGTGTAGAGAATGGCCTGGGGCATTCCTTCACACAGCAATTCCAGGCACCGCTCTCCGCCACGCATGCCGGTCAGCCAGTCGTGGGCCAGGAGGGCTCGGAGATCTCCCCAGCCGGCGGGTACGTGGTAGCTCATGCCGGCCCTCGTTTCGGTTCGGCAGAGGGGCGCGCTAGCGATTCGTACACGGCAAGCGTCTCCCGGGCCGCCCGAGTCCATGAGAATTCCGCGGCCCGGGCCAGGCCGGCATCGGCCAGGCGGCGCCAGACCGCGGGATCGTCCAGCACGCGATGCAGAGCCTTGGCCATGTCTTCCACGTGATCCGGGTCCACCATTTCCGCGGCATCGCCCGCCACCTCGGGAAGCGCCCCCGCCGTGCTGCAGATCACAGGCACGCCACAGGCCATGCACTCCAGTACGGGCAGGCCGAACCCTTCGTAGCGTGACGGAACGACCAGCACGGATGCGGATTGGTACGCGCGGCAGAGCGCGTCGTCATCTACATATCCGTCCCAGTCGACCACCTCATCCAGACCCAGTTCCACGACCCGCTTCACCGGCTCAAGATACCGTTTGTCCGGCGATCCGATCACCCGGAGCCGGACGTCGTCGAGCCCGTCCTCCCGTGCCCGGGCAAAGGCCTCGATGAGCGTCAGCAGGTTTTTGTACGGGTCCATCCGCCCCACGTACAGGAGGGTGCGCATGTCCGGCGCGGCCTCCCGAGCGGCGGGCCGGTACCGCTCCGCTACGCCGTTGTAGATGACCTTGACCTTCCCGGCCTCCCCGGACGGCACCTTGAGGCACTCCAGGACGTCGTTTCGTGAAGTCTGACTCACCGTGACAATGGCATCGGCCCGGCGGGCGACGCTGTTCATGATGTGCCGGTAAACCGGAAAGAGCCGCCGTTTCAGCGAGCGCGGCGTGTACGACGGAAATTTCAACGGAATGACGTCGTGCAACGTCACTACGCACCGAATGGAGCCGTTCTCCCGGGACGGCAATCCCCGCAACGGAATCATGTAGTTTGGAGAGTGGTAGAGATCGGCGTGAAGATCGGCGAGCAAGCGTGGAAGCGCCAGTTGGTTGCGAAGGGAAAAGAGACCGTAATTCACCAACCGCAATTCGAAATTCGGCGCCGCATTGCAACGAGTCGCTTCGGCCGTACGGTTCGCCAGCCGGGATTCATTGAAGAGGAGAACATAGGTGTTGTCCGTGTCGATCTGCGCCAGGTGGCGGATCAGTTCCGTCGTATAGAGTCCAATGCCGCTGATCTCGGGGAAGACCCAACGCGCGTCGATGACGATTTTCACGCCGCCACCGTGCGGTAGATGTCCCAGGTGGCGCGGGCCGCTTTATCCCAGTTGAACCGGCCGGCCTGGGTGAACCCCAGCTCGCGCCGGCGCGCACGCTCCGTTTCGTCGGCAAGCAAATGGCCGATTCGTTCGACCCAGGCGTCGCGCTCAAAGGAGTCAAGGATGACGGCCGCGTCGCCCAGGGTTTCCGGCAGCGCGCCACGGTTGGACGCAACGACCGGTGCCCCGCAGGCCATGGCTTCCAACGGCGGGAAGCCGAAGCCTTCGTGCAACGAGGGAAAGACAAAACAGGAGGCTCCGCCATACAGGCCCGGCAGATGCGCGTCGTCGACGAAATCAAGCCGCCGGATACGGGTACGGCGATTGGAGGCCTCGATATGGTCCAGGATCGGCTCCACCTTCCACCCGGGCTTGCCCGCCAGCACCAGGTCGCCGTCAAACGATTCCAGCGCGTCGAACACATCCACCAGGAAGGAGATATTCTTACGCGGTTCGAGGGTGGCTACGAAGAGCAAGTAGGGCGCATCCAGACCACAGGCCTTCCGCGCGGCTTCAATGGCCTGCGCATCGGGAGGACGAAGCGTCGGCGACAACCCGGGAGGTACGATGAATATCCGGTCCCGGCCGACCCCGAGATCTTTCGAAATCTCCTCCTTGGAGCAGGTCGAGATGGTCAAAATCGCATCGGAGCGATTCACGGTTTCCTGGATCCTCGCCTCGAGATACGCCAGGTTGGCCGGCTCGGCTGCCTCGGGGAACCGCAGAAAGGAGACATCGTAGATGGTGACGATGGAACGGCCCCGCCGCAGGGGAGGGCGGATAAAATTGGTGAAGTGATAGAGGTCGGACGGGCCGGCAATCCAGTCGACCGGCGGCCAGGAAAGACGCTTCCAGGACTGCTGCACGAACGCCCCGGGCACCCATCGCACGGCGTGAAGTTCGGCGCCGTCACAGGAAAAATCGAGTCCACGGCGGCGGAAATCGAAATAGTAGAGGCGAAGTTGATCCTCGCCGGCATGCGCGCCGAGCCGTTCAGCCAGGCATTTTACATATCGGCCGACGCCCGCGCGCTGCGCTACCGCCGGCTGAATATCCATGCACACCCTCATCAATCCGGCAGCATAGTCTACCCCCGCCCCGGATCAAGCGCCGTCCCAGGGTCTCCACTGCAGTGGGCAGGCGTTAATGCTGTACCGCCACCTGGATGGTGGCGCGGAATTCGTCGAGGGAAAAGGGCTTGGCAATGATGGAGGCGCCGGACTCATCGATGAATGCCTGCATGCGCGTATTGAGCACGTCGCCGGTAATGAAGATGAAGCGATTGGCGAGCTGCGGGTAAGATTCCCTGACCCGCCGGTAGAATTCTTCCCCGTTCATTCCCGGCATCCGCCAGTCGCAGAGGATCAAGTCCGGAACCTTCGACTTGAGCAGGGCCAGGGCATCTTCACCTCGCTGGGTCGTCAGGACATGGAAGCCCTGGCGGGCGAGCATCTTCTTGGAGAGTTGGAGGATGTGTTCTTCATCGTCGACGATGAGGACGATTTTGCCTTCGGTGACCATTTGCTGGGGTGGGCGCGGCGGCTCCGCCAAGGTCTGCTGCTCCGAGAAAGGCGCGGCCGGGAGTTCGATCGTGAAGCAGGTCCCTTCCCCCACCCGGCTGGAAACGTGAATGTCGCCATCGTGCTCCTTGATCAATCCATAGCTCACACTGAGGCCTAGTCCTGTGCCCTGTCCCTGTGCCTTCGTCGTGAAGAAGGGGTCGAACAGTTTCTCGATATGCTCCGGTGGAATTCCCGGGCCTGTGTCCTCGATCATGATACGTACGCCTCCCGGCTGGCTGGAAGTGGTGAACCGAATGATGCCCTCGATTCGGGCTTCGACCATGGCCTGCCGCGCATTGTTGACGATGTTCAAGAAGATCTGTTGCAACTGATGCGGGTCGGCCAACACGGCAGGGAGCTCCTGGCCAAAGGACTTCTCGATGCGGATGTTGCTTGTTCGAAGCTCGTAGTTCATGTAGGTGACGGTAGTTTCCAGCACGACATTGACGTCAACGGCGGTCCGTTCCGGCGGCCGTTGACGGGCAAATCCGAGGAGATTCTGCACCACCTTGTGGCATCGCTCTGCCGACTGGCAGATCTGCTGCAGCTCTTCCCGGTGCTCATCCGCCAGCTCCGACTCTTCCAGCATCTGGGCAAATCCCACCATGATGGTCAGCGGATTGTTTAGTTCATGCGCGACCCCGGCGATGAATTCGCCCACCGCGGAAAGTTTTTCGCTTTGTACGAGACGCGCCCGCGTGTCCTGCAGGGACTGCACCGTAAGCTCCAGCTTCCGTCTCGACATTTGGAGGCGCTCGGTCATCTGGTTGAAATCGCGGGAGAGATCTCCAAATTCATCTCGTGTTGCGATCGGCACCTGTTGTGCGAAATCGCCGCGGCCCACGGCCTCCACGCGCGAACGGAGTTGGTGGAGCGGGCGTGTGACCTTGCGAATGACTACCCGGCCACCAGGCTGCCCAGGACGATCCCGAACAGCCCCATCACCGCCAGCCGCCGCTGCGTCTCCTGCAGGGTGCGGAGCTGGGGCTCATAGTTGAAAAAGAGAATGTACGAAACGGAGGCGGCGCGTTCGCCGGCATCGATCGCCCCCTTCATCATGAGAAAGTGTTCATCGTCCAGCACCACGGGGTGAATGCGGCTCTCGGTGGACAGCGGAGGCAGGTTGGATTCCATTTTCCGCTCAAGCTCCCGGCGAATGCCGGGCTGGCGGAAGCTGGTGACCACGATGTTCCCGTCCACCAGGAAGGCGATGCCACAGCCGATCAATCCGTTGATTTCCATGGCCTTGGCCGATGTAAGCTCATTCCCCACTGCAAGGGCGCTTCGCACCTCCTGGCTGATTTCCACCGGGACGGCGACGACACGGTACACACGGCCGTCGAGGGTCGACGGGGTCGTCAAACTGTTTCCGGAAATTACCCCGGCCACAGCGCTCGGGGATAGAACAGGCTCCTGAAACGTTGAGCCCGGCTGCTCGCGGGATACCCCGACAAACGGCACACCCTCAGACGTATAGTACTGAATGAAGGAGGCATTCAACTCTTCGGCGATATCGAGCAGCACACCGCGTAACGTCTGGCGGTCGCCCTTCTGCGCGGCCAACTGCGCCAAGGCCTTAAAGCGGGGATCACTCGGAATCGCGCGATACCGGAAAGATAGTTCGCGGTCCTGCATGCCGGAGAGTTGTACGTAGGTCTGCTCGCTTACCATCAACCGGTCCGCCGAAGCGCGGTGGGCCTGACCCGTGATCAGATCCTGGATCAGCCAGTTCGTTACTGCCACCAATCCGACCATAATTCCAATTACCGGAATCATGACCTTGGTGGTAAAGGCAAAACGGAATTGAGTATCGTTCTTCACGGCGAAATCAGAAACCGGGAAGTCCCTTGATGCCCATCAGGAAATCGACTTCGACGGTCCCTTCTGTAGGAACGACTACGGTTCCGGGTCTGCGCCGGCATCCGCTCATGCCAGGCGCGCAACGTGTAGGTTCCGGCCGGTACGTTCGGGATCAGGTACCGGCCTTTTTCATCCGTCTTGTCGAAGTACGGATTCTCCAGCACCAGGATGATGCAATTCATGGTCTTGTGAATGGAGCAGAATACGTCCCGGTCGGATAGTGACGCGCCGTCGATCCGGTCGCCCCGCTCGAAACTGTATTCACTTTTCACGACCATCTGTTCAGACCAGCGGTAGCCCAGCCCCAGGCTCAGTCGCCAGATTTTGTCGATCCGGTTGGGGTTGAAGAGGGAGCCGAACGGCGCTTGTCCGGCAATCGGGAATCCGTCGTCGGCGAGGATCTGGCTGAATCGGGCCGCTCCGTAGACCGGGCCGGCCAGGTCACCCACGCCTTCTACCGCGTAGTAATAGACGTCCCGCTAGTTGTTCGCCGAGGGATCCTCGTCGTCAACCGGATCGATGTCGCCCGTTCGCATGCCGCTCAGGCTGAAGCGCAGGCCGGTCCGCGGTTCCACGCCCACCCGGGCCACTACGGCCTTATCCTGATCGCCATCCTTCAGTGAGGGATGCCCGCCGTTCTGCACCGCCAGCACGTAGTCGATGTGGCCCCGTGATCCGTACAACTCGGCCCCTTCGTCGATGCCCCACATGTCGGAAACGGAGTGTGAAACCAGGGGGTTGTCGATGGCATCCCTGTAGAGGTACTCCTCCCCGAACGGGATATCGAATCGGCTTGGGCGAAAACCCCAGGCGCCAGAGCCCACCCGAAGGCGAAAAGCCCTAGTAAACAGCCTAAACCCTGCGCTTTTCCAGTCCCTGCACAATTTTCATGGAAACGCCATTCCCTCCGTACTGTGCCCTCCCGGTCCGGTGAGGGTTTTCCTGGCCGGGGAGGCAAAAAGCTAGTTTAGCATACCTCGTGCCATACGCGTCGAAGGATTGCCCCCTACTCGAGGTCGTAGAGCCCGTTGTCCGGGCTCAGGAATCCGGTCCCATCCGCCAAATAAAGCGGGTCTCCGGCATACGTTTGGTACCGGTCTTCCAGTGAAACAGCATGGCCGTCGCAAAACGCCACGTTGGTGCGCCGGCTGTGCCTGAATCCCTGGGTCCCCGCATAGCGGCCCGAGAACCCGTTATCGAAAGGGCTTCCAAACGGGCTCCGCATGAACTTGTTCGCGCCCCCGGCCCATTCGCCGTCACCGAAGAGTGCCGTCGCCGCAGGCCGGCCGATATCGCCGGAATGGGCCGGCCGCTGCGACCGTCCGATGTAGCTGGTGTTGTAGTTGTACCCGGTATACGGATCGGCCGCCCAGTTCGATTCTCCGCTAAAAGAGGGACACTGCTGCACTCGCGCGTCTCGATCGCCCCCCCAGAGGATTCCGGGTTCGACATCGACGCGACCGCCGCGCCGAACCTGGGTAAAATCCCACGCCTCAAGGACGAGGTCCCCGTTTCGCCGAACCGTACGCTCGGCGGCCGGATAGACGCCTTCGTGATCTTTTTGGAATACCTGCGCGGCAATAGCGAACTGCCGCAGATTGCTCAAACAGTGCACGCGCTTTCCCTCCGCCAGGCTTTGGTGCGCAGCCGTCGACAAGAGCGCGGCCAACACGGCAATGATCGCCACCACAACCAGAAGCTCGATCAGCGTGAAACCCGGATTACTGGAACGATTCATGATTCAACGGATGCAGGGCGCGCAGGCGAATCTTGTGGGTCGTCGAATCCGCGGGGACCCGCGCTTCGACAAGTACGGTTTGCCCCGTGCCGGGGGAGACGGAGTGTGCCTGGTCGATGCCGCCGGTGGACCAGCTTGAGCCGTCTTCGCTCCGTTCGACCTGCACCGCTATATCACGAAGACCGGCCGGTGCAGAGTAGGAAATGAGGATCGCCGGGGCGTTGGTGATTCCAGTCTGCGCCGCCCCGTACACGCTGCCGGGTTCCGCCACGTGGGGATCCAGGCCGCCTACGCACTCAAAAAGGTTGGCCCGCCTATCGCCGTCCGGGTCCGCGCCGCCGGCGGACACGGATGCATCGGCGCGCTCGGTGAAGGTGAAGTGTTGAAACCACCAGTGATCGTAGGGGGTCCCCGGCGCCACATCAGCCACCGCATCGATCTCGGGATTGAAGAATCCCTGCCGCTCGATCTTCAGATATTGAATCCATTTCCATCCGGTGGCGGGGTCCGCGGCCAGCGAGAGCGCGCTGATGTCATACGCCGTCCCGCCCGCGGCCCGGCCATAAAAGCCCGCGATCTCCGCTAGGGGGTGGCCGGCCAGGTCGGCGGGGCCGATGGCGGGGTCCAGCGGCAAGGTGGGATCGGTCTCTCCGGCCCACCACAAATTGGTCATGCCGGGAATGGACACCGCATGCGCCGGGTCGTACCGGCGTCCCAGCGTGGGGGCGAAATCATCGGCAAAGGGTCCGGACACCATGGAAAGGAAGTTGGTCCCATCCTGGCTCACTGATACAAGGGCCGGTTCGCTTTCCAGCAACGCGCTGGCCGCTGCATTGGAAGGATTGCCATTTTCCCAGGTTCCGCCCCCGGCCAGGTTGAAGAAGGCGTTACCGTAGACGATGAAATCCATCCCGTACGGATTGGCGGGATCATCCAGCACGGGATGGTCGAAACGGAGGACCAGCCGGCCGCCGTTCCCGATGCTGACCAGTTCGAACCAGCGAAAGGCCGGTCCCACCGGGACTGTGGGAACGGGGTTGGTTTCCGGCAGCGCCACGCCGTCGCCGGTAGTGTCGATCGTTGGCCGGCCCAACGCGGAGTCTGGATCGTTGAACGGGTCACCGCTCACCGCGTCCAGTCCGACGCCCGTCCCCTCCACGTAGTCCATCACTTCCACCGCATAGTCCGAGCGGGCGGCTACGGGAAGACCGGGCGCGTCATCGGTGCCCCCGGGTATGCTGCTGAAATCGGCATCGAACCCCCAGCCCAGCCAGGATCCGTTGGTCAACGCGAGGAAAGAGAATCCCAGTGAGGATTCCTCCCATGCACCGTCTGCGTACGGATTACCGTTGCCGATCCAAATACTCCAGAACCCG
>Ga0310125_10000729_pt1 | contig 16052 bp, 11 predicted proteins | sample CB11b_Tmax_Bot8__FD_203508 | JGI IMG/M metagenome (GOLD analysis project Ga0310125, IMG submission 203508) | Marine microbial communities from Western Arctic Ocean, Canada - CB11b_Tmax_Bot8 | ecosystem: Environmental > Aquatic > Marine > Oceanic | place: Canada: Western Arctic Ocean | collected... | reverse complement strand
CCATTGACGGCACGTATGAGGGTGACTTCGCCGCGGCGGCCGGGGTGGCCTATCGTCTGGGGCGCGAAGGGCGACAGGAGTACGGGGAGCGGTTCGCGGGCGAAATCTATATGGACTGGCGGCCACACCACGGTGAGCTGCACCCGGCGTCGACGGGCGAGCCGAGCGATTACATCCAGGCCTACTGCTTCCGCTCCACCATGTGCGTGGATCCCAGCAAGCGCATCGCCATCGAAAAACCTGACTCGTATCAGCAGTTCTATCCAATGTATCGAGACCTGCTCGAGGACATGCACACCGGACGCGTTAAGTTTCTACGCGAAATCGTCTGGCTCAACCCGCTGTCGAACATGAAGGCCACGGTCAACGGCCACCTTGAGGCGCTGACCAGCATGGACGTAGCGGAGGTACACCTCAAGTGGTCTGAGGGCGACTGGGACACACGGCGAGAAATTTTCAATTTCTATAAGGAGTACTCGTTAGGGTTGTGGTATTTCCTGCAGCACGACCCGGCGGTGCACATCGCCTTTCACGAGGACGCGGGCTGCTTCGGGTTGCCGCCGGACGAGTATCCGCACGATGGTCATTGGGCGTGGCAGCTGTACGTGCGCGAGTCACGGCGGATTGTGGGCCAGTACACGTTGACCGAACACGACAGTGTGCCCCCAGCTGGGCGACAACGGGCCCCCATCCCCAAGGATGCTGTCGCCATTTACGAGCATGCGTTCGACTGCCACGCCTGCCGGAATCGTGGCGGCGACGGCGAGGTCTGCGCCGACGATGGTTTTCAGTTACTCGAAGGTACGATCTGGTACCGCAACCGGATGGGTTCGGTCAACAGGCCATCCTCGATTCCCTACGGCGTCATGGTGCCGCAGGAGGTGGACGGCCTGCTGGTACCAGTGGCGATGTCGTCCAGTCACGTGGCGTACACGGCGTTCCGCCACGAGCCGATCTGGATGGCGACTGGTCAGGCCGCCGGCAACGCCGCTGCCCAGGCGATTGGCGATGGCACTGCTGTACGCTCGATTGACGTTGGCAAACTGCAGCATACGCTCGTGAAGCAGCGACACGTGTTAGCTTGGTTCAACAACCTGCCTGTCGACGATCAGCGGTTTGAGCAGGTGCAACTGGCTGCGCTTGCCGAGGACTATCCGGAATACGATGCCGAGCCGCTGCTGTAGGACGAAATGTAACGTTTCCGGACGCTATGGATGCAAGTAGTTGGCCAAGTAACCATGCATAATCGAGACAGTGGATTTCTCTGTGATAGTTGAAATGCGCCGTTGCCATACACGTGCCATCCCGCCAATCCTGCCCTGCTCGATCCCTGGAATGCAGTTTGGTGTGTGTCGAGCGTACGCGGCTGCCCCGTCCGCGGATATTGTGGCCAAGGCTAATACATGGCTGGCTAGCTCGACCGCCGTCGGATGGGAGCACCTGTAAATCTATTGCGTGCTTGGGGTACATCATTGCAAAAAAGTCTGTATGCTTGTTTGCTTTCAATATGTACCGCTGTCGGCATTTAAGTTTGGCAACGGCCAACGTTAAGGAGTGAACTATGCGACCGAATGTGATGATTGAGAAAATTCGGGCCGGCCACACGGTGGTGGGGCTGGCCAACATGTATCCGGCATCAGGCATTATTGAAGGAATGTGCCGGGGTTGGGACTTCGTTTGGATCGACGGCCAACATGGGGAAATGTCGATTGACGCCTGCCTTCACGCCGTGCAGGCGGCTGCGGCAACGGGGATTGAAACCCTCTTGCGTATTCCCAGCCATGAAGACTCTTCGCTGGGCCCCTTTGCGGATCTATCGCCCTCGGCGGTCATGGTTCCGATGGTAAACAACGTTGAGGAGGCGAAGAATGTGGTTGGAGGATTGCGCTTTCCGCCACTGGGCCGACGTAGTTACGGGGGGCGGCGTGTTATTGACCTTCATGGTCGCGACTACTACACAGAGCGCGAAGTAATGCTCGTGGCCCAGATCGAAACACTTGAAGCAGCAAAGAACGCCGAACAGATTGTTGATGTTGAAGGGGTCGACGCCTTGTTCTTCGGGCCTGATGACATGAAGGTGCGGATGGGCATTCCGATCAACACAACTGCGGCGGACAACAAACAACTTCGGGACGCGATGGGGCAAACTGCCAAGGCTGCACGCAATGCAGGCAAGTTTGCTGGAACGGTAGCGGCATCAGCCAAACTGTCACGAATCGCAGTAGATATGGGTTACCAGATCATTGTTGGCGGCGCTGATATTGCGTTTATGCGCATTGGTGCGGCCAACTTACTGGAGGAACTTCGCGAAGAACTGAAGCAGGAAATGGCACCCGAGGCCGCGGTGAAAGCGGGTAGTGGTGTATACGGCGGATAACCGCCAGTTGGAGACGTTGTTGAAATGGCACGACCATCCTTGCTTTGGTTATTTCCTGATCAGTTTGAGAAAATTAACGGTGTGGCCGATATTCTGACCTCTTTTGCGGAGGTGGATGTTCGGGACATCGAGCGGCCGGAGATCATGGAATGCCTGGGCGATTATGAAATATTGATTCCGCAACTTCGACATGAGATCAATCGTGAAGTGATCGATTGTGGAAAAAGACTTCGTATGATCGCAACACCCAGTACGGGTACCGACCATATCGATGTGAAGTACATGGCACAACGCGGGCTTGAACTGGTATGCATCAAGGAGGATCGGGAGTTTCTTGATCGAGTGCAATCAACCGCCGAATTAGCATGGTTGTTGATTCTGGCCGCCAATCGCAATCTACGCGCTGCGACGCGACATATTGAGGGCGGTCAGTGGCAAGCCATGGCCGTCCGTGGCCATGAACTCATTGATCGCACTTTGGGGATCATTGGTTATGGCCGATTAGGGACCATGGTTAGTCGATTTGCTCACGCAACCCGAATGAATGTGGTCGCGACGGACCCCCAGCCCATCCAGGATGAATGGGTTACCCAACTGCCACTTGACCAACTGTTGGCGCAATCGGATATCATCACCATTCACGTCCATCTGATGGATGAGACACGGGGCATGATCGGACGTGATCAAATTTCCAAGATGAAGAAAGGTGCTTTTCTGGTAAACACATCCCGTGGCGGGATCATTGATGAAGATGCTCTCATTGCGGCGCTTCGTGATGGGCATCTGGCGGGTGCCGGTCTTGATGTGATCCAGGGTGAGCGGGATCCGAATCGTAACGATCGGCCGCTCATGCGTTACTTTAGGGAAAACGACAATCTGATTCTTACACCACACTATGGTGGTGCGACATTTGAATCACAAGCTAAAGCTTTTGTGTTTACGGCCAACAAGATCAAGGAAAAGTGGGCGCAGATCGCGCCAGGTAATAGTTGATGGTTTCTGATCCTACCAGTTCTCTTCCCCAACTGCGTACATTCCTCGAGGGCCACTTACTCGAATCGATTGTTCCTTTCTGGTTAAAGCATGCAGTTGATCCCGCTGGGGGGCTTAATAGTTGTATTCGTGATGATGGGGAGGTTGCCAGCCGCGACAAGTGGTTATGGAGCCAGTGGCGTGCGGTGTGGGTGTATAGCTCTCTTTACAACCTGATTGAACAACGGGACGAATGGTTGGACTTGGCGAAACATATTTGCAATTTTGCTGTCCGGTTTGGATGGGATGAACAGGTGGGGGGATGGGTGTTATGTTTGTCCGGTGATGGCAAGGTAATACGAGGTTGCGATAGCATCTACGTCGATTCGTTCGCGATCTACGGGTTAACAGCCTTGGCCAGGGCGACGGGAGATGATCAATACACGTCGCTGGCACAGAAGACGGCAGATCACGCTTTGCGTCGTCTTGCCATGCCACACGACGAGATCCCACATTTCCCTTATCCAGTGCCCAAGGGTGCTCGCGTCCATGGGATCGACATGATGTTTGCGCTGATGTTCTGGGAATTGGGGCAGTTTGTTGACCAGGACAAATACCGAGAGGCCGCGATCGTACATTGTGACGAGGTATTCGACCATTACTACCGTCCTGATCGCGACATGTTGCTTGAACGCATTGCTGCTGATCGCAGTGAGTTTCCACCACCTTTAGGCACCGCAGTCAACCCCGGGCACGTGATTGAAAGCATGTGGTTCCAGATCCATATCGCGCGTGACCGTAATGATCAAAAACGCATCGATAAGGCAGTGCAGTTAATCAAGCGGCACCTTGAACTGGCGTGGGATGATGAGTACGGCGGGATGCATCTGGCCGTCGATGCTGATGGTGGCGATAAAATCGGCTGGGAGTTTGCGGATACGAAATTGTGGTGGCCACATACGGAAGCCATGTATGCCTTGCTGCTGGCTTACGAGCACTGTCGTGAGGATTGGTGTCTCAGGTGGTACGATAAAGTGCATGAGTATGCATTTGCCCATTACCCGGTCCCCGGACACGGTGAATGGCGTCAGAAACTGGATCGTAAGGGCGAGCCAATGACGGATGTGGTCGCACTTCCAGTTAAAGATCCGTTCCACCTGCCGCGTGCTTTGATTTATTGTATTGATGTATTGGGGCGGTTAACGCAATGATCAGGCGAGCCATTGTGACAGGCGGTGCAGGGTTTGTTGGTTCGCAACTTGTGTGGCAGTTGCAGCGCCAAGTTCCTGATGTACAGATAGTCATCATTGACGACATGCGCTGCGGTACATTTTCTAATCTCGTAGATGATCCGTTTGGCAAGTCTGGTCCGTTTAAGGGTACCGTGATTGCCAAGCCACTTGCTGCCGTTGATATAAGGGAGATTGCCGCCAGGTTTGAACCTGACGTGATCTTCCATGAGGCCGCCATTACCGATACAACCGTGACCGATGAAGCGACCATGATCAATGACAACGCAGATTCATTTGACACTTTGATCGATGTAGCTCAATCAGTTGGCAGCCGTCTTGTCTGGGCATCTAGCGCGGCAACCTATGGCATTGAAGCGGGTGGTGCTACCGTTGCGCATCGTCCCTTTGCCTGCGGAGATGCCGGTTACCCGGCCAATGTGTATGGGTTTTCAAAGTGGCTGATGGAGAACCAGCATCGGCGGGCGGTGGCCGATCGTCCGGATTTGCGCATAGTGGGTTTGCGCTACTTCAACGTATTCGGGCCCGGTGAAGATCATAAGGGCAAGATGGCGAGCATGGTCTACAAGTTGGCGACGCAAATGCTAGACGGGGAGCGACCGCGGATATTTTTTGACGGTACGCAGGCACGTGACCAAGTCTATGTCAAAGATGTTGTGGCTGCGACAATAGCCGCTGCAGCAGCTGATACGCAGGTAGGTATCTACAACGTCGGTTCAGGTGTTGCCACGTCCTTCAACCAAGTTGTTGAGCAACTCAATGCTGCATTGGGTACCGATCTGTCACCTGACTATTTTGATAATCCCTATTCGTTCTACCAGGCATATACCTGTGCCGATCTAGATGAAACCAGGAGCGGGCTGGGCTGGCAACCTTCTTATAGCCCAGAAGATGCGATTGTTGAATACGCCCATTGGATTAGGGATCAGCAGGCAGATTCCAAGCAGGCGTTGTCCGAGATGAAACTCTAACCGGACCCATTGGGGTAATCATGTCTGGTTCGGGTTGACAAACGTAAGGCTTGAAAGGCGTACCCACGCATCATGTCCATTGGCGAGTTGAATACGGGCCCAATCGGTGCGTTGTTCTAGAACCTTCACCTCTGTACCGGCCGGTAAGGGTTCAGCAAAACGAATTGGTGCACCTGCTGAATCGGCAGCCCGGGCAATGGTTTGCGATGTGGTGATCACCGCGTTGTTGGATGCTTGGCTCCAATGGCTCATGGCCGATACCACCAACAGGGTAAGCCAAACCAGGATCGGAATGATCGCGGAGTTTCTAGCCCAGAGATGTTTCCATCGAACTGAAATTGCAATCAGGACAGATGCAACGGCGAAGCATAGGCCCGTAATCAACGCGATCTCACCGTTTGACAGAGTTGTACGCCAGAAGAAAAATGTATCGAGAAGCGTGTTTGGTTGTGGCCGCGGCACCCAATTAGGCAGGTACTGGCGGGTGTGTTCCAGGTTTTTCTGCGCCGTGGCTTGGCCCGGTGTGATGGTAAGGGCGCGACGGTAGGCGAGAATGGCCTGCCCAATATGTTCGCCTTGCAGAGCCGCATTTCCCATATTGACGTATAAGGCCGCGTTATTGATGTCGAAGTTGGTGATCACTTGGTCGAATAAATGTTCAGCACGTCGGAAGCCGAGGATCTGTTTCTGACGGTCGGCTGTGTTCAGGGCCTCCTGGTATTCCGCAATGGCATGGTTGGCCAACTCGCCTGCAGGTTTGGCATCTGCAATGGTGGTCGTGACGCTCAATACGAGCAGTGAAATAGCTAGTGGTAAATTGTTCATGTTGTGCCGACTATATGTTGCGCAACATTGACTGCCCGGCGGTACAAATCGGGATCAATGTGTTCGTTTGTACTGGTCGTTGGTCTGAAGGCTACGACGTCACATGCAGCAACTATCTGGTCAAGTTCAACTCGCTGTTCACCGGTTGTGTGACCTACCATCAGCCGTAAAGCATCGGCGATTTGGGTGGCTGCCGGTTGGTTCGGCAATTTTTCTGCACGGTGAATACAGATCAACTGTTGCCTGAAGAGCTTGCGCCGAGCGAGTAGTTGTGGATCCATCTCTGTACGCTGCCGCCACAGCCATGCAAGGAGCATCAGGCTGATCGATCCGGTGTAAAGGACTAGTAGTGTCATTCTTCCGCCGTATCGATCGGATTCGTTGGTCAGTAACCGAGCGGTATTCGTTTCAATTGCCAAGTCGGCACCGGTCATTGTCAAGCGATTGGTGGCTTGGCGGTTTGCAACGGCTTGACTGGGTGGTGTTGTGGGTTGCGACGTCGTTTTATCTGGGGTATTTGCATGGATGACATCCTGGGCGCCCACCATTTGGGCAGGTAACACTTGGAGCGCGATCGGCTCGGAACGAGCTGTCTCAAAACGCTGATGCTGTGGGTCGAACCAGGAATAAGCGATCGGCGGAATCTGGCTTGCCGATTCGTCCATGACCCGCAGGGTTAGCGAAAACTGTTTGCTGGTGCCATCTTGTGACACCACACCGGCGGCTTCCTCGCTCGACAACCGAAACTGCCGGGGATCAAACCTGTCCTTGTCATTGTCCGTGGCGGCACTCACTGAAGGCAAGCCGGCCTGGTCTAGGTTGCCATCACCTCGGAGCGTGACGATCAGCATGATTGGATCGCCGACCCGGACGACGGATCGATCGGCCTGGACCTCAACAGAAAACCCATGGCCGACTGCCCCAGCAAAACTCGGTGGCGCTTCGTCGACGGGAATCTGACGAACTACAAGTGTTTGGGGCTTGCCCACGGATCGCATCATTTTGTAGCCCAGTGGTTCTCGGCCGAAAAACGTACGACGCCAGTTGGTCACGATTTTTGTCGAGGCTGTGATGGGGGATAGTTCATGCTCGCCTTCTTCTGTAACAACCAACGTGCGTGTACCAGATACGACCAGGTATTCACGTCCATCAAACACTCGTTTTGTTACCTTGGCCTTAATCCGGATTCTCCCCTTCTGGGTGGCGAGCGGGAGTACCTGATCTTCACGTTTGGGCGGGTCATCGATAAATGAAAAATGATCGAAAAAGGAAGAATGAATCATGAGGTTTTCAAAAGAAGATTGGATTTCGTCTGCTGTGCCGCTATGCCACCATTCCACGGTGACGGGTACACGCTGGCCAGGGTAGACGGGCCAGTTAGGTAGAGTCAGGACGACTCGCATGTTGGGGTCGATTTCAATTTCCTCAAAGCGTAATTCAAAGCCACGTGTCTTTGCCGTTTTTTTATCTTGCTTGACGGTGAAGGCAGGGATTTTATAATTTCCGGCACGCTGGGATGTGGCTTGATAGGTAAACTTGTAGGTGACCTGCTTCTGGACTGTTTGGCGTCCAGAAAAATCAACTTGTGTAAAGACGGAAACTTGTGGGCTTACACCCACGAGTTGGAATGACACCTCGCCGGACTGTCCTGGCTCGCAAGTGGGTTGCGGGTCCTCTGTAAATCCTTCAGCCGTAATCTGGAGTGTGGTCGGCAGATCAACGTGATGCGGTCCTTGCTGGATGGCGACATCTGCATGTTGTGCATACACGCTGGCTGAGCTGGCCCAGAAGGTCAGTACAAGACAAACGATGGATTGCCGACGGATTTTCATTACCAATCTTTTGCCACCGGTACATACCCCATCGCTTGGCGATTTCGGTTGCGTTGACGTTGTGCCTCGCGGTCACGTACCATTTGGAGCAACTGTTTTAGGTCAAAGCGTTGGTTGGGTTGTTGTTTCTGTTCTTCATCCCGGCCCGGATTATTCTGCTGCTGATCTTCGCCCTCTTGTCTTTGCTGCTCTTGATTCCCCTCGGGTTGATTTTGTGGCTGTGGGGGCTCTAGTAATTGAAGTGCTGCAAGTAAATTAGTTAATGCAGTCTGCTGATGGTCATGAACACTTTCGGCATTAAGAGATTCCTGTTTCATTTCCGAGTGGGCTAATGTCATCGCGCCGGTTGCTTGCATGACATGGTTTGCGGCCTGCTGTATCTGATGGGCTGCATGCTGTGTTGATTGGGTAGCCTGGTCATGGGTGGCCTGATCTGCGGTTTTTTCCGGAGGTTGTTGCTCGGATTGATTTTGCAAAGACTGGGCAATCTGGTCGGAAACAGAGGCCAAATCCCTCTGTTGGACAGCCAAAGGCGCTAGAGTTTCAGTAAGTTGTGCTGGGTCATTTAGTGTGACTACGTCACGCGTCTGGTCCGACACCTCGGTTTGACGCCGTGCCGTATCACGCAGGTGTTCAACCAGCGAAAAGAACAGGCGCCGCAGAGCTTCAAGTTGGTCAATGCTCTGGTCAATATGGACGGCCAGGTATCCGTCAGCTTCATGAAATTCATCCGTATTAAAGGAAGCGACGGTTTGGATGATGCGATTAAAAGTTTCTTGGATCCCCGCAACCAGTTGCTTGGCCAGTTGGAACTGTTGGCGTTGGGTTTCGGAGTCGACCTCGGATGTTGGTGGCGTCGGTGTATCTGGGGTGGACGGGTTGACTTTGGCCAATTTTCCAAGCGCCAAGTCAAATAAACCGTCCAAACGTTGCAAGCGCGCAGTATTCTTCGACTGGGTTTTCCCCATCAGCGGGATTTGGTCGGCGATAGACATGTTCTGGTCTGCTTGGTTGTGTTGAAGGATGCCTTGAATCCGCTTTTGGTCACCATAGACCAGTTCGATCAGGCCACGAATATACAAAAAGAGTTCGTGCGCCTGTAAAAGTAAATCGGTTCCCCGTTCCTCAGATTGATAAGCTTCTATATCGCGTTGCGATGCGAGGGCCTCGCCGGCGATATTAAATGCGTCGTGAGCACCTTGAACCAAGGGCAACGCTTCGTGAAGAATAGCCAGCAACTGTTGTTTGCCCTTGATGTCCTCTGGATTGACCGTGTCCCTGTTAGTGCCTTCTGATTCGGGTGGTAACTCCTCACTGGTCAAGCCCGCTTTCATGCGTGCAGATAGTTCCCCGGTACGTGCACGTACGGTCATCAGTGATTCATCGAGATGGTCTCTTGTCAACCAATGGGGTTTGTGCGGATCTTTTTTCTGGTTCACAGATGGTGTTGATGCTGCGGTGGCAAACAACGCTGTGTTATGTGTCATCCGCGTTGCGTCGCCGACAAGGGTGGCGAGCACCTCGACTAGGTTGCGAAGCTGGTCCCGTGCACGCTTGAGTTGCCCCAAGGCGGCAGATGCACGGCGATAGGCGCGGTCAGCATGACGCGCCCGCAGATGCTGGCGGCCCTGGCTCATTCGCTGTGTGGCTTGGTACAGATAGGCTTGCACTCCGTTCAGCTGAGCCGCCCGCAGGTTCTGCTGCGGCGTGTGTTGCTCTTGATCGTCAGCGTTGATCTTTTCACGTTCATCGCGTGCCGATTGCGCGATCTGGTCCGCGAGGGCCAGGCATTTTCTTTGCTCAACTTCGAGATTACGGAATTCGCCACGGACGACATTTGAAATTACCTGCTGATCCAAGTGAACTGAGCTCTGAACCAAAGGCTGAATGAGTCCCACCACTTGCCGCTGCTGGTCAATCAGGTCATCGAGTTGGTCGGTCAGTTTCCCCTCGTTTTTCTGCGAGAGGGCATCGGCCAACTGTAATGCGCGACGGGTCACGATTTCCAGATTCTGACGCGCTATCGTCTCGTCGGGTGCAAGGCGGACCGCTTCGCGTAACCAGGAAGCAGCAGCATGAAGTGATTCCAGTGCTTGCTTGGGTTGGTCTTTGAGGGCTGCATCTGCATGCTTGATGTCAACCCATGCAAGGTTATAAGTTGCCTGAAAACGCATCTGGCCGTCGGGTCCCGCATGTTGACGTGCCAGGTTAAGTTTGGATTTCGCATCGTCGAGTTGTCCTTGATTGAGCAGGGTGGAGCCTTCGTTATAGAGGTTGCGAGGGTTGCGGATTTTTTCTTCTTGGCCGTTTGTTGCCGTGGCGGGTGTCGGCATGAACATAACCAGTAGTACCAGGCCAAAGGCTGCCGAAACCATGTTTTGGGTGCTCGGTTTGAAAGTGGATCGCCGGTTGCTGACAACCAGTGCTGCGGCCAGGCTACACAACGCCAGCAGGACGGCCCACTGGTATTGTTCCTGTTTGATCCAACGGCCCTGATCATCTAGTCGGCCACGTGTCAAAGGTGAGATGTGGGCGTCGTAAATGGATTTCAGATCGAGTGCGCTAGTGCCAGCTGGGATGTAAACCCCATCAGTTTCCAAGGCCAGTTTGCGTAGCAGTTCACCTCCTAAACGACTCACGACAGCGGTTCCATCTTCATCAAGGACCGGGGTACGGGCGCCGGTCTGCTGGTTGGTGACGAAGATCTGGCTGCCGGCTTCGTCACCAAATCCGATCGCAATGATACGGATTCCTCGCTCCGCAGCGGCCTTGGCAGCGTCAAGGACATGAGAGTCATGGTCGTCGCCGTCAGTAATCAGAATCACGGCTCGGGACAGATCCGATTGGCCGTGGAATCCGTCGATTGCCTTCCAGAGAGGGGCTTCGAGATTCGTTCCGCCATGGCTGACGCTATGCGGTCCGGCCGATTGGAGAATGAGCCGCAGGAATCCGAAGTCGGGGGTCAATGGGCAGAGCACGGTTGCTTTCCCGGCAAAGGCGATCAAGCCGACATGGTCCTCATCTAGGTAGGCGAGCAAATCTTGAATCTCAGCCTTGGCGCGGTCGAGCCTATTGGGTGCGACATCGGCTGCGAGCATTGAACGTGAGACGTCCAGGCCGATCATGATTTGTGCTCCTGTTCGCGGCGTTGAGACATATCGAAGCCCGGACTGAGGACGCATCAGTGCAAGCACCAGAAAGATGCCTGCCAGTCCTAAAAGTGCGATTCGCATTATGCGACGCAAGCGTATTGGCCGGTTAACCAATCTTTGCTGCATTACGGTCGAGAGGAACTGATTCAAGCGGTGGCTGCCACGTTGTTCCAGCCAGAGTAAGAGTAAAACAAAGGCGACAACGGCCGACATGAGATGAATCCACTGAGGTTGGTCGAAGTGCAGATCTATCATGGTAGTTTCCGGAAAATCGTACCCGATAATAGTCCACTGGTGGCGATCATTGCCATGGCAATTGCTACGAACGGAGCATACCACTGCCGATATTTCAAATAGTGAATCTCTGTTATCTCTGTACGTTCAAGTTGGTCGATCCGGGTATAGATCTCTGCTAGGCTGTCAGCATCAGTTGCTCTGAAGTAATGCCCTCCTGTCTTTTGTGCAATTTTCTTGAGCGTGTCTTCATCGATCTCAACTTGCACGGGTCGAAGGACCTGCCGTCCGGTGAAGGGATCCGTGGCCGGTAAAAGTGCTCGGCCCTCGGAACCAGTTCCAATGCAGTAGACCTTGATGTCATGTGCTGCTGCCAGTTCGGCGGCTTGGTGGGGTGAAATATCGCCCATATTGTTTACACCGTCAGTTAACAAAATGGCGATCTTTGACTGTGCGGGGTGTCGGCGCAATCTTTCTACGGCCAGCGCCAAGCCTTCCCCGATTGCGGTACCATCTTCATTTCGTTGCCGAACGATATTCACATCATTAAGAATGTTGACAAGGTTTCCGTGGTCAAGTGTAAGTGGGCATAGGCCATCAGCGTATCGAGCAAACGCGATGAGGCTGATCGCATCATCGGGCCGCCCGGAGCCGCCCGGTTTGGTCTGCAAGTTTTCCTGGGCGGAGTTGCCAAGTACAAATTGTTTAAACAGACTCTTGACCACCTGTAGTCGGTTAATATCCATTTTCCCCTTGACCAGGTCCCGGGCTTCCATGGATCCCGAGCGATCAACGATCATTGCTATTGCGATGCCTTTGTGTCGGACACGCGTTCGGTCATCTGGTGTACGCGGTCCAGCGAGGGCGATGATCATGGCAAGTGCTGCGATTGCCACCATGCCAGCGGGTAAGTTGATAAGTCGAGCGCGTATCGAACGTGGTGTACGATCGAACACCGTCAGTGATGAATAGGCCACTGCTGCTGATGAGTTGTGCCTCCAGAGCAGGTAGGCGATTGGGACAAGCAGTGCCAAGGCTAGGAACCACGGATCACGAAACTCCCAATCAAACACGAGCCGCCTCCTTTAACCGGGTGGTTGCTGACTGTCGGGAACCTGGGTCTCCGTGCGTTTGATTTTGGCGGGTGTCGTTCAGGAATCGTCGTGCCGAACTGACTGAATCAGCGATGTCTGTGCTGTTTGGCACAAAGTTCGCGAACTTGACAAGATCCGCCTGGCGAAGGAAATCGCGTAATAGGGGTTGATGGCCAGTAGCCAGGTCAGGCGAACTGCTCATTGCTGTCAGGAATTCCTCCGTAGTCAGTTCGGGTGCGCGCAGGTCGAAGCGATTCTCTAAGTACCAGCGAATGATGGCCGATAGCTCAACGAAAAATGCATCAATTTGCTCAGGGCTATTTCTTGGCCTATACAAAAGTCCTTGCATGCGGTCCAACGCAATTTCATAGCTGGTGCGTTGTCGTGCTTTGCGGCGAGCGCGTAGCCACAGGCACAATGCAACTGCCATGAAGACCAGTGCAGTGCCGCTGGCGACGGGCCAGATCCAACTTGCGGGTTGGTGGGTTACAAGCGGTGGCAGGTGATCCAACTGGTGATTTAGTTCAGCGTGGGCATCGTCGGGTAACACGGATTTGACTTCGAAGGCAACGGTCGGTGTAAGTATCTCATAAGCATCCATGCCTTCGGGCGCCTGTTGCTGGCCGTCGCGGTGGTCTACAAACTCAATCATGATCGGCGGAATGCTCTGTTTACCGGATCGAAGCGGTTGTAGTTCATAGGTCTGGACCACCATGGTTCGATCTTCACTGTCGATTTGTTCATCCGTTGTGAAATCTAGGATAGAGAACCGTTCAAGTGCCTCGCCGAACTGCGGCATCAGTAACTCAACATCCTTCTCGGCTACAACATGCAACTCCAGTGTTACCGTATCGCCGACAAGCAGATCAGACGGTTTGACGGTGACCGTGGCTCCGACTGGGCCCTTGCGAACCGTGTGTTTTTCTGGGTTCGCGGCAACAGAAGCTGGCAGGCAGAAGATAAGGGTAATCAGTACCCACGCCTTGCGACTCATCGGCGCAGTCTCCGTTCCCTTCCCCGAAAGAACTTAATCAATGGGTCGGCAACTGACTCGGATGTATCGATACGTATAAAGTCAATACCGCTACTTCGAAATTGCTGTTCAAGCCTTTCGTTGCGCTGTTTCGCCATGGCTTCAAACTTGTTCCGGAAATTTTTAAAACTCGTGTCATAGACGCCAATATCGCCAGTCTCCGGGTCGGTTAGTGTGATCATACCCACGCTTGGCATGCAGGATTCACGCTGGTCGGCAATTTGAACGGCAATGACCTCGTGTTTTCGGTTGGCCGATCGGATGGCGTGTTCATAGTCATGATCAAAGAAATCACTAACCACAAAACAGACTGCTCTGCGTTTGGTGCTGCGCATGAGGAATTCAAGTGCCGTGGAAATGCTCGTTGCCTGCTGCGCTGTGCGTGGGGTACGGCGGGTTCTTGAGGGCAAGATGCTACGCAAACCGAGAATTCGATTGCGGCGCGAGGATCGGTTGTGTCCAAGGTTTCCGCGCTGGGCCAGGATCTCACGGATCACACGTAATGCATGCTTCTGCCCTTTGCGCGGCGGGATGTATTGTTCAATTTTACCGTGAAAGAGGGTGAGTCCCACCTTGTCATCATTTTGAATGGCTGAAAATGCCAAAAGTGCGCACAATTCAGCAGTTGTCTCCCGTTTGGTCCGATGGCCGGACCCGAAGTCCTGCGATGCGGAGATATCAATTAACAGCATCACAGTCAGTTGCCGCTCTTCGACGTATCGCTTGACGTATGGTTGGCCGATACGAGCCGAAACATTCCAATCGATTGTGCGCACGTCATCACCGGGGATATATGGCCGCACTTCATTAAACTCCACGCCGGTGCCCTTGAATGCGGACACATATTTCCCGGCCAGAACATCGGCAACTTGACGGCCGGTACGGATCTGGATCTGGCGAACACGCTGGATGATGTCGCGGGTTAGTATCACGCTTAGGGAACAAGAACGCTGTCAAGGATAGTAGTTACAATATCATCCGAAGACTTGCCTTCAGCTTCGGCTTCATAGGAAATAACGACACGGTGCCGTAGTACATCTAGGGCCAAGGTCTTGACGTCGTGTGGTGTGACGTAGTTGCGACCTTGGAGGAGTGCATGAGCCTTTGCGGCTTTGAGTAGATTGATTGTGGCACGCGGACTGGCACCAACTTCAATGAGCCCTTGTAGCTCCTTGATACCGGCCCCTATTGGATTACGTGTTGCCCGCACAACATCGACAACGTAATCACGTACCTTCTCATCCGCGAAGACGTCGTTTAACAATGTTCTGGCTTCGATGATCTGCTGTGGTTCGATGACTGTCTTGACGTCATCGATATGCGTACTGGTGGTGCCACCACCCATCCGGTCGACGATCTTTCGCTCTTCATCACGGCTGGGGTAGTCGATTTTTATTTTGAGCATAAAACGATCAACCTGCGCTTCTGGCAGAGGATATGTGCCTTCTTGCTCAATTGGATTTTGTGTGGCCAAGACAAGGAACGGTTCGGGAAAAACATACGTTTGGTCGCCAATGGTTACCTGTCTTTCCTGCATGGCTTCCAGCAGGGCCGCCTGCACCTTGGCGGGTGCTCGGTTGATTTCGTCGGCAAGAATCAGATTAGAGAAAATAGGGCCCTTTTTGACGCTATAGGTTGCATCTGCGGGGTTGAAGATCTCGGTGCCGATGACGTCCGCCGGGAGCATGTCCGGCGTAAACTGGATACGTGAGAAGCCGGTGTTAACACAACGGGCCAGGAGTCGAACCGTCAGGGTCTTGGCCAGTCCGGGGACGCCTTCCAGTAAAACATGGCCGCCGCTGAGCAGGCCGATCAGCAGGCGTGTAACCATCGCATCCTGGCCTACCAATACCCGTCCAATCTCGTCGGTCAGGGTGGTTGCCAGGCGTGAAAAGCCAGAGAGTCGATCGTCCAGTTGAGCGATAGAAGTCATGGTGTTGCCTCAAATGATTCCGGGTTGGTATCGTGGATAATTATGATAAAACTTCCTAGGATTGTTTGGTCCAAGTGATGTATCAGGATTTTATGTGGATACGTCTTGGCGTAAAGCTGGGTTCGCGGAATGACTTTGTAATGGTTCAAGGGTCATTTCATTCTAATGTATCGTTATGACTGAGCCGACCAAACCTGAGCACCAGATAACCGGATCCTTTAAAACTGAACTGGAGGCCATTGAGCGATGGAACCCATTTGTTGAGGCATTTGTTGGCTGGTGTCCCAGTACCGCCGCCCGCCGTGCAGCCGCTGCCATCAACGGTCCACTGTCCGGCTGGTCGGTTGTGGTCAAAGACATTATTGACCTTGCCGCAGAG
>Ga0310125_10000723_pt1 | contig 16104 bp, 10 predicted proteins | sample CB11b_Tmax_Bot8__FD_203508 | JGI IMG/M metagenome (GOLD analysis project Ga0310125, IMG submission 203508) | Marine microbial communities from Western Arctic Ocean, Canada - CB11b_Tmax_Bot8 | ecosystem: Environmental > Aquatic > Marine > Oceanic | place: Canada: Western Arctic Ocean | collected... | reverse complement strand
ATCGACCTGCCCGGGAAACCGGTCAACACCCTCGGTCGTCAGGTGATCGCGGAACTCTCGGAACACGTCGCACAGCTGGCCGACCGCGACGACCTCCGCGGACTGCTCTTCCGCAGCGGAAAACCCGGACAGTTCCTGGCCGGTGCCGATCTCCACGAACTCGGACTGCTCGTCGACGCCGACGAAGAGTTGATCGAGCAGGGACTCTCCAGCGGCCACGACCTCTTTGACGCCATCGGGGAATTGCCCTTTCCCACCGTCGCCCTGGTCGATGGCAAGTGCTTTGGCGGAGGCACCGAACTGATCCTGTCGATGGACCAGCGGATCGCCATCGACGCACCCGGAATCGAGATCGTACTGCCGGAGGTCAAGATCGGGCTCTTCCCCGCCTGGGGCGGCTCGCAACGACTGCCTCGACTGATCGGTCTGCATCACGCCATCGAGATCATCTGCGGCGGAGCCCCCGTGCCCGCTCGCCGCGCCGCGGAACTCGGACTCGTCTTCGACGCGATCACCGACCCCAGCCAGGAATCGCTGATCGCAGAAGGACGGCGACTGCTGTCCTGGCTCGGAGAGAACGACCGGTACCTGGCAATCCGAGAACAACTCCGGGCCCCGATGGGACTCAGCACCGACCAGGCCAACTTCAGCTTCGCAGTCGCAGCCGGAGGGGTGATGCTCAAGACCAAGGGCCAGTACCCCGCACCGCTGGCGGCTCTCGAATCCATGCAGCAGGGACTCAACCTGCCGCTGCGTGAAGGCCTCGAAGTCGAACGTCAGTGCGCCCGACAGATCCTCGGCAGCGAAATCTCGGGCAACATGATCCGGCTGTTCTTCATGCAGAACCGGCTCGGACACGACGCCGGAGGACCTCGCGATACGCAGCCACGCGAGGTCCATCGCATCGGAGTGCTCGGTGCCGGACTGATGGGTGCGGGCATCACCACAGCCGCGGCCAGGCGAGGCGTTCCCGCCACCATGATCGATCTCGACAACCAGCGACTGGCCCAGGGACTCGAGAGTGCCGGGGCGGTGGTCGCCAGTCGGATCAAGATCGGACGCGCCACGCCCGAAGACCTCGGCCGCATGATGGCACTCATCTCCACCAGCACCTCGTACGCCGCCCTGGCCGACTGCGATGTGGTCGTGGAAGCGGTCACCGAGAACGAAGAACTCAAGACCAGGATCTACGCACAACTCGCCGATGATCTCGGACCCGACACCATCCTCGCCACAAATACCTCGACCATCTCCGTCACCAGGATGGCCGCCGCCGCACCCGATCCGCAACGCTTCGCCGGCATGCACTTCTTCAACCCGGTAGACCGCATGCAACTGGTCGAGGTAATACAGGGGGAACAGAGTTCCGACGAGACGCTGGCCACCCTGGTCTCGCTGGCACGGCGGCTGGGCAAGACACCGATCGTGGTCAAGGACTGCCCCGGCTTCCTGGTCAATCGCATCCTGCTGCCCTACATGGCCGAGTCGCTGCAGCTGTTGCGCGAGGGTGCCTCGGCCGATGACATCGACCGGGCCGCCACCAGGTTCGGGATGCCCATGGGACCCATCGCACTCCATGACCTCGTCGGACTCGATACCGCACTGTTTGCCGGACGAGTCGTCCAGGCCGCTTACAGCGATCGAGCAATCGAGATCCCCATCCTCGAAGACCTCGTCAACGCCGGACGACTCGGGAAAAAATCCGGCAAGGGCATCAGGCAGTTCGTCGGGCGACGTGGGAAACCTCAACACGACCCCGACTTCGACGCGTTCCTGGAACCGCACCGGATTGGCACCACCGAGTTTTCAACCCGCGAACTCCAGGATCGACTGTTCCTGCCCATGCTGCTGGAAGCGACCCGGGTGATGGAAGAGGAGATCGTGGGCGAACCGGCTCACGCGGACATGGGACTGATCCTGGGCATCGGCTTTCCGCCGTTCCGAGGCGGGCTGTTGAGATGGTGCGACAACCAGGGCGCCGGAGAAATACTCAACCGGCTCGAACCCCTCGTGGAACTCGGACCTCGGTTCGCACCCACCGACTCGCTGAATACGATGGCCAGCGACAACTCGACCTGGCACGAGACACCCACGGGAGCCGCCCGATGAGTTCCGCAGTCGTGATCGATGCCATCCGTACCCCGATCGGCCGAGCCGATGGCCGCGAAGGCTGCTTCCGCGACGTGCGCGCCGATGAACTCTCGGCCCAACTGATAACAGACCTGGTCGCCCGTACCGCCATCGACCCCGCTCTGATCGAAGACGTCCGCTGGGGCTGCGTGCAGCAGCAGGGTGAACAGGGCTACGACATCGCACGCATCGCCGTGCTGATGGCCGGGCTGCCGATTGAAACCGGCGGGGTCACCATCAACCGAAACTGTGCCTCGAGCCTGCAGGCGATCAACGATTCGGCGATGAGCATCATGGCCGGGTGCGAAAACGTGCAGATCGCAGGCGGCGTCGAACACATGCACCACATCCCGATGACCAAGGACTACGATCCCGCCCCGGGTCTGTTTCGCAAGTACAGCGAAGCCATCATGCACATGGGACTGACCGCCGAATACCTCGCAACCAAGTACGGCATCGGACGGCCCGAGCAGGATGAGTTCGCCATGAGAAGCCACCAGCTGGCCGCCGAAGCCACCGTCGCGGGAGACTTCGAACCGGAAGTCATCGCAACCTGGGGTCGCGATCAACAGGGACGCAAAACTCAGATCACCCGCGACCAGTGCATCCGCGAGGACTGTTCGATCGAGGGCCTCGGTGGGCTGGCCCCGGCGTTCAACCCCGCCGGCGGCAGCGTGACCGCCGGCAACAGCTCGCCGATCAACGTCGGAGCCGCGGCACTGCTGATGATGTCCGAAGAGACCGCCGCCGAGCTGGGCCTGGCACCCATCGCCCGGGTGCGGGCCATGGCCGTCGCCGGTGTCGATCCAGCCGAAATGGGCATCGGCCCGGTTCCCGCCGTCCACAAGGCACTCGATCGAGCCGGTGTGACTCTCGATGAGATCGACTGCATCGAGATCAACGAGGCGTTTGCCGTGCAGGTGCTCAGCGTGCTCAAGCTACTCGAGATCGACGAGTCGCGAGTCAACACCCGCGGCGGAGCCATCGCGTTGGGACACCCGCTGGGGGCCAGCGGGGCACGGATCTCGGTCACGCTGCTGCACCGCATGAAGTCCACCGGCGCACGACTCGGACTCGCCACCCTGTGCGTCGGACAGGGCCAGGGAGTCGCCACGATCTACGAGAATCTCCAGGCCCAGGACGACTCGTGACCGAATCGGCCCGCAATCTCTGCGATCTGCATCGCACGATGTGTCGTCGGATGGGCGACAAGACCGCGTGGCGATACCAGGTGTCAGGCCACTACCAGGACATCTCGTTCCAGGACGTCAGGCAGCAGGCCGACCGAGTCGCCGCCGGCCTGATCAGCCTGGGCATCAACCCCGGAGACCGCGTCGGCATCCTCTCGGAAAACCGCGTCGAATGGCCGATCGCCGACCTCGGTGTCCTCAGCGCAGCAGCCGCCGATGTCACCATGCATGCACCTCTCTCGGCCGAGCAGGTCGAGTTCCAGTTAGGGCACAGCGAGGCACGCGGAGTCGTCGTCAGTAACCAGGCCCAGGCCGACAAGGTCATGGCACGACTCGATCACCTGCCCGACCTCGAATTCCTCGTCGCACTCGATCCGGTCTCACTGCCCGAGTCGCGGCTGCTGCAGCTCAGCTGGCAGGAACTGTGCGACCGCGGTTCACTCGAGTCGCTCGAGCAGGAAATCACCGACCGCGAAGCAGCACTGGATGACTCGAGCCTCGCCACGCTGATCTACACCAGCGGCACCACCGGCGACCCCAAGGGAGTGATGCTGACCCACGGCAACCTGCTCTCAAACGTCGAAGCGATGATCCCCATCGCCTTCCTCGAACCCGACGATATCCTGCTCAGCTGGCTCCCCTACAGCCACGTCTACGCCCGGCTGACCGACAACTACCTGGCCACCGGAGCCGGGATCACCGTGGCCATGGCCGCCAGCATCGACACGCTGCTCGACGACCTCGACACCATCAAGCCCACCTGGCTGACCGCCGTGCCCCGCTTCTACGAAAAGGTCTGGTCGGCCGTCGAATCGCTCGACCCCGAAGCACGAGCCGAACGCCTCGTCGCCATCTTCGGGCCCAATATCCGGCAACTGAACTCCGGCGGAGCTCCCCTGCCCCGACACGTCTGCGACGGCTTCGACCAGGCCGGGCTGCAGATCTTCGAAGGCTACGGCCTGACTGAAACTTCACCCGTGATCACCTTCAACCATGCCAAGGCCTACCGCTTCGGATCGGTCGGACTGACGATCCCCGGGGTCGAGGTCAAGATTGCCGAGGATGGGGAGATCCTCACCCGCGGGCCTCACGTGATGGCCGGGTACTGGAAGAACCCCGAGGCGACTGCCGAGGTGATTGTCGACGGCTGGTTCCATACCGGCGACGTGGGAACCATCGACGAGGAAGGGTACCTCTCGATCACCGACCGCAAGAAAGACCTCTTTGTGACCTCGGCCGGAAAAAACGTCGCCCCCGCGGTCATCGAACGACTGCTGACAGCCGATCCGCTGTTCGAACAGGCGGTCGTCTATGGCGACGGGCGGAACTTCATCAGTGCCGTGGTGGTGCCCGATAGCGGCGAACTTCAGTCGGTCGCCGAGTCGCTGGGATGCGAGATCATCTGCGACGACGGATGCGTCACCTCCACACAGCTCCTCGAATACATCGACTCGAAGATCGAACTGCTGATGCAGGCGGTCAGCAGCCCCGAACGAGTCAAGCGGTGCCTGGTGCTCGAGAAGCCGTTCGGGCTGGAAGACAACGAGCTGACCGCGACGCTCAAGGTGCGACGGCGACACATCATCGCCAAGTACGAAGAGCAACTCAGTGCCTTCTACGACGCCTGAACGGCCACAGCCGAGCCGCCCGGCCGACCACGCCGCCTAGTCGAATTCCGACAACGACACCGCCCGGTGCTCGCGGGCCGAGAGATAACAGGCCTCGACCAGGGCCATCGTCTTCAGGTTGTCTTCGCCATTAATACTCGGCACCGTTCCTCGCTCCAGGGCGACCAGCAGGTCGGCCATCGGGCCCAGGAAAGCATCGGGGAACCACGTCTCGTCCCAGCGAGGAGAAATCCACTCCGGCGAATCGACACTCGTGTAGTCCAGCGTGCTGGGACTGCCGTCGGGATAGTCGGGCCAGCCAATCGTGCCGCGTGCCATCCCGCTGGTGCCCTCGATCCGCCACCCGATCCCCAGGTCCGCCGCGGCTCCCTCGCGAGCCGGACCCGCCCACACGTCGTCCCACGCCGCGGCACGAAAGCCGTTTGCATATTCGAGGATGTACAGGCAGATGCCGTCGGCGTGCTCGAATTGCTCGGACGTTCGTGGATCAGGTCGTACGCTGGCGAAGACCCGCTCGGGATCCCCGAAGAGGTATCGAAACGTGTCGAGGTGATGGATGCTCATGATCCGCAACGTCACCCAACCCTGTCTCTCTTGCCAGGGCATCCAGTGAGGAATCGCTCGCATGTCGATCGTCGCCAGCACCGGGTCACCCAGCACACCGGTGTCGATCAGGCCCCGTGCCGCCCGGATCGACTGGTCAAACCGCATGTTCTGGTTCACCGCCAGGGTGATCCCCGCCTCGCGGCACAGACCGACAATCTCGCGGGCCTGGCCCAGGTCAATTCCGAGCGGTTTCTGAGCCAGCAGCCCGGCCAGGTGACCGCCTCGGCCGGCACCAAACCGGGCCGCCTCACGAACCACCTCCAGCTGGATGTCCGGCGGCACCGCCACATCGAGGACCTCGATCTGGGGATCCGCAACCAGGTCACGCCAGTCGGCATGCACGGTCGAGATCGCATGCCGCACGGCCACCTCGCCAGCCTTCGACTCGCTTCGCGACGAAATCGCAACCGGATTCAGACCGGCGTTGCGGTACGCCACCAGCTGGCAGTCGGTCATGATGAAACCGGCTCCGACGCAGCCGATCCTCACGTCACTGCGGACCGGCAACTCGATCGGTGCCGGATGTCCCCTCTGGTCGGCCATCTCCGCGGGTTCCCCCGACTCGCCGTCGCTGCTCAACGCACCAACCCGACCCAGTACGTCACACCGTCGACCTCCGCAAAACCAAAACCAATCTCCGCTCCACTCATCAGGATCTCACGATGAGCCTCCGACTCCAACCAGCCCTCGATCGCCTTCTCGGGAGTCATGGGACCGGTCTGGATCACCTCCCAGTAGTTCATACCGCTGTGCACGAACTGCCCGGTGCTGGCCATCCAGTCGGCGTGCTTCTGGGCATCGCGGCTGATCCTGGTGACCAGCCGGCTGCCGACGAGCCCCCGCTCGTCCCGTGCCGCCGAATGAGCTGTGTGCAGCTGCTTGATCCGGGCCTGCTGGAGCGTCTCAGCCGAGCCGGGAACCTGCTGAAGGGCACTCACCGGGCCCGCCACAACCAGGCCCACGGCGAACACGCCCAGAACGACTACGACCCACGAACCTCGAATTCTCATTGGTGCCACTCCCTGTGTTGGAATCCACTGGCACCGTCCCTGGGCCTGCCTCCCGCGAACCTCCTGTCGCTATGGCGTTCCCTCGATTTTCACTTCCCGTGTTCCCTGTCTGCCACAGCCTCGGCTCGGACCATGTCCTCTGCCGCGCCCGCCTCCAGGTCGAGACAGGCCAGCCAGCCGGGTCTTCGATACCGCAGCAGGCCCACCGTGGCCAGCACCAGCAACGACACGCCGCTGATGAAGAGGCCCCAGTATAGGCCCGGGGCACGGTAGTGCCACCTTACCCGCGAGTCACCCGGTTGCAGCCGCACACCCCGGTACATGCCCTCGACCAACTCCACCTCGCGCGACTCACCGTCGACCTCGACCCGCCAGCCCTCAGCCATCAACTCCGTCAGCACCAGCCGACCCGCCACCCGGGTGGTCACGTCGATCGTGACCTCAGATCCCGATCCCTCGAAACCCTCCACCGTGTTGCCATCACCCCCCGGATCAAACGACACGCGACCACGACCCCCGCTGAGGCGGTAGAGATACAACGGAGCGAAATGACGAAGCGCCGGGTTCATCACCGGATCCCGACCACGCCAGACCTCCTCGAGAGGCCAGCGCGACGTGTCGATCGGCTTGAAACTGATGATGTGAGTGACACCGGCACGCTCGAGCCACTGCATCTGGTCGTCGGTCTGCGGCACGAACGAATCGTCGGGATCCTCGACCTGAGACGTGGGCATCATCAGGTCGCGGCGAGTGTATTCGGACGGGCCGAAGGTGAAATACACCGGCGTCGAAGATGTGCCCAGCACGGTGGGGAAATTGGCCATCGGTGCAAACACACGCGTGGGCAACCGCGACTTGGCCAGGTGCTCGCGGACCGGACTCGACGCCAGGCGGGAAATCGGCGGATCATTCAGCACATCGGTGAACTGGATCAGGTGGCTCACCAGCCACAGATCGCAGACCGTGGCGAAGACAAGCGTGCCCAGGGCCAACCGACCACTCAAGGCTCTCAGCGAGCGTCTTGCACCAAACTCGCAATAGCCCCCGACAGCGGCCAACACCACGCAGATCAATACCGCTCCCATCGTCAGACCCGCTGACGGCAACCAACCCGGCGGAGGTGGTGCATCGGGATGAGCCTCGAGCACCATCCAGGTCATCTCCACCAGCCACCAACTGCTTCCCAGGGCGGCCAGCGAGGCCAGCCAGGCTACGATCACAGCCGAGCGTCTCATTGCCCGAGTTGTCAGCCAGCGGCCCAGCGTCTCGCCGGCCAACAACGCCACCGCCAGGGTGACCACGATCCCGTATCGTCCCGGGCCCTGGAAAAAACTGAACCCCGGCAGCCCCTCGACAAATGGGACCAAGCGACCGGTGGTGTAAAACAACGCAAACGTCCCGGCCAGCATCCAGAAGATGCCCCGCGGATCACCTCGCGAAAAGGCCGCCCCGATGCCGATGGCAGCCAGCAGCAGCGGAGCCAGCCCGAAGTACAGGTGCGCCTCGCCCGCGTTGGTCGCCACACCCGGAATTGCCGGGTCCTGCTGGAGCAGAGCGGTGCGATTCGTCATCGGCGAATACCACTTGAAGGGCATCACCGCCTGGGACCAGTACCAGGCCGGAATCGAACCGAACTGCAGCGGATGGTCGCTGCCCACCTCGGCCCGCTGGCTGGCTCGACGGAACTCCCATGTGGGCAGCAACTGCAGCGCCGCCATCCCGATCGCCAGGCCACCCGAAACCAGCAACAGCACCCCGGCTCGCCACCTGGCTCGAGTCGGCAGCAAGTCGCCGCCCTGGGGGATCCACCACAGCCGACAGGGGACATACACCAGCAGGATCAGCTGGGTGATGAAGGCCAACTGGAAGTGGCCGGCCAGCATCTGCACCGCCAGCACCGCGGCCAACAGCCCCGCAAATCGCCAGCGACGCATCTGCAACAGGCACTCCACCGACCACAACGCCGCCGGCAACCACGTCCCACCGATGATCGCCCACTCCCAGCAACTGCGACAGGGGAACCAGCCGTAGACGTACACCAGCCCCGTCAGCAACGCACCGTAGGGAACCACTCCGAATCGACGCGCGTAGCCCACGGTGAACACAAAGGCCAGCACGTAGTGCAGCAGGTGACTGAGACTGTAGGCGGTGTTGACATCCAGCCAGGTGTAGAGAGCCAGGTGCGGAGGATAGAACACCCCGGCCTGGCTCTCGGCCAGCATCGGGTACCCGTGGCCGACACGGTCGTTCCAGAACGGAGACTGACCCTGCTGAAGCTGCTCGGCGTAGAACACCTTCTGAGGAAAGTAGTACGAGTAGATGTCGCCACCGACGAACCCGCCGCCGGTGACCAGCGGCCACCAGAACAGGCCCGCCAGGCCGATTCCCAGCAGCCAGGCAACCCAAGTGAAACGGCGGTCGGTCAACGGATCTTCACCGGTGCCGGCTGGCCCTTGGGGATCAGCGTCGTGTACTTCCGCTTCTCCATCCGCTTCACAAAGTCAGCCCGTGCCGCCGCCACCTTCTCGGGATCCTCGAACAACTCGATCGCCGAGACGGCCAGGACCTTCGAGGCGTAGATGATGCCCTTCTCACCGATCGTCGAACCGATCGCGGCGACGTTCTGCCAGCTGTGACCGGGACTCTTGGCCGCCAGGCACGAGGTCGAGATGCCTCCGGTGGGAACATACCAACTGATGTCTCCCACGTCGGTCGAGCCCCGGGTGCGAGCCGCCATGGATTCGGCGTAGGGACGAATCGACTCGTCGATCGCCTTGGGGAACTCGGTCCCAAACTGCTCGACCAGCGGCTGCTGCAGCCGACGGGCAAACGCCTGCTCGGCCTGAGAAAACGACGGGGGTCCGATCGCCTTGAGTTTCCCCTCGAGCAGCTCGGCCAGGGGCACGTTGGTAATCAGCTCGTGGCAATCCGTGTCGACCTTCATCCTCATCTTTGTACGTGTCATCAACGCCGCACCGCGGGCAATGTCCTGGATCCACTTGAAGTTCGCCTCGACATCACGGTGATCGTCGGCGCGGATGTAGTACCAGACCGACGCCACCGGCGGGACCACGTTGGGTGCACCGCCGCCGTTGGTGATCACGTAATGCATCCGAGCGTCCTCCTTGACGTGCTCACGCATGTAGTTCACACCCACGTTCATCAGTTCCACCGCGTCCAGCGCGCTGCGACCACTCTCGGGATTGCCCGAGGCATGAGCCGCGGTGCCGTCGAAACTGAACTTCACGCTCAGCAACGCCTTGGAAGTCCCCGCCCAGGCCCCGTTGCGGGTCGAAGGGTGCCAGTGCAGGCAGACGTCCAGGTCGTCGAACTGACCGTCCAGTAACATGTAGACCTTGCCGATGACCGTCTCCTCGGCCGGAGTCCCGTACAGCCGGATCGTGCCCTTGAGCTTGTGAGTCGCCATCGCCGCCTTGATCGCCAGGGCCGCTCCCAGCGAGCCACTCCCCAGGCCGCTGTGACCGCAGGCGTGTCCCGGACGACCCGGACGCAGAGGGGCACGCAGTGGGTCGATCTTCTGAGACATCCCCGGCAACGCGTCGTACTCGGCCAGGATCCCGATCACCGGCTTACCGCTGCCGTAGCTGGCCACAAATGCCGTGGGCATGCCCGAAATCCCTGCCTCCACCTTGAAGCCGTTCGCCTTGAGATGCTTCTGCAGGAGAGCCGACGAACGAGTCTCCTCGAGACCCACTTCGGCGAAGTTCCAGATCTTCTGGTTGACCTCCTTGATCAGCTCGACCCGACTCTCGACGTCGGCCACCGCCGCCCGCTGGGCCCGCGACAATTCGGCCCCCTCCTGGGCCAACGCCGGGATTCCATGGACCAGCAGCAGGACCAGACATGTCGTGTGCACGCGATTCATCAGACTCTCCCCAGGGCAGGACATCGACCCGGCCAGCCTCCATCAGGATGGCCCCGCCGGCGAAAGGACCGCCGGACGCCCGATTGTAGGACCGCCACAACCCGATTGCGAATCGCGCCGGTCTAGCGACCCAGCCACATCAGCCCCAGCACAGCCAACACGATCGGGACCACACAGTTGATGATCAGGATCCACGGACCCCAGGCCGAATACAGCCAACCTCGACCCCGATCCGCCTCGGACAGCGGACGTCGACGACCTCGCAGGATGTCCAACCACGACATCGAACACCTCAAGAACGGACGCCAAAACGCCAACGCCGGCAGAGGGTAGGCTCCGAAAACCAACAGCAGCCAGGTCGAAACCCACGAGAACAGGCTGCTGCGGATGTTCGCCGACGACCAGCCACCCGCCAACGCAATCTCCACAATCGCCACCACGCAACTGATCGTCAGCAGGAACAGGCTGACGAAATGGCCGATGACAAACAGCACCACGGCCCAGTGAGCCTTCGTCGGCCCGTGAGACTCGTCGGTGGTATCGGCCGCCTCTTGAGACATCGTCGCTCAACCCCCGGGATCGCCCCCACACAGAGCACGACATTACGCCACAACCCATGCAGGTTGGCAACCGAGCCTCCGCAGGGTTACGATTTGCCCAGCCGCCGGCCCGTCCTTCCCCGTCCCGGCCCGTCCTTCATGTTGAGTCCTTCGCTCATGACACCCACCTCCCGCCGCAGATTTCTCGACCGTTGCCTGCACACGGGCCTCACGGCCGGCCTCGCCGCTCCGGCCACGGCCTGGCTCGGCTCGCGACCGACCCAAGCAGCTGAAGAAGCCAGGCTGGCCCAGCGACCCAACGTCAAGGGGACACTGCGTCTGAAGTCCAGGCGACGTGAGGCACGAGGGGAGCAGGTGGTTGAGATCGGCGAGACGATTGACTGGGACGTCGCCTCCACGGCCATTGTCATCTGTGACATGTGGGCCGATCACCCCTGCCACCAGGCCGCCATCCGGGTCGATGCGATGGCCCCGGAGATGAACCGGGTGGTCTCGGCGGCTCGAGGACTGGGAGTCACCGTCGTGCACGCACCCAGCAGCGGGATCAAGTTCTATGAAAAGACCCCGTTCCGCAACAGGATCCTCCAGGCTCCATCGACCAAGCCGCCGGTGCCGATTGCCAGCTGGTGCAAGCTCGATCCCAAGACCGAAGCCCCGCTGCCCATCGATGATTCAGACGGAGCCTGCGACGATCCGGTGGTGAAACCCAAGCCGGGTTTCGACCGGCACCAGCACCCTGCCATCAAGATCACCGGCTTCGACGGGATCAGTGACAACGGGCAGGAGGTCTACAACTTCTTTGTCCAGCTGGGCATCAGGAACGTCGTCCTGATGGGAGTCCACACCAATATGTGCGTGCTGGGACGGTCATTCGGCATCCGTCAGATGGTCCGGTTGGGCCTCAACGTGGTCCTGGCCCGCGACCTGACCGATGCCATGTACGATCCTCGCGATCGACCCTATGTCAGCCACACCCGCGGAACCGAACTGGTGGTCGAGCACATCGAGCGGTACTGGTGCTCATCGATCTTGGCAGGAGACCTGACACGAGTCGTCAGCGGATCCGACTCGACCGCCAGCACCACAAGACCCCTCAGGGGTTCCACCCCATAGCCCAGTGTCAGCACGCCGTCAGGCGTGCGGCACGCTGAGTATCTGGCAACCACCCCCAACATCAAACCCCGAAGGGGTTTCACACGTCGAGGTGTCGTGATGTGGAACCCCGTTGGGGTTCACAAACACGGGGGGCGTACCGAACCCAGCGTAGCCCGCCTGGCGGCGGGCAACACTGGGCTGTGCGATGGAACCGCTTCGCGGTTATTCGGTCTCGGATCGCCGGTTGGGTTTCTTGAATCCGCGCGTGGCCGACTAGGCCATCGACTCCTTCCACGGGCCGGTGATCGCAAAGGTCATCCCCGTGCCCTGGGCGTTGACGAACAACGTCGAGCCGTCCGGCGAAAACGTGACCCCAGAAAACTCGGTCCGCAGACGACTGTGAGCCAGGGTGTAAATGCCACCCTGGGGCGTCACCCCGACCAGCCGGATCACGCTCCGCTTGCGGTCCTCACACATGACCACGTCGCCAAAAGGCGCAACAGTCAGGTTGTCGGCATTGTTGAGCAGCCGCGTGTCATTGGGCTCGATGAACAGCTCCAGCTGACCCGGCGACTTCACTTCCTGGTCGGTCCCCTCGTGGTCACTGGGAATATACCGCCAGATCTGGCCGGCCTCCTCGCGACCACCACTGGTGCACGCGAAGAAGACCTCCTTGTCGCCGTACCAGATGCCCTCACCTCGAGCAAACCGGGCGGCACCGGCACCGAACCCGCGATACCTCAAGTCGTCGCTGGGCGATTCCACGTTGTCCATGTCGATCCAGTGCACCGGCTGAGGAGACCCGGTCGCGATCAGGGTCCGATCCCAGTTCCGCGTCTCGCCACCCGAATCGTCCTGCAGACCAAGAGCCTGCAGCCGACCACCCTCGTGCAGCTTACCGGGAGTCCTGGGCAGGTAACGGTACAGCAGACCGTCATCTCGATCCTCGGTCATGTAGACCACCCCGCTGGGCGGATCGATCGCCACCGCTTCGTGATTGAATCGGCCCATTGCGCGAATCGGCCTGGGATCAGCCAGTCCCGGCTCGACCGACGCGGGAACCTCGAAGACCCAACCATGGTCCACCGCCGCGACGAACTTCTGACCCCGGTCCCCTCGACCCACCCGCTGCACAGACTCCTCGCACGTCAGCCAGCTTCCCCACGGAGTCGGGCCACCGGCACAGTTGCGATGCGTACCGGCCAGGCTCAGGAACTGGCGAACCAGCTTCTTGCCCAGCGTGTCATAGACCAGCGTCGTGGTTCCCCCCAGCCCCGGTGTGTCGTTGTTGCCGTCGTCGAAGACCTTGCTGGAATCGATGTTCTCAAACAGCCGGTTCTTCTTGCCGAAGGGACCCAACGCCTGATCGGGATTCAACTCGTGATTGCGGATCAGGATCGTCAGACCGTCGGGTCCGCTGAACGTCGCCATCCCGTCGGGTGCTCCCGGCACGATGAGCCCGTCGGCCATCGTTTCGCCGACCTGCGAGATCAGCTGGTAGGAAAACCCCAGCGGTAGATCGATTCGCTTCTTGTCGTCCTTGACCAGTTCCCCGTATCCGACTCCCGAAGCATCGGCGGGCAGCTTCCGCCGCACGGTGCTCAAGCGGACTCCCGCGAACCCCATCGACACGGCCCCGGCCGAAACAGCACCCCACCGCAGCAGTACCTCACGACGCGTCAGTGCCTTCATCCTGCTCAACCCTCGCTTGCCAAATCCCTGGCCAAGCAAGCGACCCCGAGGTGCCGCTGCCACACATGAGGTCGACGCCGACGGCCCCCCCGTCTCGACCACTTTCGGGCAGCGTTTTATGAATCGCCGCCCGAATCGCCAATGGCAATCTCACGTACGACTCGGAACCCGATCGACTGGCGACCCCGATCGGGCAGCTGTCCCTGGCGAGTGGCACAGCGCTGAAGGCTGGGGAGATTGACGAAGCTGCCTCCTCGGACAACACGCAACTCGCCCTGGCGGGGACCCGACGGGTTCGCAGTTGGAGACCGGGCGTAGTAGTCGGTCGAATACCAGTCGAGACACCACTCCCACACATTGCCGCTGGTGTCAAAGAGCCCAAACGCGTTGGGCCGCATCGTGCCCACGACCGTCATCGACATCGTGCCCGGACCGTAGACCGCGTACTCGGTCAACTCCGCTGCGTCGTCACCGCAGAGCCACGCGGCCGAGGAACCCGCGCGACAGGCGAATTCCCACTCGGCCTCGCTCGGCAAACGGTACCGCTCGCCCTCACGTTCACTCAACCAGCGGCAAAATGTCTGGGCGTCGTAGTAGCTGATGTTGACCACCGGCCAGCTCTCATCCAGGACCACCGAACCAAGATTGGCCCAGTTGAATCTCGGGTCACGCTGCCACTTCGAGTCCAAACGCCCGTAGCCCTGGCCGTTGCGCTCGATGTCAGTGCGGTATCCCGACGACTCGATGAACTGGCGAAACTGGGCCACGGTGACCTCCATCGCCGAAATGTCAAAGGGCCGAGTCAATTGCACCGGGTGCCGAGGCATCTCGCTGTGCAAACGCCCCTGGGCGTACTCCTTGTCCTGCCGCTGTTTCGATTCGGCAACCAGGGAAGCAATCAGCTCCGAAGAACTCCCCATCGGAAAACTGCCCGCAGGTACCAGGCACAGAGTCATCTGCAACGAATTCTCTTCTGTCACATCGCGACCCAGCCGCGCCGCCCAAAGAGCCTGGACACTCGCGGCCCGCTCGACCCCAAAGGGTACCTCCGCAAGCAACTCCGCAGGCACAACAACTCCGCCCACACCCGTCCCAATCCGCGTCTCTGAGCCGGTCCCAGTCTCTGGTCCGGTCCCCGCCTGAGCCCCCGTCCCAGCCGGAAGCGAATCGGTCTCGCCGCGACCCACCACCAGCACGCTGGCACCAATGACCACACCCACCAGCACGATCGTCGCGACCGCCGGAACCCACTTCAGCTTCGCCTTTCCGATCGACTCGATCGCGGCATCCAGCTCGCTGGCAAACTGGCCGAGCGTCTCGTACCGCTCATCGGGATCCTGCTGCAGGGACCGGGACAGGACCCGGTCAACCAGCACTCCCACCCGAGGATTCCGCTTCGACACGGCGGGGAAGACCCCGACGGGCTTGTGACCGGTCAGCAGTTCATACGCCAGCACGCCCAGCGAGTACTGGTCGGCTCGCTCGTCAATCGGATGGTTGTATCGCTGTTCGGGTGCAATGTAATCGAGTGTTCCCATGATCTGCCCGGTCCGGGTCACCTGCCCGGTTTCGGCAAGCGGCACGGCGATGCCGAAATCGGCCACCTTGGCCACGCCCTGGTCATCGATCAGGATGTTCTCGGGCTTCAGGTCCCGGTGCAGGATCCCCTCGGCATGCAGAAACTCAAGCGCGGTACAGACGTCCCGCAGCACGCTCCGAGTCTCATCCAACGGCATCGGCTGCTCGGACGTCATCCTCTGCCGCAGATCACCGCCCTCGACATATTCCATCACCAGGTACGGACGGCCCTCGACGATGCCCCGGTCGTAGACCCGCACCACGTTGGGATGAGCCAGGTTGGCCATCATCAACGCCTCACGCTCGAAGCGCAACGTCTGCTCGGCCTCCATCACCTCGGGCAGCGGCTTGAGTATCTTGATCGCGACCTGACGATCGAGCGAGAGTTGCCTGGCGAGGACCGCGTCGCCCATCCCGCCGAATCCAATCCGACGCACGAACTGGTACCCGAAGATCTCGGGGACCGCCATCGAATCGCTGGACTTGGAGGAAAGCGCGGTCACGGTCGGGCCGATTGCACAGAGGACGGAAGCTGCGAGACGTCCCGTGAGCCTTCCGTGGCCGGGCCTGCATCATATCGCGCCGCGGCAAGACGGGAAACAACCCCGTCCCGGTGAGACCGGCCACCTGCTGCCGGCCGGCGATTAGCCCCAATCCGGGCCCAATCCGGGCCCAATCCGGGCCCAACCCGGGCCGGAACCGATTACTTCTTCTTGGCCGCCTTCTTCG
>Ga0310125_10000722_pt1 | contig 16133 bp, 14 predicted proteins | sample CB11b_Tmax_Bot8__FD_203508 | JGI IMG/M metagenome (GOLD analysis project Ga0310125, IMG submission 203508) | Marine microbial communities from Western Arctic Ocean, Canada - CB11b_Tmax_Bot8 | ecosystem: Environmental > Aquatic > Marine > Oceanic | place: Canada: Western Arctic Ocean | collected... | reverse complement strand
TGGCGGTGGCGGCAGCGGGCGTGTTGAATTCGTCGAGCCGTTCGACGCGGTCGAACTGCTGGGCGACATCGACCGAGTGGGTCACCAGCAGCAGTGCGACGCTGTCCGTGGTGCAGGCGGTGCGGATCAGTTCGAGAATGGTCTGCTGGTTGGCCAGGTCGACGTTGGCGGTCGGCTCGTCAGCCAGCAGCAACGACGGGCGGTTGGACAGCGCCCGGGCGACTGCGACGCGTTGCTGTTCGCCAACTGAGAGTTGTCCGGGCCGGTGTTTGAGGCGGTTCGTGAGTCCGACACTCTCGAGCAATTCCAGTGCCCGGTCGCGGTCGACTCGGCCTCGCGAAAAACTCATTCCCAACAACACGTTTTCCAACGCCGTGAAGGCCGGGAGCAGGTTGAACGTCTGGTAGACAAACCCGATCCGCTCGGCCCGGAACCGGTCTCGGACCGCTTCGGGCATCTCCGAGACCAGCGTATCGTCGATCACCACGCGTCCGGAGTCGGGTGTGGTGATGCCGGAGATGACATTCAGCAGCGTGGTCTTGCCGCCTCCGCTGGCTCCGACCAGCGCCAACTGCTCGCCTCGAGCCATCTCGAATCGTTCGATCTCGAGCACCGGCAGTCTGCCGCCGTCGGGTTCCCGGTAGCTCTTGCGGATGTTTTCGAGCAGCAGCGACATCGCGTGGGCCTGGTCGAGAGGAACTGCGGGTGAGCCGGCGTGGCGGGATCCCTGAAGGTAGTCGAGCACCCGTCCTTACGACAAATCGACATTCCGGTGTGGGTGGGTTCAGCCCAGTCGGCGGGCTTTTGCCCGGTTGTGGCCTTCTCAGTCGATTCCCGAGCCCGACTTCCAGTCGATCAGCCTTAATTCAACCGATTCCCGGCCTCTCCAGCGGTTGATCATCGGTTCGAAGCAGATGGAAAGCGGCCCCTTTGCGTTACGGATCGGCTCGGCCCACTCACCACGTCCGAAGGCGACGGCCTTGAGCGGTCGTTTGCCGGTCTTCAGAGCGAGTCTGAGGTGCCGATCGCCCTCACCCATCGTCTGGGGGTCTTCGGCGAGTTCGACGTCGGAGGCCGAGAAGCGGGGTCGGGGGTTGCCCTGGCCGAAGGGGCTGAGTGCATCGAGTGCAACGATGGCCTTGTGGCTGAGGTCGTTCAGCAGCACCTCCGCATCGACCCGCAATTCCAGGTCCTCGTCACTGACGGTGTGATGTTCGGCCACGTAATTCGAGAAGGCCTCGCGGAAGGCCTCGACCTGGTCGGACTTGATCGAGACACCTGCCGCGGCGTGGTGTCCTCCGAAGGTGAGCAGGTATTGAGAGCAGGCGGCGATGCCCGAGTAGAGATTGAAGCCGGCGAATGAGCGAGCCGAGCCACGGCCGGTGCCTTCCATGGCCGAGAGTGCCAGCAGCACGGCGGGCTTTTCGAACTCCTCGGCGACCCGGTTGGCGACGATCCCGATCACACCGGCGTGCCAGTCGTTGCTGGCGAGCACCAGTGCCGCCGAGTCTTCCCACTCGGGATGCTCGGCCACCTGCTTCCTGGCCTGCTTGAAGATGCGAGTTTCGAGGCTGCGGCGGTCCTTGTTGAGCTTGTCGAGGTGGGTGGCCAGTTGGCGGGCCTTGTGTTCATCGGAGGTGGTCAGCAGTTCGACGGCCAGCCGGGCCTGCTGCAGTCGCCCGGCGGCGTTGATGCGTGGCCCGATCGCAAACGCGACATCCTCGGCCTCCAGCGGTGCCTGCTTCTCCGAGACATCCAGCAGTGCCTTGAGTCCGACGCTGGCGCGACCGGGCAAGCCGGCCAGTCCGAACCGGACCAGCACGCGGTTTTCGCCCAGCAGGGGCATCACGTCCGAGACGGTCCCGATCGCGGCCAGGCCGACGGCCGAGAGCAGGAATTCCTTCATCTGCGGCGAGGCCCTGCGTCCGTCGCCCAGTCGCTGGCAGATGGCCCAGGCCAGCTTGAAGGCGACCGCGGCCCCGCAGAGGTCTCCGAAGGGATACTCGCTTCCGGGCAACCTCGGGTGGACCAGCACCGCGGCCCTTGGCAACGACTCGCCGATCGTGTGGTGGTCGGTGACGATCAGTTCCAGGCCCAGCTCCTCCGCCAACGCCGCCTCCTCGATGCTGGCGATGCCGCAGTCGACCGAGATGACCAGTTGAGAGGGTTCCGCTTCGGCGAGGGTCCTGATGGCTCCGGGGTTCAGGCCGTAGCCGTCGTTGAGCCGATCGGGGATCGTGTATTCGACCCGGCCGCCGGCCAACGTCAGGCAGTGCCACAGCAGGCTGGTGCCGGTGACGCCGTCGACGTCGTAGTCGCCGTAGATGGTGATCAGTCGCTTGTCGGCGATCGCCGACACAATGCGGTCAGCCGCCTCGTCGATGCCCGGCAGCAGCGAAGGGTCGTGGAGATCGGTGAGGCGGGCCGAAAGGAACTCGCGTGCACTCTCTTGTGACTCGACGCCTCGAGCCAACAGCACCTGGGCCACCAGTGCCGGGACCCTCAGTTCCGCCGAGAGCGACTTCACTCGAGGTGCGTCGTGGACCGCGTAGCGCCAGACTCTTGCCATGCCGTCGGCTCCGTCCTACCTGCCCACCGGGAGTGTCCCGGTCGGGCCCGGCAATCCAACACCGCCGGTAGCCGGGTGTCAAGCTTCCCCGTGCCCGACCGCTTCCTTACACTGAAACGTTCCCCCCCGTGACTTCGATATTGGCCTTTACGCCGGGTGCAGGTCGCTCATCACGAGTCGACTCGACCCAAGACCGACACGATTCATGCGACACGTACTCTCAGCCCTGGTCACCAACCAGCCCGGTGTGCTCGCACACATCTCGGGCATGCTCGCCTCACGTGCCTTCAACATCGACAGTCTCGCCGTGGGTGAGACCGAGAACCCCGAGTTTTCCCGGGTCACTTTTGTCGTCAATGGCGACGGCAGAGTGCTCGACCAGGTCCGCAAGCAACTCGAGAAAATCGTCACCGTCGTCAAGGTGCTCAACTTCTCGAATCGCAACTACGTCGAACGGGACCTGATGCTGATCAAGGTCAGCACCGACAGCGGCGTCACCTCCGGCACCGGCAACGGCAGCCGGGGCGAGATCCGGGAACTGGTCGAGATCTTCCGAGGCAAGATTGTCGATGTCAGCGCGAAACACGTGATGGTCGAGATTTCGGGCCAGGGACGGAAACTCGAGTCGTTCATCGACCTGGTTCGGCCCTACGGGATCATCGAAATGGTTCGGACCGGCCGAGTGGCCCTACTGCGAGCCGACCAGGAAGAAGAGCCCGAAGAGCCCGAGGGCGACGCGGTTGATGGGGAGTCGGCGAGCGAGGAGACCGAGACCGAACCGGATCCTCAGCCGGAATGACCCGAGCCAACACCGCAGCAACACCACCGCAGCAACACCACCGCAGCAACACCACCGCAGAATTGACTCAAGCCTTCACTGAAGAACACCACTCCCGAGACATCAACTCATGGCTGCCAAGATTTACTACGAGGACGACGCGGACCTGTCACTGCTCAAGGACAAGACGATTGCCATTCTGGGGTATGGCAGCCAGGGGCATGCTCAGGCCCAGAATCTCCGTGACAGCGGTCTGAACGTGGTCGTGGGTCAGCGGCCCGGCAGTGCGAACTACGACCTGGCGATTGCCCAGGGTTTCGAGCCGATGTCGATCGAGGATGCGACACGGGCCGGTGACCTGGTCAACATCCTGTTGCCCGACGAGGTACAGGGTGACGTATTCCGCAGCGAGATCGAGCCGAATCTCGAGACGGGCAACGTGCTGTTGTGCTCGCACGGCTTCAACATCCATTTTGGCCAGGTGGTGCCTCCCGAGGGAGTCGACGCGGCGTTGGTGGCCCCCAAGGGTCCGGGTCACCTGGTCCGGATCGAGTATGAAAACGGAGGCGGAGTCCCGTCGCTGATCGCCCTGTTGCCGGGTGCCTCGGACGAGTCGCGGCAGTTGGCATTGGCCTACGCCAAGGGCATCGGGGGGACCCGGGGCGGCGTGATCGAGACGACGTTTGCCGAGGAGACCGAGACGGATCTGTTTGGTGAGCAGGTGGTGTTGTGCGGCGGTGTCAGTGCTTTGGTCACCGCGGCCTACGACACCCTGGTCGAAGCGGGTTACCAGCCCGAGATGGCGTACTTCGAGTGCATGCACGAGCTGAAGTTGATCGTGGACCTGTTCTACCAGGGCGGGCTGAACTACATGCGGTACAGCGTGTCGAACACCGCCGAATTCGGCGACTACACTCGCGGTCCGCGGATTGTCACCGACGAGACTCGTGCCGAGATGAAGAGGATTCTGAAGGAGATCCAGGACGGCCAGTTCGCTCTCGAGTGGATGCTCGAGAACAAGGCCAACCAGCCGACCTTCCAGGCCAAGCGTCGCCAGCAGCGGAATCATCCGATCGAGAAAATCGGCCTGGAACTGCGTCGGATGATGACCTGGATCGACTCGAAGGAAGTCTAGGGGGCAGAGTCGGCCGATGACTTCTCTGGAACAACACCGGAATCACCCGCGGACGTTTCACGAGAACCGTTTCGTCTATCCGGTGCTCTCGCGTCGCAGCCACGGTCTCTCGGTCGGCATCAATCTCAACCCCGACAAGATCTGCAACTTCGACTGCATCTACTGCCAGGTCGACCGCACGAGCCAGGCCGAGACCCGTTTTGTCGAGCTCGACGCGGTCCTCGTAGAGCTCGAGGCCCTGCTCGAACGGGTCTCTGACGGTTCGCTGTGGGACGACCCCAGCTTCACCGCGGTCCCCGAAGGACTCAGGCGACTCAACGACATTGCCTTCTCGGGGGACGGCGAGCCGACGACCTACCGCAACTTCGACGAGATCGTCAAGCGGGTGGGGGAGGTCAAGGATCGCGCGGGTGCTCGGGCGGCCCGCCTGGTGCTGATCACCAACGCCAGCATGTTCCATCGCGAGGTTGTCGAGGCGGGACTCGAGACGCTCGAGGAGCACAACGGAGAGATCTGGGCCAAGCTCGAGGCGGGCACCGACGAGTACTACCAGTTGATCGAGCGGACGGCGGTGCCGTTGTCGCGTGTGCTGGAGAACATCACGGCGGTGGCTCTGAGGTGGCCGGTGGTGATCCAGAGTCTGTTCATGCGAGTTTCGGGGGAGGCGGTGCCGGCGTCGGAGATCGAGGCGTTCTGTGATCGGCTGTGCGAGATCGTTGAGGTTGGTGGCCGGTTGAAGCTGGTGCAGGTCTACACCGTGGCGCGGCCTCCGGCCGAGAGTTTCGTGACGGCGTTGAACGATGCCGAGCTCGAGGCGATTGCCGAGCGGATCAGAGAGCGTTGCGGCCTGAGGGTGGCGGTGTTTGGCGGCTAGCCGGTTCCTCCAGAGGATTCCTCGCCCTGCCGCCGCTTCAGTTCTTCGAGCCGTTTTTTCATCTGCTCCTCGTGGCCCCGGTCGGTCGGTTCGTAGTAGGTCCGATCGACTCCGAGGTAGTCCTGGTCGACCCAGCCGTCGTCACCATCGTGAGCGTAGGCGTAGTCTTCTCCGTGGCCCAGTTGCCCGGCTCCGGGGTAGTGCGAGTCCTTGAGGTGTCGGGGGACCGGCAGCACAGCCCTGGTGCGAACATCTTCGATGGCCCGATCGATGGCGAGGTACGAGGCATTGGACTTGGGTGCCAATGCGAGATAGCAGGTGGCCTGTGCCAGGATGATGCGGCATTCGGGCATCCCGACCCGTTCGGTCGCCTGGGCCGCGGCGTTGGCCAGCACCAGTGCCTGCGGATCGGCGTTGCCGATGTCCTCGGAGGCCAGGATCACCAGTCGCCGGGCCAGGAAGCGGGGGTCTTCGCCGGCTTCGAGCATCCGGGCCAGCCAGTAGATGGCTGCATCGGGGTCGCTGCCTCGCAGGCTCTTGATCAACGCGCTGGCCGCGTCGTAGTGCATGTCGTCGTCGTAGTGCACGGCCTTCTTCTGAACCGATTCCTCGGCGACGTCCAACTCGAGCACACGCTCGGTGTCGGTGCCGCCCGAGGCAATCGAAAAGACTCCGATTTCCAGTGCGTTGAGTGCCCGCCGTGCGTCTCCGTCGGCCACCTCGGCCAGGAACCCCAGGGCCTCCTCGGTGGCAGTCACCTCGAACCGACCCAACCCGTGTTCGGTGTCGGTCAGTGCCCGGTCGAGCAGTTGTCGGATGTCGGAGGTTTGCAGGGGCTGGAATTCGAAGATCTGGCTACGCGAGACGAGTGGTGAGACGAGCGAGAAGAAGGGGTTGGCGGTGGTGGCCCCGATCAGCCGCACCACGCCACTCTCGACGTCGGGCAACAGCACGTCCTGCTGCGTGCGGTTGAAGTGGTGCAGCTCGTCGACGAACAGCAGGGTCTGCCGACCTCCGGTCGCGAGTCGATCGCGGGCCTTCTCGAGCAGCTCACGCAGCTCCTTGACCCCCGCGGCGGCGGCGTTGAGCCGTTCGAAGACGCACTCGGTCCCGTGGGCAATCAACTCGGCCAGCGACGTCTTGCCGGTCCCCGGAGGTCCGTAGAAGATGGCCGAGCTGAGTCGATCGGCGTCGAGGATTCGTCGCAGCAGTTGCCCGGGGCCCAGGAAGTGCTGTTGCCCGACGAATTCGTCGAGGCACCTGGGCCTCATGCGGGCCGCCAGCGGCCGTGCGCGATCCAGGTTGGCCGACTCGGCCTCTTCGAACAGCCCGGTCATGTCACCAGACTAGAGGAGGGCGACTAAAAAGGAAGCGGGTTAAAAGAAAGAGACCTTCGCCAAGAGAGTCCCGAGCGGGGTTTTGTTTGGACCCGTAAGAATCAGGTGGGGACCACCCGTCCGGGTTGTGTGAGCCGGGCCGTGAGGCTCGGATATACACGCGGCCGTCCGTGGAAGGTCCCCGGGGTCATGCTTGTAGGGTCAACAAAATCGTGCCCGGGTTGGCAAAGGCCTGCCGAGTTACCAAGGCAACCCGACAACCCGATCCTATCCCCGGGCCCACCCTCCAGCAATACCCCTTCTCACATCACTTGGGGTCAGTCCGCCTGCGGCGGATTCAATCGTGCATCGTGGCCCGCCCGATCTGTCGGTCCGGCCACCGTGCGAGTGACTAGTCGCGATGGGTGGGTTCGGGGTCGAGCACCTTGAGGTGTCGTTCGACCGAGAGTGCCACCTTTCTCTTGCTCGCCCGGTCTCCGGCGGTGGCGGTGCCCGGAACGAACTGCCGTCCGTTTTCCAGTGGGAACCTGAGTTCGAATTTCCCGTCGCGGCCTGCCTTGACGGTTGCTTCGTCGAGTTCGATGAGTGTTTCCGGAGTGGTCCGGCCGTAGACGACCAGGTCGGTGTGGATTTCCAGCGGCAATTCGTCGAGACCATTGAGGTCTGCGGGGAACACCGGGTCGGATGAACCGGTCTTGCGGTCGGTCGAGTGACTGGCTGATCGGCCGTTGTCGCCCTGGCCGCTTCTTGATGTGGAGACGGGATCGGAGTGCGAGAGTGCAAAGAACTCGCTTTGGCCGGTGACGATGAATCCGAGCTGGACTCGGTAGGGGAGTCCCACCCGGTCGACTTCGAAGCAGCATTCAGCCGTCTCGATGTCCACCCTGATGTCTCTCACCCTCGACTCCGACCCTGACCCCTCGGTGTCTTCGGTAATCTTCAGCACTCTCAGCACAGCTTTTGCCCGGTGCCAATCACTCCCCAGGGCAGACTCGGCCCGGGCGAGCATCCTGGAGGAGACATTCCAGCGTGTGGAGATCCAGCGTGAGCTGACTCCCTGTGCGTCGATGAGATCGGGACCGGCCCCGGCGATCCCGACGGCTCCACCTTGCGGTACGCGTTTGGGTTTCGGTCGGGTTTTCTTGCCGTGGCCGCCGTTTTTCCGTGCTGCCTGGGCCAGCGCGTCGACCAGTTCGGACTTCCGCATCGGGTGCCAGCCGGGGATCCGCTGCCGGCGTGCCAGCTGCGCGAGTTCCCTGCGGGTTTTTTCCTGCAGCGACTTACGGTACTCGCCGTTGCGAGACCGAGCCAACCGAGTGTTACCGTGGCTCACCATCGGGCCGCCTCCTCGTCGCCAAACAGACAGAGGAAAACCAATACCGTGTCAGGGTGTTTGTGCGGTCGTCCGTGCCCGCTGCGATCGCCTGGAGGCGAAACGCGGCCGCCGTGTCCTGGTTGAGAAACCCGGCGGATCGCCGTGAAACCCTCTCCGCGAGGGATCGTCTCTTGAAGGGTGATTGGCCCGCGAACTGAGCCCTGTTTCTACCATGAAGAAAAGCGCCGATACAACCGAAACCGGTGCTGAAGACGACTCCGGCGGCGGGCTGTGCCGGGGTCGGTGGTGGGCCATGCTCCTTGCAGCTTTGACAACCTCACGGACGACCAATAGACTGACCGCGACCTATCCGGTTCCCGCGTGGTCACCGCGAGTTTTCATGGGTCAATCGTAGTGGAGTCTCCTCCCGACAACCGTCCTCCGATGGTGGCCGCGATGCGGTGGGTTTCCACTGCGACGACGGTGTCTCTGGAGATGGTACTTCCGGCTGCAGTCGGAGTGTGGCTTGATAGACGGTTTGACACGACCCCATGGCTGACTGTGATGGGAGCCCTGTTGGGTTTTGGAATGGGGATGAGTCATCTGCTGAAGATTGCCGGGACACCGGCTCCGCGACAGGAATCTCCGACTGAATCTGCTGCTGATCCCGAGTCTGACGCCTGATGCATCCGCTTCGACAAACCACCTGGCTCATCGCCACCCTGGCCTTACTGTGGCTGGTGCTGGCCCTGCCTGCCCGCTGGGTGGGAGGGGCAGCCGGGCTTGAGGGTCTGACGTGGGCTATCGGTCTGTGCCTGTTCCCGGGCCTGTTGGTGCTGTTGGTGATGGGGTTGTTGCCGAAGATGGCGGCCGCTCCCCATGCGATCCTGCTCTCTACCGCCGTGAGAATGCTGCTGGTGTTGGCCGGTGTGCTGGTGATCCGAGAGACTCGTCCGGAGCTGGGTTTCCGCGAGTTCTTTGCGTGGTTGATCCTCAGCTACATGGCCGCCCTGGCGATTGAGTCGTTTTTCCTGGTCCGTCAGCAGCAGCAGGCCGCTGCGGACCCGAGTTCTGGACAGAGCTGATGGCTGCCGGTCACGCCGACACATTTCATCACGTTCGGGATTTCCCGCACTTCGAGCTGCCGTTCGGCATGAAGCTGCCGTTGCCCGAGCTCAAGCTCTTCGGGCTCGAACTGCAGTTGACCAGGTTCATGGTCCTGCAGCTGGTGGTCTGCGTGATCACGTTCGTGATTTTCCGCGGTCTGTCGCGTCGGGTATCGAGTGGTCAGCCGGCGAGTGGTCGCTGGTGGAATTTCTGGGAGATGCTGGCTCTGTTCATTCGTGACGAGGTGGTGCGGCCGACGATTGGCGACGGGGGTCACGGTCACGAGGGTGAGGACCACGGGGAAGAGTCAGCTGGTGACGGGCACCCGGCTGATGAGTATCTGCCGTTTGTCTGGTCGTGCTTCTTCTACGTCCTGTTCTGCAACCTGCTGGGAGCGGTACCCTGGCTGGGTTCGGCAACCGGCGAGATCAACGTGACGGGCGTGCTGGCGGTGACCGCCTTTGGGGCCACGCTGTTTTACGGTTCACGGGAAATGGGCATCGGCGGCTTCTGGCTGGCCCAGGCGCCTCACATCGAGGTGTCCGGAGCCCTGAAGCTGGTCCTGCTTCCGATGATCTGGGTGATCGAAGTGATCGGCCTGTTCATCAAGCACGGTGTGTTGTGCGTTCGGCTGTTCGCCAACATCATGGCGGGCCATACGGTGATCGCCGTCATCCTCGGATTCATCGCCGCCACCTCAGGCGGGGCCTGGTACTTGTACTACCCGGTATTGGGAGCGAGCATCGCGGGCCAGATTGCGATCGGGTTGCTCGAGCTGTTCGTGGCCTTCCTGCAGGCCTACATCTTCGCGTTCCTCTCAACACTGTTCATCTCAACCGCCATCCATCCTCACTAGGTAGACGGGGCAACATCGACAACCAGGCATCGACAACCAGGCATCGACAACCAGAAATCGACAACCAGAAATCGACCGCGGCATCGGCTGACGTTTGCCGGGTCGAGTGATCCAATGTGTGGTCCACTCGTGGGAGTGCGACGGGAAATCTACAGGGAATTCAAGAAACGTGTTTCGGAGCCGTTGGAAGCGGTGCGATTGGCTGTTTCCAGGGTGCCCATGACCAAGGAGAAAGAGACGTGTTACAGAGCATGAAGATTGTCGGGACTGCGATGGCGATCGTGCTGACGACGGGGATGCCGGCCCTGGCCCAGACCGATGGCCTCGGCGGCTTGAACCTCGCCAGCGTCGGAGCCGGGATCGTGATCATCGGTGCCGGGTTGGGCATCGGCAAGATCGGGGCGTCGGCCGTGGAGAGCATGGCTCGTCAACCCGAGGTGGCTGGCAACGTGCAGACCGCGATGATCATCTCCGCCGCACTGATCGAAGGTGCTGCGTTCTTCGCGCTGATCATCTGCATCATGTCGGTTGGCTAGCACCTGGTGTTGGGTTCCTTCGAGCCGGTCGCCAGGGAGCGAGTGGCTTGTGGGAACGACGGCTTTTCCTGCTGACGCTTTGCGGTGTAAGGGCATGAAGATGCGCAAGACCTTGATGAGTGGCCTGTGCGTGGTCGCGATCGCGGGGTGGTGGATTGTGGCCGGGGGGACCGCTCTGGCGGCCGACGGGGCTGAATCGGCTGAATCGGCTGAATCGGCTGAATCGGCTGAACATGCGGCTGAACATGCGGCTGAACATGCGGCTGAACATGCGGTGACGGCTTCCGATGCACATGCCGAGAGTGGCGATTCGCATGCCACGGGGGTTCCGCTGGATTTCAAGGCGGATCTGGCACTGTGGTCGCTGGTCGTGTTCCTGATCTTCATGTTTGTGCTCAAGAAGTTCGCCTGGAAGCCGTTGGCCGAGGGGCTGGATGCCAGGGAGCAGCGGATCCGCTCGGACATCGACTCGGCCGAGGCGGCACGGGTCAAGGCCGAACAGATGCTGGCTGATCACGAGTCGAAGTTGGCGGGAGTGCAGGAGGAGGTCAAGGAGATCCTGGCCGAGGCACGTCGCGATGCCGAGCACACCAAGAATGAGATCATGGCGGTGGCACAGGGCGAAGCCGAGGCGACTCGGGATCGCGCGCTGGGCGACATCGAACGAGCTCGTGACCAGGCCCTGAAGGATCTCTTCGACCAGGTCGCCACACAGGTCACCTCGGCCACCGAGCACGTGCTGGGCAGGTCGCTGGATGCGTCCGATCAGCAGCGGTTGATCGCCGAGGCGTTGGCCGACGTGACTGCGGGATCCGGCTAGACAGGACACGAGACAGGACACGAGACAGGACACGAGACAGGACACGAGACAGGACAAGGGACAGGACAAGGGACAGGACAAGGGACAGGACAAGGGACAGGACACGAGACAGGACAAGGGACAGGACGAGGAGAGGGTTGAGATGGCCGACGGCCAGGAAGTCAGGACTCGAGTCAGCAGCGTGATGGATGATCCATCGGCGCGGGCGATTGCTCGCGTCTATGCTGTTGCGTTGGTCGACGCCGCCGAATCGGCCGGCGTGGCCACGACACTCGAGGAGCTGTCTTCCTTCCTCGCCGATGTTCTCGAGGCCCATCCCGAATTTCACTCGATCCTGGTCGGCATGGCCGTTGGTCGCGACCAGAAGGTGGCGATGATCGAGCGGGTTGTGGGGCCGGTGGGTTCGCCGGTGCTGACCAGTTTCCTGACCACCGTGGCCCGTCACGAACGGCTCGAGTTGCTGCCCTTGGTGCTCGATGAGGCACGTCTGATCGAGAACCGCCGGGGTGGTCGCCAGAGCGTGCAGGTGACCAGCTCTCACGCGCTGGAACCCGAAGCGGTCGAATCGATTCGAGTCGCGCTCGATTCGGCATTCCCATTTACTCCGATCCTGGAAACCCGAGTCGATTCATCGTTGATCGGCGGGCTGGTGATCCAGGTCGACAATACGGTTTACGACAGTTCGCTGCGGACCCGCATCAGGCAGTTGCGGGACCGGATGCGCGAGAGGAGTCTTCATGAAATTCAAGGCGGACGAGATCGCTTCAGTCATCCAGCAGGAGATTGAAGATTTTCGCGGAACGATGGAAACGGCCGAGACCGGCCGCGTGCTCGAGGTCGGTGACGGCATCGCCCGCTGCCATGGTCTCTCGGGGGCCATGGCCGGTGAGATGGTCGAATTCTCCAGCGGCAGCCGGGGGATGGTCTTCAACCTCGAAGAAAACTCCGTGGGAATCATCATCCTCGGCGAGTATCTCTCGATTTCCGAGGGTGACGAGGTTCGCACGACGGGGGCTCTGCTGAGCGTACCGGTGGGCGACGAGATGATCGGTCGCGTGATCGATCCTCTGGGCAACCCGATGGACGCCAAGGGGCCGATCGTCACCACCGAGAGCCGCCCGCTGGAGACTCCGGCTCCGGGCATCGCTGCTCGACAGCCGGTGACCGAACCGCTGCAGACTGGCATCAAGCCGGTCGATGCGATGACTCCGATCGGGCGTGGCCAGCGTGAGTTGATCATCGGGGACCGCAAGACGGGCAAGACCGCCATCGCCCTGGACACGATCCTCAACCAGAAGGGCGGTGACGTGGTCTGCATCTACGTGGGATGCGGCCAGCGGGCCAGCACGATGGCCACCGTGATCGACGTGCTGACCGAGCACGGTGCGATGGACTACACCTGCGTGATCGCCTCCTCGAGTGCCGATCCGGCTCCGTTGCAGTACATCGCTCCCTATGCGGGTGCGGCGTTGGCCGAGTACTTCATGTACCAGGGCAAGCACGCCCTGGTCGTCTACGACGATCTCTCGAAGCAGGCCATTGCCTACAGGCAACTGTCGCTGCTGATGAGACGTCCTCCGGGCCGCGAGGCGTTTCCCGGCGACATCTTCTACTGTCACAGCCGGTTGCTCGAACGAGCCAGCAAGCTCAGCGATGAACTCGGCGGCGGTTCGATGACCGCACTGCCGATCATCGAGACGCTCGAGGGTGAAGTCTCGGCCTACATCCCGACCAACGTGATCTCGATCACCGACGGCCAGATCTATCTCGAGCCCGACCTGTTCTTCGCCGGCGTCCGCCCGGCGATCAACGTCGGCATCAGTGTCTCTCGGGTGGGTGGCAACGCCCAGAACAAGGCGATGAAGAAGATCGCCGGTTCTCTGCGACTGGACCTCGCCGCCTTCCGTGAACTCGAGGCGTTTGCCCAGTTGGGCACCGAACTCGACAAGGCCACGCAGTCCCAGCTCGATCGTGGGTACCGCATGGTCGAAATCCTCAAGCAGTCACAGTACGCACCGCTGCACGTCGCCGACCAGGTGATCAGCATCTATGCCGGTACCAACGGCTACTTCGATGATGTCGAGGTGGCCGACGTGGCCCGTGTTGAAGGCGAGATGCTGACCTTCATGCGGGAGCAGAAGTCGGAGGTCCGCAACGCATTGATCGAGAAGGCCGAGTTGGACGACGAGTTGGTTGCTCAGCTCCGGGCTGCTTTCGAGGAGTTCAAGGTGCAGCTCTCGGCCGAGTCCTCCGACGATTCCGACTCCGCTGCTGAAGCGGCCGAGGAAGATTCCGAATCCTGAGACCCTGCGGGCCGTCCCTTCGGCCCGATCGTCATTTCCTGTCACCGCACCCCTGAGTTGAAACGCCGGCGATGGCCAACATCCGAGCGATTGTCAAACGCCTGAAGGCGGTTCGCAACGTCCGCAAGATCACGCGGACGATGGAGCTGATTGCCACGGCGCGATTCAAGAAGGCGATGGATCGTGCGACCGAGGCGGCCGCCTACACTCAGAAGATCGCCGAGATCGTCTCGGATCTCTCTGGTGCAGCGCTCTCGTTCAGCCACCCGTTGCTCGAGGGACGTGAGACTCAGCAGAAGTCGGCCGTGCTGGTTCTGACGAGTAACCGCGGCCTGTGCGGAGGCTACAACGGCGGGGTGCTGCGGCTGGCGGTGCCGCGGCTGAAGGAATTGAGGGCACAGGGGCAGGAGGTGTCGCTGGAGGTGTCGGGAAAACGCGGGCTGTCGTTCCTGAGATTCCAGGGTGAGACGATTGACCGCGAGTACACTCATTTTGAAGAGAAGCCGACCTTCGGCGAGGTCGACGAATTGGCCAGCAGGTACATCGAGGCCTATATCGCCGGTGACCTCGACCGTCTCGATGTGGCCTACACCCGGTTCGAGTCTTCATCGCGTCAATCGGCGACCATCGAGACCTTGCTGCCGGTCGGGTCTCTCGACGACGGCGACGGGTCCGGCGATTCGGACACCGATGAGCAGGCCGGTGGCGGCGGTTCGGTGGACTACGAGTTTCTCCCGTCGGCCGGCGAGATTCTCGAGGAGATCGTCCCGGCGTCGTTCAAGGCCCGGCTGTTCAAGTGCTTCCTCGACGCGGCCGTCAGCGAGCAGATCTTCCGGATGGTGGCGATGAAGGGTGCCACGGAGAATGCCGGCGAGATGATCGATACGCTCTCGATGAAGTACAACCGGGCCCGCCAGACCCAGATCACATCCGAACTCAGCGAGATCATCGGCGGGGCCGCGGCCCTCGAATAACCCCTACGCGAACAGCTTGTAACTCACACACCAAGAACAACCAGGCGTGGACATACACGCAGGAGACACCGTGATGGCAACGGCAACTGGACAGACCGCCGGGCACGTGACACAGATCATCGGTTCGACCTTCGACGCCGAATTTCCCGAGGACAACCTTCCGAAGATCTACAACGCGTTGCAGATCGACGCGGAGGTCAAAGGTTTGACGGTGAAGGTGACCGGCGAGGTGCAGCAGCACCTTGGTGGCGGCCGCGTCCGCTGCGTCGCCCTGGGCAGCACCGACGGCATGGTCCGCGGGATGGACGTTCTGGACACCGGAGCACCTCTGTCGGTGCCTGTGGGCAAGGAGACCCTGGGCCGGGTCTTCAACCTGTTGGGAGAGCCGGTGGACGGGCGTGGCCCGGTCGAGACCGAGGAACGCTGGCCGATTCACCGGCATGCTCCTCCGCTGTCAGAACTGAGTTCGAAGACCGAGATCTTCGAGACCGGCATCAAGGTGATCGATTTGCTGACCCCCTTCGTACGCGGTGGCAAGGCGGGGCTCTTTGGCGGAGCGGGCCTGGGCAAGACGGTGATCCTGACCGAGTTGATCGCGCGAATCGCCAGTGCCCACGGTGGTTACTCGGTGTTCGCCGGCGTCGGTGAGCGGACCCGCGAGGGCAACGATTTGTGGTTGGAGATGCAGGAGACCAAGATCGGCCAGACGGATCGTTCGGTCATCGAGCAGACCTGCATGGTCTTCGGCCAGATGAACGAGCCTCCGGGCGCTCGCCTGCGGGTGGCACTCTCGGCGTTGACCATGGCCGAGTGGTTCCGCGACACGACCGGTACCGACACGCTGTTGTTCATCGACAACATCTTCCGTTTCTCTCAGGCGGGCAGCGAAGTGTCTGCCCTGCTGGGCCGGATGCCCTCGGCGGTGGGGTACCAGCCGACGCTGGGAACCGAGCTGGGCGAGCTGCAGGAGCGGATCACCTCGACCAAGCGTGGTGCGATCACCAGTGTGCAGGCCGTCTACGTGCCTGCCGACGATCCGACCGATCCGGCTCCGGCGACCGCGTTTGCTCACCTGGACGCCTTCATCTATCTCGAGCGAAGCATCTCGGAGAAGGGCATCTACCCGGCCATCGATCCGCTGGCCTCCTCGAGTCGGGTGCTCGATCCTCAGTATGTCGGCGACCGTCACTACGCGGTGGCACGCGAGGTTCAGCAGATCCTGCAGCGGTATCGCGAATTGCAGGACATCATCGCGATCCTGGGTGTCGATGAGCTGTCCGAGGACGACAAGCAGATCGTGCACCGTGCTCGCCGGATCGAGAGATTTCTCTCGCAGCCGTTCCTGGTGGCCGAGGTATTCTTGGGCAAGCCGGGCAAGATCACTCCGCTGGAGGAGACGATCCAGAGTTTCGAGGAGCTGGTGGCCGGCAAGTGGGATCACCTGCCCGAGGCCGCATTCATGTACGTCGGCGGGATCGAGGAAGCCGCCGAGCAGGCGAAACAGATGGCCGAGGAGGCCTAGGGAACCG
>Ga0310125_10000720_pt1 | contig 16143 bp, 10 predicted proteins | sample CB11b_Tmax_Bot8__FD_203508 | JGI IMG/M metagenome (GOLD analysis project Ga0310125, IMG submission 203508) | Marine microbial communities from Western Arctic Ocean, Canada - CB11b_Tmax_Bot8 | ecosystem: Environmental > Aquatic > Marine > Oceanic | place: Canada: Western Arctic Ocean | collected... | reverse complement strand
GTCCTCCGCTGGGGTGCCCAGGCGTTTGACAATTTCCAGGTCATCCCGCCGGCCACCGGCATCGTGCACCAGGTCAATCTCGAATACCTCGCGAGAGTCGTGATGGTCGAAGACGGTGTGGCCTACCCCGACAGCCTCGTCGGGACCGACAGCCACACCACGATGATCAACGGGCTGGGTGTCGTCGGCTGGGGAGTCGGCGGCATCGAGGCCGAAGCGGTGATGCTCGGACAACCCATCTACATGCTCACGCCCGAAGTGGTCGGCTTCGAGCTGTCCGGGCAGCTGCCCGAAGGATCCACCGCGACCGACCTGGTACTGACCGTGACCCAGATGCTGAGGGCCCACGGAGTGGTCGGAAAATTCGTCGAATTTCACGGCGATGGACTCGATTCGATGTCCCTGGCCGACCGTGCCACCCTGGCCAACATGGCGCCCGAGTACGGAGCGACGATGGGCTTCTTCCCGATCGACGGTGAGACTCTGAGATACCTCGAGCGGACCGGACGGGACCCCGAGACGATCGACCTGGTCGAACGCTACACCAAACAGCAGGGACTGTTCCGGACCCCCGACTCGCCCACGCCCAGGTTCAGCAGCAATCTTGCTCTCGACATGGCCACCGTCGTCTCCTCGCTCGCCGGCCCCAAACGACCGCAGGACCGGATCACGCTCGAGGACATGAAGGCCCAGTGGCACAGGGACCTCGCCAACACGTTCGAAAAATCCGAACCCTCGCCGGCCATCCCGGTCACGCTCAACGGCGATTCCCCATCGATCACCGACGGAGCCGTGGTTATCGCGGCCATCACCAGCTGCACCAACACCAGCAACCCCAGCGTGATGATCGCCGCCGGGCTGCTGGCTCGAAACGCCGTCGACAAGGGCCTGTGCCGCAAGCCATGGGTCAAGACCAGCCTGGCTCCCGGCAGCCGGGTCGTCACCGACTACCTCGACCAGGCCGGCCTCACCGAGCCGCTCGAACAACTCGGGTTCCACACCGTCGGCTACGGCTGCACCACCTGCATCGGCAACAGCGGCCCGATCCCCGAACCGATCACCGATGCCATCTCCAGCGGCAACCTGGTCGCCGCCGCAGTGCTCTCGGGCAACCGCAACTTCGAAGGCCGGATCAGCCCGTGGGTCAAGGCGAACTACCTGGCCAGCCCGCCGCTGGTGGTCGCCTACGCCCTGGTCGGTACCACCGACATCGACCTCACCACCGATCCCCTGGGTACCGACAGCGACGGGCAGCCCGTCATGCTCACAGATATCTGGCCCTCGCAACACGAAATCGCCGATGCGATCGCCAGCTCGATGTCGCCGCAGATGTACATCGACCGCTACGCCGCCGCCGCCGATGGGCCGCCCGAATGGCAGGCAATCTCGACAGCCAGCGGTGATGTCTTCGCATGGGATGCCGAGAGTTCCTATGTGCAGGAACCGCCGTTCTTTGTCGATATGCCGACCGAGCCGCCGCCGATCGAGGCGATCACCGGAGCCCGAGTGCTGGTCAGTGTCAACGACAGCGTCACCACCGACCACATCTCTCCGGCCGGAGCCATCGCCGCCCACTCGCCAGCCGGAGAGTTCCTGCAACAAAACGGAGTCCCACCCGAGGAATTCAACAGCTACGGCAGCCGGCGAGGCAACGACCGGGTGATGACCCGGGGCACGTTCGCCAATATCCGGCTCAGAAACCTCATGGCCCCAGGGACCGAGGGGGGCATGACTACCTACCTGCCCAGCGGCGAACAGATGTCGATCTACGAGGCGGCCGGCAAGTACCAGGCCGACGGCACGCCGCTGGTCGTGCTGGCCGGGTCCGAATACGGGACCGGGTCATCCCGCGACTGGGCCGCCAAGGGAACCTACCTGCTGGGGATCCGAGCCGTACTGGCCACCAGCTACGAACGCATCCACCGCTCGAATCTCGTCGGCATGGGCGTGCTGCCGCTGCAGTTCCGCGAAGGCGAGAGCCGCGATTCGCTCGACCTCGATGGATCCGAAACCTACGACATCTCCCTCGGTGATGACCTCAAACCCCAGCAGGCCGTCGAAGTCACCGCCACGCGTGACGATGGGTCGATCGTGCACTTCGTCGTCACCTGCCGCATCGATACGCCAGTCGAAATCGACTACTACCGAAACGGCGGCATCCTGCACACCGTGCTCAGACAACTCGCCCAGGACTGATCACCCTACCGGGGCAGGCGCCCAATCACCTTGTCTCCGCCACTCCAGCCACATTACACTCACGCAAACTGACTGATCACGCACACTGCTGGTTTCAGAAGGAGCACGTAATGACCCGATTGTTCACCTGCCTGCTGTGCCTCGTCGGACTCAACACCGCAGCCCTCGCCCAGGAGGCTCCGAAGGAAACCACGCGGGCCAAGAAGACTGCCAAAACAACCAAGGCCCGCGCCAACATCCAGACCCGGGTGCGGCTGAGAGTCGCTGACGGGAAAGACGGTGGAAAGAAACAGTCCGGGAAGACACCCCGAGTGAATATCGTCGTCGATCGGCCGACGGTGCTCAGTGGGCGGATCGTGCGAGAGGCCGCAGGCCCGGGTTTCTGGATCGGAGTGCAACTCGCACCCATCCCCGCCGCCGTGCGCGCTCAGTTGGGACTCGGGAAGGAACAGGGACTGATGGTCGAGAGCGTGATCCCAAAATCACCCGCGGCAACGACTCTGAAACCGTTCGACATCCTCGTCGGAGTCAACGGGAGACCGCTGGCGGGCCACGAAGGACTCACCAAGGCCGTCAAGGCCGCCGGCAAGACGAAGAAGTCCGTCAAGCTGACCATCATCCGAGGCGGCAAGAAGAGCACCATTGAAATCACCCCGGCCAGGCCAAAACAGGCCGAGCGAGTCATCGTCATCCAGGGCACGAGACTCGAACAGGCCAAGGACAAACTCAATGGGCTGCGGTTCGAGGGCAACCTCAACCTCGAGGAGCTCAAGAAGAAGATCCGCATCCTGACCGACAAGGGTCAGCGAACGTTTGAACTGCAGATCGAGAGCGGCGAGAAGAACGGCAAGAAGGGCCGCTTCACACGCTCGATCAGGATTTCCCCCGAGGGTGTCATCGTGACTCCCCAACAACCCTCAGCCCAGACCGAGAAAGGCCAGAAGGCCAAGCCCCGCTTCGAATACCGCATCAAGCGGTCCAAGAAAGCCGACGAAGGCGAATCCTCGGCAGTGCTCAGGAAACTCGACGCGGTCCTCCAGCGGATCGAACGGCTCGAGGCGACGGTCAAGAAGCTGCAGAAGTAGATCGGGGCGCCGCTGCGGCGGGTTGAAAAACCGAGAGCCGGAGGTCAGACGCCGACCGTGGCGGGGCCTGACCCCTTTTGTTCGGGCTAGACTTCCGGCAACTCCCACGGCTTGCGCCACTCGGGACGGCCGCGCAACAAATTGGCTTCCTTGTCGCCCACAAACGTCTCGGTCTTGGTGTCCAGCACCAGCTTGCGGCCCAGCCGCGCCGAGATGTTCCCGGCGTGGCACAACACGCTGGCGGGATGGCCAACCGTTTCCAGGTCACAGTACGGCTTCTTGCGACTCTTGATGCAGTCGATGAAGTTCTGCACGTGAGGCTTCTCGTGGCTGTCGCCCTCGCCGGCAGCCACCTGGCCACTGCGGTCATACGCCCGCCAGCGGCGGTTCCCCAGCACGATGTAGCCGTTCTCGCCAAACACCGCCGATCCCTCCGACTCGCCCAGGTACTGGTACGGACACCAGACCCGCATCTCGTAGGTCAGGATCCTGGGATGACGGCCCGAATACTCGTAGTTGACCTGCAGCGTGTCGGCGAATTCCTGGCAGTCGTTGAAGTACCACTTGCCGCCACTGGCCGAGATGCCCGTGGGCAAACCCAGTGGGTCCTCCTTCTGAGCCTCGATCGCCGCCTGCAGGCCGGCGACGGCCATGTCCAGACGATGCACGCCATCATTGCCCAGGTCGCCGGTGCCATAGTCGTAGAACCAACGCCAGCGGCCGTGGAAGCGGTTGACGTTGAAGGGCCGCTTCGGAGCGGCACCGCACCACATGTCGTAGTTCACACCGGCCGGAACCGCACTGTCCTTGGGGAACCCGATCGCTCCCTGGCGAGAACTCTCCCAGGCCTTCGCCACCAGGCAGCGGCCCAAAGCCCCCGTCTTGATGTACTCGAGTGCCGTCTGCATCCGCTTGGTCGAGCGGTGCTGTGAACCCATCTGGCAGACCCGCTTGTGCTTCCTGAGCGCCGAGACCATCCGCATGCCCTCGACAATGTTGTGACTGTCGGGCTTCTCGACGTACACGTCCTTACCGGCGATCATCGCCATGATCGACGGGATCGCATGCCAGTGGTCGGGAGTCCCCACCACGATGGCATCGAGCGAGTTGTCGTCGATCAGGTGACGGAAGTCGCCGGTTGTCTTCGGCTTGCTCCCCTGGCGACGGTAGACCTCTTCGACCGCACGAGGCAACCGGCGAGGATCGAGATCGGCGATCGTGACGATTTCGGCGTTGGCGTTCTCGGCAAATGACCGGTTCAACGACAACGCACGGCCGCCGGCTCCAATCACTCCCACCCGCACACGCTCGTTGGCTCCCGCCTTCTTCGACTCACCCCGCAGACGAGTCGAACCGACCGTCGCAACTCCCGCCGCCGCCGCTCCCGCCAGAAATCCCCTGCGATCTACTCCCGACATTGTCTCTCCCCCTGTCCTGGCCCTGATCTGGTCACGTCCGGTCTGGCTCGCGATTTCCGACCACAAGACTCCCTGCACCGTGTCAGGTTATGATCGGGCACGCGAGTCATTGTGCCCACTGCGAATCTCGATGTCGAACCAAAAACCGCCCACACCCCCCGCCACACCCCCGCCCACACCCACCGCCGCACGTCTCGCCACACCAGAAGTCCGCTTCGCCGTCGCCGACTACCTCGGTGGACGACGCATCGATGCTGTCATCGCACGACAGCTCCGAAACCACACCAGGTTTCGCATTCATCGCATGCTGCGGGCCGGTGCCGTACGCGTCGATGGACATCTCGCTCGGATCTCGCAACGGGTCTACCCCGGACAGGAGGTCGAGGTGCGGCTGATCGAACCGCCGGACAAGTTGCTGAGGGCAACGAGGATGCCGCTGGATGTGATCTTCGAAGACCAGTGGCTGGTGGCGATCAACAAGCGAGCCGGGCTGATCATCCACCCCGCCGCAGGTGACCACGCCGAGACTCTCGTCAACGGACTCCAGTGGTACCTCGACCAGTCCGGCTCCGCCACCGGGCTGCTGCGACCCGGCATCGTGCACAGGCTCGATCGAGACACCTCCGGAGTGCTCGTCTCAACCCGAGACCATCTCTCGCACCGTAGACTCTCGATCAGCTTTCAGGACCGTACGGTCCAAAAGACCTACCTGGCCATCGTCGAAGGTCACCCCTCCAAAGACTCCGGCACGATCGACTCGCCCCTGGGACGTGTCAACAACCCCGACTCACAGCTCATCTCCGCCGCACCCGATGCAATCGAGCCCAGATCGGCGGAGACCCGCTTCAGCGTGCTGCAGAGACTGGCAGGCTGCTCGCTGGTCGAAGTCAGGCCTCTGACCGGTCGCCTGCACCAGATCCGCGTCCACCTCGCCTCGATCGGACACCCGCTACTGGGAGAACCGTTTTACGGGACCGGAGGCGAACTCCGCCGCGACCGGGAAGGCCGGCTGCTGGTCGAACCGCCCGCCGATCCGCCCTGGCCACTCATCTCACGCCAGGCTCTGCACGCCCACTCGCTTGGCCTGGAACACCCGATCACCGGCGAAGCACTCTTGATTCAGGCACCACTGCCCGACGACTTCAAGCGGGTGCTCGAGGAGGCCGGGGCCCGCTGATCCGGTGGCCAGGCTCCTCCAGAGGCCCGGTCAGACCGCGTCGATCCGCCAGGCGGTCGGCTGGCCATGAGGTCGCGGGGCGGACTCGGTGACCGAAGACGTCTCAACCGGCATGGCTGATGTCGAGGTCGCCGCTTCGCGAAGCAACCAGTCATCACCGCAGGCCGACAGCAATCGGTCGACCGTCAGGCGGCGACGCATCGCCGCGGCCACGCGGCCGATCGAAGAGGACACGTCGGGCCCGATCGCGTGAGCACCCAGCACCCGGCCGCTGCGACGGGTCCAAAGCAGCTTCAAAGTGTTACTCGAACCGGGAACACATCCGGCACGGCCCGATTCGTAATCGACGCCGCCGGCCATCAGGTCCTCGGTCGTGCGGCCCGCCTGGAGAATCTCTGGTCGAGTGCCACTGGAGGTCACCGCTGCCGCCGGACCTCGCTCGAAATTTCCCGAGAATAATACGTCGACGGCCAGCCGCTTGCCCTGGTCCAACGAATGACGCAACCAACTCGGATGACCAATCACCGATCCGACCGCACGGACTCCCTCGACCCACGTCCCGAATCGCTCGTCACACCACAATCGACCCCGCTCATCAGTCTCCAGGCCAATCGACTCCAGGCCCAACGCGTCGGTGTTTCCGCTGCGGCCGACCGCGATCACCACCCGGTCGAAACGCTCGACATCACTCTGAGCAGAAACCAGTACCGCCCCGTCGACACTCGGCCCGGCCTCCAGGATCTCCTCACCCAGACGCATTCGAATGCCCGAGCGGCCGATGTCCTCGACCACCATGTCCACCAGCTCCGAATCACACTCCTCCAACAACCGATGACGACGGTCAAACAGAGTCACCTCCACGCCGGTCGTCGCCAGCATCGTCGCCGCACGCAACCCGTCGCGCCCGCCACCCACCACCGCCACTCGATTCGATCCCGCCGCACGCTCGAACGAATCCGCGTCCAGCACCAGCGAATGGTCCACCGAAAATGACGAGGGAATCCACGGACGACTCCCGGTTCCAATCACAACCGTCTCGGCCGACACCGCGTACGACTCGCGAGATGATACGATCTCCAACTCACCCGGACCCACCAGACGAGGCATCCCCGTCAAGACCCGTACCTGGTCGTTGCCCACCGGGTCGGCATTCCCAGTACCCGGCATCACCAGTACCACGCGAGCACCTCGCGACGCCGCCTGGTGAGCCACGTCGTGGCCCACCCGGTCCCCACCAATGACCACCAGGTCCCAACGAGTTTCTACGCTCGACATCACCCGCCTCCTCGACCCACCAGGCCGATTCCGGAACTGTGACAATTTCCACTCGCGACTCGATCACTCCAAGCCGCATCCTTAATATGCGCCATGGAGCCGATCAGGCAAAATGAAAAGAGTCCAACGACCAGGCGAACCGCGTAAGATGGAGGCGTTGTGCCGGGTTGTAACGACTATGAGGACCACTAAGATTAATATACGTAAACCATTGTTATACAACAGTTTACATAATCAACACTCGCCTCACTGACACCTACTCCGGCTCGTAGGGCCCCCCCTCCGGAAGCAGCGATTCCAACGGGCAGCCGTCACACTTGGGCCGTGTGCCGCAGTGGGACCGACCGACCTGTCTGATCAGGCGATCGGTCTCCGGCAGGGTGGCACCGGCCACCTCTGCGGCCTGCCGATACAGGTGTTGCCATTCCTGGTATTCCGATTCGAGTCCGTTCCATCCGTGCCGACACCCGACACGCAGGGCGGCTCGCGACAGGGGCATGGTCGAGACTTCCAGGACCAGCAGTAGGATCCGGTCGACCAGTTCGTGGCCGACCCCACGCACGGCCGTCAGTTCCTGGCGACGTCGCTGGTGGTCGTCGCACCAGTCTTGCTCGGGACCATCCTCTGGCCACCAGCGGGCCAGTCCCAGCAGTGCAGCAGCCCGTCGTGCATCTCGACCCGTCTGCCTGAGGGCTTCCATCAGGACCTCGACGGACAGTTCGGCCAGTTCGTCGGGTCGATCGAATTGACCCGCGGGTGAGTCATCTGCGGTGCGGGTCCCCGGTCCCGCCACCACATCGACGAGAGTCCGAAATCGGCGTGGCACGGCGGGGACGGTGTCCGATTCCGTGTCCCCACAGCTCTCTCTCAGTCTGCGGATCGCCTCACCCAGTCGCTCGGTACTCATCCGCTCACCTGTTGAACACTGCGGTCACCCCAGCTCAACCCGGGCGACTCGAGTTCCTTCGCCCTGCTCAGGATCACATCTCATTGCCGCTTGCTGCTGGGGCACATGATGCCGCTGCCGGTACTCACGAGCAACCGCTGCGTGGCCCGGCGGGTTGCCGCAGCTGCTGCCGGGTCGGTACATAGGGAGGCCATGAAGCCGTGGGAATTCTGGATCGACGTCGGCGGGACCTTCACCGACTGCATCGCCTGCTCGCCGGACAGCGAGCTGGTTCCGCTGAAGGTGCTCAGTTCGGCCGTCACCAAGGGCCAGGTCGCCCAGCGGATGGGGACCGACCGATTTGTCGATCTCGCCCGAGTCAGCGACCCTGCTGACTTCTGGGTCGGCTATCCACTTCGCTGCTTCGGCCGCGACGGCCAACCGCTGCTCGAGGCAACCGTCACCGCCTTCGACACCGACACCGGCCGCTTCAGCCTCGACCAGGCCCTCCCCGAATCGATCGCTGACGGCGTCGGCTACGAGTTGGTCTCGCCCGAGGAGGCTCCGATCCTGGCCATCCGTCTCGTGTTGTCGCTGCGTCTGGGAGATCCGCTTCCGGAGGTGAGTGTGCGGCTGGGCACCACTCGTGGCACCAACGCCCTGTTGACTCGCGAGGGCGCTCGCACGCTGCTGGTCACCACCCGGGGGTTTGCCGATGTGCCGCTGATCGGCAACCAGGACCGTCCGCGGCTGTTTGATCTCGTGATCGGCAAGCCGGAGCCGCTGTTTGAGCGGGTGATCGAGGTGGATGAGCGGATCGACGCCGACGGCAACCCGTTGCGGTCTCCGGAACTGGAACCGGTCCGCGTGGCCCTGGCAGAAGCTCGCGGGGTGGGTATCGAATCGGTGGCGATCTGCCTGCTGCATTCCTTTGCCAACAGCTCTCATGAAGAGCAGGTCGAGCAGGTGGCTCGCGAGGCGGGGTTCAGCGAGGTCAGCCGCTCGAGCCGACTCTCGCCGTTGATCAAGATCGTCAGCCGTACCGACACCACGCTCGTTGACGCCTACCTCAACCCGATCCTGCGGCAGTACGTCAATCGGCTCCGAGAATCCCTCGGCACAAGCTCGCTGAAGATCATGACCTCGGCCGGTGGCCTGGTGGATGCCGACCGCTTCGTCGGCAAGGACAGCATTCTCTCGGGTCCCGCCGGAGGCGTGATCGGGTTTTCTCGGGTCGCAGAGCGAGCGGGGTTCGAGCGATCGATCGGGTTCGACATGGGGGGCACCAGCACCGACGTGTCGCGGTACGACGGGAGCTACGAGCGGGAATTCGAGACGACCAAGGCGGGTGTCCGCATCGTTTCACCGATGCTGGCGATCGAAACGGTCGCTGCCGGCGGGGGGAGCATCTGCGAGTTCGACGGCGTCAAGCTGGCCGTCGGGCCGGCCAGTGCCGGAGCGGACCCGGGACCGGCCTGTTACGGCAGAGGCGGGCCGCTGACCGTCACCGACCTCAACCTGCACCTGGGCCGCATCCTGCCCGATCACTTCCCCTTCCCGCTGGATGCCGAAGCCGTCGCAGCTCGACTCGATTCCCTCTGCGACCGCATCGCCACCTCGCCGATGGGCCGGAGGTACACTCCCACCGAACTCGCCGAGGGGTTCCTGCAGATCGCCGTGGCGAACATGGTCCGAGCGATCCGGAACATCTCGGTGGCTCGAGGCTACGACCCGGCCGACTACGTGCTGGTGACCTTTGGCGGAGCGGGGGGTCAGCACGCTTGTGCGATCGCCCGTGAACTGGGCATCCGCGACGTGCTGGTGCACCCCTATGCCGGCATCCTGAGTGCCTACGGGATGGGCCTGGCTGACGTGCGACGATTTGGCCAGCAAAGCGTGCTGCGGCCCCTCGACAGCTCGACACTCGAAGACCTCGAACAGGTCTTCAGTGAATTGGAGGCGGTTGCGACTGCGGAGGTTGCGGCCGAGGGAATTGCCGAACAGCGGATCGCCACACCACACAGGACTCTTGAAATCCGCTACCAGGGCATCGAGGCCGCGATCCCGGTCCCCTGCCCCGACGACGGCGACTATGCCACCGCCTACCACGATCTTCACCTCAGGCTCTACGGGTACACCCACCAGGGGCGGGAGTTGGAGGTCACCGCTGCGCGGGTCGAGGTGGTGGGCACCACCGCCGATCCCCCGCTGGAAACTTCCGACGCGGTCAAGCGGTCTCCCAAACCCCACAGCCTCACGCCGGCCATCTTCGACAGCAGCCCCTGCCAGGCCGCCGTGTTCCTTCGGGAAGACCTGCACCCCGGCGACAGCTTCGCCGGACCAGCCATCCTCTGCGAATCGACATCGACACTCGTCGTCGAACCGGGGTACTCCGCCGAGATCACCGAACGGGACGAGGTGCTGATTCGACAGGACACCAGCCAGCAGGCGGTCGCCGAGGTTTCGACCGAGGCCGACCCGGTGATGCTCGAGATCTTCAACAATCTCTTCGCATCGATCGCCGAACAGATGGGACTCACTCTCCAGAAGACCAGCTTCTCGACCAACGTCAAGGAACGGCTCGACTTCAGCTGTGCCATCTTCTCGGCCAGCGGTGACCTGGTCGTCAACGCACCACACATCCCGGTGCACCTGGGTGCCATGAGCGAGACGGTCAAGAGGATCCTGGCCGACAACCCCGACATGGCTCCCTCGGACGTGTTCGTCACCAACGACCCCTACCGCGGCGGCTCGCACCTGCCCGATGTGACCGTCGTCACTCCGGTGCACCACGTCGACGACGGCCGGCTGCTGTTCTTCACCGCCAGCCGGGCTCATCACGCCGAAATCGGCGGCATTGTCCCGGGCAGCATGCCGCCGTTCTCGAAGAACCTCGGTGAAGAAGGAGTGCTGATCAGGAACTTCAGGCTGGTCGACGGAGGAGTCTCCCGCGAAGACGAACTCAGACAACTACTCTCCTCGGGCACCCACCCCAGCCGAAACGTCCCCGAAAACCTCGCCGATGTCTCCGCCCAGGTCGCGGCCAACAACAGCGGAGTCGTGCAGCTGGGACGGTTGGTCCAGAGGTATTCGCTGGAGGTCGTCGCGGCCTACATGGGACACATCCAGCGGGCGGCGTGCGAGAAGATGAGGCTGGCGCTCAGGACGATTCCCGACGGGAATTACCACCGCACCGATCAACTCGACAACGGCGCGACGATCTGTGTCTCGATTGCCATTTCCGGAGAAACCGCCACGGTCGACTTCAACGGCACCTCCGAGGTCATGGACTCGAACCTCAACGCCAACCGCGCCATCGTCACCGCCGCCTGCCTGTACGTGTTTCGCTGCCTGATCAACGAGGACATACCGCTCAACAGCGGCGTGCTCGAACCGGTCACGATCCACCTGCCCGAGTGCCTGTTGAATCCCCCCGAGCAGCCCGATCCCTCGCACTCGGCGGCGGTCGTGGGAGGCAACGTCGAGACCAGCCAGCGGGTGGTTGACACGCTGCTGGGTGCCCTGGGCGTGGCGGCGGCCAGCCAGGGCACCATGAACAACCTCACCTTCGGTGACGAGACGTTCGGGTACTACGAGACGATCTGTGGAGGAGCCGGTGCCACGCCCCACGCCCGGGGCACCGACGCTGTGCACACCCACATGACCAACACCCGGCTGACCGACGTGGAGGTGATCGAGCGGAGGTACCCGGTGCGGGTGCACGAGTTTTCGATCCGCGAGGGTTCCGGTGGCAAGGGTCGCTTCCCCGGCGGCGACGGCATCGTTCGACGCATCGAATTCCTCAAGAAACTCTCCGTCTCGATCCTCTCGGAACGACGCGGACCCACCGCACCGTTTGGTCTCGATGGTGGCCAACCCGGCCAGATCGGACGCAACCTGCTCACCCCCGCCGACGAGTCCCCCGAAGTGGACCTCGGCGGAAAAGCCCAACTCGACGTCACACCGGGAGATGTGCTGACGATTCTGACACCCGGAGGTGGAGGGGTCGGAGAGGCCCCGGAGGATCGCTCGGCCGGATCGTGACCTGACTGGCGAGCCCGCTGACGGACCCCTACGATACGCCTCGTTGCCACACCACTCTCACCATCTCACACCGCAGCAAGCGAGACCCTGATGACCGAAAACCGCCGAGCCGAAGTCGACCAAGCGATCGAGAATGTCAACTTCGAAACGACCAGCTACCAGGTGGAATTCCAGACGTCACTCGGAGGCATCACGCTGGATCTCTGGCCGGAAATCGCTCCGGGCCACTGCAAGAACATCATCGGGCTGACCAGCATCGGCTACTACGACGGGATCGTCTTTCACCGCGTGATCGCCGGTTTCATGGCCCAGGTCGGATGCCCACAGGGGACCGGCACCGGGGGACCGGGATACACGATCGACGCCGAATTCAACGACCAGTTGCACGAGGCGGGAGTGATGTCGATGGCCCGCACCAGCGATCCCAACTCCGCCGGCAGCCAGCTCTTTCTCTGCCTCGATCGGGCCCCCCACCTCGATCGACAATACACCGCCTTCGGCAAGACGGCCGATGACGCCAGCCTGGAAATCCTGCTGACGATCGGCCGCCTGGCGACCGACGGCCAGGACCGGCCGTTGGAGGAGGTGCGGATCGAGACGGGACGAGTTATCGAGTCGGCTCGCTGAGGACGTCGCCGACCCGAATGGTGCCTCCGGAAACCACCCGGGCGCAGATCCCGCCGTGGCCGTTCATGGCGTTGTAGCCGCCGGCCCCCAGGTTCTGCTCCATCCGCTCGCACGGCACGCACGGCCCGGCCCCCTCGAGCACCACGTCGCCCAGCCGAAACGTCCGCTCCTGCAACGCCAGCAGGTTGATGCCACTGACGACGATGTTGCGACGCAACAGCGCAGGATCCACCGAGTCCCGGCCCGTCAGTGACGCCACCGCACCGAGGTGCTCGTGCTGGATCAGTGTCACCTCACGATGTGTCTCACCGCCTCGGGCATGGTGTTCTCCATCGATCCCCGCCCCTGGCTCCAGGCGACACTCCTGGCGAGCCACCATCTCGCCCTTCCGCTCCGAGGCACCACCAATCCACTCGACCCGCCCGTCTCGAGGAAACTGCTCTTCCATCGTCAATCCACTCCCGCCGCGACCCGTGATCTTCCCCTCACTCCACCGATCCACATCCTAACACCTCAGGGACTGGCTCCGGAGCCAGTCCCCCACCCCGGTCTGCTAGACTCTCACCATGCCCCCCCAGCCCGCTCAAGAATCCCAGTCACCCGAGCAAGTCCGGCGGTCGTGCCGCGAGGGCACCTGGACCGAGCACACCGCGGGCCTGGCCCCCGGTTTTGCCCAGGCCAACCTGGTCATCCTGCCGGCCGAGCATGCCGAGGACTTCAGGCTCTTCTGCCAACGCAACCCCAAGCCCTGTCCTCTGCTGGACGTCACCGAGCCCGGCGACCCCACCCCCTCACTGATGGCCCCCTCCGCCGACATCCGCACCGACCTGCCCCGCTACCGGGTGTGGGAACAGGGCGAGTTGGCCGACGAGCCGACCGACGTGGCGGCTCTGTGGCGAGACGACCTGGTCGGGTTCCTGATCGGGTGCTCGTTCAGCTTCGAGGCGGCGTTGCTGCGTGAGGGTCTGGAGGTGCGGCACCTGGAACGGGGGACCAACGTGCCGATGTACCGCACGTCGATCTCATGCGAACCGGCCGGTCCCTTTTCCGGACCCGTGGTCGTCTCGATGAGACCCTACAAGCCCTCCGACGTGGTGCGGGCCGTGGAGATCACCTCGCAGTTTCCCCGGGTCCACGGATCCCCTGTCCACATCGGCCTGCCCGAACTGCTGGGGATCGCCGACCTGGCCGATCCCGACTACGGCGACCCCGTCCCCGTGGCTGACAACGAACTCCCGGTGTTCTGGGCCTGCGGAGTCACTCCCCAGGCGGTTCTCGAGTCTGCCGGGGTCCCGTTTGCCATCACCCACGCCCCCGGCTGCATGTTCATCACCGACACGCTCAACGACGAACTGGCAACCAGTTGACTGCAGCAGCGCCCGGCGGGTCCGGTTTTTTTCTACCGCACGTTTGAGTCCCGGGAACCCCGTCGGTAGGATGCGGGGCACTTTCAGGAGACTCGGAAGCGAGTCCGTGTTTGGCAACTGTTGAGGAGAGTGAAGTCCATGCGGGACCGAAACGATCAGAATCGCAGCAAGCCGGACTTCAGTCGTCGCGACTTTCTGAAGGGATCGGCTGCGGCCGCCACCGCCACGGCGGTGGCCACGCAGGGACCCCAGGAAGTTTCGGCCGCGAACCTGAAGACCAACGTCTTCGCCGCGGCCGTTACCAGCGTGACACTGAACGTCAATGGCAAAAATCACACCGTAAAGGTCGAGCCGCGAGTGACGCTGTTGCACGTCCTGCGGAACACACTGAACCTGACCGGCTGCAAGGAGGTTGACGAACGGTCCGCCGACGGCGCCGATACGGTGATGATCGACGGCAAGGCCGTACTGGCCGGCAGCCGCTTGGCGATCGAATGCGAGGGCAAGAAGATTCGCACCGTCGAATCTCTGCGGCAAGGCGAGAAGGTCGACGAGGTCGTCGCCGGATTCGTCAAACACGACGCGATGCAGTGCGGATTCTGCACTCCCGGCTTCGTGGTCGCCACCCGGGTCTTCCTCGACAAGAACCCCAAGGCGTCTCTGGCAGACATCCAGAAGGGACTCGGTGGCAACATCTGCCGCTGCGGCACCTATCAGGGCATCACGACCTGTGCCCTGGAAATCTCGAAGGGGGGAAAGTAAACCATGGCAGAACGCAAAGTTGCCTGGAAAGCACGCAAGGATAACTCCCTGATCGGGAGTGACATCACGCGGATCGATGGCGTCGAAAAAGCCTCGGGCTACGCCAAGTACGCCGCCGACATCAACACCGCCGGCACCCTGTTTGCCCGGCTGTTGACGTTCAAGGGCGGCACCGCACTCGTGAAGACGCTCGATACGGCCGCCGCCGAAAAAGTCCCCGGCGTCCGTGCCGTACACGTCTTCAACGGTGTCGGCAAGGAAGTCCGCTGGGACGGTACGATCGTCGCCGCGGTGGCCGCTGATACGCCCGAGCAGGCTGAGGACGGCGTGAGAGCGATCAAGGTCACCTACGAGGCGAAACCGCACTGGGTCGACGAGGAGAACCTGACCGGTGCCACCGCCGCCAAGCGGACCAAGCCGCTGGGTGACAACCAGAAGGGCGAAGTGGCCGCGGCACTGAAGGCCGCCAAGCACGTCCACAAGGGCTACTACGGCATCGTGACCATCTCGCACATGTGCATGGAGCCGCACGGCTCGCACTGCGAATGGGATGGCGAAGACCAGCTCAACGTCCACCTCTCGACCCAGAACGTCTCGGGAACCGGTGGACAGTTCGCCGGCCCGCTGGGCCTGGACGCCAGCAACGTCTCGATCACCTGCAACTACATCGGCGGTGGGTTCGGGTCGAAGTTTGCGGCCGACCAGTGGGGCGTGGCCTGTGCTCAGCTCTCCAAGAAGGCCGGCAAGCCGGTGCGGCTGATGCTCGATCGGGCCACCGAGATGAAGATTGGTGGGACACGTCCCAGCGGCTTCATCGAGGTGACGATCGCGGCCGACGCCGAAGGCAATATCACCGTCTGGGACAGCCACCACTGGGGCACCAGCGGCATCGCCGGTAGCACGATCTCACTGGGACAACTCCCCTACTGCTTCGATGGGATTCCCAACCGCAACCGCAAGGCAACCGGGATCTCGACCAATACCGGCCCCAACCGGGCCTGGCGAGCTCCCCCGCACCCGCAACTGTGTGCGGTCACCGACACGGTCATCGATGACCTGGCGGCGAAGATGGGAGCCAACAGCTACGACATCTTCATGAAGAACCTCGACAAGACGCCCAAGCCTGATGTCTACGCCGAGGAAATGAAGATCGGGGCGAAGCTGATCGACTGGAAGACCAAGTGGCACGCTCATGGTAAGGGGGGCGGCAAGGGAGCCGTCAAACGCGGACTGGGCATGGCCCTGCACCGCTGGGGCGGCCGCGCGGGAGCCACGACCTGTACCGTCAAGGTGCACCCCGATGGGG
>Ga0310125_10000717_pt1 | contig 16165 bp, 11 predicted proteins | sample CB11b_Tmax_Bot8__FD_203508 | JGI IMG/M metagenome (GOLD analysis project Ga0310125, IMG submission 203508) | Marine microbial communities from Western Arctic Ocean, Canada - CB11b_Tmax_Bot8 | ecosystem: Environmental > Aquatic > Marine > Oceanic | place: Canada: Western Arctic Ocean | collected... | reverse complement strand
TTGCCATGATAGGGCCCACACAGGCATCACGATCATCACCAGCATGGGAATCAAGGCAAACCAAATCGGTTTTCCCCGTCGCCAGAGGTAAAAGACAGTGACCATGAAGGCCAGCCCGGCCAACAATTGATTGGTAGCTCCAAAAAGGGGCCATAGAATCAAGCCACCGGTTCCCGGTTTGCCACTGGGGTCAGGAAATGTCGCCATTGCTCCCCCTAACAACAAAGCAAACGCGGTAGCTGAAAACTTGTTGGTGAGAGGCATTAGCCCAAACCCGGCTGCCAGTTCTTGAACGACGTATCGCTGAAGTCGTGTTGCCGTATCCAGTGTTGTTGCGGCAAAACTGGCCACGAGAACGGCAATGATGGCAATGCTCAACTTGATCGGGATTCCTATCGTACTTAAAAGATTGGCACCACCTTCAACAAACGCTCCAATTTTTTGTGGTAATTTGTGGCTGCCCCATCCTCCGACTGTTTTGATGGATCCATCGGCTGACGTGACGTCGCGCGTAACTGGATAGTAGGAACTCCAAGCCGCCGTGCCAGTGAGCCGCTCTGAATTTTGATCGGAACTTACCTTTGCGTAAGTGTACTGACCCCTTGCATCGCGCTCTAACTTCCCCATTCCTACGCCCGCGCAACAGGCGATAATGACGATCACAGCCAAAGCTCCTTCTAACAACATTGCTCCATAGCCAACGTATTGAGCATCGCCTTCACTGGCCAATTGTTTGCTGGAGGTACCACTGCTTACCAAACAATGGAATCCGCTGATCGCCCCGCAGGCGATCGTGATAAACAAAAATGGCCAGATGGGGGGTGCGTCTGCTGGAATCGACTCTGCAACCTTGGGTGCACTGTTGATGTCGGCTTGACCTGTCACGGTGGCCACTAAAATTCCCAGCACCAGCAATCCCAGCGCGACGGTGAGTTGGTGGCTATTGATGAAATCGCGAGGCTGCAACAGCGTCCAAACTGGTAACACCGAAGCAAAGAAGCAATACACCAGAAGAATTCCTGTCCAGACGATAACTGGGTTGGCCACCGGTAGAGAAATCGGCCAATAGTACGCGCCCAGATAAACTCCGCCGTACATGATTGCCAGGGCGATTAAGGACGGCCAAAGTAAATTTCCACCACGACGATAGATCCAGAACCCAACGGCAATTGCCAGTGGAATTTCAAGCCAGACGGACAAGACTGATTCCGGGTACTTAGCAAAGATCACAGCGATAACCAGGCCAAAAATTGCCAGGACCACGGTGAGCGCAAAAAACAGAATCAGCAAAAAGAGATACTTGGCTCGAGGTGCAATCATCCGGCCGGCAATTTCACCGACAGTTTGTCCGCGATTGCGCAGCGACACGACAAGTGCGCCAAAATCGTGAACAGCTCCAATGAAAATCGAACCCAGCACTACCCACAACAGGGCGGGAAGCCAGCCCCAAAACACTGCGATCGCTGGTCCTACAATGGGACCTGTGCCAGCGATGCTTGTGAAATGATGACCAAAGACAACCTCTTTTTTGGTCGGTACGTAATCAATGTTGTCACGCAATTGTTGGCTGGGAACCACGGCACTGGGATCGAGTTCAAAGATTCGCCTTGCTAACCACCGCCCGTAGGTATGATAAGCAATGATGAACCCGATGAAGGATCCGATAGCGATCAACAGCGTGGTCATGCTGGTCTCCACAGTGCTAAGTCTTGAATGGAGTCATTGAGGAATTGGCTTGAGGCTGTTTATCTTAGCGTTGAGTGGCTCAAAACGCCACTAAAACCTGGCAAACCGGCCGCCGGCCAATGCCCCGTATCACGCTAATTCTAAAATTGGGCGCTGAGATATTCAGTTGGTGGTGAGTGCAATGATTTTACTCGCTTGCTCACATAGCTGTTTTGCCTCGATATCAGCGGGTGCTTCGGCAATCAATCGTACGATCGGTTCAGTATTGCTGGCGCGGACTAACAGCCATTTATCAGGCCAATCCATGCGCAGGCCATCCAGTCGGCTGATTTGGGCGTCGGCAAAATGGTTGGCCAGAGCCGTAAGTGCCTTGTCAATTTGTTCGCGATCCAATTCCACTTTCGTTTTGAAGATCGCATAGCCTGGCAATTCCTTTACAATCCGACTGATGGACTGCTGGCGGTCCGCCATCGCATCCAGAATGAGTGCCATGCCGACAAAGCTGTCACGAACGTAGCCCACTCGCGGATCGATTGGACCGCCACTTCCTTCACCACCAAACACTGCTTGTCGTTGGATCATGCCATCGGTCACGTTGGCTTCGCCAACAGCTGTGCGAATCATCTGGCAGCCATATTTTTCGGCGAGGTCTTGCGACATCCGGCTGGTCGAACAATTGGTCACAACGTTGCCGGGATGCTTTCGTAAAACATGGTCCAGGCACAGTACCAACGTATATTCTTCACCAATGTATCGTCCCTGTTCATCGATCACTGCCAACCGGTCGGCATCTGGGTCCTGGCAAAAACCAATGTCGACTTCCGTTTCAGCAACACGCTGTGCGGTTGACGAAAGATTGGTTTCAGTTGGTTCAGGTAGGTGTGCAAAAAGGCCTGTCGGTTCACTTCCAACCAACTCTACCTGGCATCCCAATTCATCCAGTAAACGTCTCCCCAATAGACCACCAGATCCGTGATTCGAGTCCAGCAAAACGTGGAAATGACAATCGCGGATTTGTTCAGCGTTGATTGTGTCTAACACCAGTTGCAAGTGTTGATCGGTTGTGTTGTCCAGGCGCCGGGCATGACCAAGTGAATCCGGTTGTGTCGATGGAGGATCCGCATGTCGGTAGATCTCGCTTACCTTTTCTCCCAGGCTTGCCGAGAGGATGCGACCGTCATTGCCAAACAGCTTCATGCCGTTGTATTCGGGTGGATTATGACTGGCAGTAATTTGAATGCCGCCGGCGCACTGGTGATGCCGCACCAGGACGCCGGTTGTTGGAGTTGCTGCTATGTCCCCATCGAGTACGTCGCGACCAAGGCCTACCAGGCAATTCACAATGGTATCGGCAAGCATGCGACCGGTGGTTCGTCCATCGCGAGTCACCACGATTTGTCCTGCGGGGAGCGTTGTTGCGTAGGCAGCAGTGTAGCGCACGGCAATTTCAGGGGTCAGGGTATGGCCAATGATTCCGCGCAACCCAGATACACTGATAATCGGTTCGTTCAAGATTTTATCCTTTCTGAAAATTCGGTTCCTATTGACGTTAGCTATCCTGTTGGAACCGAAGTTCTCAGCGACCCCTTGGGTGCAATACGCGCTTGTCGAGATAAATGGATCCTTGTGAGAATTTTTAAAAGAGAAGTGGTGTTTGTCATTGGATTTCGTTTTAATTGTTCGCCAGAGGGATCTCCCTGGCACATGGCTGTCACGGTCGACAACCACCAATTACCGATGGTCCTACGTGTTGATTGGTAACGCTGAATCAAAAAATAGTCAACGTCGAACGGCATAAATCGAGTTGTCTTGGGCCGTTGAGGCTTGGTTTGGAGTCTGGCTTTGCGACCTTCTTCCCAGTGGCATCTCTAACGGGACACCTACGCGCGAAGTGGAATAGATCGTAGAATTCAGCAAGTCAAGGGTTTTCAAAGGCCATGGGTTGACCGGGATCTGCGGTCTGTGGTCAAAAAGGAGAGTTCTGCTTCATGTCCTCCACGCAATCTTTTCCCAGTGGATTGAATGCAGATCTGGATTCATTACGCGCTTTGATTCACGAGGCAGCGTCGAAGCAACAGTTAACCCATGATGCGCCGCAGAACATTCTCGCGTGGCTCACCGATCCATGCTATGTGATGTATCGGGATGATGTGGTGGCCCACATTCGCGATGGTCGCTGGGCCGAGCTCAATGAGGCCTTTTGGAAGGTGTTAGAGTTCGGAACGGGTGGTCGGCGTGGGCGAATGTATCCGATTGGATGCAATGTGATCAACGAGCGAACCATTGGCGAAAGTGCAGCTGGATTAGCAAAATACGTTCGCGAACAAGATCAGGGAACAGTTCCGTTGGCCTGTGCGCTGGCCTACGACACCCGCCATAACTCGCCAGAGTTCGCACAGCTCTGTGCTCGAATCATGGTTGCCCAAGGTTTTATTGTCTACTATTTGGATGACTATCGAAGCACGCCCGAGCTTTCCTTTTTGGTTCGGCAGAAGAACTGCGCTTGTGGGATCATGGTCACCGCCAGTCACAATCCTCCAAGTGATAACGCGGTCAAGGCTTACTGGTCGACAGGTGGACAATTGGTGCCGCCGCATGATCATGCTGTGATTGAGCAGGTCCGAAAAGTCAAAGAAATTGACAAGGGTAAATCCTTTAAGGAAGGAGTTCGGTCGGGCCAGATCATTCTCTGCACAGCAGAGACCGACGCAGCTTTTGTCAGTGCCGTGGTTTCCCAATCGCATCCTGGGCCGCGTGAGTTGAAGATCATCTATACGCCCCTGCATGGTGTGGGGAGCTCGGCCGTTTGTCCAGTGTTGGAAGCGAATCAATTCACGGATGTTGAAGTGTTTGCTCCCCATGCGAATCCCGATGGGGCATTTCCAAATGTACCGGATCATGTTTCCAATCCTGAGAACACGGCCGTTTTTACCGGTCCTATCCAACGTGCCATCGAAGTTGGTGCCGACCTGGTCATTGGCACCGATCCCGACTGTGACCGACTCGGATGTGCGTCACCGCTCAGTTTGATACAGTCCACCGAGTGGACCACTTTTTCCGGTAACCAGATCGCGGCGCTGCTGGCGGATTACGTCATGGAGCAGAGACGAGGATCTTTAACCGACAAGAGTTTTGTTGTTACAACGCTCGTTACGACTGAAATGGTCCGCCGGATTGCAGATTCCTATGGCGTTCGCACGGAGAATGATCTGCTGGTCGGATTCAAATGGATTGCCGAACGAATCGATCAGATGGGTCCGGAGTTTTATTTATTGGGCACTGAGGAATCTCATGGATACATGGTAGGCCAGCATGTTCGCGACAAAGACGGAGCGGTTGCGGCCATGTTGCTGTCAGAGCTGGCTGCCAAGTTGAAGAGTGAAGGACAAACACTGTACGAGAAACTCGAAGCGCTATTCTGGCAACATGGATATCATGCCGAACAATTGCTGAACCAGCAAATGGAAGGTGCTGCTGGTATGGACCGGATGGAGGCGCTGATGCAGCAGTTTCGCGCAGGCGGATTGGAATCGTTGGGCGGGCTTCAGGTCCTGCGCACCAGAGATTACCTGCAAGGCCAATCACGTGATACTGGTGGAAAAGTTGAACCGTTGGAAGGTCCCTGTGGGGATCTTGTCATGATCGACTTGTCCGCCACGGGAAATTATGTGGCGGTCCGACCCTCAGGGACCGAATCGAAGGTGAAATTTTACATGTTCACCTACGTGGCACCTGAGCAACTCGCAGATTTGGAGATGACAGCCGACCAAATGCAGCAACGGATGGACGCCATACAAGAGGATCTGGTTGCGTTTGCCCGCCAAGTGTGATCTAAAAAGTATAGGGCATCAGAAACCGCAGAGACATCAGCGACAGGAGTGCTCTTTGGATATCCTTTTTCACGCTTTTTTCAAATCCACGCTATGCCGCTGATGGGCTACAATTGTTTAGTCCTATGACAAGTGATTCTCACGAGTTTGATTTTCAACGCGCCGCGGCCAAGGTGCGCGAATTTCCACAAACGCCTGGCGTTTATTTGATGAAAGATGCCGCCGGTCGCGTGATTTATGTGGGAAAAGCCAAGAATCTGCGTGCGCGAGCCAGTAGTTACTTTCTTAAGGCAGCCTCCCAGGAACAGCGCACGGCCACGTGGGTCAAGGAGATCTGCGATGCAGATTTTCTCGAATGTGATAGTGAAGTGGACGCGCTTTTGGCCGAGGCTCGTTTGATCAAGGATGTGCAACCCAAACACAATAAGGAATTGAAGGACGACAAGAGTTTTCCGTATTTGATGATTACGACACGGGAAGATTTTCCGCGAGTTGAAGTAACGCGTGAACCACGCAAGAGCGGCACCCGTCTGTACGGTCCATTTGCCAATGCTGGTGCGCTGAGAGGTGCGTTGCAAGTCTTACAGCGAATCTTTAAGTTTCGTACCTGCAGCCTTGATATTGAAGATCAGGATGCTCGTTGGCAATGGTTTCGACCCTGCTTACTGGCCAGTATCGACCAGTGCACAGCTCCCTGCAACTTGAGGATCTCCAGGGAAGAATACCGCCAGGACATCAAGCGACTGCAAATGTTTTTGGATGGGAATAAAAAGAAGTTACTTGGCGAAATGCGTAAGCAGATGGCCGAGGCATCCAAAGAGCTGAAATTTGAACAGGCGGCAAGACTTCGTGACGAGATCCAGATGTTGGAAACTTTGGACCAGCGCGGAGAACTTGATACACACGTCCAGCCAGAGGTCTTTTACATCGATCCCAAAAAGGGGCTCGCTGGCCTCCGCAAAGTTCTCAAACTTGACGAAATACCTCGGACCATTGAAGGGGTCGACATTGCACACTTGGGTGGAGGTGAAACAGTGGCTAGCTTGGTGCAGTTTATCGATGGATTGCCATTCAAGCCGGGATACCGTCGTTATCGAATTCAAAACGTTGAGGGGATCGACGATTTTCGTAGTATTCACGAGGTGGTCGCTAGACGGTTTCAACGGCTCGATGAACAAGGGGAAGTCTTTCCAGATCTGTTGCTGATTGACGGAGGTAAAGGACAATTGAATGCTGCTATGGCCGCATTCGAGGATTTGCAGATTACCCCCCCTACCGTGATCTCGCTGGCCAAGCGCGAAGAAGAAATCTTTATTCCTGGGGTTCCCCAACCGCTGCGGTTGAGCCGACACGCTTTTGGACTAAGGCTTTTGCAATATGTCCGCGACGAATCCCATCGCTTTGCACAGCATTACCACCACATTTTGAGGCGTAAATCAACCCTGGGAGAAGAATGATGTTGTTTCTTAAAACGACTCCCCTGGAAAATGGCCAGCGGGCCTGTGGAACTTGCTGAACACCAGGGTTCAGGAGTGCAAAACTCTTGTGAGACACTCAAGGACAAAAACCCCAGTGAGCAACCTCTTTTGATCGGCGGATCGTCCCCAAGATGTCCTCTTAGGGACCTATTGAGACGACGGTTGGACTGGGTCGACTGAAATTGTCCCTGGGCAACCAGCAGAAAGCATCGGGAAGCGAATCAAGTTTGGTCAAATGGGAATACTAAGGTGAATGGCAAGAAAAGTTTCTGTCTTAGGTGGTTGCAGCCCACTGAGAGTCTGATAAACTAATACCTGTGGGTTTACTACCCAATTAGTGAAAAATAAGAAATAAACAGTGGGTTTATGACCCACTATGAGTGTTTGGTATGAATCTCAGCCGGCAAGATGGAGCGGCGGCGGCGCAACAGTATGCCTGTCCAATAGGGGTACAGCGTGTCCACAGAACCGTTTCTTCTTGGCGAGTTTCATCGGACGCTGGACGACCGTTACCGTTTGAACATTCCTGGCGAATTGGCCGATCCGCTTCTGGCGGGTGGCTCGAATTTTATTCTGGCCAAGGAACGACCTGGTGCGTTGAGCCTCTGGAACGCAACGATCTGGCAGGAAAAGCTGGATTCGGGAGTCGAGTTGGTCAAGAGCAAGATTCGTGCGGGCAGGCTCGAAGGTCGTGTCGAGGACGTACAGCGTTTGGGACGCATGCTTTCCACCCGGCACACGTCGGTGGAGATGGACGGTCGTGCGCGAATGTTGATACCGGAAGGTTTTCGAGAATTTTTGGCCGTCGAGCCAGGGGCCGATGTGGTTATCGTGGGTGCGGCCGTATGTGTCGAAATTTGGAGGCCAGCGGCCTGGATCCATTATCTGTCAGAGCAGATTCCAGAATTCCGTCAGCTTTTCAACGAACTGGCGGGTTAACCAGATTCTAGTACCCATGCCCGGTGGGGAGGAGAAATTCCGTTACACTAGCCCTTACCGTGACCCCAGTAGGGATGCAAGTCACCATGGAAAGGATATGTTGGCACGGATGCTTTTTACCTCGCCGGGCATTGTTTTAGTCCAGGGACGTGTTATTAAGACGAGGCTTTTTAGCTCAAAGGTACAACGTTTTTTTCCACCTCAAGGTACAGTAATCGCAATTGGTGGAGCATATTTTCCAACATAGACGCTTCCTCAGTGGTTAGGTTCCCCTCTGTTTTTTCTTTCAGCATGACCATTGTGTCGATGATATGTTTGGCTTGATCCAAAGCGACCTCGACCTTGCCATCTTTGGGTTCGCCAAACTGTCCCAGAGCGGCCATCGTCTGAGTTCCCAGCGACAGCATGAGATTACTGAATGACGCGGGAGGAAGTTCGTCTTTAGGATCGGTCTTTTCAGTAGGTTGTTTTTTGAGCTGCTCCTTTTCCTTTTGTACTTGTTCCTTCCAATCTCCGTCTACAATGATTTTGGATTTTTCGTCAGGCGTGTCATTCATGAATGGGACCCTTTGCTTTGTCGAACACTTCAGGAGGGGTGTATTTCGCTGGCTCTTTCACCCCGCGCAACCCGCCTTTCGATAGCCGCTTTAACGAATCCGGCAAAAAGTGGATGCGCTGCAGTCGGCTTCGATTTGAATTCTGGATGGAACTGTACGGCAACGTACCAGGGATGACTTGGTAATTCGACAATCTCGACAAGGTCGCCGTCGGGGCTTGTGCCGGCGAACAGCATGCCATGGGCGGTAAACTGCTGGCGATAGGCATTATTGAATTCGTAACGATGTCGATGACGTTCGACAATAGATTCACGTTCGTAGCTGGCAAAAGAGTGGCTGTCAGGTTCCAGCCGGGCCGGTTGGGCTCCCAGACGCATGGTGCCACCTTTGTTGGTGATCGTCCGTTGTTCGTCCAACAAGCAGATGACAGCATGAGCTGCATCTTTTACGAACTCAGTAGAATGTGCCCCTTCAAGGCCGGCCACATTCCGGGCAAATTCGATGACCGCACATTGCATGCCCAGACAGATGCCGAAGAAAGGGATTCCTCGCTCACGTACAAATTGTATGGCCTCAACTTTACCCTCAATACCACGTTCCCCAAAACCACCGGGTAACAACACGGCATCGTATCCCGAGAGGAGTCGTTCCGGACCTTCTCGCTCGATTTCCTCGCTGTGAATCCGCCCAATGCGAATCTGAGTTTGATGGTGCATGCCAGCGTGGTCCAGCGCCTCGTAAATCGACTTGTAAGCATCCAGATGTTCTGCGTATTTGCCGACCACCGCAATGCTGATTTCATGCTGGGGATTTCGAAGTCGGTGCAGTAAGTCGCGCCAGTTTTCTAAATCTAATGTTTCAGCTGGCAGCTGCAATTTACGCACGATCAATTGATCCAATTCATTTTCAACGAGGCTTAAAGGCACCTCATAGATTGAAAAATCTTTGTCTTTTTCCTCGATCACCGCATCGATAGCCACATTGCAGAACAGGGCAATCTTTTGTCGGTCCGCATAACTGATCGAACGCTCCGTCCGGCAGATGAGTACGTCAGGTTGAATACCGATTTCACGAAGTTGTCCGACTGAATGTTGGGTTGGCTTGGTTTTTAACTCACCGGCTGCCTTCAAATACGGTACCAATGTTAAATGAATATAAAGGCAGTTTTCTTTGCCGACATCCAACGCGTATTGTCGAATGGCTTCAAGAAAGGGCAGGCTCTCGATATCACCCACCGTGCCCCCAATTTCTGTGATCACCACGTCCACATCGTCGTCACCCATTTTTTTGATAACGCTTTTGATTTCATCGGTGATATGGGGAATTACCTGGACGGTTTTTCCAAGAAACTCACCTCGACGTTCTTTGTTGATGACCGACTGGTAAATCTGGCCAGTCGTATAGTTGGAATCCCTTGTCAACGGACTGTTAGTGAACCTCTCGTAATGCCCTAAATCCAAATCGGTTTCACTGCCATCGTCCAGCACGTATACCTCACCGTGCTGATAGGGGCTCATCGTACCAGGATCCACATTGATATACGGATCCAACTTCTGCATGCGGACTCGAAGGCCACACTGTTCCAACAGCATTCCGATTGAGGCGCTGGTGAGCCCTTTGCCCAGCGAGCTTACTACGCCACCGGTCACGAAAATATTTTTGGTCATCGATGAACTTTCCTTTTGATGTTGCCATCCCCCTCCGGGAGATGGGCCCGGGCTATCCAAGAGCGTCAGGCCGTCTTCAATCGCAACAGTCTAACCCGGCTAATTCGCACAACCGATGAAGGGGACTTTCACTCCACTGGAGGAGCAAAAGTTACTAGAGGCATTTTAGCCATGACGGATTCGGCTGACAAACGCCTGATAGTCGGCGATTGTGTCGATTCCAAGGGTCGGTTCGTTTGTCACACCTACGAGAATCGTATGACCGGCGTTCAGGATCCGCAGTTGTTCGAGTTTTTCGACTTGTTCGAGGACGGATTGCGGCAATTGGGCAATTTTTAGGAGAAAATCTCGCCGGTACGCGTAGATCCCTAAATGTTGGAAAAAAACCGGTGGATTGGCAGCTAACCAGCTGTTAATGTCATCACGCGGATGGGGAATTGGGCTGCGACTGAAATACAGAGCCTTGCCCTGTTGGTCGAAAACGACTTTCACACAAGCCGGATCATTTAGCTGTTCGACGGCCGTGATTGGAGTACCCAGGGTGGCCATGGGTACCGACGGATGGTCTTCCAGAAGTCCCACCACTTGATCAATCGATTCGCCTGTGATCTCTGGCTCATCACCCTGAACATTCACGACGATATCGACATTTTCAAGCCGTGCGGCCACCTCCGCTATGCGGTCGGTTCCACTGGCGGCAGCCGGATCTGTCATTTGAACTTGACCGCCAAACGACTGCACATCACGAGCGATTTCCTCGTGATCGGCGGCCACACAGATTCCCGTCGGACGGGTTGCGCGGGACGCAGCCTCGTAGGTATGTTGTAGCACGGATTTGCCCGTTTCCCGCAACAATAATTTGCGTGGCAGACGAGTGGAAGCGAGTCGGGCGGGAATGATCAGATAACTGATCGGTCGGATACGGAGTGTTCTAGCCCCCTGGCTCACGGGTTTTCCTTCCACAAGAGAGTACGTTGTAGCGGAATTAGTACCAACCCGTATAAATCAGGTCCAGGTGAATTTCTGCAAAGACCGACTTGGTGATGGAGGCTCGGGCGACCTGGAGTCCACGGAAATCGGTGAATCGGCTGGGCCGATTCACAAGCTGGCACTGCTATCAGTTCGCCGTGGCGCTTGGCCACATCTGTAAAATTGTAATATGTGTTAAAATCGACAATACGTGGCTTTCAACCGTGGCCCCTTTCATTAAGCTCGAATTGTAGAAAATAAGTTATGTTTGGTCATTGAGTACCATCGTGACATTTTGATAGAGGGAGCATCCGTCAACCATGTGTGGAATCGTCGGGTATGTAGGGCATCGTCATGCAGCGGAGTTCCTTCTCGAGGGTCTCCGACGGCTAGAATACCGTGGTTACGACAGCGCTGGAATCGCTACGATCAGCGAGCAAGGCCAATGGAATCTCACCAAGGCGGTGGGACGAATTGAACGGCTTGCCGCCAAGCTAGTCCAGGAATCGACACCAGGGGGAATCGGAATAGGACATACCCGCTGGGCGACGCACGGGGTTCCCAATGAGAAAAATGCCCATCCTCACCATGGTGGTCAATCGGCAGTTACGATTGTTCACAATGGCGTGATTGAGAATTACGCGCTCTTGAAACAACGACTGATTGCCGAAGGTGTTGATTTCGAGTCGGATACCGACAGCGAAGTTATCGCGCACTTGATTGCGAGCTGCCTGGATCGCCTGGAACCTCATGAGACCCATGGTGATGAAGCAACTGGTGTAATTGTAGCAGCAGTAAAACAGGCCCTGGGCCAGCTGCGAGGCACCTATGGGCTGGTGGTTTTATTTCGAGATCATCCTGACCTGATGATTGCCGCTCGACTAGGCAGTCCGTTGGTCGTTGGAGTCGGTGCTGGTGAGCACTTTGTCGCCAGTGATGCCTCTCCACTGGTAGGTTACACCGACAAGATTGTTTACCTGGCTGATCATCAGGTGGCGGTGATCACTACCGATACACTTGCGGTCACTCACCGCGATCAGGGTCAGATTGTCCATGACGTACACGTGTTGGATATTGAAACCGGCGACGTGGACCTCAATGGCTATGACCACTACATGTTGAAGGAAATTTACGAGCAACCTGAGTCGTTGCGAAACGCAATGCGTGGCCGACTCAGTCATGAGGATGCCACGGCCGTTTTTGGTGGCTTGAATTTGACGCCTCAGCAATTGCGTGGTGCAGAGCGAATCATTCTTACCGCCTGCGGAACCAGTTGGCATGCAGCGTTAGTCGGTGAATATCTGATCGAAGACATGGCTCGTATTCCGGTAGAAGTTGAATATGCCAGTGAGCTCCGATATCGAAATCCTCCGATCGAAAACAACACGTTATTGTTTTCGATCACCCAAAGTGGTGAGACGGCCGATACCCTGGCTGCACAACGAGAAATGAAGCGCAAGGGACATCCAACACTGGCGATCTGTAACGTGGTAGGAAGTACGATTGCTCAGGAGGCCGATGGCGGAATTTATCTCCATGCTGGTCCGGAAATCGGCGTGGCTTCGACCAAGGCCTACACGTCGCAATGCCTGGTGCTGGCGATGTTGGCGCTTTACTTGGGCCGCTTGCGACATCTTAGTCATGACGCAGGTCGAAAAATGATTGATCAGATCGAAGCGCTACCGGAACTGTTGAACCGTGCGCTGCAGGCTAATGATACGATTCGTTCCATTGCCGAGAAGTACCACCGAGAAAATAATTTTCTTTATCTGGGTCGTCAGTTTAATTTTCCCACGGCATTGGAGGGAGCACTCAAGCTTAAGGAAATCAGTTACATTCATGCCGAAGGGTATCCGGCTGCTGAAATGAAGCATGGTCCAATCGCACTGGTCGACCAACACACACCCAGTGTGTTCATCGTTCCACAGGGGTTCGTCTACGAAAAGGTCATGGCTAACCTGGAGGAAATCAAGGCGCGTGGCGGACCCGTTATTGCCATCGTTGGCGAAGAGGACACACACGTTGCAGAAAAGGCTGACGACATTATCTATGTTCCTCAGGTGGAGGAATTTCTGCAGCCAATTGTCAACGTGATTCCGCTGCAGTTACTGGCTTATCACGTCGCTGTCTTGAGAGAATGCGATGTCGACAAGCCGCGAAATCTTGCGAAAAGTGTGACTGTCGAATAGCGGATCGTTTACGGTCTCAACACGATCTTACCAGCCAGCGTACCGGCCTTGCCGAGAGTATTGTCTTCCTGTAGGAGATGAGCCGCCGCTGTTTCGGCCAGGGGAAGCACGCGGTCGATCCTTGGCTTCAGGCGTCCGTCGGCTAACCAGAGATTGATCATGTCACCGCAGATCTGCTGGTCTTCTGCTGATGCAGCGAACATGGCAAATCCATGCATGGAGCATCCTTTTACGTAGAACGGTCCGACGGGAAACTCGGGACGAGCGTCCCGTCCTGCCATTAATACAATTCGTCCCGCCGGGGCCAGCGCAGCGACAATCGCATCAAAGTTAGGTTCTCGGATGGTTTCCCAGAATACGTTGACACCTTCAGGTGCCAGTTCCCGTAGACGTTCCGCTTCATTTTCGGTGTTGTAATTGATCACCTCGTCAGCACCCATTTCTTGGCACACCGCCACCTTTTCATCGCTGCCACCGGTGGTGATCACTCGTGCACCGACCGCTTTGGCCATTTGTACCACGGTTGAGCCGACACCACCGGATCCACCGTGAATGAAAATCGTTTCGCCTTTTGAAAGTTGAGCATCGCGAAACAGACCCAGGTGGGATGTGAGTCCTACCAGCGCGATGGCTGCAGCATCCTGGTCATCCACGTTGTCGGGAGTTGGATAAAGCCAGCGCTGTTTGGCAGCACAATATTCGGCAAACGTTCCTTGTCGGCCAAGCAGGCCCTGATTGCTTCCCCACACTCGGTCGCCCGGTCGGAATCGTTGAGCGTTGGCCCCCACGCTCTCGACTGTTCCAGCCAGGTCACAACCAACGATAAACGGCTGGGGGAGTTCCCAGAAAGGAGCCCCGTTGCGAATGTAGGTATCGATCGGATTAACGGCCACAGCGCCCACCTTGACCAACACCTCATCGTCGGTCGGAGTAGGTTTCGGCACGTCACCGTAAATAATTTGTTCAGGAGGACCCGTTTCGTTAATATAGGCAGCTTTCATCCGTTTCACCTCTCACGTGGCTCACTGTCGATTGCGTCCAGATTGTAATGAAACCCAGGGGCTCATCATACCTTTCAAGCTGTAAAAACACCATGAGTTCGTACGGTTGGCTAACCCGATGTTGCGTTACAGGTATCTTACCGATCCTACCAGAGCTGTGTGAGCTTGTTACTGGTTGATTCTACCGCCGTCCGGTGCGTGGAGTGACCCTGCTGTTGAGCTAGACAGGTTCGCTTCGTTAGCCGAACGAGGGTTTACCCGTTCACCGTGTGGAGTAGAATTTGCAGATGGTTCTCTCCGGCTTTTGCGCAGAGATTCAGGGCCGGTAGCTCAGTTGGTTAGAGCAGTCGACTCATAATCGATTGGTCGCGGGTTCAAGTCCTGCCCGGCCTACTTTTTCCTTACCGCATTTGGCAGATTGTCATGATCGTTGGCAAGGTTTGGGGCGCGGTTATTTTGGGCCGGTAAGTGGTGAGCCGCTCCACACCGCCGCCTACGAGGCCGCTCACGTCGTCCAGCAACTTGGCGGGCAGGAAGGTGAGCCGATCGGACATGAAAAAAACATCGCTTCGCTCACCTCAGAGCAATGCCAGGGTGCTTGCTACGTGCATGGTCAGGGCAAGGACAAACTGGACGGCTTCTTCACTCAAAGTGGCTCGGCTGCTGAACTTCAAGCCCTATTTATTGGCTAGTCAGATTGGTTTGTCGCAGGCTCATCAGAAATTCGATCAAATGGCTGAACTCTTTAGCAGTGAACCTGTCGACGAGCCCTTCGGGCATGGTGGAGACTTGCGCTGGTCGGCGGACTTCGATTGTTTCTCGAGCAATGCGATTCAACTTTCCCTGAGCGTTGATCATTTCGACATGTGTCGTCGTTTCGTTCTTGACCAATCCAGAAAAGACCTTTCCTTGATCGGTTGCTATGACCATCGGAATGTAACCTTGAGTCAAACGTGCCGAGGGTTGTAAAATGGACTCAATCGCTTCGTCGCGGTTGTATTTTGATGCAAAGCTGGCCAGATCGGGACCGACCTGAGCACCTTCGCCGTGAACCGAGTGGCATTTGGCGCAACGTCCCTTTTGGCGGTCAAAAAAAAGTTGCCGGCCATACTCCGCATTACCAGGGTGTTGCCGGGCATAGGTTGCCAGTTGTTGTCGATTCGGCTGTTTGGCTTGTTGAAGAATCTTTTCTTCTTCCGGAGTTGACAACAGCACGGCCGTGCGCCATGGCCCAATTCCAATGTGACTTAAAACGAGCAGTTCATTCGTGCCTTGGTGAAGATGAATGCGGATCAAGTCCTGGTCTGGGACAAAGGGTCGCCCAGCAACGTCCCGGAAGCGATGGACCTGCTGGCCATTGACCCAGATACGGAGGGGACCACTTGATCCTACTAACAGAAACCCGTCCCGCTCGACAGGCGAGTCCACAACGGCGTGGGCAATCATATTGATTTGGCTGGAATTGTTTGCGTCGAATCCGAGCTCTGTGCCGGATACGGTGTCAGCGTCGAAATTCCAAGTACCCTCTTGATCGGTGGAACGAGGCTGCCAGTGGACGACTTTTCCCCTGAGTCCGTACCATGTTCGCGAGTAGTCAAATCCAGTGCCACCATAAAAATCACGGTGTAATTCACGTGGAAACGGACCAATCACATGCCAGGTTTTAACAGAACGGAAATCAGCCAGTAGCCGCTGGACAAAGGGACGAGCCGGGGATTCAATCGGGCTCTCTCGAATTTGTTTGTGAATAGCCGGTGGAATCTGTTGCCAAACGGATTTGAGCGCCTGAAAACATGCCGTTTGAATTGCCGGCTCGCCGGTAGAAAGCCCATCTAAATACACTTCCACG
>Ga0310125_10000714_pt1 | contig 16224 bp, 16 predicted proteins | sample CB11b_Tmax_Bot8__FD_203508 | JGI IMG/M metagenome (GOLD analysis project Ga0310125, IMG submission 203508) | Marine microbial communities from Western Arctic Ocean, Canada - CB11b_Tmax_Bot8 | ecosystem: Environmental > Aquatic > Marine > Oceanic | place: Canada: Western Arctic Ocean | collected... | reverse complement strand
ACATGCTCCAACCGGCGACCACTGACGATCTTAGATTAATCGTATCGGGGCGGATCCGTTCGCAAACACCGGGCATGAATCTGGATACGTCCGATAATCGTATGCCTGCGTGCCCAAGACCGGCAGGATCCCGACCGGAGGCGCGCCAAACGCGTGGTGGCCAATCGGGTGCTCCTGGGCCGGTCTGATCGGGTGACCGCCGTGGGCCGTTTCGTCAAGGACGCCCTGGTCAACTACGAGGGGATCGTGGATCACCGTATCGAGGTGGTTCACAACGGTATTGACCCTGATCGCTTTTCGAACCCGGCCGCCGACGCTCGGAAGGCCATCCGCGAGGAACTGGGTTTGACCAGCCGACAGCCGGTTGTGCTGCAGGTGGCGCGTTTTCACCCGGTGAAGGACCATGCCACGTCGATCCGGGCCATGGCTGCCGTGTTGGATGAGGTGCTCGACACGGTGCTCCTGCTCGCCGGAGACGGCGAGACGCGCACCGAGGCGCAGAGGCTGGTCGTACGTCTGGGGCTGAGCGGGCGTGTGCGTTTCCTGGGGGTGCGACCCAACGTGCCGCACCTGATGGCGGCATCCGACGTATTCATTCTCAGCAGCCTCAGCGAGGGGCTGTGCGTCACGCTCCTGGAGGCGATGGCCGCGGAGTTGCCCGTGGTGGCGACCGACGTCGGGGGCAATGGCGAAATCGTCGTCCACGACGCCACCGGATGGCTGGCAGGTCGCGGGGCGCATGGGCCGATGGCCGTGCACCTGGTGCGGCTTTTGAAGGATTATGAACTGCGCCGGCGATTCGGCGCCGAGGGTCGCCGGCGCCTGCTCACGCACTTTACGCAGCGGCAGATGCACGATCGCTACGCGCGAATCTATGAGCAGACGTTGAGCGCCGCATGAACCGAAGCGGTCACGTTGGAAGGGGTCGGCGCATCAAGCTAAAATTCACCTATCAGTCGCGATGTGATCGATTTGAGTGTGCACCCAGGAGATCCTCGCCATGAACCCGCGAATGATCGCGATCCTGACAGCCGCAGGCGTCCCGCTGGTGCTGGCGGTTGCCGGACTCCTCCGCGCCGACGAGACAGACGCCGAAGCGCCGGCGATCGCCCCCCTGGACGGCTTCTCGCATGTCTGGCGTGACGATCCCGCGTGGGATGATGGCAAGGCGGAGGTCGCCATTTACGATGCAACGCGTACGATCTACGGCAAGCAGCGGCGGTACACGGCGCGGTTGTACACCAATAAGGAACACGCCAACTCCGAGACGAAAACGAAGGACCCCGGCGGGCGAGGCCGCGCCGTGTTCAAGCACCACCTGCGCGATGACATTCCCACCGAGAACTACACCTACCACTATTCCACGATGTGCTATGTAGGCGCGGAAGACCTCAAGAGCCTGAAGATCGACATGGGCTCGCAGGAGGACTGCGGCGCCAGTTTCAAACAGTTCATCAACCATAACGGCACGGTGACCTGGAACTCGTTCAGTTATTTTCCCAACGAAGGTCACACGTCGGGATCGTTTGAATCTGCCGCCAACCTCGTATCCCACGACGCGCTGAGCCTGGTGCTCCGCAGTTTCCCGTTCAATGATTATCTTCCCGGGGCGGATCCTCCCGACCCGCCCGTGCTCGTGATGCTCCCCGACCAGACGGACAACCATCAAACCGACATCGCCCTGCGGACCGTCTCGGTGCAGTACAAGGGCCGCCAATTCGTTCACTTGCCGATCGGCAGGGTCGACACCGAACACGTCGTGGTCACGGTCGACGGAAGCAACGACAGGCACGAATACTGGTTCGACTTCGACAACACCGCCCCTCGTTTGAATGTGATGGTCCAGTACAAGGGGCCGGGTGGCGTGAGCTACAAGCTCAGGAAGCACGAGCGGTCGGCCTACTGGAAGCGGTGACGCGCTGCGAGCCGGTGTTCCCCGCCCGGAGGTGGCGCGGATGTCGCCGTTCAATGATAAAAGACTGACAATCGTGGCGATTGTGACCGGACGAATCGAATCTGGCCGAGATCTATAGATCATCCGGCGAACCCGGTTCACCGCTGGGAATGGCCGGAACGCGTCACATGCCATTGCGCCGCTGGATTATCCCGTTCGTCCTGCTGGCCACTTGCGTCGGCGCCGTGTCGGCTCACGCCAGCGGTGTCGTGCAGTCTCAGGCCCGCACGATTCTCAAGTCGCGTGATCTGGGCAAGACCACCATCAGCGCCTTCGCGACCGACCTGACCGACGATCGTGTGCTCATTCGCATCAACGCCGATGAGCCCATGATCCCCGCAAGCAACATGAAGCTGTTGACCACCGCGGTGGCGTTGGGTGTTCTGAAACCGTCGTTCGTGTTTCACACAGACCTGAGAATCATCGGCGGCAACGGGCAGACGCCGCAATCGGGTGGTGTCCTGCTGCTCGCCGGCGACGGCGACCCGGCCTTGGGCGACCCGGAACTGCTCAAGACGACTCACCAGATGCATCTCGACCAGATGCTCCAACACTGGGTCGACGCCGTGATCCGCGCCGGCATTCGCCACGTCGCGCGCCTTGCGGTGGACGACAGAGTCTTCGACCGGCAGTGGATCCACCCCGATTGGCCCGAGGATCAGCTCAATCGATGGTACTGCGCAGAGGTTGCGGGACTGAACCTGCACGAGAATTGCGTTCACCTCTACGCCCAACCGACGGCGCTGGGCCAGACCGCTCGCGTCACGATGCGCCCGAAGTTGTCGGCCATCACCGCGCTGTCCCGCAACCGCGCCATCACCGCCAAGACCGACACCTTCTGGGTCAGTCGCAAGTTCAATACCAACAAAATGACGTATCGTGGCAACGTTCGCAATCGTCGCCGTCCACCGGTCAAGACCACCATCCACGACCCGCCCCTGTTCGCAGCGGAACTGCTCGCAGAGCGGCTACGCGACGCGGGCGTTGCGGTGGACACCGTGGGTCACGTCGAACACGATGAGCACTTGCCCGAAGGGCGAACGCTCTTGCGCTGGATGACGCCACTGGCAGACGTTCTGACCCGGTGCAACAAGGATTCTCAGAACCTGTTCGCCGAAGCGCTGCTCAAACGCGTTGGCCGCCACATGACCGGTGCCCCGGGCAGCTGGGACAACGGAACCGCCGCGATGCGGAAATGGCTGACCGTGAGGCTGGGCAGCGGCGCCTCGTTGATTCAGATCAGCGACGGCAGCGGGATGAGCCGAAACAACCGCGTGTCGTCACGGTTGCTCGTGCAGTTGCTGCGCACGATGGTCCTCGACCCCGAACTCTCGGCGACTTACGTGAACAGCCTGGCGATCGGCGGTTTGGACGGCACGTTGAAAAAACGGTTCCGGCCGTCCCCAATGGGTACGGTCCACGGCAAGAGCGGATACATCAACGGCGTCTGCTCCCTCAGCGGGTACCTGGTCTATGGTGACGCGAACGACACGATCGTGGCCGCCGACCGTGAAGATGCCGGGCGTCGCCGCGTGATCGCCTTCAGCTTCCTGTTCAACAACATCAAACCGCCCGTCTACGTCCGGAAGGTCCGATCGGTCCACGAAGAACTGGTGCGAATGATCGACAGCCACGTGGCGCCGGCACGCGAGCCCGCCCGCCTCGGTGGGTGAGGGCTGCGGCCGCGGCGCCGGTCACCGTAGTCGCAAGTCTCAAGTAGTGAGAGTCGCAAGTCGTTGGCGTCGCTGCGCGACGCGAGTCGCAAGTAGTGAAAGTCGCAGGTCAAAAGTCGTAAGGAACGGGGAATATCTTGCGGATGAGACTCTGACTTCTCCGACCTTCGACTCAGTTCCCCGTCCCGACTTGTGACTCTCACAACTTGCGACTTTCGACTCTTCCTCAGGCCTCCATCGCGGTCACTGCATCCGCCGAATCGTTTGCGATCTTCTCCCAGCCACGTCGGCGGTTGGGTTCATTGGCGAACACCAGAGGATCGCCGACTCGTACGGTCACCGGCCCGGGCCTTGGGCGTCGCTGGGTCGCAGGCTAGCATTCGAACGCGCCGGCGATTCGTGCGGGGTAGACCGACACGTCGGTCCCCGCGACCAGCATGCCGAGGCCCGGCTTGAACTGGCCCATCTCGCCAGTCCGGCTTCGGCCGCCCTCGGGGAACAGGATGAACGCGCACGGGTCGCCGACCAGCCGATCACGAAAATCCTTCATCGCATGCAAGCCGAAATTGTGCCGCCACATCGGTAGCGCGTTGAGCATCGTCGCGCTCATGACCGAGGCAATTCTTGTCTCGAAGAAGACGTCGCCCGCGGCGATGGGAAAGGCGCAGCTGCACACCTGCCACGGCAGGGCAGCGCCGAGCACGAGCGCGTCGAGGTGAGAGCAGTGATTCGCGACCACCACGAAGGGCGGACGCTTCGGCAGCTTGCTGTGGCCGACAATCCGCAAGCGGTGACGTACAAGCAACATCACGCGCAACGCCCCCCAGGTGGCGTGGCACATCGTGATCTGCGGCAGACCGGGGTTGCGCCGACCGGTGCGCGCCGCTTCCACCGACGACATGCCCAAATCGCGCGCGTGTCGGTACTGCCAGTCGTCCAAGTCGTAAGCTTTCTAAAACCAGGATCCGTGCAATCGGTGCCACGGCACGTCGGGACCGATGCCCTGAATTCGGCCGATGTAGTGGAACACCGCCGGGGCGACGAACAGCAGCGAGTCGAAACGGTCGAGCAGCCCGCCATGCCCGGGTAGCGTACCGGCCATGTCCTTGATACCCAGGTCGCGCTTGATACTCGATAGCGCCAGGTCGCCCAGCTAGCCGGCGATGCTGATCATCGCGCCGATCGCCACCAGATGGACCCACCACTGAACCGGCGAACCGTCGAAGACGACCCAGCCCACGCCCACGGCCATGCCGATCGTGCACGCCAGCGCGCCGATCGACCCCGCCCACGTCTTGTTCGGACTGGTGTTGGGCAGCAGGCGGCGGCGACCAAACAGCTTGCCGCAGGCGTAAGCGAAGACGTCGTTCATTTCGGTGCAAATCAGAAGCCACAGCAGGACCGGGCGATAGCTCGGGTCGTTGGCGAAATAGCCGAAGTGCCCGAGCCCGGCGGCGAAAAACATGAACGCCATGATCGCCATCGCGACGCGCTGAATGTAACCGCGCGGTTCGTCGCGCAGGATCACCAGCCCCGCGATCAGCGACACCGGCAGCGGCCAGCTCGCCACGAACAGCCGGTAGTAGTGGTCGATCGACGCGAACGTGACCATGCCGATACCCAGCACGACCAGTGTGCTGGTCAGACGATCGCGGAACAGACCCGTGGCGCGAGCGTACTCGCGGTAGCACAGCACCGAGAGCACCAGGGTCAGGAGTATCGCCGCCCCGGGCCCGAGCAGAATCGGCACCACCACCGCGGGGGCGAGGATGGTCCACGAACCGATGCGGCGCATCAGTTCCCTGCGCAGTGCGGCGTCGCCTCGGCCGGTCACGCTCAGCACGAACACCAGGATCGGCGAAGCGACCCGCGCGACCATGATGGCCGCACACATGCCGATCGTTGCGGGGTGGTCGAGCGCCTCGGAGGGAACCCAGAGACGCTGCCATTACGTCGGATCGTGTTCCACCGGCGCGATCACGAGTGTTCCTCATTCAGCGCCGAAGCGGCGCGGCGAAGACGGCGTCCGGCCGTGATCAATCCACCGATGACAATCATCGCAAGGGCGACGTCGATCGCACCCCAATCGCCGGACGGCCCCCAGCCGGGCCGCCAATCGACCGGGGCCGCCGCGGTGTAGATCGACGCAAGCGACAGCACCGCCATGCGCGCGGGCTTGGCCATCGGGCCGGCGAAGTCGGTCGGCGCCCCTGGCAACCACCGCCTGGGTGCGGACGTATGCGACGAACACGGCCACGCCCGCGGCCGCCCACCCGAGTGTTGGCGTGCCGCCGACCGCGAAGCCGGCGCCGATCATCGCCGCGGCATCGGCGATGCGGTCGGGCACTTCGTTGTAAAGAAGACCGAATGGCGAGGTCTTGGCCGTGTTGACGGCCACCACGCCGTCCAGAATGTTGCACGCACCGCGACCGGCCACCAACACGACCGCCGTGAGGAACGAGAGACGCTGGCTGAGGACGCTGCCCACCATCGCCGTCGCGACGAGCGCCATGCCACTGGCGATGCCGAGACAGAGACCGATTACGCTGATCGTGTTGGGTGTCAGGCCGAGTCGCACGCAACCGCGTGCCACGGCGTCCCATGGCAGCGCATCACGGACCTTTAGCGGTCGGCGGTCGGCAACGGGATCGTGCGTGCGCGGCGCGGGAGCCATGCGGCGTTCCAAGAGAAACCTGCGTTCACTGCCGGCCCATCAGGTACATGCCCATGATCAGCAGCGCCATGCCGACGATGTTGGCGGGGCGAATCGGCACGTCGTAGGCCAGCTTCCCGATGATGGCGCCGAAGATGAACGTCGTCGCATAGATCGGATACAGCACGGTCAGCGCGCCTCCGATCCTGAATGCGCCGACGAACAGCACCATGACGGCACCGTAGCAACCGACTCCGGCAAGAATGCGCCACTGCGTCGCCAAAGAGAGGATCGTCCCGCTGGCCGCATCGGCGCCCGACTTGTACAGGTAGGATCCCAGCGAGCCGAGCGCGGCGGCGGCAAGGAACATGACGACGGAAGCGGCCGGCGTGGATGTGGGCATCGTGAGACGGTTCCTGACACGAAAAAGATACACCATTTGCGCGCGCCGAATCCACTGAGCTCGCCGCCATCCAATCGCGGAAAATCCAACAGGATCAGAAACGTCGCCGTCGACCCCGGTTTTGGGCGCGCCTAACCTGAGGCTACAATCCTGCGCATGAGTCCAGAAAAGACGAACGGCGCGTCAACCTGCTTCTATTGCGATCTGGAAAATGACGACGATTCGACCGAGCACTTCGTCAGGCTCGTCACGTCAGACAGCATCGTCCTTTTTCTGCACCGCGACCAGACGCTTCCGGGCAGGCTCGTCCTCGCCAGCCGGCCGCATTTCGGCGACATCACCGAACTCACCGACCAGGTCCAGGCCGATTACTACGGCATGCTGCACGTCTGCGGCCAAGCGATCAAGAAAGTGCACCCGGAAATCCTGAAGGTCAACCTGGCGCTGTGCGGCAACAACCCGACGTTCGAGCATCCGCACATCCACCTCATGCCACGCCACGAAAAGGACAGGAAATGGCCGGGTTTTTTCCTGGACTTCGTCCAGCCCTACTGGGACGACGACAATCCGCGGTGGGATCAGGAGATCCGCGCGTTCCACGAGCAGCTCAGGCCGCACGAAAAGCGGTTCAACCTGGTGTGGAGCGCCAGAACAAGGCAGGCCCTATAGGTCGTTTCCTGCAAGGAGCCGATCGATCATCGCTACCGCAGCGGCTGGTTGTATGTGGAAGTCGTTGAATCGAACAGTGCCCTCGGGGTCGATGATCACTGTCCACGGCGTACCGCCAGTTCGATAGCGGCGCATGACTGTTGAAGGCTGGTTTGCAGACCCGTCGTGCCCGACGGGGATGCCCAGGCCGTAACGGTCGGCGGTTGCCTTCGCTCTCTGTGGCGTATTCGTGGAAAAGCCCTCGAAAGTCGTCTGAACCGCGAGGAACACAACCTCGTCATTGTCCTTGTAGCGTTTGATCAGTTCCGTCAGCGTCGGAAAGCCGTAGCGATGACAACCGGGACACCAGGATTGGAAACCGTACAGGTAGACGACCTTTCCTCTGTAATCGGCAACGTCGGTGGATTTTGCGCCTGGGGGCAGATTGTACCACCGATCGATCTGCAAACTGGGCGCCGGTTGACCGCGAATGCCGGGCTGACGCCGATTCGCATCGGAGTCCGCGGTGACCGGTTCACCGCCGGCCTGTGCGGCTGATCCGTTGTTGTCGTTTTGATGCCGCACGGCGGGATGCTGGTGATCGGACGTCTCTTGCCGCCCGACCCCGTTATCGTCGTCTGGTGGGGCCGGTGACGAAGGGTTGTCAGAAGATTGCGCCAACCACGACATACAAGCGGCACCAACGAGTGCGAATATCACCAACACCAAGAAGCCGAGTGGTCGTTTCTTCATCACGCCTATCCGGGTTCGCTGGCCCCGTCATGCGGGGGAACGTCGTACAGGCGCATCGATCGACCGATGTGGGCCACGGGTTCGTACGCCTCGAGCCAGCGATATTCGTTGCCGCTTTTCAGGATCAGGACGCTGATCGCCACCCAGCCCTCGGCCCTTTGATTGGGCCGAAGGGGCTGCCACGCCGGCAGGCCGTGCCGGTTCAGATCCATGTACCTCGAACCGAAGTACGCCAGGTGCAGGTTCTTGATGCCGCGAGCCCGCAGTTCATTCGACAGTCGACCGAGGTCCTGGCCCCAGTCTAGGTCGCTGTCGATCAGGAACCGCTCAGGCTTGCCTCCCGCCAGCTCGTTGAAGTACGCGAGGTAGTCGGGGTGGACGAGCGCCGAAACCGCGAGTTGCCAAAGCAGCAGAACCACCACCGCGATCCGCGCGAGGTGGCGCAGTCCGTGCTGATCCCAAAGCCAGCGAGCAGCCAGCGCGGCGACGACCACCAGCGGCCAATAGAGCGGCAGGACGTGCCGAACACCCATGTTGATTCTGGCAGAGATGCTGATGCACATCACGACCAGCACGCAGGCGAGTGGCGCGGCCAGCTCCCAGTTGGATTCCCGGCGCGATCGCGTCCACGCGAGAACGATTCCTGCGAGCCCCAGGAGCAGCAGCGCCATCGGAGTCTTTAGAACCACGACCGCGGGGAAGAACCACACGGAACGTCCCGCGCTTCCCATGAAATAGGGCGCCAACCCGCGCTGGTTGTGGTTCTTGAGCTCGATGAGCCCGGCAACGAACGCCGGCGCGGGGATCGGAACTTCGGCGAGCGTTTCCGCGAATGGCACCCCCTTGACGATCTGCGGTGGCAGCAGATCGAACGTGAAGCGATAGCCTCCCCAGAAGACCGCAGCGCCGACGAACGCGACCAGCCCCAGCCTGCCCGCCAGAGTGCTCCATCGCGAACAGGGGTTCAATCGCCCGCTGACGCCGAAGCGGACCGCCAGTACCGCCGCGATGGTGGCGGGCAGATACACCGCCGCCGACATCTTCGAGAGCATCGCGACCGCGAGGGCAAGCCCCAGAACGACACTGTTCATCGCGTTGGCCCGCTTCAACCAGACGATGATCGCCAACACGGCCGCCTGGTAGGTTACCACGAAGACAAAGTCGGTCGTGGCCAGACCCGCGTGGGCGAGGATCGGTGGAAGCGTGGTGTACAGCAGCGCCGCGATCACGCCGACCACGGCCCCTGCGAGCATCCGCCCCCAGACATAGACCAGCACCGTCCCCACCACGAAGAACGGAAGTACTCCCAGACGCGCCAGCGAGAGGTTGCGCCGGTACTTCCCGTCGGATTGAAGGATGTGATCGCCGTCAGTCCATATGCTCTTGTGATTGCCGTCGACCCAGTCGTTCTCGTGTCCGGCCTTCCTGGCGCCCGCGAGGTACGGCCCAAGCGCCGCAGCGACGCGGGCCAACGGCGGATGAAGATAGTCGCGTGTGTATGCACCTTCCAACCAATCCATCCCGGTAGCGATGTGCGCAGGCTCATCGTACGTCTGCGTCAATATTCCATAAGTCGCGACAATGCGGCCCGCGCCCACCAGGGCAAAAAGCGTCACGAGCACAACTTGCCTACGCGTGGAGAAAGATTTCACTGCCGCTTATCCGAATGACAAATTGCTGGTAACGATCGAGCACCAGAATAATGGACATTCCGCCCCCGGGGACTACCCGACTTGCAACTCTCACCACGTGCGACCCGCGGGCGCAGCCCGCGATTACGTCACATCGTCGAACGCGCTGCTCTTCAGATTCGCGTACTCGCAGTAGAGGCATTTCTTGTGCTTGGGTGACATGATGCGGTCGCACTTGGGACACCTCGCCACCTGCCGTGTGATCTTCCCGTCAGGAACCCCGTCCATCAGGTCGAGATCCTGGACACGTCGGATCAGATCCTCCTCCTTGAAACGACCGACGTCCTGGAGCATCGACCACATGGCCATGTTGATCAGCGTCAGTTTGTCGAGCTGTTCCTGCAGATCATTGACCGTACGGATCGCCTGGTTGGCCTGATTTCGCGCACCCGCGGCGCTCGCCTCGGCCCGCGCGGCTTCGACACCGGCGTGCATGTTCGAAAGACCCCAAAACGCGCTATTCATGGTGTGGTCTCCGTCGTCGGGATCCAGGAGCGTCGCGGGGGAGTTGACAGGATGATTAGAGCAGGAGAGCAGGAAAGCGGAAGAGCAGGGAAGTTGTCCGACTCCAATTTCCTGCTCTCTTGCTCTCTCGCTCTCGCCGATCCCGTAGATCTCCGCTCCCATCCTGTAAATCCTACGTCCGCCCCGTCATTCGACGTCTTCGTGCGCAAGGACGGGATTTCTCGCCGCCGCGACTTCGTCGACGCGGCGGACGGGGGCATTGTGGGGCGCGGCCCGGACGTGCGCGGCGTCGGCTTCGATCTCGTCAGCGATCCTCAGCATCACCTCGACGAATCGGTCGAGCGTCGCGAGGCTCTCGGTCTCCGTGGGTTCGATCATGAGACAGTTGTGCACGGGCCAATGCATGGTCGGCGGGTGAATGCCGAAGTCGATCAGCCGCTTGGCGATGTCGATCAGCGACACGCCGTGATCCAGGAGGCGTTGCGGCACCGCGATGAACTCGTGGGCACAGAAGCGCCGGCGACCCGGATCGAAAAAGGGCGTCTCGTATCGGTCACGCAGTCCCGCGGCGAGATAGTTGGCATTGAGCACCGCGGTCTGCGCCACGTGCCGAAGACCCTCCGGCCCGCACGCCGAAATGTACGCCCAGCAGCGCAGCAGCACGCCGAACTGACCGAAAAAACTGCGAACCTTCCCGATCGACTTCGGCCGATCGTGATCAAGGTAATATTCCACCCCCTTCGTCGCTTCCCGGACCTGTACCTGCGGCACGGGCAGATAGGGACTCAGAAAATCGCGCACCGCGATCGGCCCGGCCCCCGGGCCGCCGCAGCCGTGCGGTGTCGAGAACGTCTTGTGGGTGTTGTAGTGCATCGCGTCGACGCCGAAGTCGCCGGGCCGGGCCACGCCTACGATCGCGTTCATGTTGGCGCCGTCGAGGTAGAGTAGCGCGCCCGCGTCGTGCAGAATTTCAGCGATCCGGCCGATCGAGCCGTCGAAGAGGCCCGAGGTGTTCGGGTTGGTGATCATCATCGCGACGGTCGTGTCGTCAACCAGGTCGCGCAGCGCGTCGAGGTCCACCAGACCGTCGGCCGACGAGGGCACGGTCACCACGCCGGCACCGCACATCGTGCAGGAAGCGGGGTTCGTGCCGTGCGCGGTGTCGGGCGCAACGATCGTATTTCGCCGCGGCTGGTTGCCGCCCTCGGGGTCCTGGAACCAGGCACGGATGACGCGGAGCGCCGTGTACTCGCCGTGAGCACCCGCCGCAGGCTGCAGGCACACTTCATCCAGACCAGCGATTTCCGCCAGTGCCAGGCGCAATTCGTACAGCATGCGCAGCGCCCCCTGCACGTCGGCGTCATCCTGCAGCGGGTGCAGGCCCGTGAACCCCGGCATCGCCGCGGCCTGCTCGTTGACTTTCGGGTTGTACTTCATCGTGCACGAACCAAGCGGATAGAAGTTGGCGTCAACCGAAAAGTTTCGTTCGGCCAGGCGAGTGTAGTGGCGCACGAGGTCCACCTGACCGATCTGCGGCAACGCGGGCGGCTCGTCGGCCACCAGATGCGCAGGCAGAACCGACTCGGGCACGTCGAGCGACGGCAGGTCGGTCGCGCGGGCGCCCGGCGTGGACCGCTCGAAGATCAGCGGGGGCGACTCGGCGCCGCCTGCGTCATCAGGTATGGGATTCCGATCGCTGTCGGCTTTCATGGTTAATTGGCGTTGGACGAAACATTGACTCGCGAGGCCTGTTGAAATAGCGCCGCGAGACCGTCGATCTCAGCGGCCGTGCGATTCTCGGTCACCGCAACCAACAGTTGATTCGCGTCGCCGATGCCCAAGGCGCCGCAATCCAGTCCCGGCATGATTCTTTGTGTGCGCCCCGCGTCGATCACGGCCCGGGCAGGCACCGGACAGTTCACGACGAACTCGTGAAAGAACGGTCCCTCGAACGCGAGGCTGTAACCCTCAACAGCGTCGAGGCGCGCCGCCGCGTGGTGCGCCTTGTGAGTGCACTGTTCGGCGACCTGCCGCAGACCCTCGGGGCCCATGGCGCTCAGGTAGATCGTCGCCCGCAGTGCCAGCAATCCCTGGTTCGTACAGACGTTGCTCGTCGCCTTGGCGCCTCGGATGTGCTGTTCGCGGGTCTGGAGTGTCAGGCAGAAGCTGCGCCGGCCCTGGGCGTCCGTGGTCTGTCCGATCAAACGGCCGGGCATTTTGCGCATCAGCTTGCGCCGCGCCGCGAGCAGCCCCAGATACGGCCCACCGTATTGAAGGGGGATCCCCAGGGGTTGCCCTTCGCCCACGGCGATGTCGGCCCCGCAGGCACCGGGCGTCTTCAACAGGGCGCAGGCGATCGGGTTGATGACGGCCACGGCGAGTGTCCCAGCCACCTCGTGAGCCGCCGCGAACAGCGCCGACCAATCTTCGATGCAGCCGTACACGTTCGGTGACTGGACCACGACACACGCCACATCGGCTGATGTCGCGCCGCCGTTGCCGGCCGCCATTGCCTCGCGCAACGTTTCGACCGATACGACACCGTTCGTGGCCGGAATCTCAACGACGTGGGCCGGCAGGTCGGCCAGATAGGTGCGCAGGACCTGCCGCGTGTGCGGGTGAAGTGTGGATGCAACCAGCACGCGGCGCCGGCCCGTGACGTTCAACGCCATCATCACGGCTTCGGCGGTCGCGGTGGCACCGTCATAAAGTGACGCGTTTGCCACATCCAGGCCGGTGAGGCGGCAGATTTGCGTCTGAAACTCGAAAAACGCCTGCAGCGCGCCTTGCGAGGCCTCCGCCTGGTACGGCGTGTAGGCCGTGACGAAAGCACTCTGGCCGGCGAGCGCGTCGACGACCGCCGGGATGAAGTGATCGTACGCGCCGCCGCCGAGAAACCCCGCCGTATCGGGTGACGCGGCGGGTCGATTCTCGTCAGCCATGGCCCGCAGCGTCCGCATCAGCTGCAATTCGCTGAGCGCCGGGGGCAGGTCGAGCGGTCTATCCAGACGGTGCTCCGGCGAGAGGCTCGTGTACAACTCCTCCGTTTGCGACACACCGATCGTGTCGAGCATCTTCCGTCTCTGCGATTCCGTGATCGGCACATAATCCATTGCGCTATTGCCTGCCGTTGGAGTCGAGAGTGTAGCGGAAAGAGCGCCAGGCAGTGGTGACGTCGCCCTGGTGGAGGCGCACGATTTTTTGACAGGATTTACAGGATGGGCGAGAGCAGGAAAGCGAAAGAGCGAGAGAGCAGGAAATCGGAGTCGGACAACTTTCCTGCTCTTCCGCGTTCCTGCTCTCCTGCTCTTTCCCTCCTGTCAACTCCCCTCTGCGATCGCGCCGTACAATGCCGCGGCGATGAGCCGGACTAACGATCAGATCGCCGCGGTCTTTGAGCAGATCGCCGACGTTCTGCAGATCCTGGGGACCGACCGGTTTCGAATCAATGCGTTCGCGCGGGCGGGGCGGGCCCTGGCCGACCTGACCGACGACGTGGCCGACATCGGCCCGGACCTCGAACAGTTGACGAAGATCGACGGCATCGGCAAGGGGATGGCCAAGCGTGTCGCGGAATGGCTCACCACCGGCGAACTCGAAGAGCACGAAGAGCTGATGTCGCAGATTCCCGCGGGCCTGCTGGAACTGCTCGAGGTGGGCGGACTGGGCCCCAAGACGATCGGCCTGCTTTGGAAAGACGCCGGCGTCGAATCGCTCGGCGACCTCAAGCTGAAGCTCGAGGGCGACCAGCTCGCCGCCCTGCCGGGCCTGGGCAAGAAAAAGCTGGACAACCTGCGCAAGAGCATCGCCTTTGCCGAGTCGTCAGGGGGTCGCGTTGTTCTCGGCCGGGCCCTGCCCCTGGCGTTGCGCTTCGTCGAATCTCTCGACAAGCTCAAGACCGTCAAGCAGGCCACCTACGCGGGCAGCCTGCGCCGCGGGAGGGATACGATCGGCGACCTCGACATCATCGTCGCCGCCGAGCCGGACGATGCCGCCGCGATCAGCGACGCGTTCGTCGGCCTCGAGCCGGTCACCGAGGTGCTGGTCAAAGGCGTCACGAAAACTTCCGTCCGCACGCAAGACAAAGTTCAGGCAGACCTGAGAATTGTCGCACCCGGGCAATTCGGCGCGGCGCTGATGTATTTCACCGGCTCCAAGGAACACAACATCGTCATGCGGCAGCGGGCGATCGAACAATCCATGCGGCTCAACGAGTACGGCCTGTTTCGCGACGGCGAAACCGTGGCCGCCGAGACCGAGCAGAACGTGTTCGCGGCGCTGGGGTTGCCCTGGATCCCGCCAGAGCTGCGCGAAGATCGCGGTGAGTTCGCTCAGGCTGAGACTGCGGCGCTGCCCGATCTGATCGAGCTTCGCGACATCCGGGCGGAACTGCACGCCCATACGACCGCCAGCGACGGCCGCTGGTCCATCGAGGAGCTGGCCGAGGCCGCCGCCCGGCGCGGTTTTCACACGGTCGCCGTGACCGATCACTCCCAGAGCGAGGCCCAGGCCAACGGCCTCACACCACAACGCCTCGAACGGCACATCGAAGCCGTGCACGCGGTTCGCGACCGGATGAAAGATTCGATCCACATTCTTGTCGGCAGCGAGGTGGACATCCTTGCCGACGGCAAGCTCGATTATCCCGACAGTCTGCTCGCCGAACTCGATCTGGTCGTCGCCTCGCCGCACAGCGCCCTGACCGCGGAACCCGCCAAGGCGACAGGACGCCTGATCAAGGCGATCGAGAACCCGTACGTGACGATCATCGGCCACCCCACCGGGCGCCTGATCGGTCGGCGCGAAGGTCTCTCGCCCGATATGAAGCAGGTGATCAGCGCCGCCGCGGCCCGTGGTATCTCGCTGGAAATCAATGCCAACCACAATCGCCTCGACCTGCGCGACACGCACGCCAGGGCCGCGATCGAAGCCGGCGTCAAGCTGTCGATCAACACCGACGCCCACGGGCCCGGCAACCTCGACGAGCTGATCTACGGCGTTGTCACGGCGCGCCGCGCGGGGGCCGGGGCGGGTGACGTCGTCAACTGCATGTCACAATCCGAACTGTTGAAGTGGATCCGGAGCACGCGCCCATGACGACCGAGGGTTTCGAATGGATGCAGTTTCCCGCCATTGACATCCACGGCCACACCGGCGTCTGGGCCGGGATTGACGATCCCCTCACCGCGCACTGTCAAGGCGCGCCGCCTGAGGAAGTCAGCCGCCGCGCCGAGGCGTGCCGGATCGCCTTGACGGTCGTTTCTGAGTTAGGGGCGTTCGACGCGGCACCGGATCAACTGGCCGATGTCGCAGCCGGCAATGCCCTGGCCGTCGCCGCCGCGGAGCAGTACGACAACCTGCGTTTCTGGGCGGTAGTCAATCCGAAACGCCCGGGATGGCAGGACCAGACCGACAAACTTCTGAGTCACCCGCGCTGCACGGGTGTGAAGCTGCATCCGCGCTTCCACCACTGGCCCGTCGAACAATGCGCCGAGGAGGTGTTCGCCTATTTGCACGAGCGTCACGTCCTGACGTTGACCCACACTGGCCACGCCGGCAACGAACCGGAGCGGTTCATCCCCTACGCCAACCGATTTCCGAATGTCCGCCTGATCCTCGCGCACCTGGGTAATGACGACGTCGACGATACCCTCGACCGCCAGATCAACGCGGTGCAGGCGGGCACTGCGGGCAACGTGTGGGCCGACACCTCATCGTTCAGATCGGTCACCTCCAACCTGATCGAATACGCGGTCGAAACGCTGGGTCACGATCGGATCCTGTTCGGCACCGACACGCCGATTTACTGGGCCGCGATGCAGAAAGCGCGCATTGCCTACGCCGAGATCCCCGACGGCGCCAAGCGCAAGATCCTCCACGACAACGCGGCGGGGCTGCTGGGTGTCAACGTCGCTAGCGGGTAGGCGCACAACTTTGTTGACAGGATCTACAGGATGGGAACGGAGATCTACAGGATCGAATCG
>Ga0310125_10000713_pt1 | contig 16247 bp, 15 predicted proteins | sample CB11b_Tmax_Bot8__FD_203508 | JGI IMG/M metagenome (GOLD analysis project Ga0310125, IMG submission 203508) | Marine microbial communities from Western Arctic Ocean, Canada - CB11b_Tmax_Bot8 | ecosystem: Environmental > Aquatic > Marine > Oceanic | place: Canada: Western Arctic Ocean | collected... | reverse complement strand
CCCGAAGAGTGTTGCCATATGCTTTCTCCTGACCTACCCTACCAATTCTAAAAAAGAACTCAAAAAAATTCGCTTTAAGAATGCCAAGTGTAGCGGTAAAAGGAGTTGCACCTTTATCAATTGGCTTATGATACCAATGATGAGCCTAGTCTACCGCTGTCAATAATTAGCACCTTTATAAATAGGAGGATAAATACCACATATGCACAAAGGAGAGGAATATGGTACTAACGCAAAAAACAAAAAATAAAAAAAAACGCAATAAAAAAAAACGCATAGTAACTTTTAAGCAAAGAGAAAAAATATCAAAAACAATGAAAAGTGGATATGCTTCAGGCAAGTATAATAAACCAGTAGGCAATACTGTCAATCACTGTACAGGTCCGCGGCCGTGGGCTTGGAAGCATGGACCAGATCCTGTATTGAGAACGATGGCACGTGCTTGGATAATGAAAAAGGTACAAGCAGTGTTTAGAGGAGAAAAGTGGAAGTTTGTATTTTCTGATTTTGTTAGGAAATGGAAAGGTCAGTGGCCAAACAGAAAAAAAGACAAACTATGGTTATGTAGAATAGACATTACTAGACCATGGAGTTATGCTAACACAGTCATTATGACTCGCAAACAGCACGTTAGCAACATGATGAGACAATATCATCTTAATAAAAGTAAATAATTTAAAGGAGAATAATAATGCCAACCGTTGGAAAAAAAAAGTACAGTTATACTAAAGCTGGTAAAAAAGCCGCTAAAAGTTACGCAAAAAAAACAGGTAAAAAAGTAAGAAGTAAAAAATACTAATTTATAACCTATCAAAGTAAATAGTGTCTATGTTAGATAAGGACACAGACGATGGCAGGTACAAAAACACGAAAAGGTATTCAATTAAAACATCGCAAGTATTTTTGCAAGGGCAAAGAATACAAGGCTTGTATGGTAGTATGCAAAAAAGTATTTGGCAATGGCTACAAACAAATGTTATCAGCAAGTTCAATAGAAGATGGGAGTCTTATTTTAAATCAAAATAAACGGCCAACACCGTGGCAACATATACAATGGGATTAAAAACAGCAGGAACAACAATAACAAAAACTTTTATTACTTCATATGGTCCAAAAAGTAGAAGTAAAGTAAGACGTTACGGAAGAAAACGTGTTAGAACTACAAGGAGAACTAAACGTGCCCGTTAAAAAAACACCAACAGCAAAAATGGCTCATTATAGAATGGATCAGCACGAAAAACTCTGCAGAATAATGCAAAAACAAACACAAGAAATGATCAATAGATTATTAGCACGTATCAATCGTTTAGAAATAGTTGTTTGGGGTTCAACCATAGCATTAATAGGTGGTATGTTTACTATCATATTAAAACTAATCAATTAAATATCAGTGTGCTGAATTAAAAGTTGTCTTCTCTTTCAGAGAAAACACGTGCTCTTATAAGTTTAGTTCAGCACAACAATACAGTGGGATTAATAATGTTTGATAATAATAAAACTACATTTGATAACGAATCAACAACACTCGATAAATTATTTGAAAGAATAAAAATCTCACATTTTAAAAATAGAGCAGAACGTGATATATGGGAACATAATCAAACGAATGATACTAGAGATCCGTGGGGACAAAATGATGATACAGATTGTTATGATACATTGGAGTAGTGACGAATGGAAATAGTTATTGGCCTTTTACTAATATTAAATGGAAATATTATTGAACACACATATAAAGAATCCTTATCCGCTTGTTTGAGATCAAAAAGAATAGCGGAAAGAGAAGTTAATCCAGAAAGTGTTAGATTTGTATGTAAACGAGTTACCGCAGAAACAGAAATATATATGGGTTCAAAAAAGATATTAAAAATTATAAAATAAATGCCTAAATGTACAGTAATTGGTAACGGTGCAAGTAGAAAACAACACGATCTTACAAAATTAAATTATCCAACATTTGGTTGTAATCAAATATACAAAGAGTTTATGCCTGACTGGCTCATTGCTAAAGACAGAAGAGTGTTAGAACAAATGAGCAAAGATAAAATTAAACAAGTATATTTGCCAATGATGTCACATAGAGCACACAGAGAAACAAGTACAATAATGATACCTGATATGAGACCAATTCGTTTTCCATATTTTAGAATGAATAGTTGGCTTACAGGAGAAATATGCATTGTATTTGCCGCACAATTAGGGTTTACAGATATAGATGTAATAGGATTTGATGGGGGTCCGGATTCTATATACAGAGAAAGAACAGATACAAACGTAAGTTTAGTACATAATCAAGTACCGAAGTGGAGATATAAGCATACATTTGAAAAAATATTAGCATATTATCCTAAAATAAAAATAAACACAGATAAGGATTTCTTAAAAACTTATAAATAATCACGTAGATAACCGTAAGGCCTACTTTGGTTGTACAAGATTACAAACAGTTGGTATTGCTGTGAAATACAAGTTCTAGAACGTTGTATAAGAAGGACAACCACAAGGCCCATTCAAATATAACACAATTCCATAGCGTTAAACTTTAATAATAACAAACACTAAAGAGAGGAAAAATAAAATGGCTTTAGTAGCAAACGCAGGAACATCAGTTAGTAATGCATTTACAACTATGTTCGCAGATGATGTCAAACACGCTTATCAGCAGTTGACGTCAAATCTTACTAACTCTGTTAGAGTTGTTAGAAATGTAACTGGTTCAGTTTACAAGTTTAACACTTTAACAAAAGGTGGTTCGATTAAAAACAAGGCAAGATTTGAAGATATCGTCGTTATGTCGGATACAAGCAAATCTTTAACGTCACCAGGTGCCTACACAGGTTCTACTGCACAGAACGCAACAGTATCATGTACTCTTGCAAATTACCATGCAGGTGAATACGTACAATCACTTGATGAAATCAAAACCAACATTGATATGAGATCAACATTTTCAGAAGCTATAGGTGGAGCACTCGCAAGAGCCGCTGACCAAGCAATTGTTGACGCATTAGATGCTGGCACACCAACAACAATCAAATATACTGCACAGGGAGCATCAGGTCTTAACAAAGCCGCGTTGCTTGAAGTACATGAGTCTTTAAACGGACTAGACGTACCTTCAAGTGATCGTACTTTGGTTATATCACCTGCCGCTTTAACTGATCTTTTAACTGACACTACGTTAGTAAGTTCTGACAACGGAATTATTACTAACAATGCGTTGGCAACAGGATATATCCCTTCAATATTTGGATTTAGAGTGGTCGTTTCAAATCTTTTAACAGCTGATTCAGTTGTTAGAAAATGTTACGCATTCCACAAAAATTCAATGGGATTAGCAGTAGGTTCTGACGTTTCAGTTGGTATCAACTATGTTCCACAAAAAGCATCTACACTTATTTTAGGTGAGATGTCAATGGGTTCAGCGTTGATAGATGCTGATGGTGTCGTAGAAGTACAAGTAACAGAATAAGGATTTTTATTCTATAACTTTATAGACAGGCCCTTAACCGGGCCTGTCTTGTTTTATGCGGTAAATAATATTATTAAAAGGAATTTAACAAATGGCTGAGTCAAATATATCAATTTCAAATCAAGCATTAGTAAAATGTGGAGCAAGTACCATTTCTGCATTCACAGACGGATCAAACGAAGCAAACGTATGTTCTACAATGTATAGTAATGTTAAAAAAGGTTTAATGTATTATACTTTTTGGAATTTTGCAATTACAAAAGTAGCAGTAAATCTTACAACAGAAACACCAACAGATTTAAGTTATACTAAAACACACAGTTTACCAGGTGATGTAATAAGAATAAAAGGATTTTTTGATAGCCAAGGGTATGCAATTACAGATTATTCTGTAGAAGGTGCAAAAGTTTATTCAAATACAGATCCATTGAACATTATCTACGTAAAAGATTTAACAGAAGATAATTTTCCAGTATTTTTTATAGAGGCACTTATTGCTAAAATGGCAGTAGAAATCAACGAAGCAATTACAGGAGTTGGAACACTTACAGGCAGGCTTGCAGAAGACTTCCAATCTAAATTAAGAGCGGCAAGGATAGCAGATGGACAAGAAAATCCACCAAGAAATATTGTACCGGCTGGTCAATTGATTGAAGCACACATAGGTGGCAATTTTAATAGACTAAGACATCCAACTAATTAATGAATGACAACACGTCGTATAACTCAAAATTCTTACAACACAGGCCAACTAGGCCCCTTCATGGATGGCAGGGTAGATTCACAACTTTATAAAACTGGTTTAGAAGAATGTACAAATATGCTTTTGTTACCGCAAGGTGGTATGCAAAAGAGAAAAGGTTTCCAATATATATCCGCAGATCCTGATGCATCAACAACACCAGATGGATCAACAAGTTTAACAACAGCAGGCTTTCACGCATCAAGCAGACTTATTCCATTTAGATTTAGTGATGGACAAGAATATGTTATTGTATTAGAGCCAACAGATAGCACACAATCACAGATGCATATCTTTTATCAAGACACAAGAGTAGCACATTTAACAAATGGATCAGGTGGTCAAGTATTTCCAATTACATTAGCGGCAATAGCTGATATGAGATTTACACAATCATTTGATGTAATGATTTTTACACATCCAGATATACAACCTATACAATTAGTTAGGGGATCAGTAAACACAGACTGGACAGCAAGTTATCTTTCTTTTGATTTTATTCCACAAACAAATTTTAATTTTGCAACAACACTTACACCGTCAGCAGTAACAGGTACAGGAATCAATATGACATTAAGTTCAGGTTCTTATGCTTGGGTAGATGCTGATTGGCCCAACGGACACAAAAATATGTACGTATCTATCAATGGTGGATTAGTACAATTAAAATCACATACATCAGCAACTGTTATGACTGCAGATGTCATTTACGATTTAGTAGATACAGATGGAGCAAGTGGTAATGAATGGGAAATAGATGCATTTTCAAATTTATCTGCAACATTAGGTGGAGGCTGGCCACGTTCAGTTTCGTTTCACCAAAATAGATTAGTATTTGGGGGTAGTAGAGATAAACCTCAAACATTATTTGGATCACAGTCAGGAGATTTTTATAATTTTAATCCATTAACAAAAACAGTAACAGAATCAGGTGGTTCAACAACTACAACAGGTGATATAACTGATGATGCGGCATTTACATTTACAATAGCATCAGATGAACTTAATATTATTAGACATTTAGTATCACAACAATCACTTTTCATATTCACATCAGATGGTGAGTTTGATTTAAGTGGAGAGCCTGTGACACCCAGTAATGTACTTGTTAGACAGCAAACCAGATATGGAGTTTCCGCAGGTACAACAGAACCAGTTGTTGTTGATAATGAAGTATTATTCAATGATAAATCTGGAAAACAAACTAGAGCATTTGTTTACAATTTTAATACAGATGCCTATTCAGCAAAAAACTATTCTTTAATTCATCACGATATACTAGTAGGTGCAACACAAATGGCATACCTAGCAAACTATTCAAATAATAATACAAATTATTCTTTTGCATTAAATTCAGATGGTTCAATAGGTTGTTTAGGTATAAACGTAGAGTTTTCAGTTGTAGGATGGAATAAATGGACAACTCATGGCAACTTTAAAGCAGTAGGTGTAGCAGATGATTCATTATATGCATTGGTACAAAGATATGATAATGATGGTTCAACTTTACAAACAGGTGTGTTTTTAGAAAAACTTACTGAAGATGACGTTTACGTTGACAGTTATCATACGTCAAGTGCAACAGCATCAAGTTTTACAGGTGCACAAGGATTAGAAGGACAAACAGTACAAGTAGTAGCCGACGGATTAAAACACCCTGACGTTACTGTAACAGCGGCTGGTAATTTTACTTTAACAAGAGAAAGTTCATCTACACAAATTGGAAACACATATACAGCAACAGCAAAAACATTAAACTTAATAATTCAAACAGGAGGTCAAAGTACTTTAGGAGAAAAAATGAGGAAAGTATTAGTTGATTTACAATTATATAATGCCAAAGCATTGACAGTTGATAATATTACAGTACCTTTCAGAGAATTAGGAACAGCATTATTAAATCAAGGTGTAACTGCTTTTTCAGGAATGAAAAGAGTTAGACTTAATGGTTATAGTACAACACCACAAGTTACTTTCACAATGACTGACCCCCTTCCTTGCACTATATTAAGTAGTATTACGGAAGTTAAATTTGGTGCAGGAAAATTACAAGCAGGATAAACAACCAGTCAGACATTCATTAAATTTTACACATTTTAGATATGTTGTAAATAATTGTCGTGTCGCAGACGAAATGGAATTTATGCTAATGGGTTATACCAAAGCATTAATCCTAAACAAATACGAAGAATTAGAAGATGGAGTAACAGGAACATATCACGGAGTTCCTTTTTTAGCATCAGGCACTCACATAATAGATGATGAAGTATGGTATTGGTTTGTAGCAACTCCAATGGTGAAAGATTTCTTTGTTAGAATTACTAGAGAAGCAAATCAATTGATTAAACGTAGTATGAAAAAACACCCTACAAAACGACACTTGGTTCAGGTTTGGTCTAAACACGCAGACTCTATAAAATGGTTAAATACATTAAAATTCAAACAATTTGGATCTTACACGGTAGGGGACGAAAAAATTTATCTAGTTGAGAGGAAAAGAAACTAACAATGTGTGCACCAAAAAATAAATTAGTCAAAATTGCTTTAATAGGAGCGGCCGCTTATGCAACAGGTGGTGGTTCAACGTTATTCACATCAGCAAGTCAAGCATTCCAAGCGGCAAGTACCGCTGTTAAAGCATCTTCAACTTTAAGTACATTATTCAATGCGGCAAGAGTTGCGGCACCATTTATTGGTGCAGGTGGGCAGATGTATTCGGGCTTTTTACAAGCACAACAAATGCAAGCCAAAGCAGGATTTACAATGTTTCAAGGAAAAATGGAAACAGAATCATATGCATTAAGAAAAATAAAAAGATTAAGAGCATTAAGAGCCAAAATTGGAGAACAACGAGCATTGTATTCAGCGGCTGGTATAAAAATGGAAGGCACACCAGGACAAATATTAGGACAAACAGCGGCTAATTTTGCAGAAGATCAATTCACAGATACATTTAATACATCACAATCTATTTTAAGTAAAAAATTCAGTGCTGACAGTTACAGACACGAAGCTAAAATTTCTTTACTTGGTGGAATGACAAATGCGGCAATTACATTAGGTACAAGAGGAGCAATTCCAAAAAATACAGGTCCAACTGTTGAAGATACAGCGGCTATGGAAGATATAGGATTAAAATAATGCCAGAGATACCAACAAGACCAGAACTAATAAGAAGCAAAAAAGTAAATGTAAAACAAGATACATCTACTGGATCAAATATTGCACCCAAGGCTTCATTTTCAATGCCTTACGTTGGTGGAGATGCGGCAATTAAAGTTGTTGATAGTATTTCTACATTAGCAAACAACGTTGCTGATGCTGATGCAAAAGATAAAGCATTCAAAGTAGGACAAGAAAGAGAATTAGAAGCAAACAAAAAAGGTGAAACTACAATTCAAGACAAGTTACAACCGTCATGGACCATTTCAGGAGCGGCATATGAGAATGGACAAAATACAGCATTTTTACATAATAAAGAAATAGAGATTTCTACAAATATGGACTTATGGAGAACAAAGTTCAAACTTGATCCAGAAGGTTATGTAGAAGCAACAAAAGAATATGAAGCAGAATTATTAGGTTCATTACCAGAAAAAATGCAGAACCCTGTGTTTATGGCTTACGAAAAACAAAAAGCGGCAGTTGGAGCAGAAATACAAGGAAACATAATTGATCAAAATAGAGCCACAGCACTTAATAAGGCAGAATATGTAATTGATAGAAGTGCAAACACAGCCAGACTCGCTATTTTAACAGGTGATGAAAATGCATTAGCCTTAATGGAAGCGGCAAAGGCAAAAATTGAAATTGATTTAGTAAGTCACTCCCCTACAGCAGACTATTTGAATTTACAAAGAAATGCATTTAGACTTGATATGCTTGATGCATTGTTAGAAGCAGAATGGAAAAGAGTAGAAGGAGATCCTAAAGCAAGAGACGCTTTAATAAAAAAAATAGAGAACGGAAGTTGGAAAGGTGATTTAGATACAAAAGATTTAAGCAAAGTATTTCCACGTGGTATGGATTTAACTTTAACAGAACAAGAACAATTAAAGAAAAAAATTACAGCACTTAATAAAAACTTTGGAACAGCAAATACATCTTTAAAATCAGACGCAATGGCAGAAGCTACGGAAGCATATGCATCAAATGCATCTGGTAATACTATTAAAAAGCAAATATTCACAGATGCAAACTATCAAACTACTGAACGATCAGATATCAATAATCCATCTCAAGATACTGATCATAGCACCTTCGTAAGATGGCAATCAGAGCACGATAAAGAAAAAATTAGATCAAAATTAGAAAGATCAGGTGCAACAGAATTAGAATTACAAATATTTGATCAAAAATGGAGTGAGTCTGTAGCCGTGGGTACATCCGCATACCAAAGTTATGTTTTAGGTAGAGGAACTGCAGAAGCAACCCAAGAAGCAATTATATTAAAAGAAACGGAAAAATATCTTGAAACAATAGTAGTTGGAAAAACTAAAGATAAAAATGGCAAAGTTATATTTAAAACGCAAGAGCAAAAAGACAACTCTATCAAGATACAGAAATTGAAAATAGATGCATTTAGTAATGCACAAAACGAATTAGCAACATTATTAGATGATAATGGAAACAATGCTGTTCAAGCATTGATATCTAAAGGTATTATAAATTGGGATCCAACTACAGATAACACTAAAGCAGGACTAGACCAATTAAAAAAAGATGTAGCATCAACACTTAATATTCAAGTTGATATGATCAATGTTATGCCACAAAAATTAGTAAATGATTTTAAAACAGGTCTTAGTAATGCAGAGAATGGTGAAGCACAAGTTTCGTTTATAAATCAGGCATATATGCAATATGGTCAAGATAATACATATCAAATTATGCAAAAATTAGTAGAACAAAGTGAAAAAGTTGAAGACGATGTTTTATTAGCATTATTGGCTGTTCATGGTCCAGGAAGAGAATTTACATCTGTACAGTTAGGTGATGCAACAAAAGCATATACTAATAATATTAAGGAAATGTCATCATATAAAAGTGAATTAGAAGCCTATGATGCTGATTTGACAGCAGACAATATGGAAAAAATTTTAACAATAATGACAGAAGCAGAGTTTAGTGATGATTCAAAATACGGATTTACAAAAGGTTCATGGTCAACAGCACAAACACAATCAATGATGGCAATGCATAAAACTATGCTGGCAAAATTTATTGTGAGTACAAGAGGTGATATTGGCAGAGCAATAGAACTAACAGACAAATATATAGCGGCTAATTTTGTTGAACTTGAACTTGCTCCAGGTCAAATAACATTTGCTTCTCTAAATGATGTTCCTAATCAGGCCGCGGCTGATGAATATAAACTATTTCATCTAGAAGTTGCAAAAGATCCATTAGCATATGGGGGTGTTAGTGCAAATCTTGATACAGTTGATGATTTACAAAGCAATTTTCCTGATTTTACCGTTAGTCTTGTAAATGGTAAGCTAACCTATTATGATGAAGCAGGTACTCCTGTAATGTTATCACAGATAACACAGGCTGGTGATAGTATGTATTCAGAATTTTCAATTAAACCATATTCAAAAGTAAAAGGTAATGTACCAATTTCAGCACAATTACAAAATCAAGCAGACTATATTGAATACAGTCATACTGGTTTTACAAATAAATTTAAAGTATTAAAAGAAGTTTCGTGGGTAGATGAAGCAAATGTAACTCAAGTTGATATGAGAGAGAAAACTTTAAACGAAAAAGTAATTGAAGCAAACGAAGAATTCAAAAATAAAATACAAGATATGGAAACAGCTGGAGGCAAACAGGCTGGACCACAATCGTATATTAAACCAGAAGAATCATTAGCCAACGAAACTGTTATGGCATTAAAAAAAGGTGATTTTGCAACAAGAGAACTTACAAATGATCCAAAAGAACAAGACATACTTGTTATGGTTAGTCACGCAGTATCAACTGGTGATATGCAACCATGGATGTTAGAATGGATTGGTAATAATATACCATATGGAAAAAAAGCTCAATATGGTATGAATAGAAAAGAAATAATGGATTTATTAAATGATCCAGAAAAACACGCATTATTCAAAGGTGGTTTAGTAGATAAAGGTAATACAGGTAGTACACAAACACCATTACAATATTTGTTTACTATTATTAGAGAACAACCTGATAATCCATATAGACAGTTTGATGCACCAGACATTGGTGTAGAATTTGAAATAACAGGATCTTAATAAGATGCCAGTAATATTAAAAGATTCATACGTAGGTAGAGCTACAAAAGAAACAGTATCACCATTTGAAAAAGGTGCTTGGGATACCCTTGTTATAGGGGCTAAATCAGGTATTAAAGATACAACAATCAGTTACTATAATACTATTACCGCTAATACTAGAGCAAAACAACGTTACGAAGTTGCTGGAGAAAGCGAAATATCAGAAGATCAATATAACGATCCTGCTTCTGGTTTAAAAGTAGAAGGATTAGAGTGGGAACCACATATGTCTTACGAAATGTTGTATAATGCAAAAGAAGCACAGGTTGCCGCAAAAAGATTTCAAATGGAGCCAGGTGGATTCTGGTCTTTGAAAACATTAGGTGCATTTGGTGGTGCTATGTTTGACCCAGTAAATTTAATTCCTGTTCCAATAGGACTTGCAGGAAAAAGTATTTGGAAAACAGCAGGACTTGTTGCTGGATTAAATGCATCAATTGAACTTGGAATTAGTCCACTTGGTTATGCCGCATATGATTTAAGAGGTATGGAAGGTGAATATAATGTTTTAAGAAATATGGCTTTTGCCGCTGTATTAGGAGGTGCTATTGGTTCTATAGGTCCAAGCATAGGAAAATCACTTGATTTTGCTAGACAAATGAATGTTCCTGAAAATGCCAGTAATGTTTTACTTCGTACTTTACCAAAATCAAGAAATTTAAATCAAAGATTAAAAACACTAATTGATGCTGGAAGATTTGATTCACCGCGACAAATAAACAAAAATACAATCAATTTTTCAACAAAAGGAACATATTTTATTGACGATGCTGGTTTAGTAACTACAACATTACCAAGCAATCCAATATATGCTAAAGTTGTTATTGATGAAACAGGAAAAGTAAAACTTTCAGGAGATATGGGAACTATTGTAAAAGCATCAACAGATATTGTTGAAGGTAAAGGTGTAGATGCACGTATAGATTTAGAAGGTGTTACAAACAATAAAAGTATACTAACAGAAATTACAGATTTAGATCAAAGAGCATTTGAAAATGTTGTAAATCGTGAAGGTGGTATAAGAGCATTTGATTCAAAATATAATTTAGATGACCAAAAAAATACTGGATTAAGTTTTGATTTTGATAGCGAATTTAATATAGTAGGTATTAAAAGAGTTATAAAAGATAATAAAACAGGAAAAATAAAATCAGAAGAAAGGTTAAATCCAAAAGAATTAGATAAAATTTTAGATGAATTAGATCCAAAAACAATTAGTCCTATAAGACCAGATACAGAAAAAACAAAATTAAATGCTGATGAGATAGAGGCACAGGAAAGACAAGTAAGAACAGATGAAGCACAAGAATTACAAGCAGATTCAAAAAACAAAACAGATACTGAAGCATACTTGGATAGAGTCAATAATAAATCATTACAAAATGTTAGAGCAGAATTAAACAGAATTGATAATTTAGAAACAGCAAACATAAACAAACTTCTTTATCATTCAATGTTATCTAATACACCTAAATCCAGATTATCAAGATTAGGATATGAATGGGATGAAGCAACGCAAACATTAAAAAAAACTACCCCTGCAAAAGATTTAAACACATCAGAAAAAGATTTTTTAGCTGATATAAAGAAAAAAGAAGCCAAACTAATTGAAGCAAATAATCTAGATGAAGCAAGAATTAAAGCAATGAACTGTGCAAGGAGTAAAATTTAATGGATCCAAGATTAAAAGGTTGTATTAAAATTATAGAAGCGGCAAGAGGTAATAAGCCTTTTACTAAATGGGAACAAGAAGCGTTTCAAGCAGAATTTAATCATATCAATGCAAACGCAGTTAAAAAAGGTATATCATTAGATGAACCTGTTAAACTTGAAGATGGACGTACAGTAACACATTTACAAAAAGAAATAGGTGCAATATATGATATAGTAGCAGAAAGAAAATCTATAATACAAGAGATGGCTGAAACTGCACAGCAAGGTAATGCATTGATGGATTTAGAAACAAGAATTGATAATATTAGAAACAGTATTGCTACTAATGAAAGATACGAAAAACATTCTTGGATTTTTAATAGAAATCCAGCAAAAAAGAAAAAACAAATGCAAGCCAAAGCGGTAATGGGTGCAATAGTTGATACTAATGATACTTGGGGAACTATACCATTAGATAAACTTAATAGAGTTACAGGTACAGAATTTTTTGGTGACTTCCATGGACGATTAGAAACATCATTTAAAAATGCAGAAATAGGAATCAGTCACGAAACATTTATGTCTGATAGAAAAAACTTTCCTGATTTTTGGACAGAATATAGTAATTTTGAATTAAAGAAAGGAGTAAATGTTACACAACGAACAAAAAATAAAGGAGCATATTTAATTGCACAGGCTTTATTTGAAGAAGTTACATTAAAAGCAAAAAATTCTTTTGAGAAAGCAGGCAGATGGATGCCTTTTAATAGATTAGGTATGAAAGTAAGATGGAATAGAAGACTTGCATTAAAAACAGATAAAGATACTTTTATAAAAGAAGTTGCAGAAGCATTAGATGATGTACATGGAGATTTAACTCAAAGACAAAATTTAGCAAGAGACTGGTATGAAGGATTGACAAATGGAGATACAACATCCGCAAATTGGAGGAATATTGGTGATAAAGATCCAGTTGTTATAGATAAACTTGCAAGGGAACACGGACACGTTACAAAAGGTGGCACGGTAGTAGGAAAAAAAGATGGGTATATAAAATGGAAGGATGGTGAATCTTTTTCAAAAATTACATCAAAGTATGCAGATGATGCTACACTGCATCAACAAATAACTGCACATATAACTGAACTATCAAGAGATATTAGTGTTACTAAATTTTTAGGTGGAAAAAGTCATACCGCGGGTTTGGAAAAAGTTAAAAGGATAATTGGTTGGAATGATGGAAGTATAAAAAGAGATATAGGTTCTATGCAAGAAGCACAACTTGATGCAAGTATGCATTACTTAGAAACTTTAGTTAGACCAGACATATTAGAACAAGCAACTGTTACAACAGCATTCAACGTATTAAGAAATATACAAGCAGGTGCTAAACTTGGATCTGCAGTAGTAACAGCAATATTAGATATACCTGTGTTTATTACAACAGGAAGAAGAATTTTTAATTTACCATTGTTTGGTAGAGATGGCCTGTTAGCAACAGTGTTTCCTGGTTCAGGAATGATATCAGGTAGTAAAGCAGATAGAATAAGATATGCAAGATATTTTGTAGAGATGACAGAGAGTTGGCAGAATGCCGCTGGTGCAAGATTTATTTTAAATGATGGATTAAACAATCAAAAAGGTTGGGTAAGGGGTTCAGCCGCATTTGCTCATTTTGTTTTTAGGGGATCAGGATTAAACTGGTGGACTAAAAGTTTACAGTCAAGTGCCGCAGGTGTCTATGGTAGGCATCTTGGAGAACTTATTCAAACTGGTAGAAAATGGAACGACCTTGGAGAGCCATTCCAAAAAAATTTACAAAAATACGGAATAGTAAAAGATGATTGGGATAACTTAATCAAATATCAAAATGACAAATCAATTTATCCAGATGGATTATTAGATGCTAATGGTAGATTAGATATGTATAAACTTGGAGCTGGAGAGATTGCAATCAATAAAACAGGAGTTGCAGAAATAGTAGATAAAAGTTTTCAATATAATATTAGAAGTAAATTTGTAGCGGCAGTTGCAGACGCAGTAGATACAATGGTTATGAAACCATCACAGTTTGATAGAATGGCTGGTGCATTTTTTAGTAAGGAATACCACAAAACAGGTGCACAAATAGTAAGATCTATGACTCAATTTAAAGCACATCCAATTTCATTTTTTAGAAAAACTACTATGCGTGCCTGGAAACATAATAGTAATAAAGATATGATTATTACTGTTGCTACAATAGCCGCAAGTTTAATGGCAACAGCGGCAGTAACAGTTCAATTAAAAGAATTTTTAAAAGGCAGACCTACATACGATGCAAGTAAACCAGAATACTGGGCAAGAGTTGCACAAGAAGCAGGAGTTCTTGGTATAGTATCAGATTTAGCGATGAGTGTTATGGGTGGAGATAAAATGATATCAGGATTCCAACAAAAATCTTCTGCTAGACCTATGAATAATTGGGATGTCCTTAATAACATAATAGGGCCATTAGCCGCAGATACACTTGAACTAATGACTAGTGCTATCAACGTTGGATATGGTGCAATAAGAAAAGATAAAGATATGAGGCAAAGAGAATACGAAGATTTAATGACACTTGCAACTAATCAAGTACCATTTAAGAGTATTTGGTGGTCAAAAATGTTATGGAGAAAATACGTTACAGAAATGTTTTCAGAAATGATCAATCCTAAAGGTTATAGAAGAGCACAAAAAAGAATTCAAAAACGATTACGTAAAAATAGAGGAAAGGGGATTATGTTTGGGAAACCAATTAGATCACCAGATGGAGCGTTGATGGATTTTTGGAAAGGTGGTTTCAATTAAATCAATAAATAATAAGGAGTTTAAATTATAATGACAACAGCAACAACAACACCAAGAGTAGCATATACAGCAGACGGAAGTACTGTTTCATACACTTTCAATTTTGAAATTGCAGATAGTTCATCTATCGCAGTATATGAAGGCTCTACTAAAAAGACATTAACTACGCACTATACAGTTTCGTTTGATTCGGGGTCATCAGGAACAGGATCAATTGTATTTGGATCAGCCCCTTCAGACGCAGTTGTTATTACACTTGTAAGAGATACAAATTTAGCAAGAACAACAGATTTCGCACAGTCAGGAGCATTCCTGGCAGGCACAGTAAACGCAGAATTAGATCGTTTATCACAAGCAGTTATTGATGCCACAGACAAAATAGAAAATAGAGCAATATCAACTACAGAACCAAACACTGATACTGCAACAATGACTATTCCAGCCGCGGCAGATAGAGCAAACAAAGTATTAAGTTTTGATGGTTCAGGAAACGCACAAACAACAACAGATGCTGGTGGTACGGTTACATCAGTTGGACTAACAACATCAGGTGATGACCTTACTATTACTAGTACACCAGTAACCACTTCAGGTAATATAGGTATTGCATTAGCAAGTCCAATTACAACAAATGTTACAGGAAATTTAACTGGTAATGTGACTGGAAATTTAACTACAGATGGTATATCAATAAATGATAACAAAATAACAACAACTAGATCAAACGATGACCTTATATTAGATGCCGCAGGTACAGGCACAATTGATATGGGTGGATCAAGAGTTAAAAATTTAACAACCTCGTCACCAATTGCAGACGGTGATGCGGCAACAAAAAAATATGTAGATGATTCGTTTGGTTCTATATCTGGAACAACAATTTCATCAGGTACAACCAACGTTTCTGTTGCAAGTACTTCAATAACAGGTACAGTATCAGGAGCAACATTATTTACAGGTAACGCGGCTTCAGGTTTTGTTGTAAGCAACAATGCAATTTCAACAGACGGAGTTACAATCAATGACAATAAAATTACAGCATCAAGATCCAACGATACTTTAGAATTAGCCACTGCTGGTTCAGGTAAAATTGTATTAGATGGTTTATCATGGCCATCGAGTGATGGTACATCAAATTACGTATTAAAAACAGATGGTAGTGGAACATTAAGTTGGACAGAAAACACAGGTAGTACAACTGGTGATTTAACATTTGTAGGTAGCACAATTTCTTCTCCCAGCA
>Ga0310125_10000712_pt1 | contig 16253 bp, 10 predicted proteins | sample CB11b_Tmax_Bot8__FD_203508 | JGI IMG/M metagenome (GOLD analysis project Ga0310125, IMG submission 203508) | Marine microbial communities from Western Arctic Ocean, Canada - CB11b_Tmax_Bot8 | ecosystem: Environmental > Aquatic > Marine > Oceanic | place: Canada: Western Arctic Ocean | collected... | reverse complement strand
CGATTCAGGAACGTACCGGTCAGCGCGGGCACGCCGATGTAGATCAAGCCGAAGCCCATCCCCAATACGCCGCCCAGCGAAAAGCAGCGCCACCGCCACTCCTGCCCGGGTCCGCGTGTATCGGCCAGCGCGGTAATCCCCATCGCGCCGACCGGCGCCATCGGGAAGGGCAGTTTCTCGATGTGGGACGTGATGCGGTAGAGCGCGTAACCGAGGCCGAACTGGTCGATCCGGCTCAGCACCATCATCCCGACCATGAACAGAATGGGATTGACCCAGGCGCCGGTGAAGAACGTGCGCGGCGCATCGGCCAGGACCTCCTTCGAAGGGGCGATCCACCAGGGAATGTCGGCCGCGATCCCCATGCTCTCGGCGGCGGGCGACTGAACGAGGTATTGGTTCCAGAGCAGCTGGCTCAGGATGCCTCCCTGCAACTGACCGCTCAGGGCGATGCCGGTCATGTAGTAGAGAAGAAAGATCTCCTGCTGCCGAAGCGACTTCATGGATCGCTTGGCGACTTCGGCAAAGAGGATGACCGTAACCCATTGTGCGGCCGGGCCGAGGCCGGCGCCCATGAAGAGTGTCAGGTAGATCGACCCGGGCACCATGATCAGGCCGAGAAAGAGTGCCGCGACAATCATCTTGGGACCGAACGCGTCCTCAAACTGGTCCGGGACGGGGACCAGGTCGCGGTATTCCTGGATTTCCTTGTCCACTCGGCGGGCCATCAGGTGTCAGACTCCATGGAAGGGCCGTCGATTCGTACCGGCAGTTGCGGTGCGTCCGCGAAGATCTTTTCACCCAGTTCGTAGTGATGTTCCTGAGTCTCAGGGCGCTGCGAGCGCCAACCCAGCAAACGCTGACGCAACGCTTCGAGAAACGGCTGGTTGACGGCGATCCAATCCGACCGCTGCCCGCTGATCCGTTGCATGTGAACCGAGAGCATGTGGGCCCGCACGTGCGCGTCGTAGTACGCGTACACCTGCATGGTCTGATTGACGCCGAGATCGAACGGCGCCGGTGCGATGTCGAACAGCATGACGTAGACGCGGCCGGGCCGGGCGCCTCGACCGGGTGAACCGGCGGGTGGGTCTTCGGTCGATGAGGACGCGGGAATCCAGCCGACCGGGCCGAGCGTGGCCAGGAACCTGCCGGTCGAAGCCTCCGAATTCTGCTGCATGAACTCGCGCAGGTACGCACAGATGCCCAGTACACGTGCCGTGTCGTAGCTGAACGGAAATTTGACTTGCACTTCGTCGTCCGTCGGCTGCGGGGCAGCCCAGCGCCTTTGACCGCTGGGCACCGCGGCGCGAGCCGCCAGCGTCGCGGGATAAAGCGTGGACAGCAGCACGGTGGCCATCGAGAGGAAGATGACGACCAGCACGCTCATCGATGAGTAGTTCAGGTTGAGCTCGACGATGTCGAGCTGGGTGATCACGACGCTGAGTATCTGGCCGATCAGGTATCCCGCGACGGCGCCGACCAAGCCGTAGACGAGGGATTCGGCGAGGAAAAACATCATCACGTGCGTCGGATTCAGTCCGATGGCGTTGTAGATGCCGATTTCGCGCTTGCGCTCCATCACCGAGCCGAGCATCGTGTTGAAGATGATGGTGGCCGCGAGGATCGTGGGGATCGCGATCTTGAGTACGCCCCCCACGTGCGCCGTGGTGCTCGAGGCCAGCGCGTATTGGCCCGGCTCGATCTGGCGACCGGTATCCAGTTCAACCGGCTCGGTCAACCCCACATTCAGTCGAACGTGCTGGAACCTGGTCAGATGGTTCGCGTCAAACCATGCCCGCGCCGAGGGGCTCATGCCGTCCTTGGCTTCTTCGTACTTGACGCTCAGCGTGCGGTACGTCGCGCAGCCCTGTTCGAACGCGACGTCGATCGGGATGATCGCGATGTCCTCCGGTCGTGCCGTGTAGGACCCGGGGATCGTGGTCTCGGAGCTGAGGTCACTGGCCTGATCGTCGGATTTTTCTTCCGGGGCTGTCTTGATCACGCTCAATGACGCCTGCACCATCATCGGCAGCACCGATTTCTGTGCGAGGTCCTCGAGATTCTCCAGCGCTTCGTCGTCGAGCAGGCCCACCAGCGTCAACGCTCTTCCGTGGAGCCGCAGCGTGCGACCCTCGAAGTTGCGCGGCCCGATGCCCAACAATTCCGCCGCCGCCGCGCTGAGAATGACCTCGTCGGCGCTGTTGTCGCTAATCCACCGACCTGCCACGAGCGGCATCGGCGCGATGAATCCGTTCTCGGTTGCCTCCAGGCCGAGCAACACCTTCGGTTCGAGCAGCCGGGCTTGCGCGTTCGGCACCGGGTCGACCGGCAGGAGTTCGAAAGAGATGTAGCCGCCATAGAAATCCTGCAGCTGTGTCCACGCCCGAGCCACCGTGGTGGTACCGTTCTCGAAATGCGCCCGCAAACGGTGCATACGCAGCGCGTCGACCACGCCGTTGCCCGGCGCGGTGAAGAGGAATCCGTTGTACGGCGCAACGCTGCTGTGGCGCAGGCGCACCGGCTCCACGACGCGGCCGACGCTGATGACCGACACGATCGTGAATGTCACCAGGATGATCGTGGCCGTCGTCAGTGACGTGCGGATTCGGCGGCGTTTCATGTTGTTGACGCCGACCATGAAGGCGACGCCGGCCAGTCGGCCTTGTGGCGCATCGACCGATTCCGCCTGGAGCGTCTGTTCCACCACGCTGTTCATCGATGCGTTGAACCGATCCAGCAGGATCGACGCGACGAACACCGCCAGGCCCAGGATCACGAACGCCAGAATGACCACCTGCGGTGTGCTGGCGATTTCGAACGCCGGATGGACGAAGCGCAGGACGATGGCCATTGCCACGAACACCGCGCCGAACATCGCCAGTTGCCGGTTCACGTCGGTGAACGGCGAGGTCAACTTCATCACGAAGAAGCAGAACGGAATGACCAGCGTCAGAAAAAATATCACGGCCAGGATCAGATCGTGGATCGTGCTCTGCACGCGGTCATAGGCGCGGTAGGCGAGGCCGCGCGCCTCCTCGGCGTCAATGAGCACCTTGTCGCCGTGTCCCGCTTCCTGTGCCGCCTTCACGTCGCGGAGTTTCTCTTCCACGTCTTCGTTGAACCCGCCGGCCGCCTCGTCGTCGACGCCCTTGCCCGCGAGCAGCTTGAGCCTCTTGTCCGCGAGCTGATGCAGGTCCTTGGTCGTGGTCAGGCCAAGGTGACGGAGCATGCCGACATCCGACGGAAAGCCGATGCCGCTGGCGTCGGGGTGATCGGGTGCCACGTCCAGTGTCGGGTCGATGTTGACGGCCAGGCCGGCGCCGATTTTCAGCTTGAACGACATGCCCGGTTCGACGAACAGGCAGCCGGCGCCGTCGTGGGCGGTGGGCATGGCCTTGTCCGGCGTGACGGGATTGACGCCCGACATGCCGTAATGACGTGGCCGGCTGTTTTGGGCGGCGTCCAGCACGTCCACTTTTGCCGCAGGGCGAAGGGTCAGCGGTTCGGTCAGACCGATCAGATCGACCTTATGCGCGGGGAACGTCACGACTTTCTGTCGAACGTAAAGGTCGTCAATGCCTGTGACCGTAGACTTGTAGCTCTTTTCGCCGGCGCCCAGGTCCAGCACGCTCTGGATTGATCGGTAGTCGTCGTCAAAGGTGAAGACCTGCAGCACGCTGCTGCCCCAGGGGCCGCGAAAAGTCGCCGCACCGCGCGGACCGCTCAGAAGGATCAACCATGGTCGAACTTCGCCGAGCATCGTGACGGCCTTGGGCTTGTGTGGGGGCTGCTTGTACGCCACCATCAGCGCGCCACCGACGGTGGGGGCCTCGGCGGCGTTGATCGAATACTTGTTCTGCTCGTGAGCCGTGACCTCGACACAGCGAAACCGGGGTTTGTTGATCTGTTTGAACGCCGAGCCCAGTTCGTCGCAGTCGATCAGCTCGATCAGATAAGATTCCGCGTAACTCATGACCGTTCGGAAGTGATCGACGTTGATGCGCTCGATCGTGTCGTGCGGCGTGAATGCGGTGGCACGCGAGTCACGCACGACCGAAAGTGTCGCCGCCGACATGTCCAGAGCGTGTACCTGGCTGGCCGCCACGGCCTGGAACGCCCCCATGTGCGCTTCCCACGGCAACCCCTTGGCGTAGCGCATGGTGTCCGTCAGCCGGTTGACCGTGCCCGTCTTTGCGGCGTAGTCCTCGGCGACCTTCAACGACAGGCGCGCGAATGGTGAAATGCGTTCGCGTTCGTCGTCCACTGAGGTGAGCGTGCCGACCAGGTGACCTTTGTAGAAAAACCCTGGGCGATCCGAGTCGAAACTCAGATCGAGAGTGATCGTAACGGCGCACGAAAGCGGGGCGTGCATCGCCTCCAGCAGATCGTCGGGGTCTTTGCCGGCGACGGTCTGTGACGTCAGGTTCGGGTGTTTCAGCCGGCATAATCTGCGCCGCAGGGCGAGATTGCCGACCAGCCGCTGCCGGGCCCGGGCAAGATGCTCGGCTTCGAGACCGGCCTGGGCGGACACGCCGGCAAAGTGGCGCAACAGCTCCTCGTGTTCATCCTTATCCAGGTCACCGAACCTCTTGATGGTGCCGAGCCGGTTGAACAGGTTCATCAGCTCGATGAACCTGCGGGCCTTCTGCCGCAAGTCGGCACGCCGGCTTTGAAGTTCGGAAAGTCGCGTTTCAATCGGCTGCTTCGGCTCATCGGCAGCGGACGCATCGCCCGGTTCGGCCGCGTCGGCCGTCCGACGATTCAGGGCTTCAATTTCCAGATCTGCGGCCCTCTCGCGATCGCGCAGGCGGTTGCGATGAAGAAGGAGGCGATCCTTGATGGGCTTGCTCAGTGCGAGGACCTGCCCGCCGAGTTTTCGCGACTCGAAACGCAGCCGCTCGATCAGCTCGTGATCGGGCGTCTGCGCGTAGAGGTCGGCGATGAAACGCTGTTGCGCCGCGTATTTGTCGAGCCCATTCATCTCGTCCAGGATCATGTCGGGCAGGACGAATGCGTTGTACGCGAACTCGAGTTCGCCCAGAAGGGCGTTGGCGTGATCGTTGACCACGCTCAACAGCAGGGGCCGCTGCGGGGGATGGGTTTCGAAATGGTCGAGCAGCCGCAGCAGCAGCACCAGGTTCGACGCGCCGGTGGCCCCCGGTGACAGCTCGGGGACGAACGAGGAACTGTCTTTGAAGGCTTGAAGGTGTACGAGCTGGCGACCGGTATCGACCTGGAACGGCGTCTGGCCCCCGACGACTTTCTCCGTGCCGGGAATGAACAACCAGTCGACGGCCGCTTCGATCGCCCGCCATCGACCGGGCTCCTGCTCGATCGTTGCCGGCGGCCCCCCGACGAGTTTCTCCTGCCAGTCTTCTGCGATCAGCTGGTGCAGATCGTCGCGCTTCATATAGAAGCGTGGAACGCTGATCGGCGAGGGCGTCAGTTTTTCGGACGCCTGCATCGTCCGCATGACGCGTCCGTCCGGCGGTTCGAGGACGATGATCGCCTCGGCGCCCAATTGCACGCAATCGAGCCAGCGTCGGCCACAGTCAAACTCCACAATGGCCGCAGCGCCGCGCAGGTCGCTGTTCTTCAGATCTTCCGTGTCTGCCCTGCCCGCGTAGACCAGCGGGCCGGTAAATGCGTCTCCGGGCAGGTTGCCCGGATCGACCAGATTCGGCGTCAACTGGTAGATCCGTACCGATCGGCCGCCTTCGAGCGACAATGTCGCTTTACCCGGCACGAAACCGGTGGTGGGGAAAGTCACGCGCCCGCTATGCCAAAGACCCTCCAGCGCTTCGGCTGCGCGCAACTCTGCTTCCACAGCCGCGTGCAGCGCCTGGTCTCGATCGCGCGAAAGTCCCACAGTGGTTCGAGCACCGCCCGCATTGGCGTCCTGGTTCGGCCCGCCTTCGCCGGGGGTGTTGTCGGCCCGCTCCACGTGCGTGACCACGACCGCCGCCGTGATCTGCAGGGCAACTGCCAACCCCGCGACCGCGATGCCGCTGATCAAGAGCGATCGACGCTTCTGGTAGAACGATGCACCCACGAACACGGCGGCAACGATCACCAGTGCCATCGTGATGGACCCTGGTTCCTCAACCGTGTATCGAACCAGGGCGTCGGATTTCTGGCTCTGATCGGCCCCGATGTAGGAGGCCTGAATCGCTTCGGTCAGCACTTCCTGGGCGCGATCGGCTTCAGCGACTTGTGCATCGGCCTCGGCCTGGCGCTGCGCGTCGTTGTGGCGGGCGGCGGTCTCGGCGAAGCGCTGCCGGATCACGCGGTCGACGACGTCGTTGCCCGGCTGTCCGAGCTGACGTGCCGGCGCCGACTCGAGCAACCGGCGCAGCTGAACCATTGCGTCGTCAGTGGTCGCCGCTTCCTGGGCCCATGCCGCGCCGGTGAGGCAGGCGAGTGCGATGGCGCACGACCAGCGGCACAACGCCGATCGGAATGGAGGGTCGCGTCGTGTCACGCTGAATCACCCGTTTCGATGCGTCCCACCTCGATTTTAAGATCCGCGCGGTTCTCGATGCGCTCGATGCGGCCGTCGCGGATCCACACCACGCGACTGCAGATGTCGAGCATCTTGTGGTCGTGGGTCGCGCTGATCACGGTCACGCCCATCTCGCTGGAAAGCTGCTTGAGCTTGGCGATGATCTCTTCGCCGGTGATCAGGTCGAGATTGCCCGTCGGCTCGTCGGCCAGGACGATCGCCGGCTGGTTGGCCAGGGCGCGGGCGATGGCCACGCGCTGCTGCTGTCCGCCGGACATGCGCCCGGGCCGGTGCGACCAGCGGTCGCCCAGGCCCACCTCCTTGAGCAATTCATAGGCCCGGTCGCGTGCGTCGTCGGTGGAAACGTTGGCGAAGGTCATCGGCATGATGACGTTCTCCAGCGCCGTGAGCATGGGCAGCAGGTTGAAGCTCTGAAAGATGTAGCCGATCTTGCGGCATCGCAACCAGGCCAGTTCGAAGCTGTCGAGGGCCGCAATGTCCACCTCGTCGATGAACACCATCCCGCGTGTCGGCTTGTCCAGGCCGCCGATCATGTTGAAGAGCGTGGACTTGCCGGACCCGGACGGGCCCATGATCGCCATGTATTCGCCCCGATAGATGTCGAGGTCCACACCGCGCAGCGCCGGCGTCTCGACGTCGCCCATCTGGTAGATCTTCTCGACGTCGAGCGTGCGCACAACCGTGTCGCGGTTCAACGATTCCGGGGACCGGTCTGCGGTCTGCGTGGGGCCGGTGGCGTTCACTCTTCGATCCTCAGTGCGTCCACGGGATTCATGCGGGCCGCCATGAGCGCCGAAGGCACCGCGCCCAGTATGGCGAGGACGACTCCGCTCAACATCGACCAGCCCATCACCTGCCACATCTGCTGCACGGGAAAATTCGTCAATCCGTATCCGGCGAATTGCAGCGCCGCGGAGATCAGGGCGATGAGCAGACCCACCACGGTGCCGAGGCCGGCGCCGACGATGCCCTGGAACGCCGATTCCAGGAGAAACAGCTTAACCACGAGAGCATCCTGGGCGCCGAGACACTTCATCGTGCCGATTTCACGGAACCGCTCGGTGACGCTCATGAGCATGGCGTTGGCGATGCCCACGGTGCACGTCATCAGGGCCATGACGATCAACCACGTGTCCATCGGGTTACCCGCCAGGGTCGCCTCGACTGATACCCCGGCGCGACGCATCAACAGACGCATGTCCGCGACGGCACGTTTTTGGCGTTCCTGGGCCAGCACCGTCTTCAACGTCGCGGCCGCATCGGACGTTTGGCCTTCGGATTTAGCGAGACCCAGCAGATGTTCCGCGTGTCCCATATCCTGCGGCGTGAAGTGCGACGGCGTGCGCCACGTGGCGAGCAATTCGGATTGAACTCTGACCAGGTGCGCGTTGAGCGCGTCGGCCAGCTTCGGATCGGCGGCCGCGTTGCCGGCGAGCCATCGTCCCAGGTCGATCCGGTTCGCATGAAGCGCCCGGCGACTTTTTGCGCCGTCGATCTTGTGTCGGCTTGCGGCCGTTTTCGCGCGGGCGTCTTCCAGTTCGGCCTCTGTCACGCCCGGCTTCTGCTCGAGTTCCTGCTGCGACGCGACGACGATTGCGTGTGTGCCCTCCATCTGGGAAATCGTGCCGTCCAGCCCGGCCATCTCGTGCTCGAACGTGCTGATGTCGTCCAGGTCCAGGGCCAGGGCGAGATCTCGCTTGTCTTCGACCGACATGGATCCGATCAGGTCGCCCTGATTGAATTCGCCGACGGCGAGCGCAACCTTTGCCGGCGACAGGGTCGAGACGTTTTCCAGCTCCGTGATCGCATTCGCCATATTGACCTGGACATGATTGAACAGCCCCATGTAGGCCAGGAACGCGATCGCGAGGACCACCGAGATCATCGTGACGATCGAGCGCATCAGGCGCACGCGCAACCCTCCGGTCACGAGCGTCAGCAGCGTACGCGTCGTCAGCCCGCCGCCCTCGCCTTTGAGACTCGCCAGCAGATCGTCGCCGTAAAGAGGCTGCGTACGAATTTGCGAGCGGCCGGCGCGGCTCATGCGTCACCCGCCTCTCGGCCGGAATCCTCGTCGATGCTGCCGACGGTGATGCGAAGCTGAGATCGCAGCTCGATTTTCTCGATCTGCCCGTCGCGGATGCTGATCACCCGATCGGAGACCGCCAGCATCTTGTGATCGTGCGTCGCGGAGATGATCGTCACGCCGCGCTTCTTGCTCAGGTTGCTGAGCATCTCGATGATCTGCTCGCCCGTTTTCGTATCGAGGTTGCCGGTCGGCTCGTCCGCAAGAATGATGTCCGGATCGTTGGCGAACGATCGAGCGATGGCGACGCGCTGCTGCTGACCACCGGACAGTTCGTCGGGGCGATGGTGAGTCCGTTCGCCCAGCCCGACGTCCTTGAGTAGATCTGCCGCCCTATCCGCGGCCCCGCTCGGTTCCGTTCCGCCGAGCATCAACGGCATCATGACGTTCTGCAACGCCGTCATCACCGGGATCAGGTTGTAGCTCTGGAAGATGTAGCCGATACATCGATTGCGCAGCCGCGCCTGGTGCATGCGCGACAGGTCGGAAATCGTCACACCGTGCACGGTGACCGTGCCGGTCGTCGGCCGGTCCAGGCCGCCGATCATGTTGAACAGCGTGGACTTGCCAGATCCCGAAGGCCCCATGATCGACAGGTATTCCCCGCCGTAGACGTCGACGGTGACGCCGCGGAGGGCCCGGACGACTTCATCCGTGATGCGGTATTCGCGTGACACCTGGCGAACCGCGACCACCACCTGCTTGCCCGCGGCGTATTCGCGCAGATCCTGCCTGCCCTCGGTGGGGTCGTCCGGAGCGCCGCGATGTGGGTTGCCTGAGATCAACCTGGAATTCGCTTCCTCACGGCAACTCGAACGTTCCCTGGCCAGCTTTCTTGATCCGGCCCAGCTCTGCGAGTTTCTCCCAGACGGGCATCGGGTACTCGGTGGGCGGAGTGATCGCGGCGATGTTCGACGTTCGGCCGTAGGTGACGTATCGACTGCCGAGACGCGATTCGTCGTCGCGGCGCAGCGTCTTGATCTTTCTGCGAAACGCCTTCATCGCCCGTTTGAGGTTGACCTCATCGAGCGAGTCGTATCCACCGTCGGCCGTGCTCTCGGCGCGCACCTGACCGACGGTCCGGCCGTCGGCGAGCGACGGAACGGACGGCGTCTTGCCGCCGGCCGATTGAGCGGGCGCGGCGCCCGCGTCGACCTTGGCCACGAGCCTGGCCAGCGCTTCAGAATCCCGTTTGTTCACGACGTTGGCCACTCGTGTCGCGTCGACCCCCGCCCGCATGAGCGCCATCTGCGCCCGGCCCCACAGTTTCGTCTTGTCCTTCTCGTCCTCGGCCAGCCAGAGATCCGAGACGATCTGCGACAGCTTGTCGCTCTGGATCGTGCCGTGGTGCTCGTAATAGCGCTTGACGATGCCCTGCTGGTGGCTGCTCAAGTCCTTGGTCATAGCGGTCTGCCAACATCGGATCGGGACGAATTGGACCAGTGTAGCTATGACCGAAATGATCGCACGCCGAACGACTTATCGGTCCACCTGCGGCGTCGCAGCGGCGTTATCAGGGTCAAACTCAGCATCCTGGTACGTCCTGGGATAGGTCATGTCCATCCACTCGCGTGGATAGCCGTGGTTGAAGGGCACGACCTCTGCAAGCCTTTCGTGAAGTGCCGCGGCGATGTCCAGATCGCCGGTGGCCACCGTGTCGGCCAGCTGCTCAGTGGTCCGGGCGCCGATGATGACGGCGCAGATGCGTCGATCGAACAGCAACCACCCCAGCGCCAGTCGAGCCGGTGTCATGCCGTGCTCTTTGGCGGTCGCGACGACCGCGTCGGCGACGCGAAAGCCCTGCTCGTGCCAGTAGCGCGGCAGGTCGATGTCGGCGCGATGCGCGATGCGTGTCCCCTCATCGGGACGGTCGGCTCTGGTGTACTTCCCGGTCAGGAGTCCGCTGGCCAGCGGACTCCAGCAAATCACGCCCATGCCCTGGTCGGCGCAGGCGGGAAGAACATCGCGCTCAATGTCGCGCCGAATCAGGTTGTACATGTACTGTCCGCAACGGAACGGCTCCAGGCCCAGCCTTTCGGCGGCGGCGTTTGCCTTGACGATGTGCCAGGCGAACAGGTTGCTGCAGCCCAGGTATCTCACCTTGCCGTGGCGCACCAGATCGTCGAGCGCCTTCATCGTTTCTTCGATTGGCGTGTACGGGTCGGGCCCATGAATCTGGTACAGGTCCACGTGATCCAGGGCCAGGCGCCTCAGGCTCGCCTCGCACGCATCGAGGATGTGCTTGCGCGACAACCCACGCCCGATCGGACCTTCGCGCATTCGCTGCATGCATTTGGTCGCGATGACCAGATCGTCGCGCGCGTGTTCGCGTAGGGCTCGACCCAGCATCGTCTCCGACTCGCCTGTGCCGTACATGTCGGCGGTGTCGAAGAAATTGCCGCCGGCCTCAAGGAAGCGGTTCGTGATCCGGTTCGCCGCGTCCTGGTCGCAACCCCAGCCGCGGGCGCCGAATGTCATCGTGCCCAGGCAGACACGGGAAACGAGCAGGCCGCTGTTTCCCACGTATCTGTATTTCATGGTGTGATCGCCCTTTACGGAGATTTCTCTTTCTTCTTCAGCAGGCCGCCCAAGCCGTCCAGCGTCTTGCCGACCTGTTCGCCCACCTTGTCAAGACCTTTGATGTCCTTGCCGAGTTCTTCCAGCGGCTTAGTCAGGTCGCCGACCATTTCCACGCCGAGCTTGCTGATATCCTCAAGGCCCGCAAGCTGCGATCCCAGGCCGCCGAGGATGTCATCCGGGAGGATCCCGCCGGCCTTGTCCACCACCGATTTCAGAATGGCCTTCAGAATCGTGCTGGTGATCTGCCCCATGGGAAGGCCTTCTTCGTCATCGTACGCGAAGCGAATCTCGGGGACCTGGAACTTCAAGCTGGTTGCCCTGCCGCCGATCGGAAGGACGTTTGCGATCACGTTGACGTTGCGGATCACGATCTGCTGGATGACGAAACGCTTGCCTTCCTGATTCGGTTCGCCGGAGGTGTCGGATTCGAACCGCTTGAGGTTGGCGATGATCACCTCGTAGTTGCCTGTTTTGCCCGGCTTCTTTTCGAGATACAGCTCGATGTTCGCGAGCCCGAGTTCCTGCAGCACGGCCGGCTGTGCCATAAGCGAGCCGAGCGAGACTTCGGTCTTGCCGCTGCCGAGGTCGAGAAAGTTTCCGCCGCCGAATCCCTCGGGATTCGCGATGGTCAGTCCGGAAATGTTGATCGTGCCCGACAAGATGCCGATGTGCACGTCACCGACTCTGGTCTCGACATCTAAGGCGCGCGTGCCGCCATGTTCGATGGCGGTCTTGGCGATGCGGTCGACGTAAAACAGGACACCGATGACGAGAACAACCAGCAGCACGATCACGGCGACGGCGAGTTTAAGGATGAGTTTCATGATCGGTCAGTAGGGTTGGCTCACGTCGGGACCGAGCACCTTGGCCATCTGCGCGTGGATCCGTTCCATGAGTTGAGGAAAATGGTCCTTTGGTCGAATGCGCTCGGGCCGCGGTTCGAGCTCCGATCGAATCCGATTCGACTCCATGATTCTCGGCTCGATCTGCACGTCGCAGAATCGTGAGAAATCGCGATCCATCACCGTGTTGAGCGTGGGGACGGTGAATGATTCGCCTTCGCCATCCGTGCAGAAAGAGAGGCCGCGCACAAGCCACGGATCGATGGATTCACCTTCCATGCCGATATCGAGGTATCTCTTCTTGCTGCCGTCCCATTCCCACCAGAGGCCTTTGACCTTGTCGATGGCCTCTGCGGCCTGCTTCTTGCTCACCATGCCGAGTCGCTTCAGGGCTGCATCGAGCGCGTGCGTGACGGCGGCGTCGTAATCCCGATCCGGGTCGCGCAAGGCCGCGTCGGCCACCTGCAGGCCCACGAGGTGGGAGACGATGTCGTCGTACGTGAATGCCGACGAGTGCTCCGGAATGATGATGGTGGTCTTATAGCCGAACCAGGTGATGATTTCGTGCCAGGTCGAAAGCAGATAGGACACGCGCTGTCCCATCCGGATGGACAATTCGCGGATGAGGGCATCGCGCTCATCATCAGCCAGTGTGGACCAGTCGTCCGGGTAGTGAATGGTCAAGTGAAACAGGCTCGGCTCCTCGCCCTGAAGCGCAATCGACTCACTTCCCTCCATCAGGGCGAGCTCGATCAGTACGGAAAAGTGCTTGGTCCAGTCGACCGCCTTACGGATGTGCGCGAGGTCGAGAAACCCTGCGTGGCAGGTGTAGACGATCCCGCGGTACTGCTCCCTGTCCGGCAGGGCGAAGCGCAGCGCGGTCGTGTACCGGTGATCTCCGAGATTCTCCGGATCCGCGGCCTTGTAAAGCGTGAACGCTCCGGGAAACGGCAGCCCACCCATCCGGTGGCCCGGTCGTTTCATGAATCGTCTGGGCGCGTTCGGATCAGGCGTGGCGCATGACGCCAGGACCGCACCAACAACGCACAGCACAGTTGCAGTCGATTTCACGGCCAGAGGCATACGTGTCTTCCATCGCACCCGGTCACCGGGGGCCATAGATTAGCCTGCCCGGCTAATCACGTCCCATTTTCAATCCTCGGTGTTGATCCACGAGGCGACGCGCGAGATCACGCAGCTTGCCCGCGATTTCGGCCGTCGTGGTCGGGTCGGCATCGAGATCCTCGGGCAACCGGGTCAGGACCGTTGCCAGCTCGGGCACCTCGGCGTGAGGAAGCATCCGCACCAGGCGGTCGCGCGCCGCCCGGGCTCGGTGGATTGCCGCCTGGTGATAGCGTTCGCCGGCCTGTTCCGCGGCGGCCACTTTCCGCATGCTCAACTCGAGGTCGACCAGGGCGAGGACGACGTCGACCGGGCTGCGGCGGTCCGAATCGACCGGGCGCGTCGCAGTCGTGTCGCTGTGGTCAGCGCTGGCAAAGTCGTGGCGTATCCGTTCGAAGGCGTCAACGAGGTTGAACCGGCTTCCGTCGGCGTGGCCGCCGACGTTCACAAGTTTCTCGTTCGGGACCGCGTGGCAGTGGTAACAGCGTCTGGCCATTTCATAGAGCATCAGGGAGTGGGTCATGCCGGCGTCGCGTGCGGCATCCAGCCGGCGCAGACGCAACGACGCCGATTCATTCCTTCCCGCTCCCCAGGTGAGCATTTCACCTTCGCGCCGGCCGCCGATCTTGTGGTGGATATTGACCCAATCTGTAGCGGGCATGTGGCACGATTCGCACGACACGCCCCAGGCCGGCCGGATGCGGCCGCGCGCGACGATCGAGGTGTAATGGCACTGTCGGCAGGTCACGGACTTCTTCATGTTCTTCAGATCCATGTTTCCAAGGATCTGCGCCGCGCGATCGGACCGGTTCAGCGTCCTGAAGCCGCTTTGGTGGTGCGTTGATTTCCACTTCTCGGCCTCCCGCACGTGGCAGCCGGCGCACGTATCGGGACCCACGATCCGCGCCGCGGTTTGCTGTTCCTGATTCTCGGCGTCGTCGGCCGCCGTCGAAGACGGCGCGACCGTTGACAGGACGAGACACAGACAAGCGCAAAGGGGTTTCATCGCGGGCGTCTCTTGAACAGCGGAAAGCGACAATTCATTGTAGAGCGATGACGGGATTCCCACATCTGATCACCTTGAGCAGTGATCGTGGATTGCCATTGTCTCCCCGTACTCGTACTCAGCGAAGCGGTACTCGTACTCGACGTTTGTCTCATCCTGATATTGGATCGCCGACACAAGACCCGCGTGCTTTTGATTGAAGCTTCTTCACTCTTATTGAACTTTGAAGAAATAAGTTAACGGCATAATGCTCGAAAACCACGAATTATCCAGCATGAACCGCGTCCACTCCAGGCAACATAATTCTTCAAAGTTCAATAGAGCATTTTTCATCCACTCGTAGCGTCCTGAGCTGGCTGCAACTGCGCCTGGCTTTGTCGTGCTGCATCGACGACCCGCAGCGGGGTCGCCTGCTTCGCCCTCCTCGCCAGACTTGTTTCGCTGACACTCAAGACGCTACGAGTGGATCGAAACCGCTCTAGCAGGACGCTGCAAAACCCGGATTCTGGCGTTCGCCCAAGAATCTTCAATTTGAAACTACCGCTCTCGCTTCGCAGGCCGAGTCCAAACGCGTTGAAGGAGAAACTTTTGAAAATCTCAGGTACACGTTTTTGCGCCGACCGAGTTTTGCAGCGTCCTGCTAGTCACGTCGCAATCGAGTACGCGTACGAGTACGGCACGCGGCTGGTGTCAGGCGCCCTACAATCGACCAACTCATGCACATCCTCTTGATACCAGTCGGAAGCCACGGAGATGTTCATCCCTTTCTCGCATTGGGTCGCGCCCTGCGCCGGCGCGGCCACGAAGTGACGCTCATCGTGCACGCCTATTTCGAGCCGCTGGTACGCAGGGTCGGCCTCGATGCGGTGAGTGTGGGTGCTGGAGCGGACTTCGAGCGGGCATTGACCAATCGAGATTTGTGGCACCCCCGCAAGGGGCTGCAGGTGATCGCGAGGTTGTCGCTTCAGCACCTGGAGACGGTGTACCGCGCGATCGAGCAGAGGATTGTCACGAGACACACGGTCGTCGCCGCCGGAAGCCTGGCCCTCGCGGCGAGGATTGCCCAGGAGCGACTGGGTGTGCCGCTGGCCACGGTGCACCTTCAGCCGACGTGTTTCTGGAGCGTGTACCAGTCGCCCATGTTCGCGATGATGGGCCTCCCCGTCTGGCTGCCGAGGCCATTCAAGCACCTGTTTTACCGGGCCGCCGATCGTGAACTTGACCGTCATTTCGGCCCGACCACCAACGCGTTTCGCCGCAGCCTCGGACTGGCTCCCGCGCGCCGATTGCTGCACCACTGGTGGAACTCGCCGCAGCGCGTGATCGGCCTTTTCCCGCCGTGGTACGCGCCACCGCAGCCGGACTGGCCGGCGCAGGTGGTCCTGACGGATTTTCCTCTCTATGACGAGCGCGACGTCACCGACATGCCGGACAAAGCACGTCACTTCCTGGACGACGGTGATCCGCCAATCGTGTTTACGCCCGGATCGGCGAACGTGCACGGGCGAAGCTTTTTCGAAGCATCCGTGGAAGCCTGCGGGCTTCTGGGGCGCCGCGGCATTCTGCTCACGCGCCACCGCGAGCAGGTTCCGGGCGATCTTCCACCGTGCGTTCGCCACTACGATTTTCTGCCGCTGGGCGAATTGCTGCCGCGCGCCGCCGCCCTAGTTCACCACGGCGGCATCGGCACGGTCGCACAGGGTCTGGCCGCCGCCACGCCGCAACTGGTGATGCCATACGGCTTCGATCAGCCCGACAACGCGTGTCGGCTCAAGCGCCTCGGTGTCGGTGACTGGATCCGGCCGCGGTCGTACCGGGGGCCGGGGGCCGCGCGTGTGTTGGACCGGTTGTTGAGAGAACCGCAGATTGCGAGCGATTGCCGGCGGGTGGCCGCAAGAATTACGCGCGACGAATCGCTAGAGCAGACGTGCCGACTGATTGAAGAGTTGGGTTAGGGCGTTAGGATTCAAACCGCTCTACGGCAGTACCCGACGATTTTCGCATTCAGCGACTATTTTCGCTTGCGATCCCGGGCTTTCCCTTCGTCGCTCCGTCGCTTCTCCATGTCCGCGTCAATTGCTCAGTCTGCGC
>Ga0310125_10000711_pt1 | contig 16268 bp, 14 predicted proteins | sample CB11b_Tmax_Bot8__FD_203508 | JGI IMG/M metagenome (GOLD analysis project Ga0310125, IMG submission 203508) | Marine microbial communities from Western Arctic Ocean, Canada - CB11b_Tmax_Bot8 | ecosystem: Environmental > Aquatic > Marine > Oceanic | place: Canada: Western Arctic Ocean | collected... | reverse complement strand
TTGCGATAGGGACGCTATCGATATCCAACAAAGCGTCGGTATGCAGGTGCTGGCGGAGAACGCGTCGGGTATTGGTCACCACTGACACAGTATACCAGAGCGCATCAATGTCCCGCAAAATCACTCACCGGGCGAGCCGAAGCCGTCGCGAAAAGCCGCAGGTGCTGTACGGTGCGCAGACCTATCCCCCTGACATCTTGCAACCGTTCAATGCTTTCGAATGAACCGTGCCTAGTGCGGTATTCGGTGACTCGCTGTGCCAACTTGGCGCCAATACCGGGTAACAGATGCAGCGTCGCGGCACCCGCGGTATTGACATCGATCAGATGAGCGGTACTGCGTCGGTTTAGACGATCGCGCGGCATCGAACGACGGCAGCGCGTGACAATCGTCAACGACAGTATGACGCACACCAGTAAAATCAACGCCAAACTGGATGTTCTATCGCGTATGCCAATGCCTCCGTGCCGCAGTTACCGGCCAGAGGCCAACCGGCAACCTGGACTTATTGCGGCGCACTCTCGGTTGCGGGGGCTTTTGTGCCCTCGACGCCATCGGCGTTCTCAGCCAGATTCTTGCGGAAGGCGACGAGCCGACGAAATGCCCACTTGAGTTGCATGGCCTCGGTGACGAGACCGCTCAGGGGCAGTTCGATATTCGGATGGTCTACTAGTTCGTGCCAGCCAATTGAACCAACGTGTGGCTTACTAAGGACAATCTTGAACAGAGCTTCAAGCCAGTGGCTTTGCACTTGTTGTGACCAAGGCTTGCGCCAGTAACCACTATCGGCATCGACAGGTCTGTCGCCGTCTGACGCGGCAATCATCATCTGCGTCACCGGCTCACTGGGCACGGCGACCGATAGCGCAACGGGCTTGCTGAACATTGCAAACTGATCAAGCATGTGGCTGATCTGCATCAAGTCGCGGGAATATTGACCTGGCATGGCCTGGCCCATCAGGACTTTGACGGCCAGACCGTCAAAGTCAACGGCCCCCTGGACCAACAAGTCGCTGTACATCAGCGGTGGTATCGACTTGGCGTTGGTGGCGTAGTATTCACCGAAAGGCTGGCGAATTTCCACAAGCACTTTCGCATGAGGCTGGATTTTCTTGACCAACATGGTGGTCATGCGACTTAGGTCCATGATCTGGTCAAAGCTCATGGTGAAATGGTTGTTGATGTGCAGGCCGGAAAGCACAATCCATTTGTTGACATATTTACCATAGCGGTTAACGACGGTTTCAATGTGCTCATAAATCAGGTCGCGTAATGTGTCGAAATCATGCTCCCAGATATAGAGCCAATCGGGAAGCATGTGAGGCTCTAAACTGATGATAGGCCCGGCGGTGACGGGCAGTTGAGCATGGGCGACCCATTTGAACCAGTTATCCGTCGCGGCCCAATCGTAGTCCGCTTCGGCCGGTGCCAGTTGCCGCCATGAGACGGGCAGACAAACATAATCGAAGTTGGAAGCCAGAGCGGCAAGAATGCCCTCGCTGGTGTGCTCAACGCTCACGCCACAGCCGATGGGCAGGCGAACCTGGTCGCCGTTGGCTCTTCGCCAGCTCACCACGGTTTGGGCATGGGCCAGGGCCAATTCTTCACTGCCGTCGATGGAGATGGACAGGCACTCGGTTGCTGACTTGTCGGCGGCCTGGGGGTCGTCGTACTGGCGGCCCAAAGCGTCGATGAAATACTCGCGAGCCCGATTGGCACGCTTAATAACCGCGTGATCGGGTCCCAGATCAAACATACCCCAATTTTCAAGCTTGTTGTAGATCACCATGAGCTGATGGCGCGCTAATTCGAGACTGAGCAGGTAAGGGGTTTCACGATCAGGCAGCAGGCAAGTCTGGACAGTCAGTTCGCCACAATCACCGACGGCACACTGCAACGACAAGGAGGCAGTACCGGCATCGCGTTTTTCGCACTCAATGATGCCATTTTTAAAACGGATATCCGACCAGATGGCATTACCGTCCGATCCGATCAGATGCACGTTGCGCAACAAGCACGACTTAGCAGGACGATCCCCATCAAATAGGAGAAACTTCAACATACCAATGCACACGCTGTCGCAACTGACTTATGATCTAATATAAAATAAATGCGCAACACATCACGCAAATCTGAGCCGTTGTTTCGGTCGACATTTGCCGTACCAGTCGCAGGGGACGACTATGCTTGAACCTACCCAAACACAAAAGCCCTCGAACCTTGCCTGCGGACGATTACCCGGAAACTGGCGGGGCCAGCACCAGCGGACATACCCTGCAATTCTATGGCATCCGGCGCGTCCCATGCAACGCTTGGAAGGCCTACCCGAACCTACAGGAACACCGCCACGGCGGTCACCAACCACATGACAACCGCCACCACTACCTTGCCGACGGTGCCCCACAGTCGGCCTACCGCGGCCCCCTGCCCGCTCTGTGATGCCTGTTGGTGAGATCGACCTGCCCATCGGTCTCCGAGATAGGAACCCAGCCCCGCACTCAGACAGGCCCCGATCAGGATACCGGCCAGCGTGCCAATAACAGGGATAAAAGATCCTAAGACAGCGCCGACAATTGCACCAAAGGTACCAAAGAGCAAGGAAAGGATGGCCGCACGCCGAGTACCACCAGCTGTGCACGAACCGTGGGCCGAACCGATGAATTCAATTATTTCACCGATGATCGCCAGCACCACCAAAATGACAATGACCACCCAGCCGATTCGTTCGCTCTGCCACCACGCCGCCAAACCGGTGGCCAGAAGCATGACCCAAGTACCAGGCATCTGAAAAAGCACCAAAAACACGCCAAACGCATTGGCCAGAAGCAACAGGGCCAAAGATATCCAGATCAGCACTTCGCTCATGGGCAGAACCTGCATAAGGTCAAAAGCCATGATATCCCAATCGGTCCGGTAGTGCCGTAGAAACTGTAGCAGACGATCTAGACGTGTTTTTAATACGCGGCGATGGCTTGACGGCACCAAAAGTCAGCGATAAATTGTGACAGGGTAACAATCTACCCAACTAGTCCCCACCCATCAGGGAGATAATCCATGCGTGGATACCGGTTACTGGCGACAACCATGTCGATCTCGCTGTTGGTCCTTTCAATAATTGTGGCCGAAACTGCGCAGGCGGCAGGGGCAGATACGCCGCGCGATCTGCTTAACGAGTTGGCTGAAGGCTTTAAGCAGGGCAAAGGCGACCAAGTCAAATCGCTGATTGATCAAAGTTCGAATGAAGGCAAGAAGATAGCTTCTATTGCTGCCGATGCCGTGAAAGCATATGTGAACTTCCAGACCTTGCAGAAAGCACTCGCTGATAAGTTTGGTGACGAAACTATTGGGCAAATGCTTTCGGGCCAGGGGATAACGCTTGACGATGACTTGGGAATCGATCAGTTCGATGAAGCAATCAAAGAAGCGGATATACAGGAACAGGGTGACAAGGCAACTGTTACGTTGCCCGACGAGGAAGAACCGTTGCCATTGTTACGGCGGGGCGGTCGTTGGTACGTGGACGCCACAGCGGTAGCTGAAAGTGCTGAGGGCATGCTCGATCCAATCGGTGTTATTGTCAAAGCGGTTGCGAAACTGAGCAAAGACAGCCTGCCGTTGGTGGATGCATCGGATAGCATTGAAGATTTCGGTGCAAAGATACAACCCCAGGTTGAATCGCTCATGGGACAAGTGATGATGTTGATGTTCCAGGCGATGGGTGACGCGATGGCCAAGGGGATGGAAATTGAGGTTGGGTCTGATGATGATGATGATGACAGTGTAGACCAGTGGCCGACACCGGAACCGGTCAATGATGACAGCGTAGACCAGTGGCCGACACTGGAACCGGTCAATGATGACATCGCCAATACACCACAACAGCAGGACGCACCAACAGTCGATACTGCCCAACACTGGGCGGATTTCAATCACTATGTAAAGATCGCTCGGCCCGACCTAGCGGACGCAGCCGCAATATCGCTGCTGGGGGCGGTGGACGATGCAAAATTGCTGGCCGTGGTCGAGGCCGGTGATTACAAGGACTGGCCGGCGACACTAGAGCAGGCCAAGGCCATAAAAACACTTAAGAGGTTGGCGCAACAGCTTGACCAACGGATTCAAGCGGCCCGAGTGGCAAAAAGTCGCGATACCGTTCGTATCAACCAGAACATCAAGCTGTTGGCCGGCACGCTCCGTCAAAGGCTCAACGCCATCGAACGATTACGCGGTGCCGGCCAGTTCGCGGCCCCGCAATTGATCGCGGTCCTGCTTGACCAGCGCCAAGCCCGTTTGCATCCTCACGTGGAGACGGCAATAGTGGCGATAGGCCGGCCATTGGTCTATCCACTGTCGATCTCGCTGGCGCGGCTTGAGCCGGTTCAGATGTCACAGGTGGTCCAGGTGCTGGCGGAAATCGGCTACCCACGAGCGTTACCCTATCTCAAGCAGGTGCTAGAGGCCCCGGGCACCGACCCGGACACGCGGCGGACGGTGCAGACAGCTTTCGACGCCTTGGCTGAAGACCAGGACCTACCGTCACAGATTAAGGCGGCCGAGTTGTTCCTGATACTGGCGGCCAACTACTACGAAGCGGGCACACACAAGGAGCGGTTGCCGGGCTACGACAGCCGCAGCCACCAAGGCATCGTGTGGACTTATGACCCAGATGCGGGACTGGTGCCGACCCCGGTACAGGAGGAAATTTTCGCAGATGTGCTGACCATGCGAGCCGCCCGGCGGTCGTTGGTCCTCGATCCACACATGGACCCGGCACTAAGCTTATGGTTGGGCGCTAATTTACGGAGGGAAAATCGGCTGCCAGCAGACCAGCAGGATCGGTCGCTGCGTGCCCACCGTGATCCGACCTACTACGCCCGCATGGCTGGACCGTTACGGTTGCACGATGTTCTGGATCGCGCCTTGCGTGACCATGACCCGGACCTAGCGCTGGATGCGATTGAATCATTACAATCGACGGCCGGTACCGATGCGTTGATCAACCGGCGCGGCACCGTGCAGCCGTTGCTGGCAGCGCTGTCCTATCCCGACCGGCGGGTGCGTTTCCCGGCCGCATTCGTCATCACCCAGACACGGCCAACCAGTGAATTTCCAGGCAGCCAACACGTGGTCACGGTGCTGGCCGAAGCAGTACGCCAAAGTGAACTGCGACACGCGTTAGCACTGGCCAGTGACCAGAATGAGCTAAATAGACTCGCCACCGATCTGGATAGTCTCAACTACGAGGTCACCGTGGGGCGCGACCTTGCCCAGATCACCGATGTGATCAACGCCGGACCGGGTTTTGACCTGATCGTGGTCACAGACGATACGCCCAACGTCGAAGCCGTGTATCACCAGGCATCACGCAATTACAAGCTTGCCGGTGCCCCGATCCTGGCCGTGGTATCCGCCATCGCACAGGATGAACTGAATATGGTGATTCGGGATCGAGTCCGGTTCCGCGCAGTACTAAAGGGTTCAGTCGCCAACCTGCGTGTAGCTGTCGAGGCGGCGGCTAAATCAGTGGTGGGCAAGCCCATTACAAGGCAGCAGGCAGCCGACTACGCGACCACTGCCCTGCGTCTGCTGCGCAACATTGCGACCAGTCAGAACACTGTCTATAACGTTGCTGATGCTGAGCCAGCGCTGATCCAGGCGCTCAATGACGAACGCCAGAAAATTGTCAGGATGGCTGGGCAGGTTCTTGAGTTGATTGACAGCACCAAGGCACAAGTGGCGATCGCACAGGCATCGCTCGATATGTCACACGGTGAAGAAGTGGTCATCTCACTGCTAAACAGCTTGGCGGAATCGGCCAAACAGTTCGGCAACAAGCTTGATCAAATTCACCTCGATGATCTGCTGGATATGGTCAAATCGGCTGAGGGACAAGTGGCACTGGCAGTTTCTCGTGCTCACGGTGCTCTTACGCTGCCAACGAGTAATGTGGTTGAATTGATTGTCGAGTAACGCCCCCGCAAAACAGCTACGCCAATGATTAAAAGCACAAAGCCCCGGGATGTTCAGCCCGGGGCTTTGTGTTGTGGCATGGCCATAAGCCGAATTTTGTACCGCCCAGCGCCAAAGCGCGTGGCGGCGGCGACCATTTCTCTAGGCCCGCCGTTACCGACGGGCTCACGCGGCCTACCCGTGACGAGCCGGACCAGCTCATGGCCACTTGCTTGGCCTTGCACGCGGTGGGGCTTGCCATGCCCACGCTGTCACCAGCGTGGCGGTGCGCTCTTACCACACCTTTTCACCCTTACCCCCCCGGAAGTTAGCCCTGATGGTCCCTGACGGCGACTACATGCCCAAATAACCAATGGGCTGCGTGTAGAGGTTAAGGCAAACTTCCGGGAGGGCGGTATGTTTTCTGTGGCGCTATCCCGCTTTGGGCCGTCACCAGCCCAAAGGGTGGGTGTTACCCACCACCATGTCCTGTCGTGTTCGGACTTTCCTCACGGCCCTGCCGAAGCAGAGCCGCGCGGCCGCCCGACCATGCCACAGCTACATTATACGTCAGCGACAGTAGCTAAGCCCCTTGGCGGAAATATTCTTGGACAGCCGGTTGTTGACGTACAGAGCCTCGAGTACAAACTCGCCCACACAGGCCAGAGACTGCTCATCCTTGGCATCCAGTTCGAGATCTTCTGCCAGGTCGATTGCCGCCTCGAGCAAGCCACCCACGTGCTTGAAGTTGGAAAGCAGTTCAGCCGCCGAGATGTCGTCACCAACCATGAGCGTCAACCCCTGCTCGAACTGTTCTACCAGATGACCGAACTGGCTCACGTCGGCATAGTCATCAAATACTGCCTTGATCGCTTCGCCGAGTAAAGACAAAACCAGCTTGTCCTCGGCCCCTTCACCATCCTCTGCCAGCATCAACTCGATCTTACCGCGACAACTGGCCACCAGATGGGCCAAGTCGCAAAACCTGACCATGACCAGTGTCTCTCCGGTGATCAAACCCCGCCGCTCGGCACTAGAAACAACACTTTCCGTACAGGCGATGCTGGTTCGGACGCTTACACCGGACGCTTGGTTGATGTGCGAGCTTTCGCGGGCCAACTTGACCATCTCCTCGATGATACGGTGCATGAACGGGGCAATAACCACCTGCAGCAAGTCAGCACCGTTGCCTTGGTCACGCTGCAACCACGCGGTGGCCTGGGTAATCTTAACCGCCTCCTCGGACGTCTTCGGATAATGCGTGCGAATCACCGTCCCGATGCGATCCTTCAAGGGCGTGACGATACGCCCCCGGTTGGTGTAGTCCTCTGGATTGGCACTAAACACAAGGCACACGTCAAGATTCAGGCGAATCGGATAACCGCGAATCTGCACGTCGCGCTCCTCAAGTACGTTAAACAAGCCGACCTGGATACGTGCGGCGAGATCGGGTAATTCGTTGATGGCAAAAAGGCCGCGGTTGGTGCGGGGGATAAGCCCAAAGTGCATCGTCGATTCGTCAGACAGATAGCGTCCCTCGGCATGCTTAACTATATCAATTTCGCCGATCAGGTCGGCAATGGTAACGTCAGGTGTGGCCAACTTTTCGTGGTAGCGGTCATCTCGATGCAGCCACTGGATGCCCGTGTCGTCCCCCTGCTCCTGGACCAGTCGCTTGCCCATGGTCGTTGACGGTTGTAACGGGTCGTCGGGTATTTCCAGTTCCGTGAGGATGGGAATCCACTCATCGAGCAACTGCGGCAGCAAACGCATAATACGCGTCTTGGCCTGGCCGCGTAGGCCAAGCAACAGCATGTCGTGGCGGGACAGGATCGCGTGAACGATCTGCGGCATGACCGTGGTACGGTAGCCAATGATAGCGGGAAATAAATCATCGCCATCACGCAAACGCTGGATGAGGTTTTCCCGCATCTCCTGCTTGACGCTACGGTAACGATACAACGTATGTTTCAGTTGCCCCAGAGTTGCCGGCTTGGGATGAGACATATTCACCTACCTAGATATGTAAAATAAGGATTAAAATTGCCTGCCAACTCCCTACCAGGGGCACGGCCATCCTAGCTTTGGCAGCCTCCAGCAAGGCACAGTATCATAACATCAGCAGATAGGATTTGTCATGGAGCTAACGCCTTGAGTCACAGCCGTATTCTTGTTGCTGTCAGTTCACCCTGGGCCAGCCAGAAACTTACCGAACCGCTGGTGGATATCGCGCGGCGTCTTGAGGCCGAGACGGTGGTGGCACACGTGGCCAAGCTTCAAGAAGAGGATGAGCATGAGACGGACGCCAAGAATCGCGGTGAGCAGACGTTGAAAATGCTCACTCAGGCCATGCTGGACGCCCAGATCGAAGCACAGGGGGTGATGCTCTTTTCCAACGACGTGGCCAAGGCCATCGTCAACACCGCCAAGGCAAGACAGTGTTCGCTGATCGTTCTGGGGCTAACCGGAAAGGGCATGCTCAAGCGATTGTTAGGCGGTGACGTACCCAGCAACATCATTCACCAGACGGACATCCCGGTCATGCTCATCCCGTCGACATGGAATGGAAAAGTGTAGAGCCGGACCGGGCAAATAGGGGCAAGATACCATGTTGATGAATAAGGCTTTTTTATCGGGTAAATTCAGCGAGGGGTTACCGTACAACGATTTTGTCACGAAGGGTGAACCGGAAGGTCACCGCCCGCCGTGGGATACAGCCAACTCGAACTAGCGCAGCAGCAGGATCAACTGGTCAAATCATTTACCCGCAAAATGCACGTGTTATGCCTAACCGGTACCTGGTGTGGCGACTGTGCCTTACAAGGCTCAGCAATGCAACGGGTTGCCGAATCCAATGGCGATGTTATTGACCTGAGATTTATCATGCGTAGCGAAGAACACGCCGACTTGATCGTCAAATCGCAGATCAACGCGGGATTACGCGTGCCGGTGACGTGGTTTATGGCTGAAGATTTCGAGCCCGTGGGATGGTTTGGCGATCGGACATTGAGCCGGTATCGATCGATGGCCCGCAAGGCGTTACCACCGACTGAAACCGCAGCGATGGCCGGACCGCCGGACGACCCGGTCAGGCAGGTGCTCAATGAAGTACTTGACGAGTTCGAGCGTGTTCACCTTCTACTGCGGCTCAGTACTCGATTACGCCAAAAGCATGGGGACTGATATAAACTCGCCGTCAATTGACTTGATTAGGCACTAAGTGTCCTGTACAAGCATAACCTGCACATCTTTAGGACCGTGGACACCGGTGACAAGAATGTTCTCGATATCTGCAGTCTTGCTGGGGCCGGTGATAAATGACATGCTGGCAGGCAGGTCGGTGCTGGCAATGCCCTTGAGCCTCTGCCAGTAATCGATCATGTCCGCCACGATATCGCGGCGACGCACGATAGCGATGTGCAACGGCGGAACAAGGCTGGGCCCGCGACTGTGGGTGCAACTGCTGGTGCAAATCATAGTGCCTGTTTCTGCCAGAGCGGCTTGCACGTCGGTGACCCCCGCATCGATGTCGAATTGGACGTCGAACCCGGCATCGCGGCCGTCAACGACCTCGAAGCCGACCCGTGTAAGATCCCTGCAAAGATCGGCACCGTCCGACATGGCAGTAACGACGCAGCGGGCCTCGAACTGGCCCAACACCCTCTTGACCGTTTCAAACAAATTAGTATCGCTTAGCCGGTGGACAACCATGCCCGCCTCTTCGGCGCGTTGTTGGAACATGGCCAACAGGTCATCATCATGACTTGCCAGCCTGACGATCGATTCGTCAACAACCGGCGGTGGCTGGGATGGCGGCACCGTGGTGTCGCGACCGAGCGCAGCACGCACGTTAGCCATGAAGGCATGAGCGTCTGTCTTCATGATTCATGTCCCCTTTGATGCTGTCGCCACCAATGACGAAAATCATGAGCAGGGGGCACGGGCATATCTCGTTGGCTGGTCCAGCCCTTGAGGGGCCCGGGCACGTCCCGAAGCCAGCGGTGCGACACGTAGGGGTCGATCTGGTTCTGCGTACGAGACGATCGCGCCATTAGACGAAAAAGGAACTTCTGTATGAAACTGCCGAACCGGTAGGTCGATCGATGGCGGAGGCTGAAACTCCACAGCCGATACAACAATCGCTGTGAAAGCTTGGTGATGCCCTGATCCACCATGTCGCGGCGTAGTTGGACGAGGTACTTGGGAATATTGATATTGACCGGACAAGCTTCGTAACAAGCTCCGCACAGGCTCGACGCATGTGGCAGGTCGCTGTAGTTACCCAGTCCCTGGAAAAGCGGCGTAATCAGGGCACCAATCGGCCCCGAGTAGACGGCCCCATAGGCATGCCCGCCGATCTGGCGGTAGACGGGGCAGGCATTGAGGCAGGCACCGCAGCGGATGCAGCGCAGCATTTCCCGTGTTTCCGGCTTGAGCACCTCGCTGCGCCCATTGTCCACCAGGATGATGTGCATCTGCTGCGGCCCGTCTGGTTCGTGGTCGCGGCGGGGACCGGTCATGACATGGTTATAAACAGTCAGCGGTTGCCCCGTCCCGCTGCGGGAAAGCAGTTTCAAGAAAACACTTAGGTGTTCAAAACTGGGAATCAACTTTTCAATGCCCACAAACGCAACATGAATAGGCGGGGCACTGGTGCACAACCGTCCGTTACCTTCATTGGTGCAAATCACCAGCGATCCGGTCTCGGCAACCAAGAAATTACCGCCGCTGATGCCCAAGTCAGCGCGGCGGTATTTGTCTCGGAGATATCTGTTGGCAATCTGCGTCAGCTGCTGTGGATCATCCGTGTAGGGAACACCTAATTCTCGCTCGAAGGCCCTGCCCACGGCGGTACGGTCCTTGTGCATCATGGGCGCGACGATATGCGAAGGCGCATCATGATCCAGCTGGATAATAAATTCTCCCAAATCAGTTTCGACCACCTGGCAGCCGACATCTTCCAAGGCAGGCAGCAGGTGCGTCTCCTCGGTCACCATGGATTTGCTTTTGACACAAAGTTTGCAGTTATTGTGTTTGGCAATATCAACGCAGACGGCATTGGCCTGTGCCCCATCGATCGCGAAGTGTACTTGAGCCCCTACCACCGCAGCCTGCTTGACAAAGGTTTCTATGTAATAGTCGAGATGATCGAGCGTGTGTTGCTTGATGGAACCGGCCAGCGTCCGTATGGCGTCATAATTATCGCCGAATACTTCTGCACATACTCGTTTGCGATTGGCATCCTTGGAAACGGTGCCGGTCTGCATAAACCGCTGCAATTGCGGATTGCTTGTGGCGAATTCAGCGCGAGCGGTCATGTCGTACGGCAACGAGGGAAACAAGATATCGTGGCCGTTGAGGGTCAGCGCGGTGGGTTGTGGCGGTGGGGTGGCGCTTGTCGAGCTATTCATATTACTCTGCTCGCTCCAGTAGCCCCATCGCTTCAGCGATCACTTCGGCCAATGATTTGAAGCTGACTTCACATTGCTGGCGACGACACGCACCTGAAATGTTCATGGTGCAGCCGGCATCGTTACTGATCACCGTATCGGCACCGGTGGATTCTATGCAAGATACCTTGTCGCGGACGATCGAGCCTGAGATGTGCGGATATTTTATGGCAAAGGTGCCGCCAAACCCGCAACACTGATCCATCTTGTCCATGGGTGTGTAGTCGATGCCGTTAATCTGCTGCATCAACCGCGTTGCCTCGTCGGTGACGCCGATACCGCGCAAATGGCAGGAATAGTGGTAGGTCACTTTTCCCGGCCAACTGATATTCATTTGGGCAAGATCGACCCTGAGCACCTTGACCAGAAACTCGACAAACTCATAGGTCTTGCCCGCAAACTGTCGGGCTGCAGAGAATTTTGCGTCCTCGGCTTGGAACAAATCGCCGTAATAATCGCGGATCATTGCCGCGCACGATCCCGAGGGAGTCACAACATAGTCACTATGTTCGAAGACGCCGATCATTCTCCGGGCCAGTTGTCGGGCTTCGTCTTCGAAACCGTTGTTGAAAAGCGGTTGACCACAACAGGTTTGTTCTTCGGGAAAGTCGACATTGCAGCCCAAGTGCTCGAGCACTTTGGTGACCGCAATTCCCGTGCGAGGATAAAACATGTCCGTAAGGCAGGTTATAAACAGAGAAACATTCACGCGTAGTAGTGTAGATGACCGGGCAAACCTGTACAAACGTGCGTAGCAAACAAGGATACGCAAAAGCAGATTCTGCTAAACTTGTTCTTCATGGCGATCCTGACACACGGTCGAGACTTGAACCTTGCACCCACCATTGGGCCGATCGTGAAACAGACGGACAAGACAGTGCGTGGAGCGCTCAATGCGCTGGTTGGCGCGGGTTTCACCTCAGTGCAATTGGATGCCACGCTACCGGGCATTCGACCGCGCGAGCTAAGTAGTCGGTCCCGACAGGATCTTCTGGCATTGCTGACCCGCCGCAACGTGCGACTGGCCGGGCTGGATATGTTCGTACCGCGGACTCATTTTCTCCAAAGCGATCAACTGGAGCGGGCCGTAGAGGCCATACTGGCGGGCATTGCACTGGCGGCAGACCTGGGGCGAGTACCGTTAAGCATCGCCCTGCCAGTCAAAGACCTTGATGACGACATTAAACACATACTGGTGGACGCCGCCGACGGGCGAAGCATTCGGTTGGCCGTCCACGCCGAGGATCAACTCGAGAAGTTGATGCAGTGGGTCAACCTAGTGGACCTGCCGGCACTGGGCTGCGCCATTGACCCAGCCGCCGTACTTAATAACTCACAGGACACGGTCGCATGTGTACAAAGGCTGGGGAAAACGCTCGCGGTAGCTAGGTTGAGCGATGTCAATATCGCCACCGGACTGCGTTGCCCCATTGGCGGCGGAGACCTGGACACGGTGGCTTACCGGGTGATGCTGGATCTGGCAACCAACCGAACCGGACCGGTAGTCCTGGATCTGCGTGGCCATGAGGATGCATTATCCAGCACCGTGGTGTCCAAGGCTGCATGGGACAGCGCGGCTTTTAGTCTATAGCTGGCATTCGCTCAACCGCCGCGCAAGGCGAACAGGCCGATCGCGCAGTAGCTGTTACCGATGCGGTCCGTGATGTCGAAGCCACGGATGACGGACATCCCGACCGGGTAGCCGCGATCAAGGCAGCGACTATGCCAAGCCGCAAGGTCGTGTTCAGCAATATGCTTGCCTTCGGTAAAGAGCACCAGCAGCAGGCCGCCATGGCGGATCACTCCATCGCGCCACAGTTTCTTGATGTCCTGAGACACGGACGAAAGCAGTTCACTGGTGTACCGGCTAAATGGCCCGTCGATTTCATGCTGTGCTACTGTTTTGATTTCCAACCAGTAGGCATCTTCGGCGTCGGCAATCGTAGTATGTATCCACACGTCGGCGGTCCTGTTTGACTACCAACTGACCAGTTCACCGGTGATCGGCTCGATCAGGTCCTTGATGGTGACCAACCCGACCGGCTTGCCTTCGCGAACCACGATGGCCATGGGCACACTGCTTTTTTGTAAATGGGTTAATCCCTGACGCAGCGTGGTATCGGCTTCGAGCAGCGTGACCGGTTTGAGCAGTTGGTTGGGCGACGGACAATCCTCCGGTTTGTGCTGCAGCACTTCGGTAATATCCACAACGCCTTTGATCTGACCGGACTGACTGGCTACGGGAAATCGGGCGTGGCTAGTTCGGTCAGCCAACTCCCATAAACGCGTGACCGGTTCGTCGTCGTGAATGGTAATGACTTGCTGCCATGGGACCATTTCATCTTCAACAGTGCGATCACCTAACGCCAAGATTCGATCGACGATGGCCGACTGATCATCGCTGAGCAACCCGTGTCCGACACCCTCCTTCACCAACAGGTGAATCTGCCGGCGAGGCTCAAAATTGAGTGCCTCACCTGGGGCGTTAACCAGTCGCATAAGGACGTAGCTGACTCCCGTAAACAATGGAATGATTCCGGTCGCGCTGAACAGGACAGTCAAGAATTTCATCACGCGGGCAAATGGATATACGAGACGATCAGCATAGGCAGCGAACAGGTCTTTGGGCAGCGTTTCAGCAAAAATGAAACACACCGGCGTCATGACCAACACGCCAATGGCGATGATCTGCCATTCGCTTAGGCCGCGGCCGTGCAGGATGATGGCGAGCGATGAGGTAGCAATATTGGTGGCTATATTAGTGGCAATCAACAGGCTGACCAGAAGTTTAGCAGGCTTGGCAACGAGCGCAGCCAATATTGATCCGCTGCTGTGCGACTGATGGCTAAGCAGGTGTAAACGTACACGGTTGAGGCTGTAAACGCCAGTTTCCAGTCCGGAAAACAATCCGCTGCCGATTACGCCGGCGACAACAACGAACCACCAAATCGAATCGTATAGCCAATTCATATCGTCAGGCGTCCACTTACCAGCCGAATCAGCAGTGACTCAATACGCTGGCCATTCATTTTTTCAACTTCCATGGTGACGTTACCCAGTACGACACGGTCGCCAACAACCGGCGACTTGCCGAGTCTTACCATGACGAAACCGCCGATAGTGCTGACTCCGACAACAGGTGCGATTTGCCCAAATATATCGGCCCATTCATACATGGACAGATTGGGGCTGACACGCCAACTATCTTGATCGATCTTCTGTACCTGCGGCGGTTGGTCGCCATGAGTCGGCCCCACGATTTGGCCGACCATACGCTCTACGACATCTTCGAGAGTAACCAGTCCCGCCGTACCACCGAACTCATCAACCGCTATGGCCATGGTCGTGCCACGCTTGCGCAGATCGACAAGAAGATGGTCGGCGCGTTGCAACTCGGGAACATAACGAACTTGACGGATCAACAATTTGATCTCGCGGCGGGTCTTGGGTTGGCGCAACAGGACCTGGCGTCGGTACACTATGCCTTCAATATGATCGAGATCGCCGCGATAGATGGGCACACGACTGAAGCATGTGTCCTTGAACAGGCCGATCAACTGATCGGGCGGACTATCCAGATTGAAACCAATAATGTCCACACGGGGCGTCATGAGGTCGCGCACCTTCAGCTGGCTAAGCGAAAGCACCTGCTGAAGCATCTGTTCTTCTTCGTGATTGATCACGCCCCGTCGTTGGCTCAACTCAAGCAGCGAGGCTAGTTCCTGTGACGACAGGTCGGGTGGACGACTGGGCGGGGCGATTAAGCGGGCCAAAGGTCCGATCACGGCCACGGCGCATACCAGGCGCACTGGGGCAATACCACGATGGGCCAGCATCAGTGGCAACGCCGCCAAACGGGCCCATGACATCGCATACTGTGACGCGATTAACTTCGGCATCACTTCGCCTACCATAATCACGCTAAACAACGGCATTAGGTTCAATCCCGCCATGGCCCATGCACCAACTCCCCGGTGCTCTTGGAAATTCAACAGTAAAACAGCACTGACTACAAAAAAAGAAACGTTGACCACCATGTTGCCGAGCATCAAGGTAATCAACAGAGAACGCTTCTCGTGGGCCAACCTAGCTGCGGCAGTACAAACCATGGTCTGAGCCCGATCCAGTTCCAGCACCTGATGGCGGGAAAGGCTAAACCACGCGGTTTCACTGCCAGAGAAAAACCCGCTCAATACCAACAACACCGGCAGAGCGGAGAGCATTAGAATTTCAGTCAACAGCGGCATAACGTAACGTTCTGTCGTAAAGGTGCCTATGAACGATTGCCGATCGCTAAACGCGTGCTTGCGGCAAACCTTCCCAGTGATGTTGGCCGACAGCATCAATTACACGCTGTGCGGCCTCCACCGCAGCGTATCCGGCATAGACGTCCACTAGCGGCTGACGACCACCACGCACCGAATCAAGGAAACTGAGTAGTTCCGCGGTCAACGGATCATCGCAGTCGTGGGGCATCTGCATGGTCAGTTCATCAACTTGAACCAACTGGAAATAGTCCAGTTCGGTCAAATCTACACCTTCGCTAATCTGCTGACGAACACGCGACAACGCATCTTCGTTACCGGATCGGCGTATGACGACTCCTTTGCGCTTTTGATAATCCAGGCTGATGTAGGCCTCTTCACTGAACACACGCATCTTGCGTTCTGTCTTGAGAGCCAAGCGGCTGGCGGTCAGATTGGCGATACAACCGGACTCAAACGCCAACCGGGCGTTCACTACATCTTCATGCTCACCCAACACCGCTACCCCGGTAGCATCCACACGTTGTAACGGGGTGCCTGCAAACATCAGGACAATGTCCAGATCGTGAATCATCATGTCCATCACGACACCGACATCGAGGGA
>Ga0310125_10000710_pt1 | contig 16273 bp, 22 predicted proteins | sample CB11b_Tmax_Bot8__FD_203508 | JGI IMG/M metagenome (GOLD analysis project Ga0310125, IMG submission 203508) | Marine microbial communities from Western Arctic Ocean, Canada - CB11b_Tmax_Bot8 | ecosystem: Environmental > Aquatic > Marine > Oceanic | place: Canada: Western Arctic Ocean | collected... | reverse complement strand
TAGGTTGCCTCGATCACGCCGACAGCATGGCTGGCCATACGTTGGCGGGCTGCCAGCTTCCCCCACCAAGGGAATCGCTGGCTCAACGTGAGTTGTTTGCCCGTCATCGGCGTCGAGTCAAAATCGAAAACGCTGAGGGGCACGTTGCTCAGTTCGAAACGCAGCATCGGATCCATCAAGGCCCCAGCCTGTGGTACCCGCTCCTGAGCTGCCTGCGCCCGGCTACGCAGGGCGGCAAGGGTTGGGTTGTTGGCCAGCGCCTCGTCGATCAGTTCGTCCTGCTGCAGGGCGGCAACCTCAGCGACGAGAGTCGTCCCCGTGACATGTAACAAGCCGACCAGTAGCAACAGAATCCTGCGCATACCAGCCAACCCGTCAGCGGCAGTGCTGTCTTGTTTCATCGGTCTCTTCCCAACTGTCGCGTCGATCCCTGCCTCCGGAATGGAGTTCGGGCCGGCACGCGGATCACTACATCTCTCTACACGGCACCGGGCCGTGTGTTGAAACGGATCGCGCGGCTACAGGCGGTAGGACTGGTACAGTTGGAAGAGGTATGGGCCCGACCTTGCCGTGGGATAGATGAATTGGCAGGCCTGCGGGGCGGGAACTACTGGCTGGATGTGGCGCAACCTTGAAACGGTGGCGCCAGAGAGACCGATCGAGACCTCCGACGGCGGTGCGACCATCTCATTTGCGACGAGCCCGGCACAATCATCATCACAACAGCAGACGGCTGCGATGGTGTCAGCCGGTGGTGGCTGCATGCCACATTCGGTCCCGGCACAGGCGGCGACGGCGGCACCGACCTGCAGCAGCAGGGCCAAGGCGACAAAAGTAATGCGGGCTGAATGGAGGGCACGGTACACGGGCCTCGAACGTAACCGGCGAGTGAGGGGTTCGCAAATTTCCCATGCAACTTCCGTGCCGGCTGCCCCCAACTCAAAGGGGAACCCGAGGCGCTGGGCAACTCGTGTCTGCCAACGTACGCTTTGTCGTCTCCGTGGCGCGTGAGTTCCAGGCGACGGGTCAGCCCCTCAGTGAGCTGATATCCGACGGCAATATGGGGTTGATGGAGGCTGCGTTGCGCTTCGACGAAAAACGGGGTTTTCGTTTCATCACCTACGCCGTCTGGTGGATCCGCCAGGCCATCCTCCGTTCCTCCGCACGCCGACGGCGCATGGTGACGGCGCCCTCCAATCGGGTCGAGGATCTGAAGAAGGTGGAGCGGATTCAGACGCGGCTCACGCAGGAACTTGGACGCTCGCCCAACGATGATGAAATCGCCCATGTAGGAACACCGGAGATTCGCCTCGACCGAAGTCTGTTCGGGGAGGAGGAGGAGGAGGACGACGTGCTGTCGCAATTCTCCACGCCGGAAGCACCCGTCGATGAACGACTCGAAACCCGTGAAGCGAGGGATCTCGTACATCGCTGCCTGGACATTCTGGATCCCAGGGAGCGCGAGATCGTCCGCTGCCATTATGGTTTTGACGGCTTCGAACCGATAACACTGGAAGCGATCGGTCGCACCTCGCGTCTGGCGTGAGATCGCCCGTGTGCTGAAGCCACACGGCCGCGTCGCCGTTTCCGACATCGCCCTGAAGCGCCCCTTACCGGAGCAGATCCGCGATACTGTGGAGGCACTTGTCGGCTGTGTGGCCGGCGCAGTGCTCGCAGCCGAAACCGAAAGCATGGCTCGAGATGCGGGCCTTACCGATATTGAACTGGTGGCGCGAGACAGTAACATCGCCGCCATGGAGAGCTGGCACGATCCACTCTATCGGGAAATCGAGCAAGGTCTGCCGGCGGCCACGTCACCGGCGGACTTCATCACCAGTCTGGCCGTAGCGGCCCGAAGACCGACGGATGTATGACGGAAGACCTCGAAATTTTCAGAGCCTGCGCCGATGCCACCCGACTGCGTCTTCTTGTGTTGTTATCGGAAAGGGAACTGTGTGTCTGCGATCTGGTCGATGTCCTGGAGATGCCGCAGGGAAAGATCTCCAGACACCTGGCGGTATTACGGCGCGCCGGTCTCGTCTAGAGATCGACGCGTCGGCACATGGATCCACTACTCTCTGCGGCGTCCGGACGTGCCATTGGCCAATCGCCTGCGCATGTATCTGCGAGGCGAGGCCCGCAACAGCGCCGACGCCGAAAGTGATCTGACGCGACTGCGCAATCTGGCCGACTGCGGTGAGATCTGCTGCCAGCCAGAGAGTGCGCCACGACGCAAGCAAGTGGTGGTAGAGTGAAGACGAGACTGCTGTTCTTGTGCACGGGGAATTCCTGTCGCAGTCAGATGGCCGAAGGCTGGACTCGCCAGTTGCGGGCGGACGAGGTGGATGTATGGTCGGCGGGGATCGAAGCCCATGGCCTGAACACGCGAGCCGTTGCCGTCATGGCTGAAGCCGGCGTCGATATCTCCGCCCATCGGTCGCAGAGCCTGCAGCAGATGGGGGATCAGCGCTTCGATGTCGTCGTCACGGTGTGTGCCAACGCCGCCGAGAGTTGTCCCGTATTTCCAGGCTTGGCGAGGATATTCCATCAGCCCTTCGATGACCCTCCTCTGCTGGCTGCGACGGCGGCGACGGAGGAACAAGCCCTGGCCCCCTATCGGCGTGTACGCGACGAGATCCGTGCTTTCGTCGAGACACTGCCCGAAAGTGTGGCCCTATAGGAAGTCCTGCCGCGCCTTCATCACCAGACTCAATACGAACTGCAGAGCCACGATCCAGACCACGCTGCCAGGAGCCATCCGCCGAAGGGTCCGGGCGCCGGCAACAGCCACCAGGGGCAGGAGAAACAGCCACAGTCGAGCCGTCTCCCCTGCTGAGCCGCCAGCGATCGACAACCCCATAAGGATCACCACGAGACTGAGTACCAATCCCTGTTCCAGGTCGATGTCTCCAGTGCGTAATCGCTTCAGCGTCTGGCCGATATCGGCGACCACCAACAGCACCATGGCCGGTCCACACCAGAGGCCGAACTCCACGAGATTGAGCACGGCGAAATAGACGCGCTCCGCCAGACCCCATTGGGCGATCTTGGCGGCCTCGTGGGCAGCCATCGCCAGCCTCCAGCGTTGTAACGCATCGTAGTCGGTGCCCCAGAGAAAGAGCAGAAAACCCAGCAGACAGCCACCGCCGGCGACTACGACGCTGCGGCCCACGCTGCGCCAACCGGACCGCCGTGCGGCGACCCACGCCAGCACGGGGACCACCGGTGCCAGTGCGAGCAATGCAAATGAGATCCACAGTGACAGACAGAACATCAACCCGGCGAGGACCGCCGTGCCCAACTCTTGTCGCAGCAGGGCCCGAGTGTAGAGGTAGAGACAACAGGTGCCGAGCAAGGGGTAGAGATACTGATCCGCATGCAGGTTGATGAGAACAAAACTCGGCACCATGACATAGAGCAGAGCTGGGATGGCCTCTTCCGCATCCGGCGCCACCAACCGCATGAGTCCATGAAGGGGTAACAGACAGGCGCAGGCCAGCAGGGGAAACAGCAGCGCCGCGAAGGCGGCGAGGCGGTCGACTCCTGCTCCGGGCAGAACGTGTGCCAGTCGCTCCACACTCATGACGAACACCTGCAGACCCGGAGGTTTGGTGGCGTGGAAATAACCTGCAGCGGTCTCGGATACAAGCAACTCGTCATAGCGGGTCATGACCTGCCAGATGCTGGGTTGATCGACCGCCGTGTGGGCGAAAATGGCGTGACCCGTGTCCGTCAGACGCTGTTTCATGTGCGTGAATCCATGCCCTTCAAACCACACAAATCCTTGCTGCAGGCACACACACCAGAAGATGAGCAGCATCAGATTTCGGCGTCGGCGCCCGGGCGCCGAGCGCACCACGCGCAGTAGGAGCCAGCCACCTGCCACAAGCGGCAGGGCCAGCCAGGCCAGTGGCAGCGGCTTGTCATGGAGGGGCCAGAACCATCCCGGAAACAGCTTCAACAGCGGCAGACGCAGCAGATACAGACTGCAGAGCAGAACTGTGGACAGTAGCGCGCCACCCAGCAGGGGCTGTGCCACGACCGAATGTGGCCAGCGCCGGACAGAAGCCAGATAGAGTGCCACCATCGGACCTACAGCTGAGGCCAGCCACACCAGCCCGCGAACCAGCTGCTGCGCCTTGTGCAGATGATAATCGACGGGATGCATGGCCTGACCGGTGATGACCCCGTTGAGCAGATCGAATGGGGTTTGCCCCGCATAGACGGCCTCGATGATGGCGCGTCCCGCCAGGGCGTTGAGAGCCCACAGGATCATCGCCAGTAGCGGCCCGGTTGCGACAAGGACGAGATCGGATCGGCGCATCATGTCACCAAGATAGGGCAGAGCCAGACGTCTTGACCGTTGACGCTGGTATACCCAACCTTGGCATGCATACATCACCCACCCTCCTAGAGAGAGCAAGCACATGAAGATCGTCGTGTTGGACGGTTATACGCTCAATCCCGGTGATCTCAGCTGGCAGGCATTGGAAGACCTCGGCGACGTCGTCGTGCACGAGCACTCGACGGCGGCGCAGGTCGTCGAGCGGGCGCAGGACGCACAGGTCCTGTTGACGAACAAGACACCCATCTCAGGGGCGACGCTGGCGCAGCTGGCAGAGGTCCGATATATCGGCGTGCTGGCGACGGGATTCAACATCGTCGATGTCGCCACCGCCCGGCACCGGGATATCCCGGTGTGCAATGTGCCGACATACGGCACCGCTTCCGTCGCCCAGGCAGCGATCGCCCACGTCCTCAACCTGACCCAGCGCATCGGCGACCATGCGCTGGCCGTTGCCGACAATCGCTGGGCGCAGTGCCGGGACTTCAGCTTTTGGGACCACCCCCTCGTCGAACTGGAGGGACTGACCTTCGGCGTCATCGGATTCGGCCGCATCGGTCGGCGCACGGCAGAACTTGCCCGCGCCTTCGACATGCAGATCCTGGCACACACACGTACACCGGACGCCACCGTCGACTGGGCCGAATTTGTCGCCGTGGAAGAATTGCTGCGGCGCAGCGATGTCGTGTCGCTGCATTGTCCGCTGACGCCGGAGACGGAAGGCATGATCAGCGAACAACGGCTGGCGTGGATGAAACCGACGGCCTTCCTCGTCAACACCAGCCGAGGACCGCTCATCGACGAGGAGGCACTACGTGTGGCGCTGGAATCGGGAACCATCGCTGGTGCCGGTCTCGACGTGATGGGCGTGGAACCACCCACCGCCGACCACCCTCTGTACAATACCAGAAATTGCTACGTCACACCGCACAACGCCTGGGCCACGGGGGCTGCCCGGAGTCGTCTACTGGAGACGGTGGCTGACAACGTCCGCGCCTTTCTCGCTGGAGAGCCGCAGAATGTGGTGAATTGATAATTCACCGTCGCTTCTTGTATGCTCTAGTCCTGACCCCAGCGTGAATTGAGACTTTGATCTGTACGAAAAAGCCGGAAAGACTTACCGTGGTGCCCGGGCGGGGCACTGGACGGCGCAGTCGCAGCCGATGTTTGGCTCGGGTCGAGTGCACTACGAGGTCGGGGCTCGGACGGAGGCGATGAGCTACGGCGGTATCGCCGCCGTGCACCCTCTGGTGACGAAATTGGGCCTGCCGAAAACGATCGACGCCACGCTGTAGTTGTTGAAGACGCATCTGCCGTATCACGAGTCCGACCACGTGTTGAATTTGGCCTACAACGTGTTGTGTGGCGGCACGCGGCTGGAGGACATCGAGCGCTTGCGGCATGACACGGCCTATATGAATGCGTTGGGTGCCGAACTCATCCCGGATCCGACGACGGCGGGCGACTTCACGCGTCGTTTCGACGCGGCCCAGGTGCGCCAGTTGATGGAGTGTATCAACGCGGTACGGCCGCAGCTGTGGCGTCGCCGTTTCCCTGCTCACAAAGGCCAACGGTGGCGCCCCCAAAGCCACAGAGACCAATGATCCGACTCAGACATGCACCTCGCGTAGCAGGGACTGCGAATCTCCGGCGTTATAAGCTTGACGCCCGCGCTGCAGGCAGGCGGGGGCGGAATTCTGAAACAACTCGACGAACTCGGTGACGTTGAACTCCGCCGATGTTTCCAGTTCGCGCAGTCGCTGCAGTGACGCCGGATCCAGGACGGATGGATGGTCCGAGTCTGATGCCTCCAATCGTGCGTCCTGAGGCGCTTGCTGCGAAGCAGGCTGCAACCGTGCGAGCACGGCGCGCAGATTCTGTTTTCGCACCGGCTTGGAGATGAAATCGTCCATCCCGACCTGCAGGCAACGGTCGCGGTCCCCCCGCATGGCGTTTGCGGTGAGAGCGACGATGGGAGTCCTCGGCAGGTCAGCTTCCGCCTCGAGCTGACGAATCTGCACCGTTGCCTTAATGCCATCCATCACCGGCATCTGCAGGTCCATCAGAATGAGATCAAAGGGTGGACCTTTGCGGAAGAGATCGACAGCGATGGCGCCGCACAGATCGCCGTCGTCGTCAGCAGCAGGGCGCAGATATTGCACAGGAGGTGTCCGCCGTGGGCAGTCTTCATCACGCCCCAAGATACGAAAGACTGGTGTCCTTTCAGAGGCAAGTTGACAGAGCACGGATCGCTCGATGTCCGAATGTTGATGCGCCCATGTGGACGCTAATATCTACGCCAGGACACTGCGGTTGACGGGCGCGTGTACGGGCATAGTTTGACCGCCGATCCCTCATGACGGAGGCACCCGATGATCTATAACATCGCGCAGTTGTCCGCAGACCAGCTCCGTGCTCTACAGTCCTTCGAGTCCGATACGGGGCATACACTCATCGCCCTGAGTGGCATCGAAGCCGACCCGGCCCCCTTGAATGACGATGAGGTGGCCCGCGTACAGGCACTCGAAAAGGATCTCGATCTGACCCTGGTCGCTGTGGGCTGAGGCCCCCACCGTTGGAGGAAGCCGGTCAGCCGGCGCTTGGAGCCTACGGAAAAGTACGCCCGCTACGGAGCCAGATCGCGAACACGCCCCACAGAATGGCAAAGGCAGCGGGAAAGAGGAGCTCGAACAGCTTCTGGTGTCTGTCGCTGAACATCTTGTCCTCCCCTTCGTTTGCGAACTGTGCAACTCTCGACCTCCGTCATCAGCGCCCTGCGGGTGTGGCCTTCACCCGTGCCCAGGAAACATCTGCTACCGACGTCTGATCGGTCGTGAGAATCTCGATCTCGAAAAACTGTGCCGGTCCCTGGGTTTTACGGCGCTGCCAGGCTTGCCAGGTGAACAGCAGTGCCGTCGGAATGGCTGGGAGGTAGCCGCCGCCGCGGGGCACTATGAACGTGCCTCGACGACGTCCTGGACCCAGTCAAAGCAGGCGACGGCACCGGGCATGCCAATCGTGCCCGACGCCAACGCCACGACCTGCTGGAGCTCCTCCTCGGTGATCCCCAGCGCCAGTGCCTTGCGCACACCGGAATGCACGGAACCGGAGCGTAAGGCGCCCATGGCGATGCCAAGTTTGACCAGCCGTTGCGTGCGTTCGTCGAGAGGGCCGGCAGTACCCGCCTGCGAGATCAGCTCCCAGGCCTCCCCCAACTGCGGGTGGCGCTCGATGAACTGGCGATACGCCTTCGGTGCCGTCTGCTTGGGTTTGGCCTCCGTCATCCATCCTCGTTTTGTCGTTGTGCCGCGACGAACTTTGCTCGCAGCAAGCCTATGGTTCGATGCAGATTCTCATACTCTGACTGCAAGCTGGAAATCGTGACTGCACCAAAGCCCTTGCCCAGTCGCTGCCAGTGCGAAAGGTCCGACGTGGCCGCTTTCCAGCAAGGGACGATTGCCACGCCGGGTCTGCCCTTCCGCCGAGGCGCTGTTGTCGGTCTGCGACCCACCGGCGGCGGCGATGGAAACACTACGCTCGTTGGTCCGCCGCTCCGCCTCCAGGTAGCCGCTTGCGGCGGCCTCGTCGCCCTGCAACAAGGCGATTTCTCCGAGTCTGACCTGCGGCCCCGTTTCGGCGCGATTGAGGACCAGCGCCTGCCCTATCTGCCGACGGGCCCGGGACAGATCGACGGGTGCCCCGGGCAAACCACAGGAGTATAACATACCGAGCTGAGCGTGCGCGCGCGCATTGCTGCCATCGGTCTGCAACAGCTGTTGCCAGCGCGCTTCGGCGACATAAGTCACCGCGCTGAAAGGCTGCATTTGCCGCGTGGTACAAAGCCATCAGCGCCGGGATGAACTGGTTGGCTCCTAGAAACCGATGGCTCCGGTGTGCACCGTCGCCGGCACTGCGGTTGTAGTCGGCGGCATCGCCGTTGGCCGGCTCCTGCGAGGCGTCGACCAGGTTGGGACTTTGCCCACCAGCCACCGCCACTCACTCACCTCCCGTCCTCCCCGTCCTCGCCCGCCGTTGCCCGTAAGGGTTGTCGACACCGTGCGGGAAAAGGTCGTGGTGCGTCACAGCGTCACCTACCGAGTTGAGCCGGAAGCGTGAGCGGATCTCGTGACCGTCGGCATCCCCGTTGCAGCCGGCGACGGCCTGTGCCTCGGTCACACGGGTGATGTCTTCCCGCACGTGCGACGTATCGACATTGCGCCCATCCTGCAGAGCCAGCCGCGGGATGCCATTGACGACCTCTGTGTACGTCGTCAGAAAGGTGAACGCTGGCCCCACGTACTCCCAGTCTGCATTGGTCAGGACCAGTCGTCACTGACTCGCATCGAGAAGCTCAGGGTCACGTCGTCGAGAGGCGGCAGGTGCGCCGTCCGGCGCGGTGGCGGCAGCAACAATCTCCATGTGGGGTCCATCATACCAACCGCGTGACGTCCACGCCGTGTCTTCGAAAGATTCGTAGAACAGCAGTTGCCCCGGCTCTGGATCGGCGCCGGCCACGGCTGTGCTCAGAGCCAGTAGCGCCCAAGCGGCGATGCCGCGCGGGCACTCAAGTACTCAACTCGTAGCGGGCGCGATCCATGCGGAAATTCAAACTCTCGCCAGCGAGATGGCGGCGCACATTGTCGAGGCAGATGTGGTGCATCGGTTCGAAGGCATCCTCGGTGACGTAATCCTTGGGAAAGGGTTGCGACAGACTGTGCGCGGTGAGCACCAGATTCGGCCAGCGTCGCGCGGGGTGTTCCTCTGGCAGTTGCTCGGGTGGCACCAGCACATCGAGACCGGCACTCAGACGACCCCGCTCCAACTCGGCGAACAGCGCCTGCTGATCGACGATGGCGCCACGAGCGGTGTTGATGAGAATGCCACCGTCAGGCAATTGCGCCAACAACTCAGCCGTCACCGAGCCGGCTGTCTCCTCGGTCCACCCAGCATGGATGGCGACGGCCCGTGAACCGGCGAACAACGCCTGCAACGACTCGACCCGCTCACAGTCGTGGGGCAGGTCAGTGGCGAAAGGGTCGAAGATGCGGATCCGGGGACCGAAGGGGCGTACCATGTCGACGAAGGTGCGACCGATGAAACCGTATCCGTAGACCCCCAATGGCAGATCCCACATCATGCCGGAGTGAAAGCCCTCTTCGGGCGGACGCCAGTCACCAGCCTCGATGTGATCGATGCGCTGACGCAGTCCTTTCAGACTCGCCAGCAGCAGCAGGACGGCGCCCTCGGCGACGGCCCGTGCCTGCGCGTTGCCCCAGTTCGTCACCGGAATGGCGGACTCCACCAGTTCCAGGGGGATGAATTCTCTCATACCGCCGGTGAGGTGGCAGATGTATTGCAGACTGCCAGGACCGGCGGCGAGTGCCGCGGGAGTCGTCCGCGCCCCCCAACTCGTGATCAGCACGTCATAGCCGCGAATGCAGGCGGCGGCCTCGTCGTCACAGAGTTTGTTTCCGTCCTCGATGATATCGAGATCACCAAGCGCACGCAGAGCCGCCACGAAGGGACTTGTCCAGGCTCTTGCCTGTGCGCTGTTGGCCGCCATGTGTAGGAATCGCGCCATCTTCACTCCCTTTCAATCCGTAGTTGCCAACGTCCGGATCGCGGTGGCTCGTCGACGGTGAAACGCAGGCGGAACAGCGCCTCACCCCAGGCGCTGCGCAGACGTTTATCCTCGAGGTCGAGCCGATCGATGGAGAGGGCGGCCCCCGGGATGTTCCACAGTAGTTGCGCGGTGCCAGCCACACCATATCCGAGATCACGAGACACCAGGTGGATGCGCCCATTGCCCGCATCGAGCACACCGCAAGCCGTGATCAGGTTCAGCTCAAGGGGACCTGAGCCCTGATCACCCAGTTCGAACTCATCGACCAGGATTAGGGCAGCGCCCCGGTCGAGTCGTAGCAAGCGAGTCCAGCAGGTGAGCACGCCCGCCGGGTAAGCGCCGGCGATATCAAGCTTCAGTTCGGCTGCCTGGTCATCGGCATGGTACTCGACATCTCGCGCCGCATGAGTCCCCCCCGGCAACTGCTGGACGCCCCCGATGGTGGGTAGACTGTGATACGCTGACTGCATTGTCCAGATGTCGTAGCGTTGGGCGCTGAAGGTCCTTTTCGTGTACGTCTCGACACCGGCGTCGACGATGACGGGCAGACCATCGATGGACAGCGTGAAGTGGCCGATGTCGTTGTGATTGTGGCTTTCGTCGTTGTGCCCGCCCTTGGCGGCGACGAAGAAGCCTTGTGCCGAACCAGGACTGTCGCGAGCAACCATGACCTGAATATCAGGTAACCACACATCCCGCAGTTGTGGCGCCTTACCCGAGGCAGCCTGCAGATCGGCTTCGCTGAAGAGCCTGCGCAACGCCCGTCCCGAGCTGTCTGCGACACCACCGTGACCTGCTTCACCCCGCGCCAGCCAGGCACCCATGGCGATCATGTCGGCGTCGGCGATGGCCTGACCGAAACGAAAGACGAGTGCCGCGTCGGGGGAGACGATGGCGGGCGCATCGGCGAAGTTGACGTAATAGTCACCGTCGATGTGCACGCCGTGGAGAAAGCGACCGATGGCACCGATGAGCGGTTCGTCGAACAGGTCGATGCCGCCCGCTGTGCTGCTGTGCAACAGCTCCAGACAGTCGAACAGGGAAGCGCCGGCGCGTCCCCAATAACTCGGTCCCTCGTCGCAGCCACCGTCGACTGGGTAGGGATCGATGAAGCGGTCCAGACAACGCATGGCCTTCATCACGTGGGCGGCACGCAGAGCCTCGTCCTGTTCCAGCAACAGTGCCGTCGTCAGCCAGTTTGAGCAGATCCATGGATTCCAGTTGTTGACGCGGCGATGCGATTGTGAACCGAGTCCCATCCAATGGAAGTCATCTCGCTGCAGGCACGGATCCAGCAGACGACGGCGCTGTTCATGGAGGATGCGGGCCCGCAGCAACGGCGAAACGGCATCGAGCTGCTCCCCGAGCAGATAATGTGCCCATGCGAGGTGGCTCGCCGTCTCGGCGGCGAACAGGTCCACCGTGGGTTCCGCCGCGTCGGGCAGACCGATCCCGGCTGCCTGCGGATGCAGATGGGCGGGCACGCCCCAGTAGGTTTCCTCGCAGATCGCCCAGATCCCATCGATGATGGCATCGACAAAACGCCCCTCCCCTTCGACACACTCGGCCAGCACAAGATCGACGAAGGCGCGACGACGGGCGAAGCTCAACTGCTCGAAGCGGGCGCGATCCCCATTGCGGGCAAAGTCGAGCAACACCGTCGCCGGCAGTGTCGGCCAGGCGAAATCGAGTCGACCCTCGCCAGCATGGATACGCCGCTCACGTGCAGCCTGTGGCAATTGCTGCCAGGGCGACCGCTGTGTCGCCTTCGGATAGGGCCGCCACTCACTTCCCGGTAGTAGCAGACGGGTGACCTTCTCTGCGTTGTAGCGCTCCGTCAGCATCCCATCAGCCCTGCACCGGTATCTCGTCGCCATCCGGTCGCGCATTCTGCGGCCAGTGGCCCCCAGGGTCGCCACCGCGACAGATGATGGCATTGCGATTCCAGCCCTTGTGGGCACGCACGTCGGGGGGAACGTAACGCATGGTCAGACCGCACCGGCGCCTGCTGCTCAGATTCGGCTCGGAGCCATGCAGCAGCAGGTCGGTGTGCAGCGAGATCTGCCCGGCACGCATGACGAAGGGGGCCGGCGCGGCCCCGTGACGCTCAGGGTCCAGGACCGTCTGCCCGAGGACGTTGTTCTCCGCTGCAGCACTCTTCTCGAAGGGGATCTGTCCCTGCAGATGGGACTGCGGCACGACGGTCATGGCGCCATTCTCGAGATGGGCATCGTCGATGGCAAGCCATACCGTCACCGTCTTGCTCGGCGTCAGCGGCCAATACGAGGCATCCTGATGGAAGCTCACACGGCGTTCGTCCCCCGCCATCTTGCAGAAGAAGTGCGCCCCCCAGCAGATCAGATTCTCGCCAAGCAGATCCTGCACGTAATCGAGAATGCGTGGTTCGACGATCATATCGTACATGCCGGCACAACGCAGTTGCCAGCCATTGATGGAGTATGCATCCCAGCCAGCGGCGGTTGCCTTGGCCATCAACTCGTCGAAATAGACGCGGTTGGCAGTGGCTTCGGCGGCACTGTACACGTCGAGGGGAAAAACATATCCCTGCTCGTTGTACTGGTTAACCTGTTCGCCACTCAGATGTTGAGGGGATTTATTGTCGGTGGGAAAGAAGCGCAACTCACGTGGTATATCGGGCAAGGCGTCGGTGATCGGTGTCATGGCGTTAAATCAACGGGACCGGTGAGTCCTCGACAAACCCTTGCCCATCGCCAGACAGAGGACGACATTTTCAGGCCCTCTTCGCTGGACTGAATGTTGAACCCGTGAACACGACACTGACCGCTGGGCAGATCACCGCCTATCGCGACAACGGCTTCCTGCTGCTGCCCGATTTCCTCTCGGCCGACGAATTGACCGAATGGCGTGATGCCATCGAATCCGCCATGGAGGCCCGTGGGGATGCCGTGTTGCCACGCCCGGATGACCCGTTGTTGGGTGCCAGCCGTACCGTGTTGTATCAGCGCATCAATCTGTGGATGGATCACCCGCAAGTCCGGACCCTGATCCTGGACGAGAAGATCGGGCAGATGGCGGCACGGCTGGAAGGGGTCGACGGCATCCGCGTCTGGCATGACCAGGCGTTGTACAAAGATCCCTGGGCGAATCCCACCTCGTGGCATCAGGACAACACGAAGTGGTCATTTTCGGCCCAACACGCCATCACGATCTGGGTTGCCCTCGACGAAGTCGATGCACGCAATGGCTGCATGTTCTTCCTGCCGGGAACGCACCGGCGCCGATTGGAGACCGACTTCCCAACCGGGGCGCCCATGAACGCCATCCTCGTCGACAACGAGGACCTGACCGCCATCGATCCGATTGCAGCCGAACTGCCCGCCGGCGGATGCTCCTTCCACAATGGCCTCACCATACATGCAGCTGCCGCCAATATGTCCCGCCACCCACGGCGGGCCATGACCTGTGCCTTCATGCCGGATGGCGCCACCTTCAACGGCACGCAGAACGTGCTCCCCGAGCGCCTGGTGCAGAACCTGCAGGTGGGTGACGTATTGGATGACGATGAGCAGAATCCCCTCATCTGGCAGGCGACGGAGAAAACGTGAGCGACTGGCTACCGATCGACGCCATGGACAGCGCCGGCGCCCGGTCACAGCAGCAGGACCCATTACGTGCCCTGGCGCAGGCCGAAATCCCCGCCATCATCCTGCGTGGCGCCTACCCCGCCAAAGATTGCGCCGGTCTTGTGCGGCGCTTCATCGAGCGTGATCTGATGCGTGACCCGCAGGCGCCGACGTCGGCACAAGATCGGTCGCGCATCGACATCGGCACCAGTCTGGGCAACCGCGGCGCTGACCCACAGGACTTCTTCACCCACGCTGGTGCCACCGAAACCCTCTTCAACGATCTCTTCGACGGCTTCATCAGCCCCATCGCCTGCATCTACGACAACCTGCAAGCCCTGGCGGGGGACAAGCAGGTCGTCACCGCCCACGAAGCGGATGGTCGCCGTTACGGCCCGGCCATCTTCCGCGTGCACTACGACGGCCACGCCTACAAACCCCATATCGACCACGTCGTTCTGCGTGAAAAACGGGTCGATTATGCCGTCGCCCGTTTCACCAACCAGTTCGCCGGGATCCTGTGCGTACAGAATGCCGCCTCGACGTCGACGACACAGGGCCTGCTCCACCACTGCGTCTGGACCGAACAAGTCCAGCCTCACATCACCGCCGGCACCTTTCACGACTATGCCGAGCAGCGGCAGATCGGTCATTGTCGCGTCGAGTTGGAACCGGGGGATCTCTACTTCTTTAATACCAGACTCATCCACGAGGTCCCCGCCGTCATCGGCGACGATCCACGCATCGTATTGGCCGTCTTCATCGGCTACGAACCGGACGATCCAGAGATTTTCGTCTGGTCCTGACCGGCATCGAGCCATCCTAGCAGAGAAGGAACTTGCCGTGACTCCTCCACCCACCCTGTCCGTCAACGGCCGGCGCACGTCCCCGAATTGGGCGATCCGCCAACGCGACCTGATCAGCCTCATGGATCGAGCCGCCCTGCCCTTCACCGAGCATGCGACGCGGGCGGATGGCACGCTGATTCAACGCAGCAGCTGGACGAGCATGGATGGCACCGACAACGGTTACGAAGCGTTTTTGTCCTTCCCCCTGGCCTATCTGTTGGGCGGTGCCGAGCATCTACACGAGCTGGCGCGCAAAGAGTGGGATGCCATCACCTGGCAGTATGGCAATTATGGCACGGTGGATCGCGAGTTCGTGGCTGGTTTCGATTGGTTCCACCACAGCGAGAGTTACACCTACATCTACTATCTGGGACTCGCCGATCCCGAGCACTACATCGACCGCAATCGTGCGCTGCGTTATGCGCGTATGTACACCGGCGACGATCCTCTGGCGCCCAACTGGGATGCCGAGCAGCGCCTCATCCGTGGTCCGTTGAATGGCAGTCGCGGACCCCGCCACCCGACGACGAAAGCCGATTGGGACTACCATCGGCCCATCCTGTCCGGGTATCTGGCTCCCTATGAAGACATCGAGGCACCCGGGGTGGACAAGACGGACCCCCTGTTCCGCCTGGACTGGACCGACGACGAGACCTACGACCGTATCCTTACGCAGATCAACGAGCGCATGACGCGTTGTGACGTACCCCTCAACATGAGTGCTGCCAGCCTGGTGACCAACGCCTTCCTCTACACTGGGGAGGAGCACTACCGTCAGTGGGTACTCGACTATCTGCAGGCCTGGGTCGAGCGCCGCGATGCCAACGATGGGATCGTGCCCGACAACATTGGACCGAATGGGCAGATCGGCGAGTTGATGGGGGGCAAATGGTGGGGGGGATATTATGGCTGGCGCTGGCCCCACGGGGCTCGCAACATCATCGAACCCGCGTTCGTAGCAGGAAGTTGCGCCGCCTTGATGACCGGGGACATGTCGCACCTGGATCTGTGTCGCTCGCAACTCGACCTGCTTTGGGCGCAACGCAAGGAAGTAGATGGAGTGACCATGGTGCCGGCTCGGCATGGCGACACGGGCTGGTTCGACTACCGGCGACCCGATCCACTGTACTACATCCACCTCTATTATCTGACACAGAGCGAGCAGGACCTGGCACGACTGAATGAGATCTTCCCTGATCGTGACGGATTCAGCGACATGCCTCCCGGTTTTGGCCGGGGCAAGGCGGGGATCTTCTCGCCCAAACCGTGGCTTGCTTTTATCGAAGGACGGGACCCGACCTATCCGGAGCGCATCATCGAGGCAACTGCCGACACCGTAAACCGCTCCCTCGACAGTCTCGAGGCCGACGACAGCGACCCGGAAGAGCGCCACTGCTACCACTTTGTGGGACTCAATCCGGTGTTGCCTGAGGGTCTGGTGCAGATGGCGATGGGCACACCCGCTGCCATCTATAACGGCGGCCTGTTACAGGTGCACGTATTCTACTTCGACCCCGTCCGCCGGCGCCCTGGACTACCCGAACATGTGGCGGCCCTGGTCGACGAAGTCAGCCATGAACATGCACGAGTGACACTGATCAACACCGACCCCGTCGCCGCTCACCCCGTGCTCTTGCAGTCCGGCGCCTTCGGTGAGCATGAATTCACCGAGGCCACTGTCGAGGACGGCGACGACGGCGCCACGCAGATCCAGGGCAAACACCTGCGCATCGACCTGGGGCCAGGCGCACAGATCCGGCTACGATTGGGCCTGCGTCGCTTCGCCCACACCCCGACCTATACGATGCCCACCTTCGACTGACCCGATCGATCGTCGTCGCCTCGCAAAGCG
>Ga0310125_10000709_pt1 | contig 16275 bp, 7 predicted proteins | sample CB11b_Tmax_Bot8__FD_203508 | JGI IMG/M metagenome (GOLD analysis project Ga0310125, IMG submission 203508) | Marine microbial communities from Western Arctic Ocean, Canada - CB11b_Tmax_Bot8 | ecosystem: Environmental > Aquatic > Marine > Oceanic | place: Canada: Western Arctic Ocean | collected... | reverse complement strand
GCGATGACCAGCGTGCCGAAACGGGCTGCGGGCGGTGAAGCGGGCTCGGACATCAGCGGGTCGCAGAGCGGGGAGAGCGGGGTCAATGAGGGGATCGTACCCGACGGGCCGGACCGGTGACAGCAGCAGAATCCGGGGAAGCGTGATCATCGCGAGGCTGCGATCGATCGCTTGCGGCGTCGATTCACAGCAGCCCGGGGATCGGAGTGCCTTCGCAGTAGGCCATGGGTCGACCGATCGGCGTGATGACTTCCTTACCGAATTCGACACCCATCCTTGAGATCACGGTGGCAAACAGGTCTGCGATTTCGACCGGTTGATCGGGCTTACGTCGCTTTCCGGTGGGATCGGTCGCTCCGAGCAGCCGTCCCGCGGCCAGCCCTCCGCCTCCGACCAGGCAACTGAATCCCTGCGGCCAGTGGTCTCGTCCGTCGAGTGGATTGACGGTGGGGGTGCGTCCGAACTCGCCGAGCACGAGCACGATGGTCGAGTCGAGCAGGTCGTATTGCTTGAGGTCGGTGATGAGTGCAAAGAGGGCGGGATCGAGGGTCGCGGCCTGCTCGCGGTGTCCTTCGAAGTTGTTGGTGTGAGTGTCCCAGCCGGGCAGGGTGACTTCGATGGCCCGGACTCCGGCCTCGACGAGCTTGCGAGCGACCAGGCAGCCTCGGCCGAAACGGGAGTCGCCGTAGAGATCGATGGTGGAGCGGGATTCGTCGTCGATCTGGAAGGCCTTGAGCTGATCGGAGTTCATCATGGCCAGGGCCCGGTCGACCATCAGTTGGTGCTGGGTCCCGCGGGTGGCGGCCAGGCGGCCACGACTGAAGGTCTGGCTGACGACCCTCAGGCCCTCGAGCCTTCGGTCCTGGCGCGCGTCCTTGATCCGGGCGGTAATGTTTCTCAGTTCCTGGCCGGGGTTGTAGATCTTGTAGGCGTCGTACTGTGCCCCGAGGAATCCGCCTCGAGCCGGCCGGGGTCCGCCACCGAGGGAGACGTGTTGAGGGATCTCGATCGTCTTGTCCCAACGTTCCTTGGCAAGGATCGCTCCGAGTGAGGGGTGAGTCAGCGTGCGGTCGGGACGGTAGCCGGTCTTGACCAGGTAGACTCCACGCTGGTGATCGCCCTCGCGAGAGACCAGCGAGCGGATGACGGAGAGTTCGTTGATGATCTCGGCGGTTTGAGGGTAGTCGGATGCGATCTTGAGTCCCTTGAGTCGGGTCTCGATCGCGGTGGTTTCACCGCCGATCCTGTGTCCGGGATGAGGGTCCCAGGTCTCGAGCTGGCTGGGTCCGCCGGCCAGGAAGAGCGTGATCAGCGAGGTGGGCCGAGTGGGTCCACGCCGGTCTGCGGATCGGGCATCCAGAGCGGGCAGCGTGAAGCCGAGTCCGAGTCCTGCGAGGCTCTGCTGGAGCCAGCGACGGCGTTCAATGGGTGGGCCGGTGAACATGGGTCTGGTGATGCCGGGGACTCGTGATGCCGGGGACTAGTGGTTCCAGGAAAACTCGGGAGAATTGAACAGTGTCCAGAAGATGTCCTCGACGGCCAGCTCGCGACGGCGGCCTCGCGTGTCGGCCAGCCACTGACCCATGACCTCCTGTTCGTCGTCCGACGGCTGTCGTCCCAGGCAGACCTCGAAACAGGTCCCCAGGCACAACCGATCGTTTCCCTGGGTGGCTCGAGCGATGGCGGTGGTGGCCCCGAATGCTCCGGGCTTGATCAATTCGCGAGCCAACTGCCCGTTCATTCTCAACAGCGCCTGGGGAATCGTCCCGGTCTGTTCGGACAGTTCTTCGTCTCCCAGGTCACCGTAGTCCTGGACAAAGGACTGTTCGGAGAAGAACCTCCGGGCGCGGGTGAAGAGGTGCGAGTGCCGGTCGATGGTTTTGATCGAGGCGGTCTGGAGCATGGCGCCGATGACCTGTTCGGGGCGGAGGCGGAGCACCGGGAACACGGCCCAGGCTTCCTCGTGCCGGCGGAGTTCTTCGAGTGGCAGCTCGAGGGTTTGAGAATCGTGGGGCACGTGAGGTCGGGAGTCGAGGCGGAAGGGGCGGCTGGCGGCGATGGCGTGGATGAGCCACTTGAGTTCACGATTGTGTGAGCGGAAGTCCTCGGAGAGCAGGTCGAGGGCCGCGGTGGCCGGGTCGCCGGGGTCGGGTAGGTCGTTGACCGGCGAGGAGAAGGGGCGGCCGAACATCTGGCCCCAGACGCGGTTGACGATCGCCCGATCGAATCTCAGGTTTCGCCTGTCGGTCAACCACTGGGCCAGTCGCCGCCTGGGAGTGCCCTCACTGGGCAGCCACTCGCTGCCGAAGGGCACCCGGGGCTCGACCACGCGTGATGTGCCGGATTCGTGATCGGTGACTTCGAACTGGACCGCCAGGTTGTCGTCGACTCCCAGCGGAGAAAACCGCACCGGAGCATAGAAGGCGGCCAGGCCTTCGAAGTGGGCCTGTTTCCAGCGGGGATCAAAGAAATGGTCGTGGCACTGGGCACAGTCGATCCGCTGGCCGAGGAAGGCTCGGATGGTCCGCCCGGCGAGTACTTGCTCGTCAATCTCTTCGTCGACCTGGGCAATCGTGATGAAGTTGGTTGCCGGTTCGCCGGTGGGCAGTCCCTGTGCGGTGACCAGTCGAGTGACGATACGGTCCCAGGGCCGGTTGGCGGCCAATTGCTCGGAGAGCCACGCATGGAACCGGTCTCTGCGAAACGCCAGGAACGGCCCTTCCTCGGCTCCGACCAGTGCCCGTCCGAGTCGTTCGGAGAAGTAGGTGGCGAAGCGGCTGTCATCGAGCAGTCTCTGGGTCCAGCGTTCGAGTCGCCTCTTTTTGGCGTCGGCCTCGAACTGCCTGAGTTCCTCGAGCGAGGGCACGGTGCCGTGCAGTGCGAGAGAGAGTCGTCGCAGTACGGTGGCTTCGTGTGCGGGTGCCGCCGGCGTGATCTGTTCGCGGGTCCAGCGGTCCTGGAACCACGCATCGAGTCGCTCGGCGGTCTGCTTGGCCTCGAAGCGATCGGCGAGTCGACGGGGGGTGGAGATGTCACCGGTCGGCCGCCCGGCGATCGCCTGCACCAGCGCCAGCAATCCGACGACGACCAAGAGCAGGGGAATCACTCGACGCAAGAGCTTCATGCCCACATTCTCCAGCGTCGGCGGCGAACTGGCAAGACGATCTGGCTGCCGGAGACTGGTCTGGCCGTTCTGGCAGCGGTGAGAGTAGAAGAGGGATGCGGCCTGCGGCGTCGAATCTCCGGCGGCATGGCAACCCTCCACCGCAACCGGCTCCTCAGATGACTTCGGAACAAGCCGCCCTGGTCCCGGATTCGTCGCCTGAGGTGGTCACCGACGGGCTGGTGTTGTTGCCCGAGGACACTCTGGGCGAGGTGTTGCGGTGTCCCAACCTGCTGGAACATCCGCTGCGAGCGACCGCCTGGGTAATCCGCATGCTGTTCGGCCTGTTCAGCCTGACGTTGTTGCTGGCGGTGATCGCGGCGATCCCGTTGGTGAACGTTTTGGCCCTGGGGTACTTGCTTGAGGTCGAGGGTCGTGTGGGTCGCACGGGCAGATTGCGGTTTGCGTTTCCGTTGCTGGAGATTGCTCCCCGGTTCGGAGCGATCGTGGTGGGACTGGCCGGTTGGCTGCTGCCGATCTGGTGGTTGACCCAGGTTTTGGCCGACTACCGCCTGATCGCGCCGCGGGGCGCCGCGACGGTGACCCTGGCCTGGTTGCACGGGGTCACGGTGGTGCTGGTGACCGGTCACCTGCTGTTGGCGTTGTCGCGAGGCGGGAGCCTGGGCTGTTTCGTGCGTCCGTTGAAGAACCTGCTGTGGTTGATCGGGGAACTGAGGCGGGGGGGGTATTTCGAGCGTGCCGAGGGTCAGGTGATGGAGTTCGTGACCCAGATGCGGATCGGTCACCACTTCTGGCTGGGTCTCCGCGGTTTGCTGGGCGGACTGCTGTGGCTGGTGCTTCCCAGCGCCCTGTTCGGGGCTTATCACCAGGTCGACAACGTGGGCCAATTGGTGGTGATGCTGGTGGGCGGACTGAACCTGGTGCTGGTGCTGGCGTGGGTTCCGTTCCTGCAGGCGCGGTTGGCGACCGAGAACCGGATGCGGGCGATGTTCGAATTGGGTGCGATCCGCGAGTTGTTCTGCCGGTCTCCGATGTGCTGGTTCATCGTGATCGCGGTCACCTCGGCGCTCTCGCTGCCGCTGTACCTCTTCAAGATCTACCTGCTGCCTGCCGACGCGATGTGGATGACGACGCTGGTGTTCATCATGACGATCTATCCGTCGCGGCTGATCACCGGCTGGGCGTATCACCGTGCCACGAAGCGACCTCGTCGTTCCTACCTGCTGTGGCATTGGTTCTGGCGGCTGGCGATCTTGCCGTTGTTGGGCTTTTACGTCTTCCTGCTGTTCTTCACTCCGCTGTTCAGCGAGCACGGCAGGCGGGTTCTGTTCGAGCATCACCTGTTGCTGTTGCCGGTGCCGTTCTAGCGTCCAGTTGGGCCGGAATCTGGGCTGGGACCTGGGCCGGAACCCGGTGCGGAACCTGGTCTGTCAGCGAGTGAGGTTGCGTCGTGGCGGGTGCTCTCGGGCTAGTGGCGAACCCGTCGGGGATCGCTTATCATCAGCGGCTTCAGCGTGGTGAGGCGTTGTAGAGTGCCTCACCGGGGCCTCGGGAACTCACTCGTAGCAAGAACCGACAGCGATGGCCGACGTAACGACTCAGAACATCCGCAACGTGGTACTGGTGGGGCATGGCGCGACCGGCAAGACGACTCTTGCCGACCTGCTGCTGTTCAAGGCCGGGTCGTCCTCGAGGGCCGGATCGGTTGACGACGGCAGCAGCCTGTTGGACACCGACGACGAGGAGAAGGACCGCAACTCGAGCATCAGTTCCACTCTGATCCAGTTCGACCATGCCGGCACACGGATCCAGTTGATCGACACTCCGGGGTTCCCCGATTTCAGCGGCCAGATGATCGGGGCTCTGTCGGCGGTCGAGACTGCGGTGGTGGTGATCAGTGCGAGTGCGGGGATCGAGGTGAACACACGGCGGGCCTTCCAGGCGGCCGGAAATGCCGGGCTGGGTCGGATGATCCTGGTCAACAAGTGCGACATGGACAACGTGGACTTTGCCGGCCTGATCGACGAGATCCAGGAGGCCTTTGGTCACGCTTGCGTGCCGTTGAATGTTCCGGTGGGCACCGGCGGAGACTTTTCGGGTGTGATCAGCACTCTGGAGGTGCCCGCTGATGTACCCGAGGGTGTGGAGCTGGATCCCACGGAGGTGAACCAGTCGTTGATGGACGCGATTGTTGAGGCCGACGAGGAGTTAATGGAGCGGTATCTCGAGGGCGAGGCACTCTCGCCGGCAGAACTCGCCTCGGGCGTCAGCACCGCGATCGCCTCGGGCACTCTGATCCCCATCTTCTGCAGCAGTTCCAAGACCGACGTGGGCGTCGACGAATTCCTCGGCAGCCTGGTCAGTTGTTCTCTGGCTCCCGCTGACATGGCTCGCAGCGCGAGTGTTGATGGTGAGGACGTGGCGATCGATGTGGGAGGTGGCCCGCTGGTGGCCCAGGTCTTCAAGACTCGCATCGATCCCTTCGTGTCGAAGATGAGTTTCATTCGAGTCTTCTCGGGGACGCTCAAGAAGGACTCATCGGTCCAGGTCCCCCGCATCGGCAAGGCGGTCAAGATCGGCCAGTTGCTGTCGGTCAACGGAGCCGAGCAGGAGAGTGTCGAGCAGGCGGTGGCCGGCCAGATCGTGGTGTTGGTCAAGATGGAGGACCTGAAGGTGTCGGACACCCTCGCCGCGGCCTCGGGCACCGAGCTGGCCGCGATCGAGTTTCCTCGACCGATGGTCGGATTGGCCGTCGAGCCCAAGAGCCAGGCGGACCAGACGAAGATTTCCGGAGCCCTGCAGAAGATCGAGGAGGAGGACTCGACCTTCAAGGTCGAACGCCAGACCCAGACCAAGGAAATGGTCATGATGGGGATGAGCGAATTGCACCTGCAGGTGATCGAGAAGCGGATGTCCAGCCGCGACCGGGTCGAGATGTTGACCCGGCCTCCGAAGATTCCTTATCGGGAGACGGTCAGCGGGTCGAGCGAGGGAAGTTACCGTCACAAGAAGCAGACCGGTGGTGCCGGCCAGTTCGCCGAGGTGCATTTCAAGGTCCAGAGCCTGGTGCAGGAATTTGGTGAGCCCGACGACTTCTTCATCAAGGCGAACTTCGAGAACCTGCGTTCCTTCAACTACGACGACAGCCTGAACTACTGCTTCATCGACCGGGTGTCGGGTGGTTCGGTTCCCAACAACTTCATTCCCGCCGTGGAGAAGGGTGTCCGCGAGCGGATGGAGCAGGGTGTGATCGCGGGGTTCCAGGTCCAGGACTGCACCTGCGAGCTGTATTTCGGCAAGGACCACCCGGTGGACAGCAACGAGACGGCGTTCAAGACCGCGGCGAACCGATGTTTCCGCGAGGTGTTCCAGCAGGCCAACCCGGTCTTGCTCGAGCCGATCGTGAAGCTCGAGATCACCGTGCCGGATTCTCATCTCGGCGACATCACCAGCGACCTGAACACTCGACGCGGCCGGATGGAGGGGATGGACAACGCGGGTGGCGGTTTCCAGGTGGTGACCGCGAAGGTGCCGTTGTCCGAGGTGACCACCTATTCACGGTCACTTTCGAGCATGACCGGTGGACAGGGGGCCTACACCTACGAGTTCAGCCACTACGAGCCGGTCCCGCCCCAGGAGCAATCCAAGATCGTGGCGGCTTCGAAGCGAACGGCCTCCGACGACGAGTAGTCGGTTTGCCTGGTTTACGGGGCTGCCTGGTTTGAGGGGCGAGGACATTCAGCTCCGTCGCCGTCGACGCCTCATGATCGACCTCCGCCAGGTCGAGAGTTGGTGTGAGATGGCTCGGGGTGTGAGTCCCACGACACTGCGGGGCCGCGACACCGTCGGCCGCCGGTCGATTTCTCCTTCGAGCCTCTGCAGCCAGGGCGGGACATCGATTCCCGACCCGTGCGTTTCGTTGAGGTAGCGATCGACTTCGACCTGCAGTCGTTCGAATGCCGGCGAGGACTGGCGTTGTGCCCGAGCGTCCTCGCGTGCGGTTTCGATCAGGGATCTCATCCGATTCACCGCCAGCGGTCTCAGGAATCGTTCGGCCAGGCGGTCGGCCAGTGCCGGCAGTCTCATGCCCCACAGCGATTCGAGTTCGGCGAGTCGCTTGAGGTGCAATTCGGCGTTGTGTCGCACGCCCCGGCCGCAGATCTCTTCCCACACCGTCGCCAGCCACGGCCGCGGTCCCTGGGCGAGCACTTCGTGAGCGATTTCCGAGGGGGTGAAGTTCCAGGCATCGCGATCGTAGGCTGCTTCGAGTCGCAGGAAATCGAGCAGGCAGTGAATCTTCTCGCCGTAGTCCGACTGGGTGGTGGTGGTGTTGTATTCGATGAAGCGGAAGTAGCGGTCGATGATCGTCTGGTAGATCATTTGCAGGAGGTGTGCGGCGTGGTCGCGATCGAGGGTACCCGCCTGCAGGTCGTCGACCAGTCGACTCTCTGCCAGCGGATCCTCGTCGACCTCGGCCTCGAGATGCTCGAGCAGCCAATCGGTTCCCTGGTGCAGGATGGTACGGATGTGGCCGAGAGTCAGCTTGGGAGCGGCGAACAGTTCGCTGCCGTAGCTGTCGATGAACTCGCGGACATCCTGCCAGGTCTCCTCGGGTTCAATCATCTCGGCTGCCGCGAGCCTGGTGCGGCCGCTGTGTCGCAGCCAGGGGACCTGGAATCGATCGACAAGTTCCTCGACAAATTCGAGCAGCCGTTGGTCTCGATCGAGTCCCGAGCGGGAGTTGCGTTGGTCGGGGCGTCGTGTTCGTCTTGGCCCGGCTGGTCTGGGCGGCCGGGTCCGCGGGGGAGTTCCGGGCAGGTCACGTCGCGGCGTGATGCCTTGCTGGTCGGGCCAGGCCTGCGCGGCGTGGCAGACCGCCTCGAGCGTATGTCTCAGCGCCTGCCGGAACAGCCGATCGAATTCGGTGACCGCGGCCCCATCGGGTCGCGACGTGCGTTCCATGCGGTAGGCGGTTCGCAGCACCTGGGAAGTTTCTCGCAACAGCCCCAGCCTGGGCAGGTGCTCGACCAGGAACTGCAGGTCGGCGTGGCGGGTACGTGCGGCGAGCATCTGGTGCGGGTCGCCTCCGGCGTCCAGCGGCACATACAGCAGTGGCTGTCGAGCCAGTCGCCGCAGCAGCACCGGCAGGGCTTGCCTGACCGTGGCGGTGTCGCCGTGGATCACCGCCCCGGCCAGCAGTCTCCAGAGCTGATGTTCGCGGCGATCCCCCTGGGCGGCCTGGTTCGGCGAGAGTCCTCTGAGCATCAGCTCGGCCCGCCGTGCCTGGACGTGGACGCCCATCACCACCCCCAGCAGCTCGTACTTGGTCTGCAACTGCACATCGAACTCGATCCCCGATTCGGTGTCTCCCAAGGGGGTGGGGATCTGGTGCTGCCAGATTTCGTCGAGCAGCCCGATCAGTTCTTCCTGCATCGTACGGGCCTGGGCGGTCCAGCCCAGGGCCCGGTCGGGGTCGAGGCCCGGCAGCTGAGGGGCACCGACGACCACCTGCTGCCACAGCCGGGCAATCGACTCGAGAAACTTCAACCTCGGCACCAGTTCCCGGTACAGCCCCTCGAACTCGGTCGATCCTGGCAGGGGGCCTTCGTCGAGCAGTTCGGATTCCAAGCCGTCGTCGGCGCTGTCTCGAAACGTGACATCGTCGTAGGCGGCCGAGAACAGTGTCTGGGAATCGTCATCCTCGACCGCCTCCTCGTCGATCGTCCCGCCCTCAAAGCCGTTCTCGAAGTCGGGCTCCTCGGTGGTTTCAAACGGATCTCCGAATTCCTCGTCCATCTCGAATTCCTCGTCGCCGTCCTCATCGGGCCGTCCGATCGAGTCGAGGAGTTCTTCGAGCGGGGTGGGGAGTGCGGCGTAGGCGAGTTCGAGTAATTCGTCGTCGAGCCGGGGCACCGACCAGTAGGATTCGGCGTTGGCTTCCAGGACCGCGAAGAACCTCTCGACCATCCGGGTGTGGTGTTCCGAAGGTCTCACGTGAGCGGGGTCGATGGCGAGTTCGAGCCAGCGACCGAGCAGTCCGCCGATGCTGCCGGGTCCTGCTGCGAGGTCACCGGGGATGGCCTGGTTGAGCCACTGCATCAGCAGTCCCATGGTGGCGGGCAGGTCGTGTCGATCGAGCAGGGCCTCGACGATCTGAGCGTAGGCCGGCCCGGCCTGAAATCTCGAGAAGTCCTCGACCTGCTCGGCCCAGAAGGCCAGGTCGCCTCGAGCGGCTCCGGCCGATTGCCAGGTAGCCAGCACGCGTGCCGCCTGCGACGCACTCCACCAGCGGCGGACTCCCGATTCGGCCTCGAGGTCGATGACGATCGAGGCTCCGTAGCCGTCCCAGTTCAGCGCGAGTGTCTGGAAGTCGTTATTGAGCCGATTGACGAGGTCGCCGCGACCTCGCGCGGCGGCTTCCGACAGCGCCGTGCCATAGGCACCAAACAGCCGTTCCATCAGAGTCAGCAGGTCCTCGAGTCTCGCGTCGGGGATCACGTCCTCGCGAGAATGAAACAGCGGGAATTGGGCTTGGAAGCCGAGGAAATTCCAGGGATCGGGCAGGGCTCCGCAGTCGATGCCACGGTCGAGTAGGTCGCGGGCATCGGAGAGGTGTTCGAGTGCCTCGAGCAGGTCACCTCGCTCGGCACTCAACTCGGACGTCGTCAACGCGCACTGGATCTCGCATTCGAACCGGATCGAGGCAGCCGGGATCGATTCGGCCTGTTGCCTGGCCGCTGTGGGAAACCCCATGCGGGCATAGAGCATCGCCAGCTGTCGGTGCTGGATCTGTCGGGCTCCGTAGCGGGCGAGGTAGAGGTTGAGTTGTTGTCGGACATGTCCGAAGGGCTGTTGCGTGCGGCTGGCGAGTTCCTCGAGCAGCTCCGCCCGGTCACCCTCGGCCCGCTCGATGTGAAACTCGTAGAAGGCGTCTCTCAGTCGAGCGACGACTGGCAGCAGCGTGGTCAGCGAGACGTTGGAGTCGTGGGTGTCGGGACCGGCGCCGCTGATGGCCGAGGCCATCAGCACGGTCCCGGCCAGCACGATCGCTGTGTCCTCGAGCACTTCACCCGGATCTGCCCCGTCGGCGACCATCACGCGGGTCCAGTCGACCAGGGCGTCGAGGATGATCTGCCTGAGGATGAAGCGATGGTAGAAGCCCTTGGTATCGATCTGGTGCGGGTCCCACTCACCGAACATGTAGGTGGTCCGCTTGTTGACCGGGTGCAGGTGGTCGTGGGCTCGTTGGTCGACGGCCAATTCGACGAGGTGTGAGGGTTCGAAGTGAGCGATCGTGAGTAACGGCTCGGGCGTCTCATCGAGCACCTCGATCGTGCGGTCGACCAGGTCCTGGTAGGGTCCGGCGGCGGCACCGGCGCCGGCCAGGTACAGCGGGGCCGGGCGGTAGCGTTCGTGCGGGTAGGGTTCGCAGAACTGGTCGTTTTCGAGCACCGCCACGGGTCGGTAGCCGAGGAAGTCATTCAGCGAGGCGAGTGCCGCTTCGAGGATCGTTTCGGCGTTGTCCCAATCAGGACCCTGCTCCAGGATCGCCTCGAACATCTTCACCAAGAGAAAGGGCTGCTCGCGATCCAGTTCGTCGAGGTGGTAGAGCAGGTCCTGGTGGTGCAGCAGGTACAGCGGCGCCAGGCCATCGAAGACGAGTTCGAGCACCGCGGCGGCCTGGTGGTTGTCGGCCAGCGCGGGTGAGCTGTCGGCGAGCGAATCGAGTGATTCGCCCAGCAGCTGGCCGACGTCGCCCCAGCAGCCGACACCACCCAGGTGGTCGCAGAGCCGGTTGAGATTGCCGGCGAAGGTCGGGTCGTTTGCGCCGCCTGAGAGGTTGATGTAACCGAGGATCTCCTCGATCAATTCTTCGGGCAGGACGGCGTTTCGTTCGGACATGCGAGCCAGTCCGGGTGCCGCAGCGGGCTGCGTGGTCGAGGGGGTCGTTTCGACTATAGCGATCTGCCTGCCGGCCGATAGCGTGAGCCGGCCGCCACGAGACGCGGTTGCAATCGACTCGCGGCTATGCGATTCTCGCCTCCAGATTGCTCATGCCGCGGACCTCAGCTGCGGTATTCCCCTCGCTTTTCGATCCGGAACCGGTGTGATGTCCGAAGAGACTCCCAGCCCTGAAGAGATGACTCCCGCGTCCGATGACCCGACCGCAGGGGACTCGACCGCAGGGGACTCGACCGCAGGGGACTCGACCGGCTCGTTCGTGGCACCTCGGTTGGGGTCACCGGACATGCCGGCCTGGAACACCGGCGAGCTGATCGATGCGCCGCGGTTCACCTCGCGCAACTGGTTCGCGCTGCTGGGCCCGGGCTTGATCATGGGCGGGTCTGCGATTGGCGGTGGTGAGTGGTTGCTGGGTCCGAAGGTGACCGGAGTGTATGGCGGCGGCCTGTTGTGGCTGGCGACTCTGAGCATCCTGGGCCAGGTGCTGTACAACATCGAGATCAGCCGCTACACGCTGTACACCGGCGAGCCGATTTTCACCGGCAAGTTCCGCATGATGCCCGGTCCCCGCTTCTGGGTGGTCGCCTACCTGCTGTTCGACTTCGGCAGCATCTTTCCCTACCTGGCCGCCAACGCGGCGACTCCGGTGGCGACGTTGATCCTGGGGGGGAATGTGCCGCAACCGGACAAGCTGGTGTTCTACAAGCTGCTGTCGCACAACAGCGACTGGTACCTGATGAAGGGATTGGCCTATGTCATCTTCCTGGGTGCCCTGGTGCCCTTGCTCTTCGGTGGCAAGATCTACCGTTCGCTGAAGGCGATCATGACCTTCAAGCTGATCGTGGTCTTCGGGTTTCTGCTGTTCCTGGCCTTCGGCTACTCGAAGCTGTCAACCTGGGGTGAGATCACCACGGGGTTTGTCAGTTTCGGCACGGTCCCGGTGCTCAGGGCCGAGGACACCAACGGCAACAACGTGCTGGATCCCGGCGAGGACTGGGACGGTGACGGTCGGCTGGATGTGGTCGAACCTGAGATCGACAGCAATCAGGACGGCGAATTCGACAGTTTCGACGATGTGGATGGAGACGGCTACCGGGACGGACGCAACGTCGACAGCGTGTGGTCGATGTTCTCGGGGAGCAGCAGTTTCAAGGACATCGACTTCACGATGGTCGGGTTCATCGCGGCGCTGGCTGCGATTGCCGGATCGGGAGGTCTCTCGAACACCCCCACCAGCAACTACACCCGCGACCAGGGTTGGGGGATGGGTCACCACGTCGGCGCGATTCCCAGCACGTTTGGAGGTCACGACATCGAGTTGTCTCACACGGGGACCGTGTTCGAGGTGACCGAGGAGTCGCTGCCACGTTGGCGCGGCTGGTACAAGCACGTGGCTCGCGACCAACTGGCGATCTGGCTGCCGGCCTGCTTCGTGGGCATCGCTTTGCCCGCCATGCTCTCGATCCAGTTCCTCAGCTACGCCGACGCCGACAAGGGGGACAGCTGGTCGATGGCCGTGATGACCGCCGAGGGTGTCAAGAATGTGGTCTCGGCCGAATCGGGAAACGGGCTGGGAGCCTTCTGCTGGTTCATGACCATCTTCTGCGGATTCCTGGTTCTGGCTCCGACGATGTCGTCTTCGGCTGATGGGATCATTCGCCGCTGGGTCGATGCCTTCTGGACGTCGAGTGCCAAGTTGCGGGAGATGGATCCGAAGTACATCAAGGTGCTCTATCTGCGGGTGCTGATCTGCTATGCCATCTTCGGGTGCTGTTCGCTGTTGCTGGATCCCGGCATGCTGATCAAGTACGCCACGATGTTCTTCAACGTGGCACTGGGTGTCAGTTGCTGGCACACGGTTGCGATCAACACCAGGTTGCTGCCCGAGCCACTGCGGCCTCACATCGTGATCCGTGGGCTGATGATTCTCTCGGGTGTCTACTTCTTCATGCTGGGCACCCTGGCTGTCCTCAAGACCACCGGTCTGCTCGACAAGATGCTTGGATAGCGGCCCCTGGAGGGGCTGTCGCCGCCCGGGACGGCCCCCGCCATTGGCGTGTGGGGCCGAATAGGCTCAATCGCGGGCTTGGGTTGCGCCGATTCTACCGAATATGCCGACGGCTGCGGCCGCCGGTTGCGGGATGGTCTGCGCCCAGCGGATTCCCGCCGATTCAGTACTGCGGCAATCGACCGGGGAGACGATGACACAGGACCAAGCGGGACACACCGCACCAGCCCCGGAGGGCCGGCGCGACTCGGAGTCCGTCACGGCGATCGGCCGCCTCTTCGGCTCGCCTCTGTTGTGGGGCGGCCTGGCGACGTGGGCCTTTTACATCGCGATCCCTCATTCGCCGATCGCGGCGGACCTGTTGCAACGGTACTTCTGTGCCCATCCACTGGAATACGCCACTGCGACGCTGTTCTTCGTGGGCATGACGGTCCTGGTGATGCGATCGGCGGTCTGTTGGCGAGATGCCCGTGCGGCGCAGGTCGCGGTTCTGCCCGAGCAGCTTGACGACCTGCTCGCCATCGACGGCGGCAGCGTGGCCCGGGCCCGCTCTCTGCGGGAGCACTCGGCCCACTGGCCCGATTGCCGACGGAGTCGCCGGTTGAGTGAATTGTGCACGTTCGTCACCCGTCGCGGTGGCGGGGCCGGCGTGGCTCAGCACGGACGCTTCCTCGCCGACCAGGCCTCCGATCAGTTGCACGAAAATTTTTCGTTGGTGCGGACCATCACCTGGGCGGTGCCGATCCTGGGCTTCCTGGGCACGGTTGTGGGAATCACGATGGCGATCGCCAACGTGACTCCCGAGCAACTGGATACGTCGCTGGGCGAGGTCACCGACGGGCTGGCCGTCGCGTTTGATACCACCGCCCTGGCCCTGACACTCTCGCTGGTACTCGTCTTCGCCTCGAATGCCACTCAGCGAATCGAGCAGTCGAGCCTGGCGAGGATCGAGTCGTGGAGCCTGCGAGAGGTGGCGCCGCTGCTGGCCGAGTCGGAGGGTCCTGGGGGTCAGTTGCGCGACGTCGAACAGCAGGCGGCTCGCAAGTTGCTCGAGGAATCCGAAGCCTCAATCCGCCGCCAGGCCGAACTCTGGGATCGTTCGCTCGAGGAGCTGCGCCATCGCTGGGTCGAGACACTCCAGAGGCAGACGACCGATTTCGAGGCGACCCTGGGCCGGGGCCTGGAGCAGGGGCTGGTCGATCATGACCGAAAGCTCGAGGGGCTGCGTGATCAGTGGCTGCAAGCCTGTCGGGAGGTGACCGACGGGATGGCCGGACAGTCGGAGCGGATGGCCGAATCGCTGGCGGGTGGGATCGGCGAGTGCGTGGCTGCGATCAACCTGTCGACCGATGCCGTCCGAGACCAACTCGGACAGCTCAAGCAACAGGGCGAATTGTTGATCCAGGTGATCGGCCACGAGGAGGAACTGGTGGGTCTCGAGCAACGACTGGCCGAAAACCTCGAGGCGGTTCGCACCGCCGAGGCCTTCGAGCAGGCGTTGATCAGCCTGACGGCCGCGGCCAACCTGCTGTCGGCCAAAGCAGGTTCGAAGGCCGCCTGAGGAAGTCGAGTCGCCGGAGGGGCAAGCAACGATGAGTACACGGCGGGTCGGAAACTCGGTGTCGCTGTTCCCGTTCCTGGCGGTGCTGGTCTGCGCGATGGGTGCCTTGATCTTCCTGCTGCTGGTCGTCACGCGGCAGATTCGAGCCGAGGCACGTGCCACGGCGATCCAGCAGGCCGATGCCGAGTCCGTCCTCCGACCACCGGCCGCTCCCGAGCCGCTCGCACCTCAACCATCCGACATTCCCGCAATCGAGCCCGCAATCGAGCCCGCAGTCGAGCCCGCAGACGAGCCCGCAGACGAGCCCGAACCCCTGGTGCTCGACGACGTGGACGCGGTTGAGATCAACTGGAGCCGGATGCTCGATTCGCTGACGACACGGCATCGCGACGGGGCCAGGGAGCTGGGCAGGGCGAGGTCTAAGGTCGAGTCGGCCGAGATCCGGCTGAAGGAGGTCAACGGAGAACTGGCCCTACTGCAGCAGGACGAGACCGAGTCCAGGGGGCGACGAGCGGAACTGGATGCGAAGTTGACCCGGTTGCGGGTGCAGGCCGGAGAGTTCAAGCAGCAGGCTCAACGGCAGCAGCAGGCGATTCGGGAGCGGAGGGTCCAGATCGAATCGGCCGAGAGCCAGTTTGCGTTCCTGCCATTTGACAGTGCCACCGGTACCCGTCGTCGCCCGATCTTCATCGAATGCCATCCGGACCGAATCGAATTCGCCTCGGAGAAGATCGACCTGACGGCGGCCAACCTGGCCGGGTTCACCCGTCGGGCCAACCCGCTGCTGGCAGGAGTCAGGGCGCTGGTGGATCACTGGTCAAAGCGGGATGCCGAGTCAGGGGCTGCTGAGAACATCGATCCCGCATCGCGAAAACCGTATGTGCTGATGGTGGTGCGACCGGGAGGGATTCACGCGTATTACCTGGCTCGCAAGTTGCTGAGTCGACTCGAGACTCCGATCGGTTACGAGCTGGTACCCGCGTCGATGCCGTTGGCGTGGCCGAGCCGCGACCGCGTGGCGGCGGATGCCTGTCGTGCGGCCATCGAACTGTCCGTGGCCCGGCGGCCACGCTCGGGGGGAACAGTCGGCGGAAATGCGCTCCGAGGAGGTTTCTCCGGCGGCAGACTGCCGAGATTGGGCCAACCGCAAACCGCTGGGACAGGCCGGCTCGGGAGTGGCAAGTCGCAACGCATGGCTCGGCCTGCTCGGAAGAGTGCGACCGGAAAATCGGGAGGCGGCGGCCTGGCGACCCGGGTCATTCTCGGTGACGAGACGGGTCGAGCCTCTAGCGGTCGACGAGCCGATGGACTGAGATCACCGAACGGGACGACTGCAGACGGTGTGAACGGTGGAGTGAAGGGTGGAGTGAAGGACGGTGTGAAGGACGGTGTGAAGGACGGTGTGAAGGACGGTGTGAAGGACGGTGTGAAGGACGGTGTGAAGGACGGTGTGAAGGACGGTGTGAAGGACGGTGTGAAGGACGGTGTGAAGGTCGGTGTGAAGGACGGTGTGAAGGACGGTGTGAAGGGTGGTGTGAAGGGTGGTGTGAAGGGTGGTGTGAAGGGTGGTGTGAAGGGTGGTGTGAAGGGTGGTGTGAAGGGTGGTGTGAAGGGTGGTGT
>Ga0310125_10000706_pt1 | contig 16295 bp, 10 predicted proteins | sample CB11b_Tmax_Bot8__FD_203508 | JGI IMG/M metagenome (GOLD analysis project Ga0310125, IMG submission 203508) | Marine microbial communities from Western Arctic Ocean, Canada - CB11b_Tmax_Bot8 | ecosystem: Environmental > Aquatic > Marine > Oceanic | place: Canada: Western Arctic Ocean | collected... | reverse complement strand
CACCACCAGCGTCTCATCCAGCAAACCCCGCTGAGCCAGGTCCTCGAGCAACCCGGCCACCGGGCGATCGGTCTCGCCGGCAAACTGCGAGTGATTGCCCTTGATGTCGGCGTGTCCGTCCCAACTCCTCTGGTTCTCGTTCCCCCCGGAATACAACTGCACGAACCGCACCCCCCGTTCGACCAACCGCCTGGCGACCAGGCACTGTCGAGCGAAATGGTCGCAGCGGCTCTCGCCGATTCCGTAAAGATCCTGCACCCGCCGCGATTCGGTCTCGATCGCCAACGCCTCGGGGGCCGCCGACTGCATGCGATAGGCCAGCTCGAAACTCTGGATCCGCGAGGCCAACTCGCTCGAAACTGCCGCGGGGTCCCCGAGGCTGTTGAGTTGCCGCAGCAGGTTCAGCTGGTTGCGTTGCGAGAGATCAGTCATCGGGCGGGGCCGCTTCAGGTTGTCGATCGGCGGCCCCTGCGGTCGCAGGTGAGTGCCCTGGAACACGCCGGGCAAGAACCCCGCGCTCCAGTTGGCCGCGTGTCCCTTGGGCAGACCCCGGCCCTTCGGATCGCTCATCACCACGAACGCCGGCAGATCCTGGCTCGGGCTGCCCAGGCCGTAGGTCACCCACGATCCCACGCAGGGCAGGCCCATCCGTGGCATGCCGCAGTTCATCATGAACAGCGCCGGCGAGTGGTTATTCGATTCGCTGAACATCGAGTGCACAAACGCCATCTTGTCGACGTGGCCGCCCAGGTGCGGAAAGATCGACGAGATCGGCTTGCCGCACTCACCTCGATTTTGAAACCTGAACGGTGAAGCCATCAGGTTGCCGACCGAGTTGCGGAAGAACCCCGTCGTGTTCTCAAACTTCGGGTCGAAGGTCCTGATCGACATCCCGTCACGGCGGGCCAGGCCCGGCTTGAAGTCCCAGGTGTCCACCTGGCTGGGGCCTCCGTTGACGAAGATCCAGATCACCGCACGGGCACGGCCGGGGAAGTGAGTCTGTTGAGCCGAGAGCGGGTCCAGGGCCCGGCGACCCAAGGCTCCGGCCGCTCGAGCCTGCTGGCCGGAACCACCCAGCAGGCCCTCCGACTGCAACAACCCGGCCAGGCCCAGCACGCCGAACCCGGCCCCGGCTCGCGACAGGATGTGTCGACGCGACAACAGCGCCGGCGACGGGTCGTGCCCGGGGATCTGTCCCATGGTCTCTCCTTCCGCAATCGCCGATTCAGTCGATGTAGATGAACTCGTTCATTCCCAGCAACGCCTGGCAGAGATCGACTCGAGCGATCCGCGACGGATCGGCCTGCCCCGCCTGACGATAGATCTGCTCCTGACGCTGCAGGAACACCCCGATCGCCGCCCGTTCATCGGGACGCGGGAGACGAGCCAGGACGATCTGCCAGGCACGCCTGATCGCGCTGACGGAATCCGACGGCAAGCGATCGGCCAGGGAACTCGCGTAGCCCCGGCCGACCGGGCTGTTCATGAAGGCCAGTGCCTGGGCCGCGGTGGTCGTGGTCGAACGTCGACCGATGCTGACCAGGTGCTCGGGCCAGTCAAACAGCATCATCGTCGGCACCAGGCGACTCCGCTTGACCTTCAGGTAGACGCTGCGACGCGGTGAGTTCTCATCGAGTGTACCGGGGCCATACATCCCCGAATCGAGTCGACCCGAAACACTCAGCAACGCATCCCGGATCGCCTCGGCCTCGAGCCGACGACGGGGCCGATGCCACCACAGGCGGTTTTCCAGGTCCGCCTTGTTCCGGACCGCGTCGCTGGCTCCGTCCTGGCTGTAGACGCTTGAGGTCAGCAGCAGGCGGTGGATCGGCTTCAGCCGCCAGCCGCACTCGATCAATTGCGACGCCAGCCAATCGAGCAGCCGAGGGTGCGACGGCTCGTCGCCCTGGCTGCCGAAGTCGTTGGGAGTCGCCACCAGGCCGCGACCGAAATGATGGTGCCAGAGCCGGTTGACGATGACCCGGGCCACCAGGTGGCCGGCGCCACGCCGCGAGTCGGTCATCCAGCCGGCCAGCGATGCGCGGCGGAACGACGTCCGCTGCGCACCCGAGGGGGGCCGCAGCTGCCAGTTGCTGGTGTCGGTGCCCGGCTCGACCAGCACCTGCAGGTAACCGCTGCGGGCAATCCCGTGCTTCTGGTCTACGTCGCCCCGGGCCAGGAAGTAGGTCTGCTTGTAGAAATGAGGAAACCCGCGGCCGTCGGCGGCGTGCTTGAGCTTGGCCAGACCCTCGCTGGTCACCAGTACCTTCTGATCCGAATCGTGCCAGGGTGCCCGCGTCGTCACCTCACCACGGATCGCCGTCGTGAAGGCCGAGGCCATGCGGTAGTAGTCCTGAGACGGGATCGGATCGTACTTGTGGTCGTGGCATCGTGCACAACCAACCGAGAGACCCAGGAAGGCGACCCCGGTTGTGGTCACCATGTCGTCGAGTTCGTCGTAACGAGACGATTCGAACTCGGCTTCGGTCAATTGGCTGGGAAACACCCCCGCGCCCAGGAAGCCGGTTGCCATCAAGGCCAGAGGATTCTTCGGGGCCAGCTCGTCACCGGCCAGTTGCCAGGCCACGAAGCGATCAAACGGCAGGTCGCTGTTGAAGGCCCAGACCAGGAAGTCGCGATAGTGGTAGGCAGTCCCTCGATCCGCATCGTGCTCGAACCCTCCACTCTCGGCAAACCTCGCCACGTCCATCCAGTGCCGGGCCCAGCGAGGACCATAATGGGGCGAGGCCAGCAACCGATCGACCTGGTCGCTCCAGGCCGACGGCGACCCGTTGCTCTGGAATCGTGAAATCGTCTCCGGCGAAGGTGGCAGACCCAGCAGCGAAAAATGCAGCCGCCGCACCAGCACCCGCCGACTGGCCCGACGGTTGGGAGACACTCCGCCGTGTTCCAGGCGAGACAACACAAACCGATCCACCGGGTTGCGACACCAATCGGCACGACGGACCTCTGGCACCGAACCAGGATCCAGGGCCACAAAGGACCAATGGTCCCGCTCATCCTCGGCCACCACGGTTCGAGGAAACGAGGTCGCCGCGGGTTCGTCAGCCAGCAACGGAGAAACCGCCAGCCAGCCACCCAGCCACGCCCCCAGCCACGACAGGCCTCTCGACCGACCACACCCGCCCACGACTCATCCCTCACCAGGCTCACACCGCGAGCACGCATGATAACAGGATCCACCGTCCCGCAGACTTCTTGATCTCCTACGACCGTGTCAGGACTTCCTCTGAGATCCGCGGCGGGGCGGATAAATCAGGGAATCGCGGTATCGGTGTTCTCGGTGGCCCGAGACGGCGGTTATACTGGGCGATCCTCTGGCGATGAGGCGGTCTCGGGCCGTCACCACTGATATGCTCAACCTGATGCCGATGCACGTCCCGGGTCGCGCCGAGTTCTCGCGCCGCGACGCGCTCCGCATGGGCACCGTCGGCGGCTTGGGCATGACCCTGCCGCAGATCTTGGCCGCGGCCAACACCGCCCCCCAGGCGATCGACGCCACGCGTCACCAGGCCACCGCCAAGCGGTCGATCTACATCTTCCTGTGCGGGGGACCCTCGCAACTGGACATGTGGGATCCCAAGCCCGACGCACCAGCCCACATCCGCGGCCAGTTCGGCGACATCGCTACCAGCGTACCGGGCACCCGCTTCGGGGCTCTGCTGCCGAACGTGGCTCCGCACGCCGACAAGCTGGCCGTCATCCGCTCGATGAACGTCGGCACCCAGGAACACGAGACCGGGATCTTTCGTACGTTGCTGGCCAATCGCCTGGGCACTCAGCGAAACAAGTCCTACCCCGCCTCGCCCGATGATCATCCGGCCATCGGAGCCATCCTGCACCGACTGCTTGGTCCCTCGGGCGGACTGCCCCCCTGGGTCGTCGTGCCGCGGCACTTCACCACCGGCACCCATTTCTACAAGGGCCAGCGGGCCGGGTTCCTCGGTCCGCGGTTCGAACCTCTGAGCCTGGGCACCGAGAAGACCGGTTCACTGGAGCGTTCCGAGTTCACTCTGAAAAATCTCGAGCTGCACGGCGAGCAGATGACCGTCGAGCGGCTCGATGCCCGCCGCTCGCTGCTGGACGGGGTCGGCCCCGCGCGTGTCGGAATCGACGGAGCGGTCCTGGCCTACCAGCAGCAGTACGAAAAGGCGATCGAGATGCTGACCTCGAAGGCCTTCCGCGAGGCGTTTGACGTCACGCACGAATCGATGCCGTTGCGTGAACGGTACGGGATGAACGAGTACGGCCAGAGTTTCCTGATGGCCCGGCGGCTGATTGAACGCGACGTGCGGATGGTCAATGTCTTCTGGACCTACTACGGCTCGGACGGCTGCCAGTTCAACCTCTGGGACAACCACGGCACCGACAAGAAGAAACCGATCTGCGGCGGCATCAACCGCGGCAAGGACATGCTCAGCCACAAGTACTGCCTGCCCTCCTTCGACGCAGCCTTCTCGACCCTGCTCTCGGATCTCGAGCAGCGGGGTCTGCTCGAAGACACGCTGGTGACGGTGATTGGTGAATTCGGCCGCACGCCGACGATCAACAAGTTCACCGGCCGCGACCACTGGGGAGCGTGCTATTCGGCGGTGTTGGCCGGCGGCGGCATAAAGGGCGGGCGGGTCTACGGATCCAGCGATGCTCTGGCCGCCTACGTCCGCGACCTGCCGGTGAGCGTCTACGATTTCCAGGCCACGATCCTGCACGCGTTTGGCCTGAAACCCGAAGCCGCGGTCCCCGACGAAATCGGACGACCCGTGAGGATCTCCGACGGACGACCGGTGCTCGAATTGTTCTGAGCCCCGGCCGAGGTCCCCAGCGGCCCACAGTTGCGAACCGGGTGCTGTGTGAAGTAGCCTGCCATGCCGAACCTGATGATCTCCTTTACAAGGATGCACAAGCCATGAGACGAGTGGGATTGCTGGCCCTGGGGCTGGCGTATTGCGGGTTGCTGGCGGTTCCAGGCCAGGCGGCCGAACCTGCCTCCGCCCTGAAGTTCACGATGAAGTCGATCGACGGCAAGCCGGTCAACTTCAAGAAGTACAACGGCCGCGTGATGCTGGTGGTCAACCTGGCCAGCCGCTGAGGCCTGACGCCTCAGTACCTGCAGTTGCAGGCCATGCACACCAAGTACAGCAAGTCGGGTCTCTCGGTGCTCGGATTCCCGTGCAACCAGTTCGGCGGCCAGGAGCCGGGAACGAACCCCGAAATCAAGACGTTCTGCACCACGAAGTACAAGGTCAGCTTCGACATGTTCTCGAAGGTCAACGTCAACGGAAAGGACGCGGCGCCGTTCTACAAGCATCTGACCAAGCAGGTGTCAAAGCCCAAGGAGGCCGGCAAGGTGGCCTGGAACTTCGAGAAGTTCGTGGTCGACCGACAGGGCAAGGTGATCGGACGTTTCGGTCCCAGGACCAAGCCCGATGACCCGGCCGTGATCAAGCTGATCGAGGCCGCATTGGCCAAGAAGAAGTAGTCCCCCCCGCCATGCTGATTGTCGATGGCCATCTCGACCTGGCCATGAACGCCCTGAAGGAAAACCGCGACCTGCTGGCCAGCGTCTGGACGACCCGCGTCCGCGAGAGCCACGAAACGGAGAAGGGCAAGGGCAAGAGCACCGTGTCGCTGGAGGAGATGCGTCGCGGTCGGGTGGCGCTGTGCTTCACCACCGCACACGCCTTCGCGACGACCGGACGGTTCATCCCGCACATGGACTTCGGGTCGCCCGAACAGGCCTTCGCCGTCGCCAGAGGACAACTGGCCTACTACGAGGCCCTGCAACGACAGGGGCACGCCCGCATCATCGGCTCCGTTGAAGGGCTCGATGAGCACATCGCCGAGTGGACCCGGTGGGACGCTGGTGAGGATCCCGATCCCGAGTCGGCCCCGCCACTGGGACTGGTCATCAGCATGGAGTGCGCCGACGCACTGCTCGATCCCGGACAACTCGAGGACTGGTGGAACTGGGGCCTGAGACTGATCGGGCCGGCCCATTCGGCCGAGGGCCGTTACGCCGGAGGGACCGGCAGCGAGAGTGGACTGACACAGCTCGGCCCGCCACTGCTCGCCGAAATGCAACGCCTGGGGATCCCGCTGGACCTGACTCACTGCTCGGACGCCGCGTTCTGGGAATGCCTGGACCACTACGACGGACCGGTGCTGGCCAGCCATTCCAACAGCCGCACGCTGGTCCCGCACCAACGAGAACTCGACGACAACCAGATCGAGGCCCTGCTCCAACGCGACGCTGTGATCGGCGTCACGCTGGGGAACTGGCAGTTGCAGTACGAATGGAAATGCCTGGGCGACAACCGGCACCTGCGCGTGATGCTCGATCGGGCCGTCGATCACATCGACCATATCTGCCAGATCGCCGGTGACCACCTGCACGTCGCCATCGGCAGCGACCTCGATGGAGGTGTCGGTACCGACGAGTTTCCCGCCGACCTCGACACGATCGCCGACCTGCAGAGATTCGTCGAGGTGCTCCAGAAACGCGGGTTCTCGACCGAGTCCACCGAGGCGATCCTCAACGGGAACTGGCTGAGATTCCTGCGAGACGCCTGGAGCACATGATCAGGGAGACCAGGAAGGCCTATTTCACCGCAGGTATCTCGTAGAGCCCTACCGTGCCCTGATCCCCGTAGGTCCGCGGGCCTCCCATCTGGGCGACCACGATGTGACGACCGTCGGGGTGCAGGTCCATCCCGTAGGCGGGACCGGACACCTGGACACTGGCCAGCTTCTCCTCCTGCTCGGGCCTCCAGAACCAGATCTCACCGGTCTGGGCACCCACCCCGGCCGTCAGGAAGAAGCCCTGGGGATGGAAGATCACATGATGGAAGATCGAATTGGTGAACGTCGAGACCTGTTTGCGGATCTGCTGGCCCGTCTTCCAGTCGAACTGCAACACCAACCCGGGACGACCGTAGCTGTCGCGGCCGCAACACAGGACCACTGCTCCATCGGGAGTGAACTCCAGGTCGCGGACGCCGCCATAGTTGATGTCCGTCCCGCCCTTGTAGTTGGACAGGTCCTTTGCATCGAATTCCCTGACCGGCTTCCCCCCCACGTAGTTCCACTGAATGATCTTCTGGTCGCCACGGTCACCCGACAGCAGGTGAATTCCGTCGGGATGAAAGGCCGTGCTGAAGACCGGACAGGCATGACCGCTCAACTCGCGAATAGCACTCCCGTCGTTGACCGACCAGAGTCGGACCACGCCGTCTCCTCCCCCGCTGGCCACCTGCTGACCGTCTCGGGAAACCGCCACCGTTCGCAAGGTCCCGTGCCCCGTCTCGATGCTCCAGCGGACCACCGGCCACGGACCCAGAGTGTCCCAGCAGATCAGGCGGCCGACCAGGTCACCGGTCAGGACCAACGATGTCTCCGTCTCCACATCCGCACCCGCCTCCGCCTCCGCCTCGAGTCGTCCAGGGTCCGCCTCCTGGGACTTCAGGTCTTTGGGCAGAGGAGGTGGAGGTGGCTCCAGTTCGGCCTCCGGTGATCTCACCTCGACCCCCGAGGTCCCCCACCGCGTCGAGGTCACCACCCAGCTCTCGTGATCTTCCAGCGCCTCGATTTCTCCGGTATTGAGATCGGTGATGTAGATCCGGCGGCTGCGGCCTCCGGCAAAACACCAGCGACCGCTCGGGTCCACCACGCACGACATCAGTGGAGTCTCGTGAGCGAACTCGCGCAGACGCCTTGTGGCCGTCGGATCCAGTTTCGTATCGGTAGGCACCATCAGGCCAGCACCTCCCTGATGGCCGACATGGCAGGATCAGCGATCGGGTTGTCGCGGCCACCGACCTGGTAATTCCCCTTCGGATCCAGCCCCATCGCGGCCAGGAACGTGTGGAACAGGTCCCCGGCATCGACGGCCCCGTCGACCACTTCGGTCCCCAGGGCGTTGGTCTTGCCCAGCACCACGCCCGGCTTGATCCCGCACCCGGCCAACGCCATCGACCAGGCATCTCCCCAGTGGTCACGGCCGCCGTAGTAATTGATGCGTGGCGTGCGTCCCATCTCACCCATGATCACGACCAGGGTCTCGTCGAGCAGGCCACGATCGCGGAAATCATTCAGCAGGGTCACGAACGTGCGGTCGAACTCAAGACACCGCTGCCGCTGCCAGTGGAAGTTCTCGAAGTGAGCGTCCCAGTCATGATGGGCCACCTTCACACAGTGCACACCCGCTTCCAGCAACCGCCGGGCCAGCAGACAATTACGACCGAAGTGGTGGTCACCGTACCGCTCGCGATCCGCAGCCGACTCGCGCTGCAGATCAAACACCTCGCGTCGCCGCATCAACGCGTCGGCCTTCCGGTAGCTGTCCGCATACGACTGGATCGACCGCGGCACCCGTCGCTCCAGAAACCGCCGGTTGGTCAATTGGCGAATCTGATCCCGGGTCTTGGCCGCAGCAGGATCGATCGTGTCGGGACGGGTGATATTGGCCGGCGGCTTGCCGTCGATGAGCATGACGCCCTCGTAGCGTGGACCCAGGAACCCTGCATCGCCGACATCGGTGTAGGCCTGAGGATTATGCCTGCGCAGGGTCACGTAGCCGGGCAACTCGTCTCCGGGCCGCTCCAGCAACCGGGCCATCGCCGAACCGAGTACCGGATACCCAGGCACCTTGCGTCCCGATTGCAGCAGGTAGTGGCCTCGAAAGTGACTGGTCTCACCGGTATTCACGCTGCGGATCACCGCCAGGCGATCGAGGATCGTGGCTGTATGAGGCAGCAGCTCGCCGATCTGGGTCCCTGGAATCGAAGTCGCGATCGGACGAAATGGGCCGCCGTACCTGGACTCGGGCTTGGGATCGAAGGTCTCCAGCTGGCTGGCCCCGCCCGAGAGAAACAGCAACAGCAGTTTCCTGGGCGCAGGCAGCGGGGGAGCCGCCTGGACGCTTTGCCCCAGCAGAGTGGCACCCGCGGCACCACCGAGCGTGGTCCGCAATAGGCCACGTCGAGAGACGAGCTGTACGCCTGGGCTCGTGCCGACCCCCTCGTGCCGCTGTGATTGACCCAGTCCCCGCACGTCGTACTCTCCCCCCCGCTCAGTGATTCAGACGAAACTCCGCCGAGACCAGCAACCCCCAGGTGATCCGACGAATCACCTTCCGACGCTCCTCAGCAGTCTGACGGCCCTCCAGCAAACCGGCCACCTGCTGCCGTTCCTCGTCGGCAGGCCGGCGAGCCAGGATCGAGAGGTACAACTCGGTGGCCAGGTCATCGGGCTTGTCGGCCAGGCGAGTCAGACGATCCAGCAGCGGAACGTCCCGGGTGAACTTGACCATCTGTTCGCTGTTGAGCAGGAACAATGCCTGGTCGACCGATGGCTGAAAGCCGTTGTCAGGCTGACCGGGCAACGGAGAAAATACCGTGAACAGGCCGGTCAGCTCACCTGCCAGCTCGCCGTATGCCTGGCGATGCGCCTGCCAGTTCCGCTCATCCAGACCCGACGTGGCACGCGAGTCACCGGCGGGCTGTGCCTGTTCGGATGTCTTGCCAGATGCCGTGTCGGGCTTCTTGTCGGCCGCTTCCTTCAGCTTCCTGTCGTATCGCTGGATCCGCGAGGACAACCGGCCGGTAACCTGCAGCACGCTCCACCCCAGCTGTTCGGGCGTCAACGGGCGTAACGCAGCCACGACGAAGTCGCTGGCCGCCGGCGGTCGCTTCGGATCGGCACCCTCGGGCAACCGGCTCGATCGCTGGTACGCCCGTGTCAGAGCAATCTCACGCAACAGCCCACGAATGTCGTAACCGGTCGCCTCGAATCTCGCGCTCAGCCCTTCGAGCAATTCGGGATGAGACGGGGGGTTGTCGGGATGATGCATGTCCAGGGGGTGGACCAGTCCCCGCCCCAGCATCTGGGCCCAGAGCCGGTTGGCGATGTTTCTGGAGAATCCTGAGGTCTGTTTCCGAGGCAGCTGTCGAGCCAATTGCAGTCGGCGGCTGTAGGTCGGAACCCCCATCCGGCCCTTCTCGGGTTTGACCCGGTATTCCTGGCCCTTGACCAGGGTCGGATCGGCGATCATCTCGCCACCGGGCAACAGGGGGTTGGTCTTGCCCATCTCACCGCTGAACGCGGAGGTGAACGACACGTCGCCGGCGGCCGTTTCGGTGACGAAGTTCAGCTTCTGCTTGTCGTCCCGGAAATGCTTCAGCCGGCTGACGAACGCGTACAGGCCGTAGTAGTCGGCCTGGAGATAGGTCTTGATCCTGGGATCATCGTGACACTGGGCACATTGCAGGTCCTTTCCCAGGAACAGCCGGCCGATGTCGCGTGCAACCAGGTGAGGTTCGACGTCGCGAACCAGGTAGAATCTCGCGGCAGCAGCCCCCATGTCGCTCGTTCCGTCACTTTGCAGCATCGCCGCCGCCAGGCGATCCCACGACATGTTCTTACGAAACGCCGTGGCCAGCCAGTCCTGCCACTGGGCCGGCTTGAAGTCGTAGGACGGGATCGTGGCCACCCGTCGTTCGACCAGCATCGCGTCGAACACCCGGGCCATCTGCAGCGAAAATGTCGGAGCCGCCAGCAGCCGATCGATCAGCCTCTCGCGTTTTCCCTCGGCCGCATCCTCAAAAAACTCGCGAGCCTGACCGGGCGTCGGCACCACGCCGGCCAGATCCAGATACACCCGTCTCACAAATTCCTCGTCATCGGCCTCCTCCGCCGGCTGCAGGCCTTTGGCCTGGTGAGCCGCATCGAGGATCCGGTCGATCTGATCGGGAAACGGGGTCCCGGCCGCTCCGGCATGAGGAACCACCCCGACCAGCAGCAGAGACCAGGCCAACAGCCGAAACAAATGTGTTGCCAACGGCGACAAACTCGAGACCTCATCAACCAGACACTCGCACCATCCTACGACACCAACTGACCCCGGTCGACGGGAGTGCCCGAGCCGACATCATACGGCATGACCCGATCGGCCGTTGTTCGCTGATGGAAACGACCGATACAATCCTCTGATCGAATTCAGAGGCCAGGCCATGACCCACCGTTATGCCATCTCACGCCGCAGCATGTTGCAGGGAACCGGCGCGGCGGTGGCGCTGCCGCTGCTGGACGTGATGAGTCCCTCGACCGAAGCAGCCGCACCCACCGACGCCGAATCGGCCTCACCCCGTCGACTGGCCTACCTCTATTTTCCCAATGGCGTGGCCGACGGGGCCTGGGACCCGCAAGCGGTCGATCGCAACGGCCAGATCACTCGTCTCAATCGCCATATGGCACCCCTGCAGCCCTACCAGGACCAGCTGACGGTCATCCGCAACATGTGGACACCCGAGGGCAACGGCCACGGGGCCGGTACCGCGACCTGGCTGACCGCCGGAGACTACAGCGAACGCCGGATCGATGCCGGAGGCACCTCGGCCGACCAGCTCGCAGCCCGCAGCATCGGACACAAGACACTGCTGCCGTCGCTGGAACTGTCACTTCGCGGCGAGGGCTTCTTCAGCAACAGCCTGGTCCGCAACACGCTCTCCTGGTCCTCGCACAATACCCCCGCTCCCAGGGACATCGAGCCGCGAGTGATCTTCGATCGGATGTTTCGCCGCGGGACCGCCGCCGATCCTGAACGCTCGATTCTCGACCTCGTCGGTGACGACGCCAGGTCCCTGAAGCGACGCGGCAGCTTCGCCGACAGACGCAAGCTCGACGAATACCTCGAGTCGATCCGCAGCATCGAACGGCGGCTCGAGTTCGCCGACCGGCAGGCCAACCGCGCCACGGGCCTGCCGCACCCGCCCCGGCGACCCGGGCCGGCAATCCCCACCTCGCACCGCGAATATCTCAGGGTGATGCTCGAGATGATCGTGCTGGCCTTCTGGGCCGACGCGACCCGTGTCTCGACCTTCATGCTCGACCACGGCCAGAGCAACCGCTACTGCAGCTTCGTCGACGGAGTCCAGGGGACCTGGCACGCCCTCTCGCACTGGAAAGACTACGACGGCAAGACCGAGGACGACGATGGCATCACTTCGTGGAAGTCGGCGGCCCAGAAGAAACAGATGTACAACCTCGTCACCGGTTGGCACCACCAACAGGTCGCCTGGTTCCTGGGCCGGCTGAAATCGATCTCCGAGGGCGAACGGACGCTGCTGGACAACTCGATGATCGTCTACGGCTCGAGCCTCGCCGACGGACACGCGCATGCCGAAGCCAACCTCCCGCTGCTGCTGGCCGGCGGAGGTGGAGGGACGATCCGGGGCGGAATGTTGCTGAAACCTCGCAGTGCCGTGTCGATGTCGCGACTGCACCTGGCCCTGCTGCAGCGACTGGGCGTCGACATCACCCGCTTCGGTGATGCCAGGCGGCCGATCGAGCTGGCCTGACCCGTCGCCTCACTGCGACAGCAGGTAGGCGATCAGGTCGCGGAGTTCTTCGGGACTCTTGACCAGTCCCGGCGGCATCGACGAGACGTTTTGAGTCTTCCGCATCTCGATCTCGGCACGGGGAATCTCGACCCGCTTCGCTTCGGAGGTCAGCACGGTCAGAGCCTCGCCGGTTTCGCCCACGACCAGGCCGGTCACGGTCTTGCCGCTCTTGGTGACGATGACCGACGAGCGAAAGACGGGAGAGATCTTGCGATTGGGCAGCAGCACACTCTCGACCAGGTACGGCACCGTGAATCTCAGCCCGGCCCCGACCAGGCTGGGGGCCCCCGGCACCGCGGCCAGGCCGCGGGCCGCATGGCACTTTGCACATCCGATTCCCGATGCGGCAAACAGCTTTGCGCCTCGAGCCTTGTCACCCCGAGCCACTTCGGCGGCCCAATCGACAGCCAGGAACTTCGCCCCGACCTTCTGCTTGCCACCCCGGACCGCCTCCTTCAGGCGGGCCGCCAATCCTCCGGCATCCAGCGGCTCGGGCAGCGTCGACTGCACCGATCCGCCCAGCGAGCGGTAGTGCAGGTACAGGCAGTGTTCGCCAAAGACATTTCGCACCCGAAACAGCACCTCGTTGCTGCCCGGCTGCAGCTCGGCGAAGACCACGTCCTGCAACGGCAGCCCACCCCGGACGGTGTCGTGTTCGTGTACCACCTTGCCATTGACCCAGACCTTCAGACCATCGTCCGAGCCGGGAGTGATCAGCACCTGCTGTCGACGCGGGCTGATCAGCCGCAGGTAGGCGTAGCACGACGCTCCGTCGGTGTCGCCGTACCGCTTGTGAAAGTCGAACATCCGGCTCGACTTCAGCTTCGACCACTTGATCGTCCGCCCTGCCGCCTTGTAGGTCGCCGAGAGATCAACCGCGCGAGTCTCGGGCGGATGCACCGTCTCGAATCCCGCCTCGCGATCGTCAAATGGACCGGCGACCCACAGTTCTGAGATGCCGCGGATCGGAGCCCGCTTCAATCGCTGCTGCTGGCTCTGCACCCGAACCACCTCGACCAGCGGTTCCGAGCGGGCATCCCGGGTCAGCGACAGGAAGTGAGCCGCCTGCAGGCGGACCGCTTCGGAACGATCCTTCAGCCTCGCGACGAGCAACGCGAACATCGTCTCCTGCTCGCGGGTCCGCTTTCCGATGGCCCAGTGGTCGGCTGTCGAAAAGACTCCGACTCGCCCCAGCTGCCTCAGGTCGACCGTTTCGCCGACATAGGTCACCTTGTAGACCTTGTCGCTGGGCCAGCCGCCCAGTGGTGCTCCGGGCCGAAGCTTGCCCACCGCCGGTGGGATCGTCAGCCGGGTTCCGATGGCCAGCACCGCCGCCAGCCGCAGTTTGTCATCGTCGGATCCGGCCCACCCGCCCAGTTCCTTCAACGAGGCCTTCCGTGCCAACAGCTGAAACGCGGTCTGGCGGATGTAGGTGTCCGCCGACCGTGCGGGCCCGGCCACGATCCGGTCCAGGCTGGGAAACCGGCGGCGGGCCTGGGCGATGACGGCAAAGTGCTGCACCCGCGGATCCCGATCCTCGAGCAACCCGTCCCAGGTCGCCGCCAACCCCGGCTCGTCGGCAAAGTACTCGGCCAACGCACGCACGGCGACCGGCCTCGCCCGGGATTGCCTGTCGCCGGCCAACTTCACCAGGTGCGCGAGGGCCGGCGTGGCATCGACCCAACCGTGCCTGGCCGAATGAGCCGCCAGCCAGACCAGGTGAGGATACTCGGGTCGATCCGCGGTCGAGGCCATCAGTCGACCGACGACGCCCTGGACCGCCGTGCGGCCCCGCCGCAGCAGCTCGACATATGCCCGCCGAGCCGGCCACGAAGCTCCGCTGTCGAGTTCCGCGAAGAGCCGCCCCGGCTGTGCCCGCATCAGGTCGATACCCCGGAACTTGCCGCCGCCGGCGCGGTTCCTGGAGCGGATCATCAGCAGGTCGCTGCGGTAGACGGGTGACCCCTCGTTGTGAGCCATGTAGGCGAGCGTGACAAAGATGTTGCCACCGCGGCCCACGGCGACCCCGACCGGCCGGGCCGTGTCGAGTCCCTCGAGCAGAACATGCTCGGTCGCCTGGAACGTCGCTCCGTGGCGGCGAACCTCGTACCGGGTCACCGCCCGACGGCCCCAGCGGGCCAACAGCAGGTTGCCCCGGTACGCCGCGGGCAACCCCGGCTCGTCGTAGTAGGTCTGCCCGACCGGGACTCCTCGGCCCATGTCGGCGACCATCGTCTTCAGCAGATCGGCCCGGTCAGGAGTCTTCCTGGGCATCCACCCGCGCGGCCAGCCGAAATCGGCTCCGGGAGTCACGTGCAGCAGGCGACCGGGCACGTAGTCCAGCGGCAGGCCCTCGTGGTCGTTGTCGTGAGTGAACAGGTTCCAGCGGCTGTCGAAGACCAGTCCACAGCTGTTGCGGGTGCCGCGGGCCACGACCTGCAGGTCGCTGCCGTCGGGCAGGCATCTTAGGACCCCACCGACGCCGGTATACGGCACCCGGGTCCCCTCGGGCTGGCAGAAAAACGTCCAGTGGCCCCAGTGGTCGGGGCGACGGAAATCGCCGTAGAAGACGAGCATGTCGCCCAACGACAGGTAGAGGTATCCGTCGGGACCCCACGCCAGGCCGTGGAAGCACTGGTGAGGATGATAGTCGGGGTGGCCCCAGACCAGTCGCTTGGCCTGAACCCCGGTTCGCTTCGTGACGGCTCCGGGCAACAGGTACAACGCACGGTTGGTCATCGCGTACAGGTCGTTGCCACGGATCTCGAGATCATAGACCCACGAATCGGCCGGGAACCGGAAGAGCTCGGTTCGCTTCCCCAGCCCGGTGACTTTCGAATCGGCATCCGGTTCGTAGACGAACACCGCCTCGCGGCCTCCGACAAACAGCCGCCCGCTGGCATCGGCACGCATCGACAGAAAGGACTCGCGAGGCGAACTGTCGATCGGGACGACCTCAAGCGCCGGGTCGGTCAATCGGTACTCCGCCTCCGCAGCAGCAGCTCCGTCGCAGGCCAGCAGGCTGACGACAAGACTGGCGGCCACGTGGCCGGCGATTCGAACGCAGCAGCGGAACTTGGTCATGAGTCCATCTCGAGTGAAATCCGCCGTGCCCTGTGGAACGGCTCACCCGCCGCCCGACATCGTCTCACGCCTCTACTCTACTGGAACCGAATCGAGAACAGGTCGGCGTTCTTGAGTACGAACCGCAGCTTCACCGGTGTCCCGGACAAGCCGGCCAGGCCGCGCTGTCCCTTCCAGGCGACCGTCGCTGCCACGCGATCCCCGGTCAACGAAACGCAGTCGGCGGCAGTGAAGCCGTCGATCGGATCGCCGGCCGCGTCGAGCAGTTCAACCCGCAACGAGCCACCCTTGGTCCCCTTCGTCAAGCACCGGTAGTTGACCACCAGTTGACGACCGCTGAAGGTCAGTGGCCGGCTGGTCAGCCCTCCTTGTCGAGCTCGCACCGAGACGATCCCATCCTTGCGGAAGACAAACCGCCGCACGCGACTGTCGGGACCCTCGTAGTACGCCTCGGTCGCGTACACCGAAAGCTCGTTGGGCCGAGACGGCAACTCGAGGACTCCCCAGGTCATGTAGTTGCTGCGATTGCCTCCCCGGTCCTTGGGCGCCGTCTCGGGGACGACTGCCTTCGGCCAGCGACGAAAGTTGACGCCGTCCCGACTGGTCATCAGTACCGGCTCGACCCGGCTCCCCTGCTTGGGCAGGTACCGCGTGGGAAAACCCAGCAGGATGTGGTCCGCTCCGGGATAGTTGCCCACGGTGTTGGTGTAGAGATGTTCGTTGGGTGTCCCCTTGGCGTACTTCAACAGCACCGGCTTGCTCCAGTCACGATAGTCTCGTGAGGTCTGGGTCATG
>Ga0310125_10000705_pt1 | contig 16325 bp, 13 predicted proteins | sample CB11b_Tmax_Bot8__FD_203508 | JGI IMG/M metagenome (GOLD analysis project Ga0310125, IMG submission 203508) | Marine microbial communities from Western Arctic Ocean, Canada - CB11b_Tmax_Bot8 | ecosystem: Environmental > Aquatic > Marine > Oceanic | place: Canada: Western Arctic Ocean | collected... | reverse complement strand
TGTGCGCCGGGCATGGGATGAAAATGAGAGAATGCCAGGTTCATTTGGGTGTCATTGTCGTCTAGGTTGCAGACAGCAGCCACGTTAGGCAGCACTTGTAGGATTTGGTTGCAGTCATTCCGTGTGATGCGGACCCGGACGACAAGAAGTAGCTTTTGTTCATGGTGAATGACGTTGGGCTCGAGCCAAACGCCGCCATTATGTTGCTCGGCACCCAATACCTGGGGAACTCCCGGATGGGTGATGGACGGCGACATGCGCCATGCACCTGGCGTTTCGAGGTCTGCTTCAAGATCGGCGGCAATGGCGAAGACTCGGCGATTGGCCGGTTGCATATTGTCGGCGGCCCAATATAGAAATTGGCCGCGTATGACCCAGCCGGTAGAGCAAGCATAGACTTTGTCTTCATGTATTTGTGTGGGAAAATTCCAAGTCTGCCCCCCATCGCTGGAAGACGTGACCCACAAACCTTCCCAGTCCATTCCTGCCCCTATGTAGTAGACTTTATCGCCACGCACGAGAAACTTTCCTGTTGCGAATGAAGTACGTGACACTTCTTGCCATGTAGAACCATCGTCATCACTCGCAAAAACAAAACATCGTTGCGTGCCGTAGACGCGTTGAGCAGTATCATCCCGTGACCAGAGATTGACCGAACACAACAGGCGTCCTGATGGCAAGACGGCCAGTGCCGGTGCATCAGAAATGATGTTTGGATCCTGCCATTTAAATACCGTCGTCAGGTTGTCGGCCAGGGTGTCTCTCCACCCGTTGAATACCATGATGAATTCCTTCGGTTGTGTGCTAGGGGAAAGAGATGTGGGATACCAAGGAAGCCACCTGCCGATTTCGTGCTTGGGTCTATTTGCAGTAGTTCTACATAATAGATCTGGGTTACTACGGTTCGACCAGGTGGCGACGTTCTGGACGCATAATACTGGCCAATTTGCTCAGATGTCGCCGTCGTTTTCCGCTGGCGTCTCGGGTGACTCCAATCTCAACGCCCTGAGGTTGGAAATCATTGAAGATCACCTTTCGGGAGATATTACTGGTATTGGTTGAGGCGCCGTGGACTACGGCTTGGGTCCACACAGTAATCTGTCCGGCGCGAGCCATTAACGGGACCGGGTCATGATACTTCAGGTCCGGTAGTTGGTCTTCGAACCACCCCACTACGGTGGGTGCAGAATGGGCATTTTCAATATTTACGTAGTCCTCTATTTGTGTCGGCTGGCCAGTCTTGTTGTTCATTAAAGGCAGGTAGGCCGGATGGGATCCGATCGCTTCGGCGATCTGGCGGTGGCTTCCAGGTCGAACCATCAGCGGTGCTGTCTGCGGCGTTACGTTGCTAATCCAGATCAGCAAGTTACATGGCATGCGTCTTGGAGTTGCCTTCAGATCACTCGAACTTAGCCTGGCATCAGTATGCAATGAGTACTCAAATGGGCGGTTGGGATCTGGATAAGTTTGCTTGAGTGACGGGGGGCGAAACATTTTGACCTGATCGCACCGGAGTACTTGCTTGGCAACTTCTTCCAGAAAGGGGTGTTGCACTAGGTCGATTAGAGCAGGGTCGGTGAAGTCGCTCGTGCCGGTTCGATATTTAAGAGGTTGGGATGACGGGTACGGTGGTGGTGACAGCAGGCGGTCAAAGGCTTCGCTGGCAGCGCTGATCTGTGCTGTGGAAAATGGCGAATCCACCGTTGCCAGCCCGTCGCGTTCAAAGTCCGCGAGTTGTTGATCTGTCATTGTCATCATGATTTCAATCTATGTTTATTGATGAACAGGATATTTTCTTATCGTTTTGCCCATGGCTTGCCATTGGACCATTTAAACAAATCTCCGGTACCGCCTTCCAGAAGGATATCAAGAATGCGGTATTCACTGCCCGCTGCTTTTGTGTTCAGCGTCTCGATCTGTCCGGAGAAGCGATTTAAACGCTCGATACTTTTGACAGCGGAGGAGAACAGAAGCCGCAGTCGGCGTGCACCGTCTACTTTGCTCATATTGGTGCCGTGTAGCATGTTGACGACCATGAAGTATTCTTCACCTTCCGCATCATCGAAAAATGCGATCATAATCCCCTGGTTGGTACCGTCAATAATCTCCACTTCCTTGAGGTGTTCATGACGGCGGAATCTGCCATGATTCATCTCGACGCTTGGTTTGATTCGGTAAGAGGGAGCAGGATGGTCCCACAGTTCACCGTTTCCCGTGTAGCCAATATGGCCCTTGGATCGAAGATTCACCAGTACAGTGCCAAGATGCTGTATTTCAGACGCGACATCTCGGATGGCATGCCATGCACGGGTTACGACCGAATTCTCAAAGCGGTGGTCTGCATCCCGGCTGGACATGTTTTCTACTTCGGTATCCATCACCATTGATTCGTCATGACCGTAATACATGTAAAACTGAATCCCCGTTCCGCCGTGTGCCAGAAAGGTATAAACGAGGAATCGCATGTCAGCTTCATCGGGGACGCGATAGGCAGAAGTCGGGTTGTCTTGTTCGCGTCCGGTTGCTTGAAGATAGATCCAATAAGGCAGGTTGTATTTTGATGCCGTCTGGCGGCCCCAGTCAAGATCGTAGAGATAGTTGAGATGGGTGACCCCATTACGCTGAAGGGGATAGTGATCGAAACTGAATACATCAGGCTGGCATAGTTCGATGAGCCTGTCGTGGTCGATTTTGGTGATCGACAGATTTACGAATTGAATCGTGTCGGGATAGGTTTGACGCACCCATTTGGCAAGTGTGCCAACGTGGACCAACTCTTCTTCGGTACTCGGTTCATCGTTGGTCATGACGAACGAATTGCCCGGGATCTCCATTACCTTGCGCAGGGCATCGGGGTTGTTGCGTAGCCAGCAGGCCCATTGCAATCCATGGTGCTGGGTCTTTTGGAAAAAGTGGGTTGCATTCCACGGTTTGGCCCAGATGAAAGTATTGAGTCCTGCCGCTTTGAATCGCTGCAGGCGAAAATCCAACTTGTCCTGTGGGGTCGAATTATGCAGGCCGCCTAGTAAAAAGGGGCGTTCTGCTTGCCATGCATTGTACTTTTCGCTGTATGGATACCATGCATATGCCAATGGTGTGGAGAGCCATCCCGCAACGATCAAAGTGATGGATGAAAGTAAATACTTGCGGCTGATCTGAAAAGAGAGTTTTGGCATGAGCCTTGCCTTTCTGCGTCTGTGTAGATTCCGGTTTAATCCATTGATGATATATTCACGTAGATGTGCGTTTATGATTTTGGTGCAAATGAAATGTGCTGTCACGATCCTGCCTCCAGGCGGTCGTCTCCTTGAGTTTTCAGGGGACCTGAACAATGCGTACCACTCGGCAATCTGAACTTTAGGTTATCCTACTCTTAAGGTCGATGATGGGCTTGAGGTGCTTGGTCATGGATAAGAAAAAAACGGTCGGCGGGACATCGGCAAGAACCCATGTTAGTCAAGCTGATATTTGTTGCGGGCTGCAGGCACTTGGATTGCAATCTGGCGATCTTGTGGTGACTCATTCATCATTGAGTTCCTTTGGATATGTGGAAAGAGGCGCCGCCGCGGTGGTCGACGCCCTTCTTGAAACTGTGGGAACGGCGGGCACGTTGATTATGCCTTCCCATACGGGGCTCGGAAAATATGATTTTGGCGCCTATGATCCCACCAAAACACCAGTGCGTAAGACGATTGGGGCGATCCCCGACGCTTTTTGGCGTCGACCTGGTGTACGGCGTGGAAACTATCCACCGCGTCACCCGTGGGCCGCCAAGGGTCCGCTGGCCTTGCCATTGATTGAATACAGCGAGGGTCATCCGGTGGCGGCTGGTCACTGCCTGGATATCCTCGTTGCGGTGGCCGATCTTGGCGGATACGTGTTGCTGTTAGGTTGTATGAACCGAAACAATACCAGCATGCACAGTGCGCAGGTCACGGCCTTCAATGAGTTGGAGGATGCATGTAAGCCCAGGCGGGAATTTCTCCGTTCCAGCCCCAAGCGGCCAGAGGATTTTGATGCAGTTGATCAACCATTGCGCCATGCTGACGCGGTCCAAATCGCGCATATTGGTGATGCGGTTATTCAATTGATGCGGTCACGGGACTTGTTTGATGTGGTCAAGAAGATGTATATCAGCCATTACCGAAACGCTGGCGGCAATGAATCAATACTTGAAGACATACCGGATCCAGACGGCATTAGGAGCCGTTATGATCGATTAATGCAGACGCTAAAGCATCGTTAAATGGGGGGGCACCCATGCCGGGCAATGGGTGCCCATGACCCTGATCAATCCTTACTTGTATCCTGGCACTGCCGTAAATCCACCGATTTCCTGCTCCATTAAACGGGCAAATTCAAGGGCGGTAAGGTCCTCAAGATATCCTGCCACAATCTGTAGGCCGCAGGGCAGGCCTTGGCGGGTCAGTCCTGCCGGGACTACGGTTGACGGTAGATAGACCACTCCGCAAAGACCTGCCCAGAATAATTGGTCAGTCACCGGTTCCTGACGCCCGTTAATTTCAATCGTGCGGTCTGCACGCTCGCCTTGGTGGTCGTGCGGGAAAGCAGTCGAAGCTGCAGTAGGACATAGCAAAAGATCATGGTCGTTAAAGAATTCAGCCCAGCGGATGCGCATGGCTTCACGTTCATTGTGCAACTGCCACCAATCACGGTGATGCATGCTTGCGCCACGTTCCATGTACGCGTGGCATGAGCGGTCATCGGCGTTCCTGTTTTTTGCTCGTATGCATTTGGCCTCGAACTCTTCGTCGCTAAGGTTCGTTCCGAGCGTGGCGCGAAGAAGCATCATGTAGACATGCTGGCATCGTTGCATGTCAATGTTGGGTCGAGCACTGCGGTCGATCTGTACACCAGCGCGATCCAGTGCATCAACCGTAATCTCCAACTGCTCAGTCAGCGTGTCATCCTGTACACAAGCCGGGCTTTGAAGCATGACACCGACTTTGAAATCTGAGAGCCTCGATTTTCTCGGAGGCGGCAATTTGAGCTGCCAGCCCATATGTTCCGGTTCCGCCGCACCAGCCAGCACGTTAAGGGCCATGGTCAGATCAGCAGCCGATCGAGCTAGCGGCCCACCGACCATGATGTCGCAGAAAGTATGGTCATGGGGCAGTTGGTGTCCCTGGAGGGGTACGATGCCCATGGTGGGCTTGTGGCCGAAAATACCACAATAATGCGCTGGGTTACGAATCGAAGCCCCGATATCGCTGCCAATCTCGAGGCTGGCCATTCCTGTGGCCAAGGCCACCGCGGCTGCACCCGAAGACCCACCCGGTGAACGCGACAGGTCCCAAGGGTTGTTTGTCGTGCCGTAGATTTCGTTAAAACTCTGCCAGTCTGCAAGTTTTAGGGGGACATTGGTCTTACCGTAAATGATTGCGCCTGCAGCTTGGAGCCGCTCAACCGTGACGGCGTCTTTTTTGGGATAGTTATCCCGTAAAGCCGGAATCCCCCAGGTTGAAGGCGATCCCACCCAGTCAAAGCTGTCCTTGACCGTCATTGGTAGTCCGTGCAGGGGTCCCCATATCTGCCCCCGGGCCACGGCCGTGTCCGCTGCCTGAGCACGGTCCCGGGCTTTATCAATTTGGCAAAAAACAACGGCGTTCAACTGAGAATTGAATTGCTGATATCGATCCAGATGTAAGCTGAGTAGTTCCTCGGACCCAACTTCCCTGCGCTGGATCATGCCAGCCAGTTCAATCGCTGGCTTCAAGGTCAGTTCGCCCATCGGTCTCAAGTTCCGTGGTCGATAAGTGCACTGCAAAACATGCAGGAGACTTGCGAATTCCTACGAATCTGGTCCGGGCCGGGGCTCCCTGCAGTCGATTACCCCTCAGCCGCCATCTTGGCGGCCTTTTCGCGGGCATCATCGAGGGTGCCGACGTACATGAACGCCGATTCAGGCAGTTCATCACCTTCGCCGTCACAGATTTGCTTAAAGCTGGTAATCGTGTCTTCAAGCGAGGTATAAACACCAGGAATGCCGGTGAACTGCTCAGCCACTAAGAAAGCTTGGGAGAGAAATCGTTCCATCTTGCGGGCTCGAGCCACGATTAATTTATCCTCTTCGGAAAGCTCGTCGACGCCAAGAATGGCGATGATATCTTGGAGGCTTTTATAGCGTTGCAGGATCTCCTGCACGCGGCGGCTAACGTCGTAGTGTTCCTGGCCGATCACATCCGGTTCAAGAATCCTGCTGGTGGATGCGAGCGGATCGACGGCGGGATAAATTCCCTTTTCCGTGATCGCACGTGATAGTACGACGAAGGCGTCAAGGTGACTGAAGGTGGTGGCGGGGGCCGGATCAGTCAAATCGTCTGCCGGTACATAAATGGCTTGTACCGAGGTGATTGCACCTTTGTCGGTGGAGGTGATCCGTTCCTGCAACTCGCCCATTTCCGTTGACAGTGTGGGTTGATAGCCTACTGCCGATGGCATGCGCCCCAGTAGAGCGGACACTTCAGAGCCAGCCTGCGTGAAACGGAAAATGTTATCGATGAACAACAGTGTTTCCTTCCCGGATTTGTCCCGGAAGTCTTCGCACATAGCCAGCGCTGCAAGCGCTACGCGCAGACGTGCGCCGGGTGGTTCGTTCATCTGGCCGAAAACCATGGCCACCCGGTCAAGCACGGGTCTTTCATTACCGTCGGCGTCCTTAAATGTTGTCTCCTGCATCTCCAGCCACAAATCGTTGCCCTCGCGGGTACGTTCGCCGACGCCAGCGAATACCGAATAACCACCATGTTCGCGAGCGATTCGGGCGATCATTTCCTGGATGATGACGGTCTTGCCAACACCCGCTCCGCCGAACAGGCCGATTTTGCCACCACGGACAAAGGGGCACAGCAGGTCAATGACCTTAATCCCGGTTTCCAAGATCTCAGTTTTGGGGTTCAGCGAGGTGAATTTAGGCGGTGCCTGGTGGATCCCGCGCGAATCGTCGGTCTCGAGGTCGCCTTTGCGATCGATTGTATGGCCCAACAGGTTGAATACACGGCCAAGAACACCTTCTCCCACCGGCACTTTGACCGGGCTACCGGTATCAACAACCTCCATCCCACGTGCCACACCGTCTGTGGACCCAAGGGCCACGGCCCGGACCTGTCCGCCGCCGAGATGCGTTTGAACCTCGCCGACCAGGTCCAAGTCAACTCCCCCCTGGGAGTGCTTGAGGTGCAATGCATTGTAAATGTCCGGTAGATCGTCCTCGGGAAACCGAGCATCGAATGTTGAGCCAATTACCTGCGAAATTTTGCCTGTTGTGGCCATTGATAAAATCCTTCACACATCTTAATTCCAAGGTGCGGATGATAATGAACGGCTGCTGGGATGCCAAATTGACTATACTGGGCCCCGACGTTTTATGTAGGGAGGCAATGTGACCCAGATCAGTGGCCAGCCGCGTATCATCGCAATGATGAACCAGAAAGGGGGCGTGGGCAAGACGACCAGTGCGGTCAGTCTGGGGGCAGCTTGGGCGATTTTGGGTCAACGTACACTCTTGATTGACCTGGATCCACAGGCACACCTCACAATACATCTGGGGGTTGATCCAGAACAGATTGATTTAACAATATATGATTTGATGACCCGTGATGACGTGGCTGCACGTGATGTGGTCCAAAAGATAAATGATCAGCTTTATGTTTTACCGGGTCATGTGAATCTGGCGGGCTTGGATGCGGAGTTGGCGCCCAAGATGGTAACGGGTGTTGCTCAGAAAATGCTCAAGGAAAGGTGCGATTCATTGATCCGGGGCACGTCGGGGACCCAAGCGGGCCCCAATGGAGAACCATTTGACTATGTCATGATTGATTGTCCGCCCAGTCTGGGGTTGGCAACGATCAATGCACTGATCTTGGCGCAGGAAGTGATTGTGCCGATGCAGCCACACTTCCTGGCGTTGCAAGGTCTGTCAAAGTTGCTTGAAACGGTGGGATTAATTGGTCAATCTTTTAACCCAGATCTATTTGTTTCAGGCATTCTGGTATGTATGCACGAGCCGCAGACACTGCTTGCTCAGGAGGTGATGTCAGACTTGGCTTCTTTCTTGAATCAAGCCCAGAAAGGTGGCACGCCTTGGTGCAATGCACAGATTCTCAAACCGGTTGTTCGCCGCAACATCAAGCTGGCGGAATGTCCCAGTTTTGGCAAGACGATTTTTGACTACGAACCAAACTGCCATGGTGCTGATGACTATCAGCAGCTTGCCGCAGCCATCATGGCTCAGTGTCCTAAGGAACCATTAAAGTCGCCGGATGGTAAACCTCAAGTTTCTGTAATGTCCAAGCCTGTTGCCCAACGCGTGCATTCAATGTAAATCCATTCGATGTCCGTGGATCCAATCAATAGGGTTGGCGGATAGGACCTGGGCTTATTACCTGCCGTGTGAGGTGACGGGTATCTCCCGCGTGTGGCCCTCTGTGATCACCAGTGACTTCAGTCCATGGCTACGACCACGACCCCGTGTAGTGCTCAGTCAGTTCAGGCGTCAGTTCTACGCCGCTGGGCGCGTTTCGTCCTGGCAGTTTATTGGCCGGCATTGGCGATTGTGACACATTGGCCGCGGCTTGTCGTGGAAATCGAGAGCTTTCCACCGGGTGTGATCGACAAGTTGATCCATTTCAGCATGTATGGTGGGCTGGTATGGCTTCTCATCCATGCGGTACTGTTTGGGGGAACACGACGCAGCAACATTATTTCCAGTGGCTTGGTGGTCTGTGGTTACGCGTTTGTCGATGAACTGAGCCAGCCGTTGGCACCGTTTGGCCGAACATTCGATCTTGCGGATTTGATTGCTGATTTGGCGGGGTGCATGGTCATGGGAGTAGCCGTCTGGACATGGCCGATTGCAACCCGGCCATGTAAAACCAGCGCCGCCGCGGTGGACCAGGGGGCCTTTGTGGGGCAGGCCGTCGTGGTGGGCTTATTTACCTTCGTGTCGCGCATCACCGGTTTATTACGGGAGTCGGCTCTGGGAATGGTTTTTGGTATCAGTGGTGTGTCGAGTGCCTTTATGATCGGTTTTATTGTGCCGAATCTGTTTCGCCGCTTGTTTGGTGAAGGCGCATTGAGTTCCGCGTTTATTCCGATCTATTCGAGCCAGTTGCGTCGTGACCCTGCTGTGGCACGCCGCTTGGCCTCGGCCTGTGTGGCACTATTGTTCATCGTGCTTGGTGGGATTGTGGTGATTGGCGAACTGGTCCTTTGGGCAATGTTGACCGGGGGGCAGTGGAGTGCCGATGCTTCGCTGGCCATTAGATTAGCCATGACCATGTTGCCCTATATGCCGTTTGTCTGCATCGTTGCGTTGCTGGGTGGCATTCTTCAAGTCCACGGCCGATTCGGTTCTACGGCGGCAACGCCAATCCTGCTTAACCTGGTCATGATTAGCGGGATTTATTTATGTTTGGGAGGTACGGCGGAACCACGCACCAGTATATTTATTGTGGCAATTTGCGTGCTGGTTGCGGGAGTTGTGCAATTAATCTGGCAGATTGTGGCAACGACAGCGACCAGCCCTTTAACCACAGTCTTACGCGGTACTGCTGCCCCCTTGCGATCCATGGCATGGACGATGTTGCCCATGATCATGGCGTTGTCAGTATTCCAGGTAAATACATTGCTGGATGTGTTAATTGCGTTCTACTTTTCACCCAAGGCCGGTGGTGGTGCGATGATGGATGTTTTGGGTTGGCAGGTGGATTATCCCATCCGGTCTGAAGGTGCAGCGGCGGCTCTGGTTTTTGCGCAGCGTCTGTACCAGTTCCCACTGGGCGTATTTGGCATCGCAATTGCAACGGCAATCTTTCCCGCTCTGTCTCGAGCAGCTGCGAAAAAGGCAGATGAAGGTCATGAATCGCCCGGTTCCGATGAACTGCGGGCAATTCTGCAGCGTGGCTTGCGCCTGGCGGTATTTATTGGTTTGCCGGCCAGTGTGGGTCTGATCCTGGTACGAGTGCCATTGACCCGAATTATTTTTGAATATGGCCGTGTCGAGGAAAAGGGTGTGCAGTTAATTGCTGTTGTCCTTTTCGGTTATGCGGCGGCTGTCTGGGCTTATTCGGTTGTTCATGTATTGACGCGTGCTTTTTACGCGGTCAAGGATGTTCATACGCCGCTGCGAATTAGTATCGGCATGGTGGGTTGCAATCTCTGCCTGAACCTCACCTTGATCTGGTTCCTGGGTACCTCAGGCCTGGCTTGGTCAACGGCGGCCTGTGCCGTGGTACAGGTCGTTTTTCTCTTGCGGGCAGTAGGTAGGCACGTTAATTCTCCAGTGGATCGTGATGTGCGCCGCAGCTGGTTGAAATCGGCAATCATGACTTTGGTCATGGCCGTTGTTCTGTGGCCGATTGTGTTCAGGGTCGATGTTCATGCCATCACGAAATTACAGGCTGGCCTGCTCCTGGTCGTGATGGTCACCATGGGGACATGTATTGTCGGGTTTGGTGCTTGGCGAACAAAATCAGAAGAACTGTCATGGCTCTTGAAGCGGAATGGTTCTTAGAGAATTACAACGACAGTTTGGTCCCTTTGATCCACCGGTTTAATGCTTCGCGTGATAAGCAGTTGATAACATCATGTTTCGTCGCGCCGGCCCGCCTAGCAGTCATAACCCCGAAAAGCAGTTGATCCATATCGCCCGGGCCATGAGCGTCGGTGTTGATTGACAGTTTGACGCCGGCTTCAATTGCTGCGCGGGCATGTGTATCACGCAGGTCAAGCCGCCATGTATTGGCATTTATTTCGATTGCAATGCCACGTTCATATGCGGCTGCAATAACCTGCCGCATGTCTGGCGAGAGCCCTTTACGTCGCAGGAGGAGCCGACCGGTGGGATGGCCAAGTATCGTGACGTGGGGGTTTTCGATTGCCTGTATGAGGCGGGTCGTTGCTTTCTTGGGGTCCTGGGAAAGTGCTGCATGTGGACTGGCGACCACCACGTCCAGTTGTTCAAGAAGACTGTTTGGGTAATCAAGTTTGCCATCCGACAGGATGTCGACCTCGCTGCCGGCAAGGATGGTGATATTCTTTTTCAATTGGTCAGCCACCTGTCGGATTTCTGAAATATGTTGTTCAAGTCGCTCGTTGGTCAGCCCGTTGGCTTGGGCTTGTCCTTTGGAATGATCGGTGACTGCAATGGTATGAAATCCCCGTTCGGCTGCGGCCAATGCAAGTTCTTTGATCGTCCATTTGCCATCACTCGCGATTGTGTGGGCGTGTAGTTCGGATCGAATATCACTCAGCTTGATCAGATGAGGCAGTTCATCGGATTCAGCCAGGTTGAACTCGCCACGGTTTTCGCGTAGTTCAGGTGGGATCGGTGCCAGATCAAGGGCCTGGTAGATCTCTTTTTCAGTTCTGCCCGCAACCGTCATTTTCCCCTTGAGCAATCCGTATTCATTGAGACGCATCTTGCGGCTAATGGCTCTTTGGCGCATGACAATGTTGTGCTCTTTTGACCCGGTAAAGTACATCAGTGCTGCACCGTAGCTTTCCGGCGGCACAATACGCAGGTCGACTTGCAATCCATCGGTTGTCCGAACGGATGTTTTGGTCGTGCCATTTACTAGCACTTCTGTTACTGGGGTCAGGCTTTTAAATGCATCTGAGATTGTCTTTGCGCTTTTGGGATCGGCGGCCACGATCAGGTCGACATCGCCTATCGTCTCTTGGCCGCGCCGCAGACTTCCTGCATATTCCACCTGTTGTACTTCATTAAATTCAACGAACTTGGATACAAACCAATGTGCCAGTGACATGGCAGTGCCGAGATGAACACGATCACTGCTGGATTCGGCAAAGCTTATGCTCTTTCGAATGTTCTCCAGTTTTTTTGGACCAAGACCCGGTAGTTCCGCCAGGTCGTCATGCTGAAGTTGTTCCTTCAAGTCGCCCAAGCTTTCAACCCCCGCCTGTTTCCAGATAAGGCCAATCGTTTTTGGCCCCAGCCCCGGTATTGAGAGTAGTTCCATCAGCCCCTCCGGAATCTGGGACATTAGTTTCTCGCGGTCACTGATATTTCCCGTTTCAAGAAATTCCGCGATGCGTTGTGCAGTACCTTTGCCGATGCCTTCGATGCCGGTCAATGCCTTGATGTCAGGTCCGATCGACGCGATGTCGTCGGTCAGTCCATCCAGCACGCGTGATGCACGGCGAAATGCATTCACGCGGAAACGGTCGACGCCGAGGATTTCCAGTACATCGGACATTTCGGCGAATAGATAGGAGAGAGTTTGATTTGCCTGTGACATTCGTTTACGTCGTGTAGTCGGCGTTGATGGTCACGTATTGACGTGACAGATCGCAACCTAACCATTCGGTGGTTGCTTTGCCCATGCCGATGTGGAGAGTAAAGAGGATGTGTTTGCCGGCCATGATGCGGTTGAGATTGCGTATGGTTTGGGGGGTTAAGCCTACCGGGCGACCACGATTGAATACGCTAACCCCTTTGCCATCGCCAATACTTAGACTCATCCGCGCAGGATCAATTACAGCACCACTATTGCCTGCGGCGGTAGTGATACGCCCCCAGTTTGGGTCCGCGCCGTGTACGGCCGTTTTTACCAACGGGCTATCAATGATTGTCTTGGCAATACGATCTGCATCCTTTTCGTTGCGGGCACCACGGACCCGGACACGGAATACTTTCGTTGCCCCTTCGCCATCTTGAACGATCTGATAGGCCAAATCACTGCACAGATTTGTCAAGGCAACCTGGAATTTCCGCAAGGCAGAGCTGTCAATCTTGATGCGCGGATTGCCTGCTTCTGCGTTGGCCAGAATCAAAACCATGTCGCTTGGACTGGCGTGCTGATCAATGCTGATACGATTGAATGTGGTTTGGACGGCTTGGTTAAGTGCTTTGGTCAATGCCGAACGGGTAATTGCTGCGTCTGTCGTGATAAATGAGAGCATGGTCGCCATGTTGGGGGCAATCATTCCACTGCCCTTGGCAATCGCTCCGATCGTGACTTGCTTGCGACCAATGGGGATGCGCCGGTAAGACGATTTGGTGACTAGGTCGGTTGTCAGGATGGCGCGGCCAGCGGCCATGTCCGCAGCCGATCCGGTTGAAGTCTTTGACAGGACAGCGGCAATTCCCCTGTTGATGCGATCCATGGGTAAGTGGCGGCCAATGACACCGGTGGAACTTGGCAGCACCTGGTTGGCCTTGCAATTGAGGCCCTTGGCCACCTGCTGGGACATTGCGATTGCATCATCAATGCCCCGGGAGCCGGTCGCAACATTGGCGTTGCCACTATTACAGACAATGGCTCGGATCTGTGGTTGACTTAGATGACGCTGGGCGACGATGACCGGGGCACCACAACACTTGTTCTGTGTGAAAACACCAGCGGCAACGCAAGCTGCGTCTGAAGTGATGAGTGCGATATCCGGTGACCGAGAACCCTTGATGCCGCACGCAGTCCCCGCGGCGCGGAATCCCCGTGGTAGGGTCACGGATCGCTTTGTTGCCTTGGATTTCATGGTGTTGGATGTTGTAGCGGATTGATCGGGCTGTGCCAATTACATCGTATGGTCATGGGGTCGACGGTATGATGCCCAGTACGGCTTGGAGGACTAGTCATGGGTCAGGCAATCTGCGTGTATTGTTCGTCTAGCAACCATGTTGATCGCTGTTGTTTTGATTTGGCTCATCAATTTGGTCAGGCTCTTGGTCGACGGGGCCTGATGGGGGCTGTCGCTCGTGCTACTGCTGGTAATGGCGGACAAGTCATTGGTATGATGCCGGAATTTATGGCTGATGGTGGTTCACAAGAGCCTGCATGCCATGAGATTGTAATCACGGAGGGCATGCGGGAGCGCAAGGCATTGATGGAACAGCGAAGCGATGCCTATGTGGCGTTACCGGGGGGCTTGGGTACGCTGGAGGAGTTGATGGAGATCTTGAATCTCAGGCAACTTCGCCGACACCATAAACCCGTTGTGCTTCTCAATGCGAATGGTTTTTACGACAGACTGTTGGCTTTCTTTGATCACCTGTATGAATTACAGTTTTCCAGGGAAAAGCACCGCCACCATCTGTTTATCGCTTCGGCAATGGATGAGGCATTGGCACATATTGACCGGATGTCTAGATGATCTGGGATGCGGCTGCATCCATCGCTTGGATCACCTGGTCATGGTAGGGTAGGGTTTCATGATGGCAGATGCCTTGCTCGGTCGTTAGCCAGATTGTTTCAGCGACCTCACGTTGATTGGTGCGGAACGTGTATGCCTGTAATTCCGCAAGCCAAGCCCAAAGGGCCAGCGGTTTATCCTCATAGGTGCGATTCCACACGCAACGGATTGGCTTGATTTCTACGCCCAACTCTTCACGCGTTTCACGAATGGCTGCTTCTTGTTGGGTTTCTCCAATCTCCATGGCACCTCCGGGAAGGCAGACTTTTCCTGGTGCAATCACCTGTTGACTACGTCGAATATGCAGCCACCGACCATCAGGGTGTTGGCATCCGACAATGACTGCGTGGACACGGTTGTGATGGTCACGCCATTTACCCATGGTGGATTGAGTATAGCGATTGTGCTTTGAGGTCTCAGCGGTCCAGGTGGCTGGCCGGGCATCATGTTGAATCCCTCCCATCGCCGCGACAGGAATCCTTTGGTTCGATGGTCCGTTAGACACCTTGGGTATGCGAAAATCTGGTATGATATAAGGGTTGAAAAATACTTATAAGTACGGAACTCGCCTCTCAGGGCCGATAGAGATATTAGTTTGCTGGAGGCGGACCGAAGCGTTCCGGCGGGCTTGAATTTTGACGTCGTCACCGAGGGTATCGGACAAAGGAAAAACCTATATGCCAAAGTTAAGCAAAACAGTCGAAGGGGCACTTAACCACCAGATCAATCAAGAAATGAGCGGGGCTTACAACTATCTGGCCATGGCCAGCTTTTTCGAAGGCCAGAACTTGTTCGGATTCGCCAAGTGGATGCACCGCCAGCGAGCTGAAGAACTTGATCATGCCATGCGACTATTTCGCTACCTGATTGATCGCAGCGGTCAAATTGATCTGGCTGCTGTCGGAAAACCCCGGATCGATTACAAGAGTGTTCGCGAAGTGTTCGATACAGCACTTGCATATGAACAAAAAAACACAAAATCAATCAACGATCTGTATGCACTTGCCGTGAATGAAAATGACTATGCGACACAAAGTCATCTTCAGTGGTTCGTTGACGAGCAGGTGGAAGAGGAGAAGATTGTGCAGGATGTGCTTGGCTTGCTTGACGTGGCTGGTGATAACAATAGCGCTTTGCTGGTCCTCAATCACCAACTGGCTGAGCAAGAGGCTTCCGGTGGTGCATAAGAGCCTGTCATAATCATTGATCATGGGCCCCGGCAATCCTGGCGGAGCAGCTTGGTGATTGAGCTGAAATATATTGTTAATGGTTCCTGTTCCGGCGCGTCCAGTTCGGGTATAATTGAGGCAAGTGTTCTTTGACAATTGGGGCCGATTGGCAATCGACCGGATAGGGAAGGTGGGTCGTGGCACACCCAGGTGTACGTATGGTTCCTGGTTAAACAACGTGCAAAATAACAATTGCCGATGACAATACTGTCTTGGCGCGGATCGGGTTTGATACCCCGGCCCGTCTGGCTGCTTGATTGCAGCCGCGTCCTGATGTCACTTGCTTGTGGCGGCATTTGGGCGAACGATTAGCAAGCTCGTCCAATGGCGGCGTCTAAGCGCCGGCGGATTAAAACTTTCTTGGGCTGGGTTGGTTAGACGATGTCGTTGATGGCTAACCCGCTAAGATTAAACCAACGACTATGTGTGTAGAGGCGGCTTGCTGACTGTCACGGGACGGGGGTTCGAATCCCCCCGGCTCCATTGTTTGTGGTTCTCGGAAATCCCGGAAATCTTCGGAAAGTTCCCGCCAACAGAAGACTTAGGGCTTCCTGCCTTGCCGGAGGCCCTTTTCTGTTTCTGCCCATTTCCGGCCGTTTCGTGCAACTTCATGTGCGCATTATGGTGCGCGCTGCTTTTAGCACCATTGCCGAGTCCGGCGACCCGGGCGAACAATTCATCGGGAACATTGTTGGCGTAATGCCGGCCACTGACGGTCATGCTGTGGCCCATCCACAAGCTCACGGAAAATTGGGGAAAAGTCAAAACGGTCTTGGAGTAGCCGCATCAATGGCGGCGTAATTGGGACGATCCGTTGTTCGTGCCCTGGGTGGTGCTCGGTCTTTGGGGATCGAACTGTCAGTCTTGCATTATCCCAGTCCACATCTGCCCGGAGGGGGCAGATAAAGAAGTCCCATTTTAGCG
>Ga0310125_10000704_pt1 | contig 16329 bp, 26 predicted proteins | sample CB11b_Tmax_Bot8__FD_203508 | JGI IMG/M metagenome (GOLD analysis project Ga0310125, IMG submission 203508) | Marine microbial communities from Western Arctic Ocean, Canada - CB11b_Tmax_Bot8 | ecosystem: Environmental > Aquatic > Marine > Oceanic | place: Canada: Western Arctic Ocean | collected... | reverse complement strand
CGCTGACATAGCCGCCAAATTGTTCGAGGTATTCACCGGCCGGGATGGAGAGTATTTGGCACTTGAGGAGGATTTCAAACGCATGGATATGCTCGTCCAATCTATACTAGACGAGGACACTGAAAGGAGATAAATGATCCCAACGATAGTCATCGAGATGATCGTAGGGCGTCAGCATGTGGGGGCGTCCCATCGCACCGTCATCCGAGCGTTGGTACAGGGCCTCAATAATGGCCACAAATCGTGGATGTTGATGACCCGCAGGTCGCGCAAAGCGTGGATGCGCCACGCCATCCGAGAGCACGAGAGCAACCGCAAAATCTACCGCCAGGTCACGGGAGGGATATAATGCACATGCACGATTGGGTCGAGCACGAGGGCGGCATCCATGCCTGCACGGTGAGGGGCTGCAATGAGGTCGGGATCGAGAAGGAAACGACGATTGGTGGCGGCGGCGATATCGAACAGGATGTGCCGTATATCAAAGTTCTTGAACCGCTGGCGATGGCCGTCCACCTGGCGCAGATGTGCGAAGACCTCGACTTCTTTAAGGACAAACACTATGACATGCCCCAGGCTCTGTACGAGAGCCGTGAGGGCGTGAGATCGGATCTGGGACTGTAATGCCACGAGGAGGGACACAACCGGGAGCAGGACGCCCACCAAATAAACTGGGACCACACGAGTCCGTCACGCTATGGCTACCACGAGAGCTGATGCGGCGCATAGACCAGATAGCTGAGGCAGCAGACGTTAATCGGTCCAGAACCATCACCGCACTACTATCCGCTCAGACCAGAGGAGACTAACATGTCAACGAGCATCACCGCAGACCAGCACGGAGGAACCGTCACCAAATCCCATAGCGACCCAGACTCCATCACGATCAAAAAAGATGCCCAGGGCCGCATGGCGTGGGAGATCAAACACTATGCCTCATTCGGTGAGGTGGGAGGAGTGCTGGAGGCCACCAAAACGGTTGAACGAGTGCATAAGATGCTGCTGGCCCAATACTCGGAGGTATAGCCTGACCCCATAGATGCCATAGATGCCACTTATTGGAAGTGGCATCTATGTGGCACCTATTGGTATTGTCGAGAAATTTCTTGACAGGGTGCCCTTCTTTTGCGACCTTGGTGCAAGAATAGGCACCTACGCCCTTAGTCAGTTCCCTAGGAGAATTTTCGAGCCCCCACGGGGCTAACCAACCTAACTCAGGAGGACACAATGGCTGACAGACCCACCATCGAATGGACCGATAACATCCAGCAGGATTTCCACTGGAAATACGACGGCGTCGAGCCATACAAAGACGGAGAAAACGCCTACGGCAAATGGTATCTGTTTTCGGTTTCGGTTGATGATGTGGACACCTCGATGTTCGCCAAGCAAGATCTCATGGAAAAACTGGAGGCCTTGAGCCCCACGCTGCAAACCGGCGACTTCGTCTCGATCAAGCCGGTAAAAACCGGCAAGCAGGCTCGGTCTTGGCATCTGTGGGTCAACGAAAAGCCTGCTGAAGATCAGCCCTCGGAGCCAGCCAAAAGCGAACCAACAAAAAATCAGCCTACCCTGGTTGATCTGGGGGAATTAATGTCAGCCTGCCTATGCCAGGCGGGCAGAGCATGGGATGATCGGTTCAAGGAGTTCCAGGGAGATACAGCAGGAGCCATAGAGCGCCTCGCAGTGACGCTGTATCTCGATGCGCGTAAGCATGGGATTCTGCCCATGGACCAGACGGAGGTATCCCCAGAGGAACCGCCAGAGGAACCGCCAGAAGAACCGCCCGCCGAGCCCAATCCTGGGACAGGGGAAGACGATGACCTGCCATTCTAGTGCCTCGGCCAATGCCGAGATGGCCGTTTTGGGGGCCATGATAATATGCCAGGAGGCGTTACATAGGGGCTTGTACTTGCTCACCAAAAAACTTTTTACTGTCCCCAATGCCATAATCTTTGGAATTATGGAGACGATAGCCCGTCAGGGCGATGAGGTAAGTCAAATGACGGTAGGTGACGAGTTGAGGGCTTGTAAATTATTGGATGAGGTTGGCGGCTTGGATTACATCGCTGAGCTTGCCAGCTATATGGCAACCGGAAGCAATATTGATGGCCTTTGCAACGACCTTATGACTAACTCTCAATCTAACACCCTCTGGAGCCTGTGCAATGCTCTCAGGGTGGAGGCTAACGAGCGTCCACAAGATTTCACAGACGAAATGCTGGACGATTTGGCAAAGCTCATCCTAAAAATCAGGAGATCCTCCCGATGAAGAAAAGGCTGCTGTATTGCGATTGTTGCGCCCGGAAAATATTGGGAGGAGTTACGGACAAGGATTTCGCCGAGGGCAAAACGCATGTCTACTACATGCCCACCGGGGCAGAGCCAGAACAGGCAGAGCCCACCGATGACATAGAGATCATCATCAAAACCCAGAGGAAACGCATCTCCTCAGCCGAATACCTTGGGATTAACAGCGTGGATCTATGCAAGGTCTGTCTGGAAGAAATGCTGGAGGATCTCATATGTAATCAAACCATCGAAGAAGAGCAGTTCAAGGAGAATGATGACTGAGGTTAGATGGCATGTCCAGTCGCATTCGAACCCTGACACGCACTACGAGGTCAGCTGCCGTCGAGGGCCAGAGGGAGTCGAGTGGGAGTGCGGATGCGTAGGCTGGTACATGCTATCTACCCGATACCCAGGACGCCACTGTAGGCACATCAAATCCTGCGAGGCGATCCTGCTGAGCAGAGTCCAGCGAATGTACTACTCCACAGACCCCTATCATCCGGTAATCGAACATGAAACAGAGTCTTGAAATACCTGGGCAGTTCCCGTCGCTCAATGAGGTGATAAGGATGGCAAAATCTCATTGGTCCAAGTATGCCCGAGAAAAGAAAAAGATGACTGAGTCAGTGGCTTGGGTGGCATCTGCGCTTGCGCTAAAGTCCCACGAGAGGCCCGTGTCCGTGACCTTCACATGGTGGGAACCCAACGCAAGAAGGGATGTGGATAACTGCCGAGCGATAGGGTGCAAATCGATACTGGATGGACTCGTTATGGCGCAGGTGCTTAAGAGCGATGGGCAAAAGCATGTACAGCAATTAAGGGACTTCTTCTACATCGACAGGGAAAATCCCCGAGTGCTGGTAACCATAGAGGATCTCTAATGGACCTTCAACCCCCCCCCTACACACAGGGCCACTCCCGGCCCTACGGCTCTCGCCTCTGCCGATCTCCACCGGCTCCCATTGTACTACACACAGCCGTTTTAGATGTCGGAATTACCGAACAATGCAGGGCAGACTGCGAGAATACCCACCGGCTGGAATACTACCCGGTTGCAGTGGCCAGAGTCTCCCTCAATGGCAACGGTTAGGCTTTCGGGGGCATAAAAAAATAAGCCCCTCGGGAGGCACGTAACCGCTTACTTACCTTCGCCCGAGGGGCTATCTCCCAGCCGCTTCCAACTGGATGAGCCCAACAATATCAGATACATAACGGTTACGTGCAATGATCTGCGACAACAATAACACTATAGAGGAGGCCATGTCAAGGGTACTAGTAGCATGTGAGTTCAGCGGGGTAGTAAGGGATGCCTTCAGGGCAAGGGGGCATGAGGCATGGAGTTGCGACTTACTCCCAGCAGATGGCAATCATCTACAAGGTGATGTGAGTCAGCATCTGGACGGCTGGGACTTGATGATAGCCCATCCTCCCTGTACCCACCTTGCCGTCTCTGGGGCTCGGTGGTTCAAAAACAAGGAGAAGGAGCAGGAAGAAGCTCTTGATTTTGTCCGTCTACTGCTCGATGCGCCCATACCTAAAATAGCCCTCGAAAACCCCGTGAGTGTCATATCAACCCGTATCCATAGGCCAGACCAGATAATACAGCCGTGGATGTTTGGGCATGGCGAAACCAAGACTACTTGCCTATGGCTGAAGGGACTACCCAAGTTGGTGCCGGTTAACATAGTCGAAGGCAGGGAAAACCGCATCCATAAGATGCCACCAAGTAAAAATAGAGGGAAACTCAGAAGCATCACATATCAGGGCATAGCAGACGCTATGGCAGAACAATGGGGAGCCCATGTCAAGCAGCACATTTCTGGATAAGGAGAGAGGATGCTAAGCAAAGAGCACTTGGAAGAGTTGTTCATTTACGCCAAGCGCACGTTCCATTACGACCCAGATGTCTGGGGAAATACCGTAGAGGAGGCCGTCGCCAGGGTCAGGGATGGGTATGTGGTGCCGTGGCCGATGGTGAAGCTGTTAGTCGAGCACGCGGCAGCCATGCAGGCTGCGATGGTTTGCATGGATGCTGCGGTAGAGGAGAGGATGACCGATCTCGATGAACTGGCCAAGAATCTCCCCAAAAGTAAAACCAGGGCAAAATCAAAAGCAAAGATGTTACTTAACCCTAGGCCAAGGAAGAAAAAAAATGACTGACCGCACATATCCACTGTCCCCCGGTGACAAAGGTGGCACCGATACCGGCAAGGCCGCTGCTGAGGCAATGTCCCCCCACATGGGACCGCTGCAAACGGCAGTCATGGGGTATCTGTCTGTCCATGGACCCCATACGCCAGACGAAGTGGCGAAAGGCCTTGAGGCCTCCATATTAGCAATCAGGCCCCGCGTCAGTGAGCTGCGGCGGTTGGGGATGATACAAGACACCGGCCATCGCAGACCTAACCGGAGTGGCCACAAGGCCATCGTATGGCAGGCCAAAGAGCAGGGGAGTTAGCGATGGCACCTAAAGTCAGGGTCGACGTAGATCAACTACGCAGGGCGTCTAGGATGTACAACAACACCGTTGACGCTTCCATGTCGTTAGGCATCGCTCCAAATAGCTTCAGAAGGCTGTGCCGGAAGCATGGAGTCAAGCCCCGGTGGCACAAAGATGGATAAGGGTTTTTTTGGACCCGATAGAAACTACCACTACTGGCAACTAAAACGACACAAAAATAAACAGAAGCTGGACGGCAAAATCGGCTACTGGCTATATTTGAAGGAGATGAAAGAATGGAAGGCCTCACAGATACGCAAGAGGAGATTTATCAATGGCTGAGGGACCGGATCGTTGAAGACCATCTACCCCCTACCATGCGGGAGATTTCCCGGCATTTCGAGTTCGCGAGCGCCACTGGGTCACGCTGCCACCTGCGTGCTCTGGAGCGCAAGGGGTGGATAGTCCGCGTCCCCCGCCAATCCCGTAATATCAGATTAACGAGGGAGCCGCTATGATCTGGACGAAAAAACATGACTTAGCCATCCAGAAAACCTACGAGGATATAGTGGCCAAACTGGAGGGATGCGAGAGCCGCAAGCAATGCCAGCAAGCCCTGACCCAGGAAGGCTGGGACCATGGCTCGTATAACGAGTTTGCGCCAGCAGGAGAGAAGGTTCGGAAAATACTTGCGAACCATGCTATATTAGAGCATTGTAGAAAGCAATTGGCCGCATGACAGCTTCCAAGGATTTCGTCGAGGCTTGCATGGCCATTATCAAGGCTACAACAGAAGAGGAACTGGGGGAGGCAGCACAAGCGATAAGCGATAACAAGGAACTGTCAGGAGCCCAAGCGGAAAGGTTATTGGACGCCCTTAAGGGCCGGGGGCAGGAGCTGTCTGAAGAGCCTGACAAACTTGGGGTGTTAGAGATCGTGGATGACCTATTCTAAATTAGGGTCGCAGGCGTAAACGGCGAACGGCCAGCGGATGCATGGCGCACCGCCTCCTCCGTCAAGGGGGTGCCCCCTCAAGGGCAAGGTTGGCCCACCTATGTGCCCCTGCCTGCGACCTTAATTAATTGTGCCGGGGATTCGGCGTGTCACTGAGTATGGGCTGTTAGGGGGCTCTACGGGGAGAACACCTGACAGTCCGCACTCTTCGCCTCCACGGGGGAGTGGACCCCGGCACACTAACTACATAAGAGGAGATCGTGATAATCAAAGATGCGTCAGGGAACAACCAAAACCTGTCCGAGTTTCTGTCCGAGAGGCAAGTGGCCCAAGTCCACTCCAAGGTACTGGACGAGGATGTTCTTTTTGCAGCCGATGATGCAGAGATCCCCTTAGACAACGACCTAGTGGTTTACCGCGAAGCTGAATTGCGGACGCTAGTGGGGACAACGCCGGATCGGTTACGACATATCCATGAGATCAAGAAAATGATTGATGGCGTGATCGACAACTAAGGAGGAATCAGCATGATCTGGACAAAGGACAATTGGAATTACGAGAAATGGCCCAATTTTAGTTTCGACGAGATGGCCTGTTCTCATTGCGGTCGCAACGAGATGGACCTTCTTTTTATGACCACCCTACAGCGGATACGCCGTGCTGCTGGAGCGTTGACCGTAAGCTCAGGCTTTCGCTGCCATGAGCATGAGGTGGAAGAAATCAAGGATAAACCTGGAGCCCATACATTCGGGAAAGCTGTAGATCTGGCAGTCCGAGGAGCCAAGGCAAGGACGGTAGTACAGGTCGCTCTGGATCATGGGATGATGGGGGTTGGTGTATCGCAGAAGGGCGACAGTCGGTTCATTCATTTGGACATGATGACTGACGCGGACGATGGAGGAAGATTCCCCCGGCCCACTATCTGGTCATACTAACAAGGAGGAAACATGCCAAACAAAAACATACTGAAGCACCATGAGGCCCTGAAAGGCAAGAAAACACAAGCCCTGCTCCCTCGATACAGGCTACGGGGTCAGCAGAAATATGTCTTTGCGGCCCGACTTAAAAAAGCACCGTACTGGCTGGTGTTGTCTGATGATTGGTGGGGGATGGTAGGCGAGGAATTATTCCGGTCTGATTATATAGAAAGCAACGACGAGGCCCGTAGCCTTGCCGCCAACCAAAGCGCAACGTGAGCGTATGGCTCGTATTGCAGATGCTGGCTGTATCGTCTGTAGGCGACACCTAGGCGTCTGGAGCCCGGCCGGTATCCATCATATCACCACAGGGCGCAAGCGCAACCACGATGAAACCATCGCGCTGTGCGCCCAGCACCATCAGACCGGGGGGACCGGAGTGGCGCTACATGCCAATAGGGTCGTGTGGGAGGAGAAATACGGGACTCAGGATGAGTTGCTGGAGGTCACCAAGCGATTGGTCAAGTGAACCCCATTATTTTTTCCGGCTCTTTTTATTTGGCTTCGTAATCCACGCTGCTATAGTGGCTATTAAAGCCGTCAACCCGCCGTCTACAAAACTCATGGATAGCAAATCCTGAGCATATGGATCTCCGGTGCTGGCAAGTGCGAGAAAATAATCTAAGACTTCTTTCGCGCCTCCCACAGAGAGCCCAACCGCTGCCGGGTGGGTGCCATTGTCTTTCCGTTGATCAGGCTTATTTTTGGCGATCTGCCGAGCCATCCGCATCCCGACAATCTCATGCTGGAGTTCAAAAAATCCGTCCTTGACCGCCTTGTGGATGTCTTGATCGGTACTGAGTAGCTCCTGTGCCCGGACCACATTGCTCGATTGGAGTACGTCTTTGATGTGTTTTGGTGCCATCAGTCACTTCCTATCACCGATTTCCTGCATAATCTGCAGTACCCGCTGAAGCTCTAATGTGGATAGCCAGGCATCTTCATCCCATCGCTTCATCAAGTTCCTTTTCACCACTGAAGTTGGCGCATCAACAAATTCTGATATAGTCAAATTACTATTTGCCAACACTGTAGCGATCTGAGCTTTGAGTATATCATCCGACGGAGGATGGGAAAATGCCCTCACCTAAGCAGCTTTTTTAGCCTCTGCGATGGCCTTAATCGCATCAACCACACCCTGGATAGCGGCGTAAACGATAGCAGCCCAGCCAGCCTCAGTCTGACCTCCAGATATAAGGCTTACACCAATAGCCGAGGCACCCACTTTTTTCGATACCAGGGATGCTACTCTTTCGCGTACAAACCCGCTTAGATCACCCATATTAATCCTCGTCCGTTTCGGTTGTTCCTTCAAGTGCTTCGTGAAGGCGTCCGTAGATCATGGTCCCGTACACTTTCCCTGCCATGTCCAGAATCATGGTCTTATTTTTGGAATTGATCTGGACTGCCTGATAGTCTTCATCGATCCGGCCTTTGATTTTCCTGGCCAGATTGAACCTTTTTAGCTTCTGGGTTCCATCGCTGTTATCGTCCTGCAACGTAGCCATCAAAGAGTTGACACATACGTCTCCTATCCGCAGTATCTCTGTGGTTCCATCCTCACCCTCCGACTGGATTTCAGCATCGTTCATGTCCAGTACAGGCAGGTTAAAGTCAGTCCCCTTTGGTAGAGTTACTATTTTGGTCTGCTGAGTCATACTATTCCTCCGTTGATAGTAGATTATCCTACGCCGTGAGATCCGCTACCGCAGCTGCGTCGTTGTCGGTGTCGCGCTTTCTGTTCTCGTACTGATTAACTGCTCCCCTAACCTGTCGCCACAGCCAGCAGGCAATATCCTCACTGGTCACCGTTTCGCCGTCGAGTTCGGCTGGATACGAAGCCGTGAACCACGCTTTGATCCTCGCCAATTGAGCATTGTCGATCGTCTTAGCTGATATGCCGAAATGGTTAGTGCCGAAAGACAGCCCTGCTTTTACCTGTGCGTCTGTAGCCATTAGTTCATCTCCAATTTTTCGACACGCGAAATAAGTTCTTTTATCGCTGCCAAATTAACAACTGACAATCTTGCGTAATCCATAGAGTAAAAACTGCTATCGTTCGCAGGGTCGATAACCAATTCAGCAATCAAGTCCTTACATTCCTGCGCGATTAGACCTATCTGGACCCTCTTCTTGTCCTCCAATACCACCTCGCCGCCATTCAAAAACCCTGACTGACGATCAAAGATGCGGGGCTGAAGAGCCTTAACAGTGTCAATGCCATAGGGCAAATCTCTGATATTAGACTTGAGCCTTGCGTCAGAATACGTTGCCGTGCCAACATCTGCATGGGCGGTGCCTTCTGCGTCAAAAATAAATCTTGTATTGCTGCCATTTGTTACAACAAGGATGTTTTCATCTGCACCAAGAGAATCCATATTATTGGAGGCATTGGCGAGAAACCCAGATATAGTGATGGCTCCTATACCGGCCACATTTTTGGTGGTATCTGCCGCGCTCTCGGAAAGACAGCCCTGTATCAATACGGCATGGCCAGCGTTTCCGTCTGCATCTTTCAGACCGCGGATTAGCAGCCCACCAGACGTGGCCTCCGACTTCATGAACAGCCCGTACGTGTCAGCTTCTCCGAAATTCGTTACTGTGTGTCCAACATCCGAGCTTTTGAGTGCTAATATTTCATCATCATTAGCCCCCTGATTGATCGTCAAGCCTACGGTCATGTTGGCGTTTGCAGTTTCGCCAATCAGAAGGCTGCTGCTGCTATCAATCGTCATGGCCGTAGCGCCATTCGTACGGAACTCCATCACGTCTGATGAGTGCTGATATCTGATCTGGCCTATTTCCGTAGAAGCCGCATCGCCAAAAGCAATTGAAAGCTGACCTGTCCCCAAGATAGTTATCCCGGTATGTGCTGTCTCGATAGAGCCGAATACTGCGTCGTTCATAATGGTGTTTGCAGTACCGGTTGGAGTCGAATCTTGTCTGGAGAATCGGGAAATACCATATACACTCAGAGCACCAGCTGGAGTTGTCGTCCCGATAGCGACATCGCCGCTACCATCAATTACTATTCCCGTATTATTGACGGAGGAATCAGATGATCTGGTAGTGAATTTCAGAATGCCTGCCGTAGAGGTGTCTGCGCCCCAAGCACCAAGCTGAGTGACATTCGATCCCTCAAACGAAAGTTTTCCCGTATTAGCCGTATTGGCAGCATTAGCAGCTGTCGTTGTTATTGCGCCTGCACTGGTCAATGCTCCTGTAGCAACAGCTCCAGTCGTAGTTATTGTGGATGATCCAGTGTCTATAGTTCCAAACCCAGAAGTGATTGAGCCGCTGTTTAGGGCACCTGTAGTAACAATACTGGAGCTACCAGCAATTGGGGAATAAAGTGATCCCAAAGCAGTGCCGCCCAGAGTAATGGCATCAGCCTCAAGAGTGCCATCAAAGTCTCCGTCTACAGCGTCAATATTCCCTTTAAAAATAGTTGCTGTAACAGTACCTGTGCTTGGGTTGTAGATTAAATCTCCATCAGACTCTAAACCGAGATTACCTCCGTCTACATCACCGCCAGCGGTAAAGATGATAGCGTTGTCTTCGTTAGTCGATTCGTTGTCTGTGATGGTAACTGTAGTTGCAAGGGCAGCGGTTCCTGTAGTGTCTTGGTTAAGAGTAGCAACATAAGAAGCTGCAATAGCAGTTCCCTGCCACGTACCCGTTCCAATAGTTCCTACAGTAACAATACTTGAACTGCCTGCGACCACTCCATAAATAGACCCTATTGCAGTAGAGCCAATAGTAATGGCATCAGCCTCCAGAGTGCCGTCTATATCTGCGTTGCCGGATATGTCTAATGATCCTGCATCTAACTCTCCACTAAGCGTAATGGCTGTCGCCCCTGTAACCACTCCTGCATCAATACTAATCGTCCCGTCCAGCAATATCACAGACCCTGACGCTGGCGTGAGGTTAAGTGCTGCTCCTGATGACAACGTCAAGGCTCCAGCCGCAGTAGACCATGTGGCAGCAGCCGCTGAAGTGATCGTCAGAGCCCCACCAGAAGTCGTAAGATTACTGGCCGCAGAAGAATCGATCGACACCCCTGCACTGTCTATCGTAACCGCCCCTGACGCATTCAGGTCATAAGCTGCTGTATCAATATTAAACTCTGTGGAACTATTGAGATCCACTGTTGGAGCAGTGATATCAAGCGTAGTGCCTGCATTTACCTCCAAATGTCCGTTTGATGTAGCGATGATATTCTCGCCGCCAGCCGCATCATGGAAAGACAGCTTAGAGTCCCCGGCCAGGACAAGCTCATCGGCTGATTCGTCCCACAACATATACTGGCCTGATGTGGCACCAAAGAACTTTACGTCATGGCCGGTATCATTCACTCCTACAGTTAGCGTATTGGTATGAGTGGTAGCCGCAGACCAGCTGTGGGCTCCTGTCCATGCATAGACATCAGCGAGGTCAATGTGATCTGCCGTGCTGGAAGAGATGGCATTGACGATGTTATTGAACTCAGTGTTTAGATCTGAAGAAGCCAGCGTTTCAGATGTAGTCCAAGTCTTTACTCTTGCAACCATTGAATGCCTCTATTCTGGTCTTGGTTTGCGATGTCGCCCCAGCGTCTTATAGCGCAGCTGGGCCTTATAGTACTTGAACGATTGATCAACTGAGTTCATAGAAAACTCCATCCCTGAGTTGGATGCATAATCCACCAGCCTGGTATCTTGAGATAGCTGAACAACCTCCGACAGCTGGTCAACGTCCAAGCTGGATGTATCCAAAATAAACCCTGATCCCGTCATCCGCAGTGTGATCGTGGCGCCCGTTATCGATGTGCCTTTCTGGGTAGCGACAATGCCGTAGCTGCCTTTACCATCGTAGAAGTGGCGTATGCTAAGCCATCGAACCTTTACGTCAGCGCCAGCAGGAGATGGATGGGCTGTCTCAAACTTGCTGTCTATGGCGGTGCCGTTGTCATCGTCGCCCGTTTCATGGTCCCATAAGACACCCCCAAAATCGCCTAAGTGGGGCTTGCCGTCGATGATGGTTCCACAGTTGCGCTCCCAGCCTTTCAGCGGGCCATGCCAAGCTCCAGAGGATTGGTTGTCAGGTAGCAGAATGCGCCTTCTGCGGCTATATACCATGATATTGTCAGGGTTGGTCGAAGAGCCGGTAGGTAGCACAAACCACACTTCGTCGCCCAATGGCCAAAAGAAAGCAAACGCCTGATGCAGCCTCGCGGTATTGACATTATCCCAGTAATCGGCTCCATCGAGGGCGTGAGAGACTTTCCTTAGCGTAGCCCCGCCCTCCCATATATGGATGCCATCTTCCTGGATCATCAACTGAGAGTCATCCGGTAGGGCCACTACAGAACGGCCCGCGATGCCAGCTTGAAAGGTCCGTCGCTGAGGATGGTAAGGATTGGTGGCATTCCCCGTGGGGATAAGGGTGTAGATGCCGTCTGTGGTATGCACAACAAGGGCGTTCTGCGTGGCCACCAGCCCCTTGATGATGCCGCCAAAGTTGAAGAAGCTCGTAGCCCCCCATGTCTCTATATCCGCTGTATCGGAGTGCCACAGCTGGCCAGTAGCACCGTCAACATTGCCTATCCAACAGCGGTTATCGAACCAGGCGATGTGCTTGCCCTTAGAAAACCTTGAATCGTCATCGAGGTCAGATGCGTTGCCAGAGCCGGTCCACTTCCATGCATTGGTATCTACGCCGTTAGTGGCCACCAACGTGCCGTTGCAATCGGCATATTCCCAGGTATTGTCATTGCCTGCCGTGACCGTAACCGAGCCGGTAATGGCGCTCCAGCCGCTGCTGTACTTGTAAATCACTGCCCCAGCCACAAGAACCACATGCGTCGTAGATGCGTCTGGCTTGAACTCAGCCACCATCGTTGTAGTGGGGCCACCACCAATCGCAGACGCTGACTTATAGGATAACGTGCCCTTCCTTGAGATCAGCCAGCCAGCCGGGCCTATGCGGCAATTCTCCATTGAATTGAGTTCGTCGTTGGCACACTCCTGTGGAGGCAGGTCATACCTGACCGAGTTCCACGGGCCTACCTGAACCGAATCAGCGGATAAAGCCATTGCCTATTGCCCTGGGGGGGGAGAGCCTGCAAAAGGATTTATTGTCTGGTTCACTCCTTGGGCGAAGTCGCGGTAGGCGTCGCCAAGTGCACCCTCGCTTAGATCCCTATACCCAACCTGTGGAACTCCTCGTCCGATAAGGCTCATTATTGACTGAGGGATGGGGCCTTGTCCAAGCCCGGTAGTTAGCCACCTCTTGTATGTCTCTGAGCCTACCAAACCAGGCGAAAGAATAAGGTCGGTTCTCTTTGTCACAAGACCTTTTATGGTTGAAAAGATGTCATTCATGATTATGCCCTGAAGCTCGTCAGGTATTCTATGTGCTGATCTTGTTTGAGACTTGGTATGGGCCATAATGGTATGACCCACCGCTTTCAGCTGTTTTACCACTTGCTCTGGGAATATCTCTTTTAAGACCTGATCGGAGCCCAATTTGTCAATGTTCGCAAGTAACTTTTGCCCGTCGATTGGGATTGCACGTAACATATCGGAATCAAGAATAGATTCATTGCTCAACCGCTCAAGCACTGCGCCTTGAAAACTTCGCCAGGCTTCTACGCCTTGTTCATTGGCGCGGAACCGATCAGTTGCCTCTGCTCCTATCTTCTGCTTGAATCCCTTAACCATATCCGCTGTAACAGTTGGACCGGTAAAAACGTCAATTACTAAATCAAGTTTTTCAGGGTTTCTTAAAACCTTTTGGGCTGTGGTTGAATTGAGGGCAAGAAGATCTTCAAAGGACATTTTAGCTTCTCTTGAAAGACCTATGACTCTATCGGCATCTCCGATATTACGACTCTCTATCAGTGACCCTGCCCCAATGCCAGGCGCTACTTGTCCACGGCTTGCAGCCGCGTTTCGTAGGGAGCCATCAAGATCTTCAACCATACCCCCATATAGTTTTCTAAGGTGCCCTTCTAAACCAACCTCTTTAAACTCGCCAAGTGCACCCTCGCTATCTAGTAAGTTGCCAAATGCCTTTCTAAAATCATCAAGATCCCCAAAGTTTTGGAGATTATCTACGTCTTCCTCCAACAAATCCAACTTTTCCTGCGTCTTCGCAGTGAGGTGGCGGTTCTCCGTCTTTGAGTAGCCAATTTTAGATTTAATGTCATTAAAGGCACTTCTCATATTCGTCTTGTCTATCGCTATTGGGTCGTCCCCAAACTCCCTTTTAAGCTCTGTCTTAAACGTCTCAAACAAGTCATTTATTTTAGACTTACGCTCTTTTAGCGTTTCATCAGCGGCTTCTTTGATCAACCTGCTAAGCCCCTCTGAGGGCGCAGCAAGAGGGATGTTAGCTTGTTCTGCAATTTTCTCAAAAGCCTCTCGCTCTGCTTCACGCCTGGGCTCTCGAACCAATGCTCGAAACCTGTCTCCATGCCTAGGACTGCCAGCTATCCTCGCTTCTGATTGTCTCAAGAAAGGAGACTCAGTGCGCGAACCAACATCAGCCGTTGATTCTAATTTAGTTCCTAGCGTACGATCAAGTTCTTCAGCTGACATAAAGTCAGGATCTTTGTCTACAAACTCACCAATTTGCCCCCTCGGGGCTTGCGACATACCAGGATCTGCTCGACCTGTAGCATCTCTAATGCTTGGTCCCCGGCGCTGGTCTGCGGCATATTGGAAAGTCCCCCGCTGCCTTGGCCCTAACTCGGAAACATTAATGTGCGGTGCCAATGGGGTTTCTGCTATATTACGCGTCTGCCTAAAACTTGCCGAACGCCTAAATGGGGCAAACAACTTTTGAATTGCCTTAGTAAGCGTCCGTCCTCCTAGTATCCCGATTGGACCTGCCTCGCCCACCAACCCCAGAGCAAACTCTCCGAGCGTCTGCTTTGGGTCAAAAGGCTCCTCAGCCCCTAATAAATTAGCTGTGCCTTGGCGAACAACATCCCCATAAGCAGAGCCAACGCCACCACCGGCAAGTGATGTTAAAGGATTACCGCCAGCGGCAAACCCTACTGTTCCACCTATCGTTCCCCCAATAGGAGCCAAAGACGGACCAACCTCATCCGCTATGTCCCCAGAGAGATCTCTATAATCAATTTCCCCAAAATCAGCCCCATGTCCTCCTGACTCAGTCTCCCTCCCCGCACCTGCCATAAATATGTCACTCATCCCCCTACCGGCTATATCAGGTTTGCCTGGACGCGAGATAGGCTCAGGGGCTCGGCCCTCTCCCCCCATGCCTCCGAGGATATTCTCCCGACCCTCTTCAGTGCTGGAAAACCCAGCCGCAAGACGCTGCATAAGAGTAAGGGGACGGGCTCCTCCTTCTATCCCAGGATAGTTTCTAGGACTACTTTGTCCCTGAGTTGCTTGTACAGAATCCGACCTTGCTTCCGTAGCAGCCTTTTGTTCATTACGCATCTGCTGAAGCTTTATAAGCTCCTCACGGGTATATTCAGCTTGCATCTGATCGCCGGACATACTTGCGACTCTGCTGAGGTCGTCCATAGTCAAAAGCCTAGCCATAAATACCTCCTAATTGGCCAATGACCCCCTGGAGTTTTGGCTCAAAACAACCGCCCTCAAAAATTGTCATATGGGATTCTTTCATTCAATAAACCATCAGTGTTGATGACGAAGACTCAGCCTATACGGTGGCAGCGGCTGACTCTTCGCTCACATCGGCACCAGATTCCGCATAACCCCCGTAGGGTCCGCAATGGGAGTGTTGCCTAAATTCAAAGCATCAAGAGCGTCCAGCCCGAAAGGAACCCCCAGCAGCCCTTCAGGAAGGGCTATGTCAAACTCTCCAGTCGCAATACTACCATCAGGCAACACGGAACCAGCTATGTCAAACGCTCCTCTTTCAAATTTCTCGGCAAGCAACACTCCCATCATGCGATCTCGGTTACCAGCACGAAACTCTTTTAGAGAAGCTAGCATATTGGCCCTGCCCGCAGAGGCATTGCCAATGAAGATGTTCCGGTAAATTCTTTCATCATATTCACTAAGTGCGGCACCTGAGAAGATTCTGGCAGACATCTCCGCAGTGTATCCAAGTTGAGCCATTAGCCCTACAAACTCGGGAGGGACAAGTCTTTGTCCCGCACTGTCTGAAAGAATCTCCCTAGCCTTTGCCGAAATGAACTCAAACGCCTTGTCCTCCATGCCAGATACTGTCTTCTGTACCCTTAGTAAGTTATGGTCTAGTCCAATAAGACCGCCCATCAAGCGAGCCTGTTCCTCACTTAAATTCTTAGTTTGAGCAGCCCTTCTGATCATCGCCGCCTCATTTTTCAAGGTATCGGCGCTAAATGCGTATGGGCTGTTTTCCATTTTATTATTAAATAGATTTATTCCGGCTACATCGTCTTGTGTGCGAGCTTCCGCAATTGCTGCGTCTACGGCGTCTAATAGATAAGTGGATCTCCTAACCGCGATAGCATCCCTATGTTCAGCCAAGCTGGTCAAAACGGCAGGCATCAATGCGTCTGCCTTGTCCCCCAGATTAGCTTTTACGAAATGGCTATTGGCTGTTGCCTGGATGTCAGCTGGGTCTATCAGAGTTGGGTCCAAAGCTAACATCACCCCAATGTCAGCTGCTATATCCCGGGGTTGCATTTTTTCCCAATCG
>Ga0310125_10000702_pt1 | contig 16390 bp, 13 predicted proteins | sample CB11b_Tmax_Bot8__FD_203508 | JGI IMG/M metagenome (GOLD analysis project Ga0310125, IMG submission 203508) | Marine microbial communities from Western Arctic Ocean, Canada - CB11b_Tmax_Bot8 | ecosystem: Environmental > Aquatic > Marine > Oceanic | place: Canada: Western Arctic Ocean | collected... | reverse complement strand
GTCCTCAGTATTTTAATTTTGTGCTGTGGGTCGATCTCGGCCTGCTCGAGCGCCTCTTGTCCAGCGTCAATTTGGATCCACGGATGATCACTGGCGAAGAGGAGCTTATCGGGTTGCGACGATCGGCAGGCAAACTCTATCGTCCGTGCCGACGTCGAGGCCAGGTCGAGATAGACGTTGGCGTAATACGCGGCGGGCGACTGCGTAATGTGGTGGCGCCCGCGTTTCTTGACCTGTGTTTGTTCTTCAACGCGGGCCATGAGATAGGGCAACACACCCCCGCAGTGCGGATGAACGATGCTTAGCTTTGGGTAGCGTTCTAGGATTCCGCTCAAAATGATTCGCAACATGGCGATCGACGTATCCACCATGAAGCCGAGCATGGGGATGATGGCGTGGTCACTGATTGCTTGCGCCCACGCCGGGCACGTCGGATGCAGGACTAGCGGGATGGCCTGCGCCTCGGCGGCCGCGTAAATCGGCTCGAAATCGGGATTGTCCAGCGACCTTCCGCCGGCATGGGAAAACAGCATGATTCCCTTCAAGCCAAGCTCGTTGATCGCCCGATGCATCTCCATCTGCGCCGCGGCCACGTTTTGCAGCGGCAGCACGCCTAGACCGGCAAAGCGATCGGGATATTGCCCGCAAAGCTGGGCCACGTAATCATTGCAAATCCGGGCGCCCCGCGCAGCCAGTTGCGGTTCCAGCAACTCCGGACCCGGCATGTTCACGCTCAAAATACCCAAATCAACAGCCGCATCATCCATGTCACGCAACTTTAAGGTTGGTTCAAACGCCACCGGGTCCAGCGTCATCTGAAAGTTCGGGCCAAAGGACACGACGTACTTTCTGCCAGTCTTTTCTGTTCGCAGAAAGCCGCTGTTTTCCATCAGCAGTTCAGCGTATGCCGGCGGAAATACGTGACTCTGGCAATCAACGCACTTCATTGGCCCAGTTTCCAACAGTTGGCGATGTAGTACGTTTTGACATCAAGGGGTGCAGATTTCGTCAATACGCAGGTCAGTCACGAAACTGTGCGCCGGCGCGTGGCTGATCATTAACTCTGGTTTCGATGCCAATGCCGCCTGTTGCGGTGTCACCCCGCAGGCCCAGAAGACCGGCATCATACCGTCAGGGATCGTGTTCAGCGGGGGGCCAACAATTGGCTGGGCCAAGTTAGCGCCAATGGTATTCGGATCGCCCAGGTGAATCGGTGCTCCATGGTATTGTGGAAAACGGCTGGTCAACTGACATGCGATGACTGCTTGGGCGGGAGTCATCAGCCGCATCGTCACCACCATGGGGCCATGGAACTGGCCCGAGGCGACCGTTTCAATGGTCGTGGCCAGCACCCAGGTTTGCATCTTGGGGACGCCGGCCCGCTCCAGCGGTTCGTCGAATGTCATGCCGGAGCCGATCAGAAATGCCACGCTGTCATTCGACCAGAGATCCGTAATGTCCGTGCGGTCACCCTCGCGCACTCCCCGGCGATATACGGCGTATTTCGGCAAGTCGGTGCGTAGGTCGGCGCCGCGTGCGCACGCCTTCGAATGCGGATCGCCGGCATCACAAACCTCCACGATCGGGCATGGCTTGGGATTACGCACGCAATACACCAGGAAATCATACGCGTAAGCTTGCGACAGCACCACCAGATTGCACTTGACAAATCCCGGCACCTTGTGCTTCGTCGGGCCAGTCCATTGCCCGCTTCGCATCGCCAACCGTGCTTCCTTTGCCGCGGTCATACCGTTTTATCACCTCGCTGGCACTGAAACACGACGCCGAGGATGCTGTCCGGTTCGTCGAGAATCTGTGAAATTTCTTGATCCACATTTTCCAGTGAGATCGTGTGCGTGGTCAGTGCATCCACGTTCAGCTTCCCTTCGCTGATCAAGCGCATGCACAGTTCGAGGTTGGTGCGTGTGGTCCAGCGCATGTACACGCTGGGATAATCCGGTCCGTATTCCCATTGCGGGTCATGATAACCCGGACCCGTGCGTGCCGAGCGGCGTATATCGATGTTAAAAGTCGCGGCGTTGTAGTTGAAAGTGGTTTTGCCCACGACAACGATGCGCCCGTTGCGTGGCCCGTCGGGTGCCTGCTTCATGCAGGATTGTAGCGTGTTAAAGGCATCGGTTCCGTCACCGCCGAACGCCATCACCGCCGAATCTAGTCCGTACCCGCTGGTAAATAAACCAGTAGCTTCCGGCGCATCTTGTACTGCAGTGTTCACGAGGGCATCTAGGCCAGATCTTTGTGCAATTTCCAGGCGTGTGTTGATCATGTCCCAGCCTATCACGTAACATCCGGACAGTTTGTGAAACTGCGCCGCCAGTTGACCGACTAAGCCCAGTCCCACGATCGCCACGTATTCACCGAACTGTGGGCTGTTACGCCGTAGCGCATGCATGGCAGTCGCTGCAAGGTGCCCATAAGCGCCTTGGGCGAACGTCACTGCTTTCGGCAGCAACACGCACAGGTGATGCGGCGCCACCGCATAATCCGTGTGACAGGCGTAACCACCGCCCATGCAACAGACCCGGTCGCCTACATTGAATCGATCAACCCCCTTGCCTACCTGTCGCACCACGCCCGCGTTGGCGTACCCGAACGGTCTGGATTTGATCTCTGGATTCGGTTTGCTGCGCATCTGCGACAAACCCCGCCAGCCGCCACGCAGCTCCGAACCGGGGCTGACCAGTGAAGCGTACACCTGCACCAACACGGTCCCGTCTTGCAGTTCAGGTATCGGCTGCTCGATCAGTCGGATATGCCCGTCACCGCCCACCGTCGCGATCTTGCGCTTTGCCGGTATGCTCATTGCTGCGATTCCTTTATCCAACGACCATGGGGCAAGGTTATCTTTCCAGCCAGCGGCGAAAGAATGCCACTTCCCGCTTTACCGCGCCGTCAAAATCATCCACACCCTTGAACTCACAGTGAATCGACATCGGCCCGTCGAAGCCGTTTTCGGCCAGGCACTGGCCGACGTCCGTCCAATCCACCATCCCTTGGCCAGCCTCGACCGTTTGTCCGATGGTGCAACCGTGCCCGTTCTTTTCGCCGCGTGTCACCAGTGCGTCCTTGAGCGACACAATACACACGTAATCGCGCACCATGGAAAAAGCGGCGAGGAAATCCTCACCCTCAAGGACCAGGTGCGCCGGGTCGATCTTCACACCCACCAGTGACGGGTCTAGACCAGCCATCAAGCAACTTGCACCGGACCCGTTGCTGCCGATGATTTGACCGCTGTGCGTATGGTGACAGATTTTTACGCGATATTTGTGGGCAAGCTTCTGCCAGCCATCATAAGCACGCCGGGCCCGGTCCATGTTGGCGGTGTAATCGTTACTGGCCGGGTTGAAATGGAAATACCCGATCTTCAGCATCCGCACGTCCGCCTCGTCCATCGCCGCAAGAATCAGTTGCCCGATCGGGTGATCGGGCAAGAGCAAGTCGGCGTCGCCGGTCAGCATCGGTACGTCCAGCCCGCTACTTCGCAGTTCGCTTGCCAACTGTGGCAGTGCCGTCGCTACATTACTCGGATTGACTAAATGGTTTGTCCGCACGCATAGGTCAAACCCGTCAACGCCCAACCCCTGCGCCAACGAGATAAGTTCTCCCGGTTGTTTCTGACTGAACATCTTGGTAAACAAAATCAATTGCAAGATAAATTCCAAATTGCTCAAGACACCAGCCATGTTAGCACGGCCGAGCACGTGCGGCGTGTTCAATTCCACACAGCCTCGAATAATCTCGGCCAGTTACCCCCGAGAATATTGGTGATGTCATCTGCGTTTTAGCCACGTTTTACCAGTATCTGGGCAACACTCGGCAGCATGTTCGGGCGGATGATCACGGTTGGTTGAAATTTTTTTCGAAGGTCATGTCAATCCATTCCCGGGGATAGCCGTGTTCAAACGGAATGACATCACACAGTTGCCGTTGGTCTTGGGGGGGAAGGTCCCAGTCACCGACGACAAGGTTGTCACTGAGCTGGTCGATATTGCGCGCGCCGATGATCACCGACGTGACCCGCGGGTCGTGCAGTAGCCAGGCCAGTGCGATCTGCGAGGGGTTGAGGTTGTGTGTGTTGGCGATCTGCTTCAGCAGATCGATGATCTGGAAGGTGGACTCATTCCAATAGCGTGGCATGTCGATGGCGGCGCGGTGGGCGATGCGTGTGCCCTCGGCCGGGCCTTTACCCCGCGGGTATTTGCCCGTCAGCATGCCGCTAGCCAGGGGGCTCCAGCAGAGCAGACCCATGCCTTGGTCTTGACAGGCGGGGAGGATTTCACGCTCGATGTCGCGGCGAATCAGGTTGTACAAGTTCTGGCTGCTGCACAGTCGTGCTAGGCCGAGTTGGTCGCTGATGGCGTTGGATTTGACAATTTGCCAGGCGTAGTAGTTGCTGCAGCCGATGTAGCGCACCTTGCCGGCCCGCACGAGGTCGTTCAGTGCGCCAAGTGTTTCTTCCATGGGGGTAAACGGGTCGGGCCCATGCACCTGGTAGAGATCGATGTAGTCGGTACCTAGGCGTTGCAAACTGGCATCAATGGATTCAAGGATATGTTTGCGTGACAGGCCCATGGCGTTGGCAGAGGGGCGCATGCGGAACCAGCATTTGGTGGCCACAACCAAATCATCCCGATCGTGATTCTTGAGTGCGTGGCCGAGGTATTGTTCAGAAACGCCCTGGCTGTACATGTCGGCCGTGTCAAAAAAATTTCCGCCAGCTTCAATGAACCGATTGGTGATGGCGATGGACATGTCGCGGTCACATCCCCAGTCTTTCATGCCATACGTCATGGTGCCCATGCAGATGCGTGAGACACGCAGGCCTGATCGGCCCAGATTGCGATATTTCATCTTGATTCCTCTTTGCCTGTTGTTAGCGATACTCACACAGTTCCAGCAGATTTTCCTCCGGATCGAGAAAATAAACGAGACGTTTGCGTGCGCCCCCACTGTAGGTAGCCTGGCTATCAGGCACCTGCTGGACGGGTGAAACCAGGCGTGCTCCGGAGGCTTCGAGGTCGCCGGCGACTTGGTCAATGTCGCTGACGCGAAAGGCGATGTGGCGAATGCCGGGAACGTAGGGCTTGTCGAGGGCGGTAGGGCGGGCAGCCGATGGGCTGAGATATTGGATCAACTCGATGCGTGGCCCCTGCGGTGGGTCGAGGTAGACAACCTTGGCCTCGACGCCGGAGGTGCCGGTCACTTTTTCAACCCACGGCCCACTGATCGCCACACGCTTACTGACAGCAAAGCCCAGCACCTCAGCGTAGAACTGAGTCATCACCTGCAAATCGGTGACGACAAGATTGACGTGATCAATGGCCTCGATCATGTTCAACTGCCCACGGGTGGTTCCTGGATTTCGGTTGGGTATGGTTAAAACGCACATCTTAGCAAAGATGTGGGCCATGAAATGTTTGGGACACACCTGTTGGTTGTGGACTTGGCGAACATGCAATCAAACATGACTTAACGTTTGCAGCAGTCATCGCTGGTGTTGCTTGTTTCACGTGTCATACAAGAGTCATGTTGGCCAGACGCCAGCGTGGGGGCATTATCACTATTTCTACACGAAGTTGTCCTGCGGCACCTGTATCTAACGTTTTGCGACTGCAAAATCGCCAATAGGCCCAGCGTTGCTCGTCCTTTCGGTCCTGGCCCTCCAATGGACATACATACCGCACGCGATCTATCATCTGGGACCTAGGTCTGAATGAGGTGCCCCAGGGCAAGGGCTACGGACGCGTCTTCGTGTATACGCCCTAGGCCATTTTCAGGAGAATCTCAGCATGGGTATTACACTTGGTACGGCACCGGATTCTTGGGGTATCTGGTTTCCGGATGACCCCAAGCAGACACCGTGGCGGCGGTTTCTCGACGAAGTCGCGGAGGCGGGGTTTGAATGGATCGAACTGGGGCCTTACGGATATTTGCCAACGGACTTGGCGACGCTGAGAGGTGAACTGGATCAGCGGGGCATCAAGGTATGCGCCTGCGTCGTGGAGGGAAATCTGGAGGAGTCATCGCCTGTAACATGGCGGTCGAGCCTGCAGAAGCAGGTGTTAGGCGGCGGTGAGTTGGCAGCAGAGTTGGGCGGCCAGTTCATGGTGCTGATCGACGACGGCTACATCGACCTTGCCTCGGGGTTGGCGACCGGTCCCAAGGCGCTCGACGGCGACGGATGGAAGCGACTGGTGGATACTACGGTCAATATCGCCCAGACGGCTCGCGACAAGTTCGGGCTGCAACTGGTATTTCATCCCAACGCGGAAACGCACGTGGAAACTGAGCAGCAGATCGAACAGTTGCTCGATGAAACAGACAGTGAGTTGGTGAAACTGTGTTTGGATCTGGGCCACCACGCATATTGCGGGGGCGATCCAGTGTCGTTTCTTCGCAAGCATCATGCCCGCATGCCGCACTTTCACGTGAAGAATGTGGATGGTCAAGTTTACAAGCAGGTCCAGGCCCAGCAGATCAGCGTCGGCGCCGCATCTGGCATGGGAGTGTTCTGTGGGCCGGGCGAGGGGATCGTGGACTATGAGCAGGTGCGTGACGTGCTTCACGAGGTAGGGTACAGAGGATTTGCGATCGTGGAGCAGGACATGTACCCAGTGGCGTTCGATAAGCCTTTGCCAATCGCCAGGAAAAGCTTGGCGTACTTGAAAGAGATCCGGTTGGGGTCGTTGCATGCCTCCTAGCCACATTGAATCACAAGACTCATACACGCTTTACTGCCACGGTAGACTGACGGATCCATACCCATTTTTTGACCAGTTGCGGTCGACTGACCCTGTGCACTGGTGTCAACCGTTGGGGGCTTGGCTCGTGACGCGGTACGAGGACGTTGTTAGCGGGCATCTGGACAATCGGCTTTCCTCGGACAAGGCGCAGATCAAGTTTAAGACTCTTATGCACAGCCAGCAGCAAAAGCTCAAAGCGCTAGGTGAGCATCTGGGTTTGTGGGTATCGCATACTGATCCGCCGACACACACTCGGCTACGCAATCTGGTGAACTTTGCCTTTACGCCACGCATTTCCAATGACATGCGGCCGGGCATCGAGCAGATGGTCAATGGGTTGATCGATGGGGCAGCGAGACAGGGGCGGATGGACGTGATGAACGACGTGGCAAATCCGTTGCCGATTCGTGTCATCTGCCACATGCTGGGCATTGCCGAGCAGGAGCTACATCAGTTTGAAAGATGGATTGAAGACGTCGTGGCGTTTATAGATGGCCCAGAAACGCAGTTGTCTAAATTTGCTGGCCAGGCATGCCACAGCCTGCTCGAATTGACCAATTATGTTAACGGTGTAGTCAACGATCGGCGGCATCAGCCGCGGCAGGATTTGATCAGCGTTCTTGTTGGGGCCGAGCAACAGGGGGACAAGCTCAATAGCGAGGAACTACTGGCCATGTGCGTGCAGATGCTGGTGGGCGGCCACGACACGACCAGCGCGTTGATCGGCAGTGGCATTTATTTGTTGCTCAAGTATCCGGATCAGCTTGTCCGTGTCAGGGGTGAGCCGAAGTTGATGGCCAGCGCGGTGGAAGAATTTCTGCGTTACGAAACACCAGGGCCGCGCAACTCGCGTTTGGCGACGCAGGACATGGAACTGGGCGGACAGCCAATCAAAAGGGGGCAGACGGTGCAATTGTTGCTGGGCGCTGCCAATCGTGATCCGCAGCAGTTTCCCGACCCGCACCGACTGGAAGTGGGGAGAAATCCCAACAGGCACTTGGCCTTCGGATGGGGCCCGCATTTTTGTGTAGGCGCGCCGCTGGCGCGGGTGATGGCGCAGATCGCCATCGGAGTCCTGTTACGGCGTTTGACAGGTCTTCGCCTAGACGACTGTGCCACTGCCGGGCCGTTGCCATGGCGACAGACGTTGGGCCTGCGATCGCTTGAGCGATTGCCCATACGGTTTGAGTGATGCAAGATGACGGGTCGTGCATTAAACTAACATATCGTGCAGGTGTAATCTTTTGGATTGAAGTCTGATGGTCCAACTTCCCGAGGAAATCATTCCGCCGCTGAACAATCAAGCCCCCAGCGAGCAGAAATTGGCGCAATGGGAAGATCAGCTTTGGACGGATGGATACCTCGTGATCAAAAATGCCCTAGGCGCCGAAGCAACTGCCCATTTTCGCAAGCGGTTGGAAACGATGGTGCCGTCTCCCGGTTACAAGGTATCGCTGGTTCGGCTGTTCGAGCGGGGTATGGATTTTATCGCCCTTTTAGAAAATGAGCCGGTGCTGAGCCTGATGCGAAGGGTGTTGGGGCCCGAAATGCACGTGGTTATGTTGCAGGGGCACCGCAATTTTAAAGGCGGGACGTTTTCTAACTGGCATGCCGATGAATTGCACGTGCAACGATTAGCGAACGTGAGCGACGAGGTGGACTACCCGCCGGTGATCAATACGGTCAACTGCCATTACTACGTTGTGGATGTGGATGAGTCACTGGGCCCGACACAAGTGGTGCCGGCCAGTCACCGTGCCTGCCGCGATCCGCGGCCTGAGGACGGCGATGTACCGGGATGGCGCGGCCGCGGACCGGTATCGCTAACCTGTCGGGCGGGCGATTGCGTGCTGCAGAGTGGACAGATATGGCACCGCGGCGCGCCCAACGCGACGGGTCGTTTTCGCTTGTCGGTCGTGCCCGCGTACGGACGCCGGTTCGTGGCGCAGCGGTTCTGGCCCTATTTAAATTACCATCTGTCGCGCGACATTCTCGACCGATGTACGCCCAGCCAACGCAAACTGTTGGGCGAACATGAGATCGGTGCTTACGGGTAAAACGTACAATTGCGAGGTGTTTTTATTTGCACCGATTGACGCTTGATATGTCTGACGCACAGCGGTACTGACGTGGCAAGTCGCATGTGAGTTCGGGAGCGAAGATGGCGTCATCAAATTTGTGGCCGGCTCCATCGGCGATCTGGAACTGTGCGACGACGACGCCGACAACCAGATCGTCGTCGAGCAGACCAATGACGGCACTCCTGGACATGAAAAATCTACACGAAGTACGGTGATGACGAAGTGGCCGTGCGGGGGATCAGGACCGACGTGGGCATTCAGGTCCACTTAGAGCGGCAGTTGCTGCACTTGTGGCAGTTTGCCCAGAACAAAATCGTTTTCATGCCCTACGGCTGATTGCGATGCGCTTATGGTTAGGGCAAGCTTAATCTTGATGACTTTAAAGATACCGGTCGTGGGCCGGGGCCTCTATAATGGTGCGATGATGGTCCGGTCATTGACATCCTGCGCCGGCTGGTTGGCCGTGATGTTGCTGACATTATGTGCGTCGTCGTCGGCTATGGGCGAAACGGATAAGCATGAATCCGTTGAGCCAAGGTCGCCGCAGCAGACCATCGCTGCCCCGGGTGCTTATCACGCTGTGCGGCTGAGCGATGGCGGTACGTTGATCTCCTGTGGCAAAATGGGCAAGCTGATCAAGGTCGACGGCAAGGGTGAGGCCATCTGGCAGCTTTCAGCCAAGGACGTGCCGGAGGCAGGATTGGAAACCGTGGGGCAGATTCAGGCAATGGTCAACGGTGATGTCGTCGTGGCCAACCATAGCCAGTCACGGGTCGGTAGATATGTCCTGTTCAGGGTTAATGCTGAAAAAACCGTTGTCTGGAAGATTAAAGGCGGTCAGGATATAGCCGGTGTAAGCGCCTTTCAGTTGACCGATTATGACCCGCGGATACGCGTGAGGCGGTAAGATGTCTTCGTGCAGGATCGGGCCCGGACGCGACGAGTAAAGAAACGAGTAAAAAGATGCCAATGAGCTGGCAAAATTGTCCTGAAATGGGGCGGTTTTGTGGTTACAATGGGCCGGACGTGGTGTAACGGCGAAGCTGCTAAGCAACAAAAGGAGATCAGTCGTGGCTAGAGGTTTCATGGGTAAAATCTTGAACGTAAATCTCACGACGGGTGAACTTTGTGATGAGCCCCTCGATGAACAAGTGTGCCGCGATTACATCGGTGGTTACGGCATTGGCGCCAAGTATCTTTATGACCGGATGCCCGGTGGCGTGGACCCGCTGGGTCCGGAGAATCTGTTGGGATTTTTCACCGGTCCGCTAACGGGCACACCCTGCATCGAAGGCAACCGGTTCGTGGTGGTTTGCAAGTCGCCGCTGACCGATACTTGGGGCGATGCCAACTGCGGCGGCACCTTTGGGCCGCACCTTAAATTTGCCGGCTACGACGGCATCCTGATCAGCGGGGCGTCCGACAAGCCCGTTTGGCTGCGTATCGAGGATGGCAAAGCTGAATTGTGTGATGCGGCGTTTCTGTGGGGCAAGGACAGCAATGAAACTGAAGACGAACTCAAAGCGCTCATGGGCGAATCCAATGAGCGGGGCAAGAAAAAGAAGGTGGAAATTGCGTCGATCGGCCAGGCCGGCGAAGGGCTGAGCCTGATCTCGGCGATCATGAACGACAAGGGCCGGGCCGCCGGTCGCAGCGGTGTGGGCGCGGTAATGGGCTCCAAGATGCTCAAGGCCATCGCGGTGTCGGGCACGCAGCAGATTCCGCTTTTCGATGCGGATGAAACCAAGGCATTGCGCAAGAAATACATGAAGATGACTGGTGGCGCCCACGAGTTGTTCGTCGATTACGGCACGATCGGGATAACCGGTGAGTCTTCCATGAGCGGCGATTCGCCGGTGAAGAACTGGGGCGGCGTCGGGCCCGAGGATTTTCCCAGCGGCCCCAAGAAGTTCGAGCAGGACACACTGATTGCCTATCAGGACAAGAAGTACGGTTGCTGGCAGTGCACGATGGCGTGTGGCGGGCACATGTCGGTCAAAGAGGCCGGCCCATACAAGGGCGTGGCCCATCACAAGGTTGAGTACGAAACCGCCGCTTCCTGGGGCACGATGACCCTGACCGATGATTTTCCGGCCATGATCAAGATCAACGAGTTGTGCAACCGCTTCGGGTTCGACACCATTTCGTCGGGCGTGACTGCGGCCTTTGCCGTGGAGTGTTATGAGAACGGGATATTGACCAAGGAAGATACCGACGGGCTGGAGTTGACATGGGGCAACTCGGCGTCATTGGTAGCCCTGCTGGAGAAGATGGGTCGGCGCGAGGGCATAGGCGACATCCTTGCCGACGGTGTAAAGCGTGCCGCCGAGCGAATAGGAAAGGGCAGCGAGAAGTTTGCCATGCACGTGCACGGGTCGGAAGTGCCCATGCATGACCCGAAGTTCATGCCCGGCTTGGCGACGACTTACAAGATGGACTCGACGCCTGCCCGCCACACCCAGGGTCACGAGGACATGCCCCCGGTGCTGGAAGGTTGGCCGGAGCATGAAAAGTACGAGTATTCGGGCAAGAGCGAACTGCACAAGCATTGCATGGAGATGGTGCACGTGGTCAATGCCGGGGGCGTGTGTCTGTTTGCATTCCTTGCCTATGACTGGAATTTCATTCCTGACTTTCTAAAGAGCGTTACGGGCTGGGATCTGAACACCGATGAGTGCTACCGGGTCGGAGAGCGTATCGCCAACATCCGGCACGCCTTTAATCTGCGTGAAGGGCTCAACCCGTTGCAGTTCGAGGTGCCCAGTCGCCTGCTCGGTAACCCACCACAGGTCAAGGGTAATGTTCGCAACGTGACGGTGGATATTGACACGCAGGTACGTGAGTACTGCGAGATCATGGACTGGGACCCGGAAACCGCAGTACCGAGCAGGGAGCGGTTGGAATTGCTGGGCCTTGAGGCCGTTGCCTCGGACCTGCACGGGTAAGTGGTGCTGATTGTGTGAAGCGCTGCCCTAGTGAACGCAGTTGAACAATAGGTTGTTTGACGTTGTGCGGTGTCTGTGCGCCTCAACGCCTGGTCCTTGTCATGCTTACGCCAGATATCACTTGTACGTAAGCCTCCTTATCGCAGGGCCATTTAGGCTTGGAGAGTCGACCACTGTCTTTGGCCTACGGCCAGCACTTCCTCGTCGCTGACAATATCCAATTTTCGGTACTTACCTGGATGGTCGATACAAGGTTCATTGTGGGCCGCGTTGTAACAGCTGATGAATGACCATCTCGGATTTTCCGATCGGTTTTGGTCGGAACGATGAAGCGTGTTGCAATGGAAGTAAAGAACGTCACCCGGTTCGAGTTCGACGTAGACCAGTTCGAGGCGTTTTTCAATCTGTTCAATCCGTTCGAGGTCTGCCCCGGTTTGCCCGCCTGTCCTGCCATGTTCGATACGTCCCATCTTGCTTGAGCCACGCAGTACTTGGAGGCATCCATTTTCTTTGGTGGCGCGATCCATGGCAATCATGCAACTAGCCATATCTGGAAATAGGCAACCGTCCTTGTACCAGTAGCCATAATCCTGATGCCATTCCCACGCCCCGCCGACACGCGGTTCCTTTTGCATGACCTTGTGATGCCAGTGGTAGACTTCGCAGTTGAGAAGTTGCGATACGCCGTTAGCCACGCGCGGACAGCGGACGATGGTGCTGTAAACATCGTCCTTGTTCAGTTCGCCTCGCATGGTGATGCGGCTGACGCCTCCGTCCTGATCCTTGGCGTGCCATGCCTCCTCGGCCAGCGACTGGTCGATACGAGCGATGTTGGAAAGCAGGTCAACTTCCTCGGCACAGAAAAGCTTGTGAACGACCAGGTAACCATCTTGTTGGAAACTGTTTTTTTGCTCATCGGTGAGCTGGAATGTGGGCATAAAGCAAGTCCTATCACGTTGGTCCAGATATTGTAGACAAGATTTTCGTGTGGGTCACGGTTCGCGATAGGAGACGTGCAGTTCCAACTTTTCCAGACTGCAGGGCATGGCTTGGCGGTTGCGTGCCTCGGCGAGGACGCCTACGAGGTTTTCACCGACGGCAAAGCAGGCCGGGTCGGCATGGAAGATGAACCAACCGTTGTCGGCAATGCACCCGGTCAGGGGGATGTTGTTGACTCTAACCTGGAGTTGTTCGCCCAGGGCCTTGGCCGGCGGGAAGTTGAAGAGTTTGTCGCGGCCCCAGAATGGGTTGATGGAGACCGGGTCCATCTTGTTGTCTGTGGGTAGATCGTTTGCGGCCGGGTCGGACAGCAGCACACGCAAGGTAAGCGATTCAATCCGTTTGGATTCGGCGATAAGGTTGTCGGCTACGTAAAGGCGAACCTGTGTGTCAGTTTTACCAGCTTGGTCGAGCGGTGCCGGCAGCGGTCCGAGCATGTTGGTGTTCTGGTAGTTGAAACGCGGCGTCGACCAGTCGTTCACGCTAGCTCCCCCCGACCCGCCACCGCCGCGCCGCTGGACGATAAAGTGCTTGTCCATGTATTTGAGCGTGTGTGGATCGCCAAGCTCGTGGTAGGCTTGTTGGTATAGCTGAATCCGAGGCCCGCCTTCGACGTAGGCGCCGCCAAAACTGAAGTTGTAGCGTTGAGCGAACTGCGGTCCGGCAACGCCCCAGTTGAACGTCTGGATAGCGTCGACGCCCTGATGCCACCAGTTGGCGGCGGCCCCCCGCCAGACTTCAATGGCTGGCCAACTGTAGCCGTCGCTGCAATGGTGGTCATCCAGCGTGGCGATGATCTTGATCGGTTTGCCGGTGACCAGGCCGCGAAACTCGGGGATATCCAGATCGTATGAACGCACTCCCAGGGCGATCATGTCGACAAGGTTTTCGCCGATCCAGGTCTCTATGTCGAGCCCGTCGAAGTGGCAGCCGACGAGATTGTCCGGCACGCGGACGGCGATGAGCACGGGGCGATTGCGGACCTTTTCGACTTCCAGTGATGCGCGGCGGACATTGCGCACAAAATCGGTCATGTGCCCGCGGTTGATCCATTGCCGGCCCGCCTGTGTGAGGGTGGTGCCGCGTGAAAAATCAATTTCCAGGCCGTCGAAATTAAAATCCTCGATCAGCTCGCGCAAAAGGTCAGCCTTGTATTGGCGGACCTGGGCAACGGCAAAATCCAGGTGGGGATTACCCCATTCGTCTTTGACAAGCCAGTTGGGATGGTCCAGAAATGTGGGCTTAGTTTCAACGTTCGGATTTTCTTGTGCCAGTCCCTCATTTAAGCGGTAGGAATAGAAAGACTCTATGCCGCGTTTCTTGGTCTGTTCGTGATAGACCTTGGCGAGGTTGATGCCTTGATCAGCCCATCGCTGGAAACGCTCGATGCCACGGGCATCGATGTAACCGGGGATGGGTTTGTCGATCAGGGGTCGGGCCTTGCATGGAAACAGGTTGTCCAGCGACCACCATTGCGCGTCGATGTGGCTGTCCGGTTCGTCGTTGAAGGCAAACTCGTATTCCATGATCTGGTCGATGGAAAGCCCGGCGTTGACGGTGTTGAGCAGGCCGTCCGCCTGGTGGTTGACGATGATGCGGCGCTTGCGGTTTACCGTGTCAATATGCTGACTAGAAAGGGTCATCGGTTTGGTCGAGCATGTGGTCATGGCGGTACTTCCAACTTACCATGCACGGTAAGATAATGGTACAGGATATACGAATTGAGGATCAGCATGAATGATCATCGCGCACAGTTGATGGAACAGGGCTTCTGCATTTGCCGTGGGATGATCGGGGGCCAACAGATGGCGGATTTGCGGCAGGCAGTAGAAGAGCGTGTCGAGCAAATGCAAGCCGAGTCGGTGCAGAATCGCAAGCTGGACGAACCGGAGGGCGGTGCCTGGGAGACCTCGGGCCAACCCCGTGTCGGGTGGTCCCCCGACTTGGAAGGCGACGCGGCGGCGCATTTTCTGGAGTTTGCCCTCGGGGACAGTACGTACGGGTTTAGCTGTATGTTGCTGGGCGCGCCCGAGGCGGCACCGACCTTGTTCCACATGATCTGCAATGCTCAGACCAAGGAACATGGCCCCTCCGACTGGCATCGGGATATCCACACGCATGACACCGCCCCCCTTGATGGGCTGCAGATGGACGTGATGCACAACGGTCCTTCCTACTTGCAATGGAACATTGCCCTGTTCGATGATGACGTGTTGTGGGTGGTGCCGGGCAGCCACAATCGCCGCAATACTGCCGAGGAAGATGCCCATGTGAAAACTCATCCAGACAAGCCACTACCTGGCGCGATTTGCGTTGACCTGAAAGCTGGTGACGGCGTGGTTTATATCAACTCCATTATGCATTGGGCCAGCATGTACAGCACGCGCAAAAGGCGCACCATTCACCTCGGCTACCGTGGGTTTGGCGGCCCTATTGGGTTTAACCACCTGACTACCTACCCTCAAGGTGAGATCAACAAGAGCCTGCCTCCGCATGTGCGGGCGAAATACCTGCGGTTTCAGCAACTGTGGGATGAGGAAACGGATCAGCAGGAAGTCATTTTGCGCGCCATCCTGGACAAGGATGCTGATGGGTTCGCCAAGGAGTTGGCCAAGCTACATCCCGGGGAGGTAGGCCGTATCGTTTACGTGATCGTACTATCGAAAATAGCGTTCAACATATTGAATACCACCAAGCCTGGTGAAAAGGTTCGACTACACCTGAAAAACCTCGCCGGACGATTTGCGGCTGACGAATTGAAAAATATATGGCGGCGTTTCGAGTTACTTGATGGCAAGCTGAAGAGCGACACCTTGCAGTATGAACCGCTGTTTCAGACCGGTCCGATGTATTACAATTACTACCCGATGCCACAGGATTTTACGGTGGACGATTTTGTGACCAGTTGGGGCCAGTAAGCCCCTTGCGGTGGAAAAACACCATGCCGACAGGTCAACCGCAAGAACAACCGCCAGACACGCCGGTTAAACTGCATCCTTGGAAAGAAGATTGGAAAGACCGCTGGGACCAACCCATGCTGTGGCCGCGTGATCCGGACCAGGGTCGCGTCGACCTAGCGGACCAGATAGAGAAGCGAAAAGCAGCGCAGGTAGATGCCGCCACCAGCGCGCTGGTGCTTGTCGATGTGGACAAGCAGGCCTACGACATGTGCATCGAGGATGTCGGCCGTTTCGATTCAGCCATGGGCAGAGAATTTTGTCGCCAGACGTACGAGGTGGCCATACCCAACACCATCAAGCTGGTCGAGTTCTTCCGCTTGCAGAATAGGCCGATTGTTTTCGTGCAGTGGTACAACCACCGCCACCAATATCCACCCCTTGAACCCCGCGAGGGAGAAACGGTCGTTCACAAGTGGGCGACCGGGGCCTTCGGGTCTTCCAGCCTCGACTCTGTCCTGAGGCGAACCGAAAGATATTCAGACGTATCGACCCTGTTCTTCGCCGGTTCCGACACCGCCTTCTGCCTCGAATCGACAGTACGCGCCGCCGTCGACCTCCGCTATCGTTCAATCATCGTTGAAGACGCCTGCATGAGCATGTGGCGGCGATTGCACGAGTGCACGCTCATAACCATGGGT
>Ga0310125_10000700_pt1 | contig 16403 bp, 10 predicted proteins | sample CB11b_Tmax_Bot8__FD_203508 | JGI IMG/M metagenome (GOLD analysis project Ga0310125, IMG submission 203508) | Marine microbial communities from Western Arctic Ocean, Canada - CB11b_Tmax_Bot8 | ecosystem: Environmental > Aquatic > Marine > Oceanic | place: Canada: Western Arctic Ocean | collected... | reverse complement strand
GTGGTCCCACCTCCCCACCTGGTTGCCCGGGTACCCCGGATAAAACTCATTCCTCCAGGTTTCGGTGCCTATCTCCAATAGACGACGTGCCCTGGCAACAACCGCCAGATCGGCCCCGGTCTCCCACGTATATGCCAGCGTGTGATATCGACGATAGTAAAACGTCGTCATCGTTTGTTTGTAGTTGCCGATACGGAGGTAGTCATGCTCCTGGCCCTCGATTCGCGATCCGAGCTTTATCCTCCCCGAATCCATCGCCGGCCTAAACGCCAGAAATCCTGCGTTCTCCAATGCCTGGCACATTTCTTCCACAATCAGCGGCTGAAAGCTGTGAGCATTGAAATCGCTCCAGGAAAACCCGGAGTGCTCGGCCACCATCACGCCTCTTTGACCACTATGAACATCGGCCGCAGCATCTGGTTTGTACTCCTCCACAACATTCAGAAGTGCCATTCCCTCTGGATTTTCTACGGCAGCATCAGGTCCGAACAAATATTTCGAGTCATATATGTTCACGCCATACACATTCAAGGCCGTATACCCCTTGCTCCTTTTGGAATAGTACGACCTGCCCGTTCTTCTATGAGCATCCCATCCGTCTGGGTTAACACACGGCATAATGAGAACAACGACTTTTTTCCTGATGTTCTCAACCACCTCACTCTTTCCCAAGAGCCATTTTGTCAAATGAAGAAGGCTGGTCGTTCCGAGCTCCTCGTTCCCACAGTGAGTTGATGTGAACAAAACAACGGACTTGTTTTCGTCAGAGGTTTTCTCGTCCGTGATCTTGACCAGGAGAATCGGCTTCCCCAGGACACTTTTTCCTCGTATCGCAACATCCACAATATCTGGATGGCTCCTGGCCCACTTTTGAATCCCTTTGTGGATCTCCGCAGAGGAAGGATCCTTGTCGAGTTTATTGTCTTTTCTGGGGAGTGGTTCTAACTCAGTCACCAGTTCTCTGATCTTGGTTTTGACCCGTTCGCTTTTCTGGAGCTTGTACAACCGCTTCAACGGTTCGACAGATGATCGATTCACGACGCGTGTCAACTCGCTCAGGCCGTAGACAGCCCACTCCTTGGCTTTCGGGCTGAAAGTGGTGTCCTTCAACACCCCGAACAGCACCTTCTTCGTTCGTTCGTCTTTCTTGTGGGACAGCACATAGACCAACGCCTCTTTCGCCGGGATGCTTCTGGAAGTTTTGAGTGCGTCTATTACTAACGGGGTGGAGCTGTTGTTCAGTTTCACCAACTGCTCTACCGCTTTCTTACGTACGGTCTCATCTTCTGCCTCCACGACGGTAATGATCAGCGATTCAACTGTCTCAGGGTGTTCCTGCTGGTCTGCAGTGGCCAAATCAACTCCGACCATCAGGATGCCACACACGGCGCAGATCGCTGTACACGTCTTCATAATCCTGCTCGCCTTCAATGTGTTTGAGGGGATGCGACTCCTGACGCACTCACGTTGAGTCACAACGGCCCTGTTTACGTTTTCCGTTTGGTCCAAAGCACACGCGTCTGCGACCGCAAACACGCGCACAAACTTCTTGTCCGACTGGCGTCGCCATTGAATGGTTTCTCGCCTCTCGTGGTCCGAAGTGTGCGTTCCATGGACTCGATCGCAGCAAGACTCAACAGCATCCTACCCGGCGGCTGTCGGACTTGCAGGGCCTCGGCACTTTGCTGGCAACGGTGGACATGGTGACAGCCCCAGCGGGTTGAACGCGGGGCTGGGGTGGGGAGAATCGCAACGTCTTACCCCGGGGGAGGGGCTGATACGGTCGTTCATGAACTTCATCGACTACAACGACCTGTGCAACCGCCTGGTGTTGGAGAAGATCCGGGGCGGCGACTGGTCGCAGAGGCGACTGGCGGACCTAAGCCATTTTGGCCGTGAACTGCACGATCTGTAGCTTGCGATCCGTCTGGGCCACGGCCGCCTGGCGACCATCAGGGGTGAGGTCCAGGGCCCGTCCACCACCGGTCAATTTGAAGGTGTGGAAGGGCTTGTCATCATCGAGGTTCCAGAACCAGAGAGCCCCTTTGGACCGGTTCGTCGTGGCGTCAGTGGCTCCGGCCCCGACCAGGAAGCCCTCGGGGTGAAAGCGGATGCCCCAGGCCATTCCCCGGGAGTCAATTTTCAGCTTCTTCTTGAACTCGCCAGTCTCCCAGTCCATCAACAGCACCATCGGCTTGTGAACTCCGCCAAAGGCGTTGGTCACCTCGGTGAGTCCGGCCACTGCCAGATACTTGCCGTCGGGGCTGAACCGCATGTCACGGGCACCGCCCATGTCAGCTCGGAACTTCTGATCGAAGCCCCACATGAACTTCGCTTCCCATTGTCGCGTGACCTTCCCGGACTTGATCTCCCACTCCTTGATGACACCCATCAAGTCAAAGGAGGCCAACCGCTTGCCGTCCGGATGAAAGACGACGGCGTAGGGGTATCGCTGGTGCCCCTTGAAGACGTGGACCAGCTCCCAGGTGCGGGTGTCCCAGAGCTTCAGCAGGTTGTCGTTACCACACGAGGCCAGCAGGCGACCGTCGGGACTGGTGCGGACCCAGCGGACCCATCCGTCGTGTGCCACCAGCATTCGCTGAGGAGACGGCCGCGGCTCGGACAGGGGCCAGATGCCGATTCGATCGTCGTATCCACCTGAATACAGCCAGTTGCCGTCGGTCGAAAAATCGAACGAACGGACCCAGCTATTGTGTCCGTGCAGAATGGTCCGGGCCGATTGGGGGCCGGCCAGAGGCCAGCGGTAGACATGGAAATTCTCCGCCGCTGCCACCACCCAGGTCCCGGTCGGATCGATCCGGCACGTCGTCAGCCGTACGTCGTCGATGGTGAACGTTCGGACGACGTGCGTCTTGCTGGCGTTGATGGCCAAGGGCAGATCACGCGGCAAGGGAGGCGGCGGAGGCTGGGGATTCATGCCAGGAGTTCCTCGATGGGCTGGCCGCCATGACGGACCGGGACCGGCTGGCCGTTGGGCTCGTAGACCGGGGTATCCGGGTTGATGCCCAGGCAGCGGTAGATGGTTGCCACGATGTCGGCTGGTGTTACGGGGTGCGAGGCCGGGTCGTCAGGCTTCAGGCAGATGGCCTCCGAGTAGCAAGCGATCGCGGCGTCCCAGTCTTCACGTTCAGCGAAATCAATACCCTTGTTGTATTCGGTGGCCGCGAGACTCGCGGGGGTAGGACTGGTTGCGGGAGCCTGGGGAGTGACACTGTCACCACACCCACCCAACAGCAGCGTGAAAGCAATCGACACAGCAAATCGTCGCGTCATGATTTCGTCTCACTGGGCCTTGTCTGGATACCTCATTCTGCCAATCCGCACGCCCCACGCACAACTGACGCCCCCGTGAACACGCCTTATCTCCCGTTATCCGCCGAGCGAGGGGTGGGGTCGCGGATTCGATTTCCGGCGGGAACGGTTTAGCCACGCTTCATCGCGTTGATGATGGCCAGGACGGCCTCTCGAGCGTCGCAATCCAGCGTGTTCCAGGCCTCGATCAGGGCCGAAAGACCCACGTCAACACCCCCCGCCACGCTTCCATGCGCTGCGCCACGCGCTGCGCCTTCCCAGAAATCGTTGTTTTCCTCGAGGTTTAGGGGGGCGCGTGCGGAATCATGATCCGCATGTCGGGGGTTCGAGTCCCTCCTCCGCTACTTTGCAAACCCCGTCGGAGCAACGGTTTCCGGCGGGGCTTGTTATTGCGCGGAGGACGATTTCGGCCTGGTGTTACCTGAAGTGTGATCCCAGGATGCGGATCCAGCGGGTTGACGCCGGGGCTGGGGTGGGGAGACTGGGGCGTGGTTCCAGGAGAGCGACGGAGTATTCGTGATGGCGAAGAAGAAGACCGCGAAGAAGAAGTCGGCCAGGAAGAAGGTCGCCACGTCTTCACTCACCGCCAAGCTGGAGAAGACCATCGAGAAGGACTTTCAGGCTTGTGAAGAACTGCAGCGAACTGGCGAAGTTCGAAACGAATGGATCGAGAGACGTAATGCAATACGTAGCATCAGATGATGTCCAGCAAGCCATTGAGGCAATCGCTACCGACGGTTGCGTCGTGCTGGAAAATGCCGTTAGCGAGTCGGAAGCGGCCGACTTGGCAGAGTTGGTGTTGAGCTCGCCGACGCGCACGCCCGGTGTCTCGGGATACGAATTCGTCGTCTCTCTGATGAATCATGATCTGCGGTTCCTCAAGCTCGCGATGCACCCGACAGTGCTGGAACTTGCGAGACACCAGCTCGGCGGCCGCACCGAGCCAGCTCCCAACGCGTTTGCCTGGCCCGCGGAACACCAGATCCTTTTAGGAAGCGTCGACGGCCTGGTTGCTCATGCAGGTTCAGATCCCGGTTGGTGGCACATGGATTCGCCCATGGGCCAACTCAACCAATCTCGTCCGCTGCCGGACTTCCCCATCCTTGTCAATGCGATCTGGATGCTGACGCCTTTTCGGGAAGAGACCGGCGCGACGCGCGTGTTGCCAGGAAGCCAGCACTTCCGCCACCTACCGCCGGCAACCCAGGAAGCGTTGGAGGGCCAGGCTCACTGTTGCGCTCCGCCCGGTAGCGTTGTCGTGTTGCCAAACACCGTCTGGCACGCGGCCGGCACGAACCAGACTCAGCAGCCTCGCGTCGCTGTCGCGTGCAATTATCAACCCTGGTGGGTCGGTCGGCTCACGATGGATGTGTATCCGATTGATCGCGACGTTTGGGAGAAAATGCCTCCGGAAGCACAGACCCTGACCCGGCACCAGCTCGAGTGGAATACCGACTTTTGCGGTGAACTGACCGACACGAGTGCTCGAGAAGAGTAGGCGGTCGCCGCAACGAAACGCCGGGGCTGGGGTGGGGAGACTGGAACGGCAGGTCACAGAGTCGGGAACCTGGTTGGCCATCAATTCGCACTTCGTTCAGAGAGAATCCACACAATGAATCGGAATTCCGTTGCCCTTCTCGTTTTCACGCTTCTGTTGCATTGGGATATCGCCGTTGCCCAGAAACTGACCGCTGACGTCCCCTACCTGAAGAACGGTCACGCGAGGCACGTCCTCGACATCTACACACCAGAGAAACAGGCCCGAAACAGCCTGCCTGTTGTGTTCTGGATTCACGGCGGTGGATGGCAGACAGGGGACAAGGGCGATGTTGCACTCAAACCGAAGGTGCTGACTGAGCGAGGAGTGATCCTCGTGTCGACGAACTACCGTCTGCTGCCGGAAGTGACAATGGACGAACTGGTTGGCGACGTTGCCAGCTCGCTTGGCTGGGTGCACCGCAATATTGCCAAGTATGGAGGGGACCCCGGACAGATCATCGTTGGCGGACACTCTGCCGGTGCCCAGTTGGCGGCGTTGATCTGCATCGACGACAAGTACCTGAAGAAGGAAGGCGTGTCTTTCGAAGTCCTCAAGGGTTGCATCCCGGTCGACGGCGACACGTACGACATCCCCAAGATCATCATGACCGCCGAGCACCGGCAGGCGATCTACGGCGGCAAGATGTTCACCTTTGGCCATCGACAGAAATTCGGAAACGACCCCGAGAAGCACGTCGTTTTTTCGGCAGTGACACACGTCAAAAAAGGCAAAAGCATTCCGCCGTTCCTCATCCTGTATTTCTCCGGCAACCCGGATACGCGGGCTCAGGCGCGGCGTCTTGAGAGCGTGCTGAGGGCGGCGGACATTCCGACCCGGGCGTATGGCAAACGCGATACCAACCACAGCCGCTTGAACAACGATCTCGGAAGGCCAGGAGATCCCGCTACAAGGGAGTTCTACAGGTTTCTGGATCCGCTGGTCGGCAGGAAGCCGTGACGAATGTCGACTTCCAGTTGACCTGCGTTCGTCGTCGATCTCCTAGGGGTCGTCCTTGATCACGTTGGCCCCGGCGTTCCCGGCGACGGTGCCGGTGGCTGGGACATCCGAGACCGACCTGGAATTGGCGACGGCGGTGACGTGTACCTCCAGTTCCTCCATCATCGGCACGTGCGGACGCTTCTCGCGGGTCGCCAGCACCAGGCCCAGCACATTGTCCCCTCGGAATGCAGGACAGTGGGCCAGATCGATCTCGAAGCGGATTCCCTTGAGCCCCCCACGCAACTTTCCGACAGGAATCCGACGGATGTGCTTCTTGTCGACCGCCACGCCATTGATGTCGACGTCGACACGGTCGTTGTCAGTGACATGATAGAACCAGAACCGGAATCGCCCGGACAGACGCTCGCCTCGCCGGCCGTCTGCCACTCGGAACGGAAAGGCCAGCCGCTTGCCGATCCGATCCTCGGAGAAGAGCAGGGTCGGGCTGTTCTTGTGGCCCAGCGCACTCGAGCCCTCGTCGTACCACGGATAATTCCGGAACGGTGGCTTTCTGCGGCTGATGCCCTTGCTCATCGGCAAAAATCGATAGGTGCGAGGCCCCGCGAAAACGGCCTCGCGCGTTCGCACAGCCTGGGTCCACGCCGCGATCCGCTTTCGCTGCTTGGGAGCTGCCGTCACCGCGCGACCGAAGTGAGCGCCGACATTCCAGAACGAAATGCTGTCGGCTCCGTAGGTATAGAAATTGGCCGCCGCTCCCCGCGCCTCGGCCGTGTTCAGCAACATGCTCAGGTATCCCTTGGCGTGTTCCGCTGACGAGGCGACACCGCGATCGAGTGGAATCGGAGGTCCGGACGAAAACGAGCCGATCATGTTGCCCATCGTCACGATCGTGTCGACACCCGCCGGACGTGTGAATCGGGCAAACTCGTCGACAGGCGTCTGGGGGTCGGTGTTGTTCCAGGTCGAGACCACCACGAAGTCGATCCAGCCCTTCTTGACCCAGGTCTCGATATCAACACCCGCCAGCCAGCAGGCGTGCAATGACTCGGGCACTCGCACCCCCAGGGTCAAGCGCTTGCCGTTTTTCCGACGACGCCCCGACTTGTCCATCATCTCGCGGACCTGCCCGACATAGCGAGTCATGATCGGCGCCTTCTCACGCCCCTGGTGCCTCGGAAAGTGCTTGGCCCAGCGGACAAAGTTCAACTCGAGACCATCGACGGGGTACTCGGTGATGATCTCCCTCATGATCCCCATCCGGTGATCCCGCACGGCGGCGATCGAGTAGTCCAGTGCCGTCTCGTTGCTCCGGCCATCAGGTTGCTTGATCACGTATTCGGGATGATCGATTGAGAATTGCGAGCAAAGATCATCGAACTTGTTGAGCCGGACATGGTGGGTGTCGCCCATCCGCACAGCCGCCAGCACTTCCTTGCCCTTGGCCTGCATGTGCTCGGTCACCAGTCGCAACGGGTCGGTGCCCTGCTTCATCAGGTCATGCAAACCCTTGATGTAGAGGCCGCTTTTCCTGTTGTTCCTCGCTCCATACAGTTCGCCGGCCTTTGTGTCGTAGAAGCAGATGTCAGGCATGCAGGCCAGGTACACAAACGTCGTGAAGGGAACCGCCTTGGACTCGCGATCGAGCCACGCCTTGATGAACGCCGCCGAGTTCTTTCCGGGCGCTTCAGCCAGCACCTGCCCATCATCATTGAACACGCTCCGAGCCACCCGCTTCTCGGCGGCATCGACAACGGGCGTCAAGAGAGCCAGGCACACAACCGACCAGGACAGCAGCGGGAAAGACCGTCTCATGCGATTCTCACACAAAGCAACCAACCGGTCTCTGAGCCTATCCCACCGAAACAGACGGACCCTCGACCTCGAGGAACTCGATCAGAACTTCGACAAAGCGACCGATCCAGAACCGAGAGTAATTCCCAGCAGGAAGGGAGCGGCACCAGTATCGGTGGTCTCAAAATCAATTCGTGTTATCACCACGCCGGGTTTGGGATTGACCCAGGTCATGTGGTAACACCCGAGGTCACGATCGGCATCACGCTTGCTCGTGACCGTGAACGCCAGCTTCGCGCCAGCCACCTTGCGTGGGTGGCGAAGCCACCAGTCGAGCACGTGTTCTCCATACCGCACCGCCACCAACTCTTCGGTGCCGTCAGAAAAATGAACACGGTAATTGGCGACAACAGTGCCGTAGGCCGAACGTCTGGAAAAAGCCACGCCGTGAAGCAGGTGCAGGGAGTCTGCCTTCCTCCCCACGGCGACACGTTCTACGCGATCAACGACATCAGCGATCGTTACTCGCAGGCGTGTCTCTTGACCGTGCAAGGCAATCACGCCCCGCACATCAAATGTGACCCCGTTGAAGACTGATTTGCCAGCAGTCAGAGCTGCGAGACCGTCGTCCACTGACGGTTGCCGTTTCGCCTCCTTGTAGAGATCCTCGCTCAGCGCAACATTGTAGTGCGATGTCAGATCGAGATGTTCCGCGGGCAGCGTGGTGTCTCGAGGTGGGATCAGACGCTTTAGCGTCTTCTTCCGTGCTTCGGCGCGTGAGAGCAACGCTTGTTTCGTATCACCCTGCAGGACGTGGACTCGTTCTTGTGTGGACAGTACCTGGCCTGAGTTGGGATCGAGTGCCAACGCCCGCGCGACACTTTGTGCCGCTTCATCAGCTTGGCCAAGCACCAGGAACATCTCCGCCCGGAGACGCCACACCTCTGCGTCTTTCGGAGCCCGCTCAATTGCCTTCTCCGCCAAAGAGACTGCTTGTTCCTGGAGCTGTTTGTTGTCCTGGGCGCGACGTGACCGATAGACCGCCCGCGACACCAAATCCAGGGGGGAGTTCGTATCACTGGCAAGCGTGTCTGCGTGTCGATCCGTCGTGAGTGCTACCAGGAAGGGATTGACCTGGTTGAGTGTCGCTATGAAATCGACATGAGCAATCACCTGATCCGGCCGTGGATTGTCCCAGGTGGCCAAATACAAGGCGGCATCGCTTCGCCCTCTCTGGCTCGTTGCCCCTTCGCCGCGCCACACGAGATTCGAGGCTGAATCCAATTCTCCCGAGAGCCAACAGTGGTTTATTTCGTCTCCATAACGGAGCGGAAACTCTTCGACCTCACCGTCGGCATAGACGATCCGGTAAATCGCGACGAGAGTACCGCGAGGAGCTCTCTTGTATCCACCCTGCAGGAAATGAAGACGATCGGCCTTCTTCCCAATAACAAGCTCCTTCACTGAGGCTGGAAACGTGAGCTCCGTGTCCAGCCCTGCCGACAAGTTGACCACTCCGCGCACATCGAACGGAATCCCTCGAAAACGGTGGAGGCCCGTCTTGAGTGTTCGGCACACGGGAGTCACTACGATCGCGGAATCAGCCTCACTATGCCACGCCTCGTGCAGTCCCGCATTGAATTTCGAGGCAAGGTCGATGGTTTCGTTGGGTGTGTCAGCAGCACGAGGTGGAATCTGCGATTTGAGCACAAACTCGCGCCCCTTCGTCACTCCTTGTACCGCCAAGTGATAGCCGAAGAGGCTTTGCGTCAGATGGTGATTCAGGCCACTGGGCATGCCTGCACGAAAATCCTGGTGCCGGACGGACAAGCCCAGTTCCTTGCCGGCTTTGTCGAAATCTCCGGCGAGGTAATACGCATAGGCACGAATTAAGTTCAACGAGTTCTGAACGGAAGGCTTGGGGGAAGTAAGTCCCTCGAGCGTCTTCAGAGCCTCCACGTGGTTTTCCCTGGTCGCTTGGAGGTTCGCCTGCGCGAGCCTCAGGAGGACATGGGTTTCCTCGTGGGCCTTGGCTGCAGGTGCGGCCTTCTTGAGCAATTCCGCCACGTGGGCATACGTCGTGTCGGTTGATCCATTGACGACGTCGACCTTCAGCATTGCTTCGTTTATCAGGGAGAGCGAGTCACGATCGCCGTCCGGTGGTACCGCCACCTCAAGCGTCATCGCCACCAGAAACGGCGACGCGCTGTTTCCAGCCGACTGAAACGTGACTGACGCGATGGTCTTGTCGGGATGAGGATTCTCCCAGACACAGTGGGTGAGTGTGCGAGTGTCACCAAACGCGCCCTCGCGCCAGCCAAAGCGAGCTAGCGTAGGAACCGCAAACGGGTTGTTGACCCATGTCACGAGGTGCCACCCGTACCTGATGTACAACGGCTTTTCCGAACCGTCCTCGTAGTGCAACATGTACCTGCCGAGAAGCTCTCCAACATCAACGTCTTCGTCGAACGAGCAGTTGTGCAATACGTGAATCCATGTGGCCTTCTGATTGATCGAGATCTTTTCGACCTTGGTGGGCGGCGTGACAACCAATGAATCGGGCGGATGGTCACCCCCCCTGAGCCTGACTATGCCTCTGACGTCGAATTCGACACCGTTCAGACGTGCCAGACCCACGGGCAACCGAGTCCAGTATCGTCTCCTGGGCACCCTTCTTTTCCGAGACCGGAACGGCACGTCGAACAGCGATTGGTTGTAGTACTTACTGAGATCGACCTGTCTCGCGGAGGCCCGTGACGAACGAGCGGGTATCCCGGCCTTGATCAGCAGTTGATGCGCTTCGGTGTATTGTTTCTGTTCCACCAACCGGACCGCGGCAGTTCGTACCACCCCGCCCACCTGCAGCGGATCGACTGCTCCATCGCCGTCCTGGCCCAGTGCATCGACAGCCTCGGCCGTCTGCCCCGCCAGCATCAGGGCATTGGCGCGGGCACGCCTCACCGCCGGGTCATTGGGGAAAGACTCAAGAGCAAGTCTCGTGAGCCAATCGACTTCAGCTTGCCGTGTCTCCAGGGGAGCACTGGCCTCGGCCAACCGCATCAGCCCGGCAGCCGCCCAATCAACCGGAACACGCCCCGGCTGTTGCATCACCGTGTCAAGAATCCCCGGCAGGAAGGGTCTTCCCTGTGACCAGTCGGATTGTTTCCGCGGTTTCGGAAGTTTGCCGTAGGCCCGCCGAAAGGCTGCATACGCCTTTTCTTTCTCCCCGCGATGCTGCAATGACAGCGCATGGACGTAGTGGAAGAAAATGTGGTCCTTGTCGCGTTTCAACGCCTCGCTGACAGCCTTGTCCATCTCATCGAAACGGCCCCCTCGGTGCATCACGATCGCCCTGATCGCCCAGACTTCCGCGTTGTCCGGGTCCAACTCGACTGCCTGCTCGGTATGCCACCCCGCTGCCTCCAGCCAGTGTCGGACGACGTGTGACTCCAACTTGTTGGTTCGTTCCGACATCGCCATCGCATACCCAATCCTGGCATGCGCCAACCCGCTGTCCGGCGCGAACTCCAGGACACTGTGCAAACTCGGCAGATCGCGTGCTCGGAGCAGCGTTGCCAGGTGTTCTGTGACTGGCCGTTTCCCCCATGGCGACGAGGTGCGTCGGTCCGGGTTTTCCAGAAACCACCTCCCCCAATCTCCGTACGGATCGTTGTCGTCGGACGCCCCAACCGCCTTTCGGATGGCCTCCAGTCCGGATTGAGTCACCGACACCGAATCGCCGTTCTCGTCAATCCGCCGGTTTGCAACAACCTCTGCCAGTTCAGCCAACCACATCGGCGCTGCTCTCTCCATGGGAGGCAGGTCAAACATCGTCAGCTTGCCCAACTTTGTCGAGTTTTCGAACGATACGACCGCCAGCCTTCGGTCGTCATGGCTAAACTCAACATTCTGGACAATCGTGTGAGCAGGCGCTCCGGTTGAGCTCTCGAGGAGCTTCGCTCCTGTCGGGAACTCCCAGACTGTGACATCACCCCGAAACGTCCCCACCGCCAACATTCTCCCGGAGTGACTAAATCGCATCCTGCCTTCGGTTGCCTGCCCCTTGGACATCAGTGGGTCTGAGACCTGGGTCCTCTTAACGACATTCCACAATTCCACTTTTCCCCATTCCAACTTGGAAATCGGGCTGGACCCCAACGCCACGACGTTCCCGTTGGGATGGAATGCTGCAGAGGAATAGAAGTCGATCGCCGGCGTCTCGAACACCATCTCGGCTGACGCCGTATCCCAGACGCGCCCCTTGCCACCAAACACGACTGAGACGACCCTGGTGCCATCCGAATTGAAGTGAATGTCCTGCACGCCACTCACCCCCGCGGGCGACAGCGTCTGCACCTCACCCGATTCGAGATCGACGAGATACACGTCGCCGCCAAAACTCCCCGCAGCGAGTTTTCGGCCATCGGCGGTCACATCGAACACAGAGCTGCCCAGGTCCCACGCCTGATGCACTCTGTAACCCGATTGCACGTCAAATGCGATGAGCGTTCCGTTGACCGTCTGCACAACCACGCGTTCACCGTCCGGCAGATATCGCACTCTTTTCACATTTTGTCCGACAACCAGTGTGCCGGTCAATTCGCCCCGCTCCACATCCCAGAAACGGACGTGTCCGTCTCGACTCCCCACTGCCAGAGACTTCCCATCAGGAGAAAACACACCGCTTCTGCCGTTGTCCGGCAACTGAAACGTCTGCACCTCTTTCAACGTTTTCGCATCAAGGATTTTCACCATCGGAGCGGCACCGAAATTGTTCTGAGTCGCGATCCATCGATCGTCCGGACTGAAATCGACACTCAGGAGTCCGCCATTCGTTTGAAATGTCGGAAAACGACGCCGGCCACGGGTCATCTTCCATACCCGAGACTCACCTTGCAGGAGTTGATTACCGCCTCCGGTAGTAAAGAGAGTTTTTCCGAATTGCAGGACTGCGGACCGTTCGCTCAGCGTATCGAAGGACTCGGGCATTGCCGCCAAGAACGCATGCCCCTCCTGGAGTAGTTTGCCGGTCCGCGTGCTCCACATTTTCACCTTCATACCGTCGACGGTGGCTGCAAACAGGCGTTCACCGTCATCAGTCGCACTAAGGGTCGGGTCTAGTGAGTATTTGATCGGTTGGAACATCAACTTGCCTTCGATGAGGTCCCAGACTCTTATCGTCAGATCCGAGTGTTCGGTGATCAGTCGCAAACCATCCGCCGGGACCATCGCTTCGGTGATGGCATTCCCCCGAAAATCCAGGGTCGAGATGGACTTGCCGGTCCAGAGATCGCGACAATCCGCCTCCTCATCGGTGATGTACGTGACAAGCCACGGCTCGGAGGACGCGGCAGCCCGCCGGTCAACACGATTGGCTCGTGGACGCCCCAAAAATGGGCCGCGGCCGTCGACAACGTATCCCTCGAGCACAAAATTACACGTTTCTTTTCCAGTCGAAAGGTCGAACACTCTTGTGTGCGAGTCTGCTCCTTTGATACCGCTGACATAGAGTTGAGGGGAATGTGAGTGCATTCCCACGCCATCAATCCGGAACGCTGTCTCCTCCGTCTTGACTTCAATGGACTCAGCAGACACATCGACCCATCCAAACATTCGGTCCGAGGTCGCCGAGACCACCATGTAGTTGCGTCGGCCTCCGGAAAAGTAGACCGGCCCACCGGGCACTTTCTTCTGATAGACGAGCTTGCCGTCTTCGGATGACCACAGAGCTAACGTGCCATCCCTGTACGTGGTTCCAATGAAACGGTGATCGGACGAAACGTCGAGATCAACAAGGCTCGACTTTTCGCTGGCCGTCAGTTTCGCTCCGACGGTTTTCCCGGAGACCGCCTCCCAGAGGCTGAAGGTGCCATTGGTGGTATCGGCGGCTACGATCCGCCTCACACCCTCGCGCGGTTCGACCAGGTAGTACTGGCGATTCACCCGGTCTTCGATCGTGATCAATTCCGTCGCCTGTTCACCGTCACTGGTCCGAAAACCCTGGATACTGCCGCCCCGGTCTCTGAGAGACACAAACAGCAGTTTCGCGTCACGGGAAAAGACCGGTCGATCGATGCGTTCGCCACCGGCAATCACGCCGATCTTCTTGCGATTCTTGACATCCCAGAGCATTCCTCGTCTGCCCCGGGTCATGGTCCAATAGAATGTCTTTGTGTTCTTGTCCAAGCCAACGTCCGATATCGGCTCTTTCATGTTGATCCGGAACGGCTCGTCGGTGTAATGATTGTGGTCGGACAACACGGAGGTGATCCGATTCGCCGCCGGCCAATATTCGGCATCTGTCCTGAGTGCTCTCGCCAGGTAGGCCAATCCGTTGGCTCGATCACCTGACTCGAGGTGTTCTTTGGCAGTGAGGAAATACGATCGCGTGAGAGTTTCGTTGAGGTTGTCCCGAGCATCCTCGGCAACGCCTCGCGCCTCTTCAGCGTTTTTACGCTCCGAAACCGCAATCCCTCGCTGCCGATTGACTTCGATGCGTTCCCGATTAATCCAGAACGCCGCGCCCGACACAATCGCAAACACCAGTGCAGCCGCTGCCAACAGGCCCCGCTTCATTCGACGCAACCGAGCCTGGCGACTGTCACGCTCGTTCCGCGCTGCCGTCAGGCGTTGGACCAGGTCGGGATGCTTTGACCGCGACTGTTCCAACAGCGACAGCCCCAGTTCAAAATCTTCCTTCGCTTCTGCACACTTCGCGTACGCCAGTCGAGCTTGCTCGGCGGCGTCCTTGGCTGGCTGATTGCCGTCCCAGAGCGTGACAGCCTGGCCAAACCCGAAGACTGCTTCGGAGTACTTGGTGTAATCGGCGCTCTGTTCGGCAACCTCGAGTGCTTCCTCGGCATGGCTGGCGAGCTTGAGACTCTCCTGGTGTGCCTCGAACACACGCACAGCCTGTCGAAATTCCCCAACTGTTTGATAACGCTCCTCAGGCTCGGTCGCCATCGCCTTCATGGCGATCCCGAGCAACTCGCCGGTCGGGTCGTTCTCTTTGATTCGCTCAGGTTCGGGAACGACGATCTCATTTCGCGAAGCGGCTTTCAGACAATCCCGTGCGGATTTCCCATCGTGAGGTGACTGTCCGGTGAGCAATCGGAACAGGATGGCTCCCAACAAGTACACGTCGCTTCGTGGCCCCACCAGAAATGGCGGATTGATCATCTCTGGAGCCATGAAACTCGGCGTGCCGCCGGCGGACGCATTCGCGGATTGGCCGGGGCCAACAAGAACGGCGAGCCCCCAATCGAGCACCAGCACCTCACCGAATCCACCGGTCATGATGTTCTGCGGCTTGAGATCTCGGTGAATCACCCCTTCGGTATGGGCAAATGCCATCGCATTACAGACGTCGATCAGAATCTCCAGGTTCTCGTTCAACGACAACCCATCGATCGTTTCGTCCCACGATTGCCCCTTCACGTTTTTCATCGAATAGAAGAGGTCACCATCCGGCGATTCACCCACCTCGTGAATCGGGACGATGTTGGGGTGCTCCAGTCTTCCCGTCAAAACCGCTTCGGTCAGGAACTCGTCCCGTACGGACTGCTTTCCGCTGGAATGCCGATGGATCGTCTTCAGGGCCACGTCACGACCCAGCGCAATCTGTCGTGCCAGATGAACCGTCCCCATGCCGCCTTCGCCCAGCATCGCCAGGGTCACATAATCCAGGCGTTCCTCCCCAGGGGCGACCGGGAGTTCCTCCTCGTCTTCAGTCGTATCCGCCGACTGGACACTGCGTCGACTGACAGAGTTTGTCTGTGGAAATGACTCCAGCGCCTCCATCCAGTCTTCGTGCTCGTTTCGTTGAGGCTTCAAACTCGTATGGGGCAGCGTTTGATCGAGATCCTGGTGTCCTGGCGCCAGAGAGTCCGCGAACTCCTCGAGAACACTGTCGATGACCAGTGTCTTGTCAGAATCGACCTCATTGTGTTCTTCCCGAATTTCCTCCTGGATGTCCTCGACGAATGTCTCTTCGTTTCCCTTCCCAGGGATTTCCACGGAAAACGGTCCAACCATCGTCGCCTCCGGGTCGCCATTTTCATCCCGAGAGGCCGGAGTGTCGGATTGCTCTTCCGAAGTATCCCTGTCGTCTGGTAGCTCAACCGGTGAGTCAGAATCCGGGTGATCGATCATCTTTTGCAGCCTCGCACAATCTCAATAAGCAAAACGGAGCGGCGTCTCGCGATCTACTGGTCAATCCAGAATGAGCACAATGCCGTCTCTCGCAACGTGAATCGCAACTTCACCGGCTGGCCCTTCAGAGCGGCGATTTTCCCGCGCTCCCAGGCCGGCGAGCACCGTGTTTGCTGCGACGTCTCCCACCCCTGTCGCATCCCGCCCTTGCGTCGAGTCCGGATCCGTCGGTCCGGAGCCTGACGGGCAAGTGTAACCCGAGGACACGTATCCAGCGAGTTGAACGCCGGGTCTGGTGTACGGGGACTGGGGTTCGGTGTCCGAGCCTGGGTCCTGCCGCGGCTGGACATTGACCGAATCCTCACTGTCGGGATAGGCTGGTATTCTGGAGACGAGCGAAAAACGATGGTTGCGAAACGGCAACCGCTCGGAGAATCACGAATGGCGTTGTCGGACGACCAGGATCAGGCGGGATCGGCGTTCAGCCGTCGCAGTCTGCTCAGAAACAGCGGCGTCGCCGTCGGCGCGTTTGCCTTGCCGGCGGCGTTTGGTGTGCCGCAGTTGGCTGATGGAGCTCGCCCGAGTTCCGCTGGTGCGCCAGCCAAACGAGCGATCGTCATCCTGCTTC
>Ga0310125_10000699_pt1 | contig 16410 bp, 11 predicted proteins | sample CB11b_Tmax_Bot8__FD_203508 | JGI IMG/M metagenome (GOLD analysis project Ga0310125, IMG submission 203508) | Marine microbial communities from Western Arctic Ocean, Canada - CB11b_Tmax_Bot8 | ecosystem: Environmental > Aquatic > Marine > Oceanic | place: Canada: Western Arctic Ocean | collected... | reverse complement strand
TGGTCACATTACCATTCTACTTTGCTGCCGCTTGTTTCGTGCCCATGCATGATCCTTGAGATCACGTGTCTCGGTCGATCACTAATTGCTTGATTCTACCTGCCATGCGGTACAATATTTGTATTCTTGAGGAGTTGAATTCATTCAAGAAACATAAGAAACGAGACAATAAAGTTGGCGCACGAGTAGGGAAAGGGATTAAAGATGCTGACCGAAGAGCAAAAGACTCATTTTCGTGTACTCGGGTTTCTCAAGGTGCCCGGTGCGCTCACGTTACAGGAGATAGACGAGTACTCTTGGCGATTTGACAAGATCATTGAAGCGGGTGAAACGCAAGGTGATGAATCCGACAGCGGTGCGCGCATATTTCCGAATGGTCACCGCGTAATTCTTCCGCTGATCGAGGCGGACCCCTATTTCTATAATATGCTGGACCACCCCAACCTGGCGAGTATCGCCGAAGACCTCATGGGGGAGGACTGTATCTTCTTTGGTAGTTCTGATGGGCAGATCCACACTGGTGATACCAATTGGCATCGCGACCTCGTATGGCCAGACGACGCCGATACCGACTGGGATTCCGATGTCGACTCGCCCGGCCCCGCTATCGAGGCCAAGTTGACGTTTTATTTGGACGATGTAGCGCCTGGCAAGGGGTGTTTAAGCTTCATCCCCGGCAGTCACCTTTGGCCGCGCCATTTCAGAGACCTTGAAAAGCAGCCGGACCAAGACGTGCTCGGCTATCCGACACGAGACATCCCGGGGCGATACGACCTGGCGGCGGACAAGGGCGATGTCATCGCTTTTCATACGAGAATCTTACATTCATCATGGGGCGGCGGTGAGAACCGCCGGCAAATGGCATGGATGATGCGCACGGCGCCCCGCACACAAAGTGACATCGACAGCATCGCCGAATTCAACAATGAGTATGCAGAAAAGTGGTCGCGGAAAACGGGAAGGCTGATCTCCGACCGGCTTTTTGAGACTGCCGATTCAAGGCGGATGAAGAAGATTCAACACTTGAAAGCTTCGGGCGCGTAAGGACAAAGTCATACGTTCGAATCAGTATTCCCGAGGCGCAAGCGCTCGGGACGGGCTGATAGTGCGTGGAGCGTTTAATTGACGGTTTGCGAATCTCTGGTCAACCACGCGCTATCACGCGCGGCTACGGTTTTGCAGTAGCTTCTAGTGTCGTGTATCAATGATTTCCTGCAAAATAATTTTCGACAACGGGCGCCGACGAGCGGTGCCCCTACAATCAAGAAATGCCCATCTTGCAGGGGCGTTCCCGAGGCACTTGAGCGCTCGGGACGACGCCCGCATTTGCGCTGCATTTAGGATTTCTGAAAGAGACTTCTGACTCGGGACACTAAAACTTACCTCAAAACTGAATTTCAACCTTTTTACCTTCGGTCGACGAGGACCTGCCCGCAATGCTGCGCACCCGCCCGCAACGCTGGCGCGTAGCGCCTGCGGGCAGGTAGCGCTGCAGGCGAGCGTCGGTCCTCCAAGCATCGTTGTTTATTGTAACAATTGGAGGGCGGACGTCTCCGTCCGCCGCGGGACTGGGAGTCTATTTTGAGATAGCTTCTAGTTTTGTCAAAGTCAGAGTCTCAAGGAGTTCAACATGCCAAGCTACGATCTTGAAAATCAAGTCGCCATCGTAACCGGTGCCGGCCGTGGAATTGGCCGGGCCATCGCTTTGCGGCTCGCGCGCGAAGGCGTCAGTGTCGCCGTCGCTGACCTCGATGAGGCAAACGCTAAACACGTTGCCGAAGAAATCACCGCGGCGGGTGGCCAGTCCCAGGCACTTATGATAGACGTCACTCGCAAGGAAGACGCACAGCGAATGGTGACAGAGACCGTAGACCGATTTGGACGACTGGATATCTTGGTGAATAACGCAGGTATTGGAATCATTGCAACGCTGCTGGAAACAAGCGAAGACGCCTGGGATACCCAAATGAATGTCAATGCAAAGGGAGTCTTGCTCTGTTCGCAGGCAGCCGCAAGGCACATGATTGACCAGGCCTCCGGCGGTCGAATCATTAACAACGCCTCGGGCGCCGGCAAAATCGCGCCCGGCAAAGGAATTCCGCTCGGGGCATACGCAGCGAGCAAGCACGCCGTTGTCGCCGTCACCAAGCAGATGGGACAAGAGCTGGCGGAACACGGAATTCTTGTCAATTGCGTCTGTGCCGGCATCGTCGATACACCCATGTGGGAGCTGATTGATCGTGAGACGGCAAAGTTACAGGGCGTTCCTGTCGGATCAGTAAAGGAGCAGGCAGTCGCCAGTATCCCCGTGGGCCGAATTCAGAAACCCGACGACGTCGCCAACATGGTTGCATTTCTGGCCTCATCAGACGCCGACTACTTGACGGGCCAGACCTACAATGCGTGTGGTGGACTTTTACCCTATTGATTTCGTCGACCTCGGGAAAGTCCGGCAGTGGATCCTAAGCACGATGTTACTGCAGTCGCAGGGCGAGCGGCGCACTATTCGTTATTCTTGCCGAACCTGACGTATGATGTCTGAGTCCTCGCGGATCTCGAGTGCGCAGTCCATGGGAACGTTGCGGAATGTCTGCATGCTTTCGCTCGTCGGCCAATAAATCTCGAGGGACTCGATCAAAGTCGCGGTGCCGAGGCCGATTTCTTGCGCGAGGCTCGCCGAGCCGAAGCTACCACCCGTGCCTACAGTGGAGTAGATGGGGCGTTTGCCCGCCGGTGTGTTCACGGTCACTTTGATTCGGGCGCCGATGGCCGCGCGATTCGACTGGACTCCGCGAAGGAGCAAGGTGAGCCAATGGTTGCCGTGGCCTGGATTCTGGAAGAGTACATTCCGATAGGTATCTCCGCTGTACCAGCCGCCCATGACAGCGTAAACGTCCTGGTCACCGTCGCCGTCAACGTCCGCGAAGGCGATGCCATGACCTTTTTGAAGATGCCCGAACCCCCCAGAGGTCGTGACGTCTTGGAATGTCAGACCGTCGGCGTTGCGGAACATGCGGTTGGGCATCAACGTATCAAGGTTTGGCGCACCGGTACCGAGGTATATGTCAGGGAAGCCGTCACTATCAAGGTCGCCGAAGTTAGCCCCCATGACAAGTTGAACACGGTCCAAACGAACTTCTCTCGTGACGTCTGCAAACGTGCCGTCTCCCCGGTTGCGGTAGAGCCGCGGGTGGCCTTGGCGGTTGGGTTGCCCAAGATACTCTGCAGCCACAGCGTCAATGCGGGCGCCTTTAAAACCCGCAGCAAAAATATCGAGGAAGCCATCGTTGTTGTAGTCAAAGAACCAGACGGGGAAGCTATGAAAGGGCTCGGAAACACCCGCTTTCTCAGTGACGTCACTAAACTTCCAACCCTTGATTCTCGGGTGGCCGGGCGTAGAATGCTTGCCAGCGACAATGGCTTCACCCACGTTACGGAAAAGCAAATTTGACTGCCCCATGCGCGAAACATAGAGGTCCGGCAATCCGTCGTTATCGTAGTCCCCCCAAACGACACCTTTGACATAACCAATGTCCGCAAGTCGCGATGCCGCGGCCCAGTCGCTGAACGTGCCGTCACCGTTGTTGTGGAAGAGCTGCGAGGTGTAATTCTCACCGGCACGCTGCTCATTACCGATGAAGAGGTCGAGCCAGCCATCGTTGTCAAAATCGCCCCAGGCCGCGGTCTGTGTAGGGTAGAAGCTGAGCAGGCCCGCCTCCTCGGTGACATCTTTGAAACTGCCATCACCATTATTCTGAAGGAGCGAATTCGGATGGCGGCCATTATCACGGAGCCAGCCACCGCGCAGGACTAAAATATCCGCATGGCCGTCATTGTCATAGTCGGCGTGACAGATATTGAGGCCGCCCGTCTGGCCAATAAGTCCCGCTTCACGCGTGCGATCACTGAACGAGCCGTCGCCGTTATTTTTCAGGAAGCGAATCTGGTCTTTCAGTCCCCACGACGAAACGACAATGTCGAGATCACCATCGCTGTCGAAGTCCTCGATGCAGCAGCCGCCCGCAATTCCAAGTATGTCGACGGCCGAAGCACTTGCAATGTCGTAATAACGATTAATATCGTACTCAGAATCGAATTGACCCCGTGGAATCAGCCAGCGCCGCGGCACCTTGGCCGGATATTCTCCCAGCGTCATGTACGCGAGATTGAGGAGCCAGCGAGACCGCATGTCCTGCGGATCGCCGGAGAGTATTTCAGTGAGGATGGTGATGGCGGTACGCGACGGTTCGGTTACCGTGTGTACGCCTGAGCCGCTTACGGGAAAGATACAGGAGTCGGCGCTGTGGTGCGCAATGCAATTCTGCTGCTCTCCCATCCTAATGTGGCATAGCACGATCGAGTCAAGAGCTTTGCCGAGGAGGAGCGCCTTCGACTTGGGTGCCAGGGTGGAGCGGGTCGCCATGTCGTATGCAAATTCGTAGCGCCCGAGGGCTTCCTCTGTCTGTCCGTCCCAAAGCAACTCGTGACCGAGTTTGACGGTAAGCTGGAAAATATCGTTTGCATTGGTCGCTGTCTTCAAGCGCTGCCGATACACACTCACCAGTTCCGGACGGTTGGGGCGAAAAATCGCATCTTCGCCATCTTCCGGCGGCATATTTTTCCAGGCATGAGCGATGTCATCCAGACGCTTCGCCATTTTCTGCGTGCCGCTGTTCGCTTTGTCGCGGGAGCTTTCTCGATGTCCGCCACTAGTCAGCGCGTCATCACCCGGCTTCGTGCGCTCGCTACAACTCAGAAAGAGCACGATCCCGGCGCAGGCCATGAAGTTGACGGACTGGACACTTGTAATCTTTGTGTCGCGCTTCAAAGCAATACCTTCCGTCTTTGTCCTTGCCTGCCTGCCCTAGGTGGAATCTTTGTTGATCTGAATTCTCTTTCACCGTCGACGATCATCCAAAGTGAATCCTTTTTCCCGGTCCTCGATGGCCACAAGACATTGTTCAAGAATCGAGCCAAACCCGGTTTTCTTCTCCCACGGCTAACGGTGCAAGGTTGCGATGATCGTCAGTTCAATTACCTTCGGCGCCCAAGTGATATACCTTTATCGGCACTAATCCTGAAGTGTCATTATAGCTCATGACGCCGTTGATTCCCGCGATGTCGCCAGGGGGATTTTGCAAGATCCAATTGTGAAAATTAGTGCTGCTGCGTACTCTATAGTTGATCCCCACTCGACCTTGCCATGTCATGCGAAATTGACTGCCCGATCGAGAGGCACTCAGTAATTCCAATGGCGAGGAATACCATACTTCCTTCAAGGGATTCGATCCTGCTTCCCGGCCCCCTAAGTTCCAGATATTGCCCAAGAATAATGCACTCGCATGTCCGCTGCGAGGAGTCCAGTCGGCATTGGCGGTTGCTTCATTCCAGTTGACACCATCCGACGTAAACCACACATCATTCAAATTACCTGAAGTATTCTCCCCTCCTATGATCCACATATTGCCACATGCGACCAATACACTATGATACGCGCGATCAGGCCAAGGCGGATCCGGTGCCTGCGTCCAGTTAATGCCATCAAGCGAAGACCATACTTCGTCAGTGGTGTTAGCAAGCGTTGTACTTCCTCCAATGACATACATGCGTCCTTCAAATACAGCCGATGCGTGATTCCAGCGAGCAGTCCAATGCATGCCAGCCGGTTCTTGAACCCAATTTAATCCATTAGAAGAAGACCAGATATCATCGATAAAAGGAAAAGTGCCGCTGAGTGTTTCTGGTAGTCCGAATCCCCCTAAGCCTCCCATAATCCATATCTTGTCGTTGAAGACAACGGCAGTATGACCCGCCCGATTTGTCCAAGGTGCATCTGACACGGTTTCAGCCCAAAACGTACCTCCCGTTGTTGCCCACACATCATTGTACGTATTGAAATCGGGATTATTGAAAACGAAGCCTCCAATGACCCACATTTTGTCATCAAAGACTACCGTCGTATGCCCCAGTCTGTTAGACCACTGAGCTGTACCCACGAAGTTGTAGTTGGAGCCATCTGTGGAGCTGTACACATCATTGAATGGAACACCAAAGTCGCTCCCTCCGCCCATTTGCCACAGCTTATTATCGAACACCACGGACGTGTGATAGAATTTTGGATTCCATGGAATGTCGATTTGCACTTCATCCCATACCAATCCCAACTGAGCAAAAGCTGTGGAACCAGTAATCCACGCAGTGATGATGTATCCTGACATGAATGACTTTTTACGCATGATGGACGTTGTCTGCCCCATGTCGCGGTCGAGCCCACGTGTGGGCTTCCGCGTGCCATGCCGCTCCGCTGGGCATGCATTCGTAGCGGTATAGCTGTTGTCGAGCCGATGCGTCCCTCGAATTTTGAGGGAACGTGGATACGTTTCTTTTCTACAGATCCTCACTGTTTGGCCGCGGCTGTGAATTCCAATGTCCCGAAGGATCCGAGCCGCGGCAGATGATTGCGTTTTTATGCCAGTCGGTCAGTGCACGCACCTCGACGGGGCAATACCGAATTGTCAGTCCACAGCGACGTCGGTCGGACGCGTTCGGATCGGAGCCATGCGCGAGCATGTCGGCGTGCAAGGAAATTTCGCCGGCCTTGAGCGTGTCGTAGCAGGGCTCGCCGAGTTTATCAACATCGGTGATTTCCTGGAGCAGCACCGCTGGATCTTCCGTTTCTCGCCATTCGAGATGACCCATTTTGTGGGTGCCCGGAATGAATTTCATCGCGGCGTTTTCTTCATTGGCGTCATCGATTGCCAACCACACTGTGACGGTTCGTGACCTGTCGAATGGCCAGTAGGATGCGTCCTGGTGCCAGGGGACCTTTTTTTCGTCATGGGGCATTTTGCAGAAGTAGTGCGTGCCCCACGCCGCGAAATTCGGACCCGCCAGATCTTCGATGGCATCCAGGATACGGGGATCGAGGCAGAGATCATAGAGCCCGGCGCAACGTGTGTGATAGCCGTTGACAGAGTAGCTGTCGGATTCGTCCTTCTCCGCAATGGCACGTTCGAGCAAACGGTCAAAGTAAGCACGGTTCTTTATCACTTCGTCGTCATCAAAGATGCGAATGGGTCGGATAAATCCACGCTCGTTGTAATGCGCGATCTGCTCCTGTTTCAGCGCCTTGGGGTTCGGATTATCAATGGGCAAAAAGCTGAGGTCGCGCTCGAAGCCTTCGAGATCGGGGCCGCGTATGGGGGTTCTGGGCATTTGTTCTATACTCTCCGCATACGCGTTACTTTAACCACACATTTCCTTGATATGCCATGGGCTCGCCCCATGGAATCTCATGCTCTGTACCCACATCACCGCGAACCCACACGCTATCAGAATGCCACGGGCTTGCCCCGTGACATCTTTACCTCTATGAATCGTCGCCATATAGATACATAGCCTGAAATCCACACCGCAAGGGTGAGGGATATTAGCGTAGAATTAAATGGCAAAAACTTGCAGTGGGGCGTAATAGTAGCAACTACGCCTGTGAAACTGAAGAAGTAACTCCAGCAAATTCCAGCCATGGACCAGCGAGAAGAAGGTAGACGTCGAGGGCAGAAGGCCGGCAAGAAGAAGGCCAAGGGTCTGCCGAAAGAGATGGAAGACCAGTTTGCTTGGATCCTGAAGTTGTGGCCATCGCTCGAGCGCGTGGATGTCGCGCAGATGCTGCGTGACTATGACCGCGAAAGGCTGGCCTGTGAGCCGGACTATGCCAAATTTCCGGAAATGCGCGGGCTGATCGACAGGCACGTGGGGGAGCGTGAGGGGTTCTGTGAAGCTTCAGGCCTGGACGAGGCCACCGCCGCATTTCACTTCTCATGGCAATGGTTTCTCTGGCGCAGGCTCAATGCACACCATGTTCCCTACTGGGAACATGCCCCGGTAACGGACCAATGTACCAACGTCTTCATGCCTGAAGGCAAGGAGGGTGTGACGATCAGCGATAACCGCGACCTGGGTGTTCATCCCCGCTGGCAATCGTGGCTTGGCGAGTGGAGACCCGACAACGGGGACTCGCCATGGTGCTCCATCGACAACTGGGAGCAGGGCGGCGGGTCGAGCTACATTGAAATGGACGAAGAGCCCGAATGTAGTTTTCCGTGCGATCCGGACGAGCTGTGCCCGGAGGAAGAGGCCTGGGAAGATATCAACGTGCGCATTGAATTTATGACACGCTACCGTGAATTCTGGGGACCGGGAAATCGTATCTGGATTGACCGTCACCGTAATGCGGTGGCAGTGGAAAAAAGTAATTGCCGTATTGCCTACCGTCGTCCCGAAGTTGCCGGGGCCGTCTGCATAACTGCCTGCAGCTATATCGATCCCGAATTGCGAGCCTTCAAGCAGGAGTGCTTACGTAAAGTTATGGAGGCGAAGGGCGAGACTGAAGAAAACAGCCCGGATTGGGCTTTTGAGGCAGGTTCGCATGAACGCTATCAGCGTCTCTGTAAACTGACGAATGCCGAGGCGGAAAAACCTGGGGGCGCCACGCTGCGGGGGACACTTGAAATTGTTGCGGACGAGGCCGTGCCGTACCCGGAACGCATCTGTCTCGGCGGCCAGGATGATCCTCATAACTGTGTTCCAACATATTCGATGCTGCAGCATGCGGGTGTCATGACCGGCCCCCGACGTCGATGGTTATACCGCAGCCTCGAAGACTTCGACAATCCGCGTCCCATCACGACCAAAAAGCTGAAGCTTATACTGGGTGAGGGCGTCGAGATGCAGCCAGAGTGGCAGTCGGAAATCGATGCCGGTCTCTACGAGCTCGGACCGACCACGCCGCCAGTTCCCCGGAGCCCATGAAATATGGAATGTGCCACGTTAAAAATCGTTAACGAAACGCTGGCCAAGCTGGATCACTATCTTCTCACGCGTGGCGTACCCATGCCCGCTGGCGTTGTGCAGGATGAAAAGGGTGTAACCGTCAAGGATGCCAAGGGCAATGTGCTGCCGAGCGAAGCTAAGGTTTTACATCGCCGCTTGGACGGTAGCGTTGAGTGGATTTTGATGGACATCCTACTCAAGCTTGGCGGCGAAGAACAGACGACGATAAGCGTCGAGCCCAGGCGCGCAACCCGTCGTCCCGCTTTGGCGAATCCTGTGGTCCTACGGGAGAAGGGAAAGTTGGTGACCCTATCCAACGGCATCAGCGAAATTACCGTAAGCCGAGCGGGCGGGTCCCTGATCCATCGGCTCATTATCGACGGGAAAACAATCGCCGACGATTCGACATTGGTCGATCTCCAGGTCGTGGACATCGGCGGAAAGATTTACCGTGCCAGCTTGAGTGGCGCATACAACATCACCGTAACCCATCGCAACCGATTGCGCACTGAGATCAAAGTAGAGGGAAAACACTCCGCGCGTGACAAGTCTACGTTCATGGATTTTGCGCTACGCTTCACCCTCACAGCCGGCAATCCAGACATTAAGATGGAACACACCTTCTATTGTCGCGAGCCGGAAGAACGCCGACATTTCATTCGATCTATGCGGTTAATCATGCCGACCCTCATGGATCCAGGGGCTCAAAAACTCCTGGGGCAGAAACATCATGGTGAGGACTATTTCCATCGCAACGTCAAGATCGCGGAGAATATCGAAGTCGTCTCGAGCAGCGTGGTCGATATCGATAATTATAGGGAGGGCTTTAAGGGTGCAGTATCCGTGCATCCCTGTGCCGGCGGCGACGTTTTTTTGCGCAATGGGGACAGCCTCAAGGAAGATTGGTCCGAGTACCCTTTCTATATGCGACCCGGTCAGTCCAGTAGCTTTCGCGCCGATCAATGGGCCAGCGGCGTACGCAAGGTGGAGCCGATCATTGGCTGGCAGGAAAAGGGATTCACCTTGGCGACTTCCTTTGAACATTTTCGTCAGCTCCACCCAAAATCGATAGCCATAGACGAAAACGTCGTCACGTACTCCTTCTGGCCGGGCTGGTCGTTTCCCATGATGGTGGCCCAGGGGGTCAGCAAGAGTCACATCATCTGGATAACCGGCAAAGACAGGGCGATGAACATGGACCAGGTCATGGATATTATGGGCCGTTGGGAGTTTGGTTACGTAGAGCCCGTCGACGTGTCCTTCGATCCCGCCTGGCCCGCTTTTTGTGACGTGCTGGATTGCCAGCATTTCCTGAAGTACCAGCCCGAAAAATATACCCTGCTCGAAAACCTGATCGAGCCCTCCCCCGGTTCGGGCAACCCCCGGCGGCATACGTATGACCGTCAGTCGGCAATCGGCATGTTCCACTTCGCCGATATTGTGAATTCCTCAGGCACGCAGTGCTACAACAACGAGGACGACTGCCACATTCTCTTTCCTTTGCAGCACTTTCTTCGTACAGGTCACACCTACGCCTGGGATTTTGCGAAGGAGGCGGCGCGGCATTATATGGAGGTCGACTTCTGCGAATGGAGCACTTCACCGCGCCAGAACGGCGGACTGCATGCACATACTGATCAGCATTTCCTCGGCCATGTTTTCCCAAGCCACCAGTGGGTCGAGGGCCTGCTTGCCTATTATTTCCTGAGCGGGGACGAACGCGCCCGCAATGTTGTCGTGAGCGTAGGCGACAATTATGTGTGGTGGGCCTATAACAAGATGGATTGCTTTTTTGACGGACGCGAGGCAGGCATGCCACTCGTCAACCTGGCCCTGGTCCACAGACTGACTCGCGACGAGAAATACATTAAGGCGGCACGGCAGATTGTGGATAACTTTGTTGTCAAATGCGTTAAGAAGCACGGGTCGTACAAATACGCCAGTCCACAGAACATACCTAATCACCCCAAAAGATTCATTAGCGGTTACGGTGACTGGTCAACGTTTGCGGGCCTATTTCTGCTGTGGCAGGAAACGAATGATGAATTTTATCGATCCATGGTTGTGAAGATGATTAAGCAGTCATTTAAGCCGGGCTCTATCGCGATTAATGACGATCGCGAAATGGACTTTTATTCCATATGGGCCTTGGGCGTCATGACCGGAGATATGGACGCCGCCATCAAGCTCGTGGAGCCCGCCATTCCCATGTTTCTGCGAAGGGGCGGCATTCCCGTGCGCCGATTACATTTTCTCAAGGAACTCGACGAACGCGGTATGATCGACGAAACCAAGGTTGGACATGTGCCAATTCAAGGCGGATGGGAACGTCCTCCAGATTAAGCCGGAAGCCAGAAGAACAAAGAGAGACGAAGCAATGGCAGTCGACAAACGCTTAGAAGGTAAAGTTGCCGTAATAACCGGCGCGGGCTCCGGAATAGGACGTGGCTCTGCTTGCGTAATGGCACGTGACGGTGCGCGGGTGGTTGTGAGTGACATCAATGCCGATACTGGTTCTGAAACAGTAAAGCTCATCCATGAAGCCGGGGGGGAAGCGACGTTTGTCGAGGCGGATGTTCGGCACAGTGATGCCGTTAAGTCACTCATTGCGCAAACCGAAGATACCTACGGTCGTCTCGATATCATGTACTCCAATGCAGGCTACACGAACTACGTGGATCTTGAGGATATGACGGAAGATGACTTTGAGGATCTGGTAAATATAAACTTCAGAGCCTTTTTGTTTTGCGCCAAGTATTCTGTCCCGGCGATGAAACGAGCAGGAGGCGGTTCGATTGTTTTCTGTTCCTCAGTCTTGAACACGATCGGGTTTCCGCAGTGCGTCGTGTACAGCGCCGCGAAGGCAGGAATGATTGGCGCAGCTCGCACTTTGGCGGTCGAAGTCGGCAAGCATAATATTCGCGTTAACGTCGTCAGTCCGGGTACCATCAACACGCCCTTATTGGCACGCGACATGGCCGATATGAACGTCGACGAGGTTGAAAACTATCTGGAGAAGGTACGCAATGCCAACGCACTTGGAAGAATTGGAGAACCTGAGGACATCGGCAATGCGGTCGCGTGGCTGTCATCGGAGGAAGCCAGCTATATCACCGGCAACAATATCTACGTCGACGGTGCCTTCACGGCCGTGAAGCACATCTAGCGCGACGCGTATTCGATCTGCAACTATTCAACGTGGAACAGGGAGCAATAATTGGCCATTCTCAGTAGCAATCAATATTACGATTATGTCAGCGGCTTGGACCATGCCGAGGGCATTGCATGGGGCAGTGATGGCTACATATATGCCGGGAGCGAAGCCGGAGAGCTTTACCGGATCGACCCCGCGAATCCTGAAGCCAAGGTATTTGGCAATACCGGCGGATTCATACTTGGGTTGGCGCTCGACAGCAGCCACAACATCTATGCTTGTGACTGCAAGCATGCGGTAGTCCAGCGGATCACGCCTCAAGGCAATGTCAGCACTTACAGCACGGGTACGGTTGACGACCCTTGCATGTTGCCCAACTACCCGACTTTTGACCGACACGGAAATCTCTACATTGCTGATTCAGGCGGTTGGAAAGATGACAACGGCAAGATCTACAAGATCAAGCCAAGCGGGGAAACTGAAGTGTGGTGCCGTAAACTGTCTCACTTCCCCAATGGGCTCTGTCTAGATGCAGATGAGTCGCATCTGTACGTGGCCATGAGTCTTGGCCCGCCCCGCGTGTCACGGGTTGTCATAAAGGCCGACGGTAGCGCCGGTGAGGTGGAAACAGTTGTCGAGTTGCCGAGATCGGTTCCAGACGGTCTGGCATACGATATAGCGGGCAACCTATACATTTCCTGTTATCGACCGGACATTATTTACGTCTACGCGACTGATGGTCAGACGCAAGTTTTGGCCGAGGATTTTGAAGGTACGGCGATTGCCGCTCCGACCAACGTCGCGTTCTGCGGAATGGATCTCGACATGTTCATTAGCACGAACCTTGGGCGGTGGCACCTGACGCGCTACGACCTTGATGCTGTTGGCCTCCCATTGAACTACCCAGCACTGTCCTAAATTGGATACAGGAGATACCGAATGACTCAGAAAAATCCACGGCCCGTACGTTATCATCTGCGGATTCCCTTTGTGTCTTCCTTCAGTAAATCAGAGGAAGAAGCCCTGTGTGAGGTTCTGCATCGGGGCAGCATTGACGATGCCACGTTTTTCGTTCCACACGAAGAGTCATGTTCTCCCGGACTCGGTACAACAGAGGAATGTGAGCGCTGTGTCGAGCGACTAACGCCGCTCTTTGAACGACTTCGAAATGACGGCATTGATCCGTCGATCAACATCTGGTGGACGCAGGGGTTCAGTCATTTTTCCGGTATGCCGCGCGATCAGCGCGACGAATTCAATTTTCGGTGGGCTGTGCGGCCCGACGGCTACACCAGTCGTGTCATCGCGTGTCCGCAGGATCCGGCCTGGCTCGAACAAACCCGCAGGATGTACGGCATGTTCGCAAGCCTGAAACCGGTGCGATTGTGGATCGACGATGATGTGCGCATGACGGCTCGCGCCGACATGCACTCCGCGTGTTATTGCGACGTCTGCATGCAGGACTTGGAGCGGCGCATCGGGCAGCGCATTGAGCGCGAAGCGCTGCCGCCGGCGATACTGGCGGATCCGCCGAACCCGGTGCGCGATGCCTGGCTGGAATTCCAGGACGACGTTTATCACCAGATGATTGCGGGCCTCGTGCGGGCCGTGCACGAGGTAAGCCCGCAAACGCACATCACCAGTTGCCATTCCGGGATCGAAGTCCAATGCGCCGAAGGGCTGCGTTGGGAAAGGTATCTCGAGTCCCTGGGCACGCCAAAGCCCTACTTCAGACCCGGCCTCGGTGTGTATACGGAACGGCCGGCACCCGCATGTGTCAATGGCCTGAGCCATTGCCGACTCGCGCAGTCTATCCTTGGCGACAGGGTAACGCTCGTGCCGGAAATCGAAAGCTATCCACATTCGCGATTCAACAAGTCGACGCGCAGCGTCCGGGCCCATATGTTGCTCAGCCAGTTGATGGGGATTTCCGATATCTCGCTTAACGTTTACAGGTGCACCGGCCGTATCGACCTCGAAACACAACATGAAGATGCCTGGAGCCGGATGCTGGGCGATACCAAGCCTTATTTTCAAAGTGTCGCCGACCTCGATATTCAGCTTAACCAGTTCCAGGGCGTATCGCTCTATTTCCACGAAGAAGAAAGTCGTCACGTACGCCGTGTGACGGAGGAGTCCAAGCCGATATTCCTGTACCGCCGCCGGCCGCTTGACAATGCCTTGCCCATGCTCGGCTTCGCGACACAGTACGGCGAAGGCAACGTGTTTGCTTTTGAGGGTGAGCACGTGTCCTGTTTGAGCGATGCTGAACGCAACGAGCGATTCTCACGCGGCGTCCTTCTCGATGGCCGGGCCGCTGAGAGCTTGTTCCTCGAAGGTCATGGTTCCCTTGCGGGTATCGCCGGTCTGAAGCCTGATGCCGGCGGTACGCGGGAAATTATCGAAGACGGCGCTTTCGGTCTGGCCGGCGAGCCGATCAACATACGCTGGGAAGGTGAGGCCAAGCAGTTCGACTGGATGTCGGATGCCCGCGTGGCCTCGACAATCTGCGATTATGGCGGTAAGCAGACGGGGCACGGATTGGTGCTCTTCGAGAACGAACTTGGTGGACGCGTAGCCGTACTGCCGTATGACAGCCAGCTTGAACCGTTCAGCCTGGGCGAGTCACACCAGGCGCTGTGTTCTCCCAGTTTCATGGCCTTTTCGCGGCAATCGCAACTCAAAGCGGTGTTGGAATGGCTAAATCGTGGGCCCGTACCGCTTTTTGTCCCAAATGCCCCCTCGTGCTATCCAATGCTCGTTAGACAATCGAATCGTCTAGTTGTCAGCGTGACGAATTTTCTGCCGGATCCCATCGAAAATCTGACACTGGAACTGGCCGAACCCGAGCTAAAGGTAGAAACCGTGCGGTGCTTGAATGACGATGGGGCCTGGGCCGCTGTTTCGGATGCAGTTTTTGAGCACGCGGATGGGCGATTGATATTGCGAACACCGCTCAGTGTCGGCTATCTGGAAACAGCGGTGCTGGTGATTGGGGAAGTTGGTTGAATCTCAGGAAAGCGCTACGCCCAAACTCTTGATGCGGAAAATGAATAGTGGCAGTCGAAGCATGTGAAAATACATAGTCGCCACGCTTAGTCGAATACTCTTAGTCGGTCACACTTAGTCGAAGCGCTTGCTCTCAAGTCCGTTGGGAGGGGACTAAGTGGATACGACTAAGTGGATACGACTAAGTGTAGGGACTAAGAGTCCTAAAGACAACCATCCTTGCATTCATGAAAATGCTCTTCCTAATGGATCCGCTCGACACCGTCGACTACCGCAAGGACACGACGTTTGCATTCATGCTGGGGGCGAGTCGACGTGGCCACGACGTTTATTATCTTCCGATCGGCGGGATCCACCTTTCCGGAAACACCGCACGGTTCGATGCTACTCCCGTGGTACCAAGGGATGATCCTGCGCGTCTTTTTGATGTCTCGTCTCCAGTGACACTGTGCGATGGCGATGTTGACACAATTTTTATCAGGAACAATCCCCCCTTTGATGCTCAATACCTGATGAACACGTGGCTTCTTGATCCGCTGACCGATCGCATTGCTGTGATCAACGATCCACGTGGGGTTCGGGGGGCTAACGAAAAGTTGTGGGCAATGAACTTTCCGGAGTTCATGCCGCCGACACTGGTGACAAGGAGCCGGGCAAAGTTCCAGGAGTTTCTAGATTCAATCGAGTCCATTGTAGCAAAACCCACCGATGGATTCGGGGGTCTGGGGGTATTCGTTGTGCGGCGTGGAGATGCCAATGCCCAGGTAATATTCGAAACCTTGAGCGACAACGGGAGACGCGAGATCGTTTTACAAGGTATGGTCCCGGAAGCGACCCAAGGCGACAAGCGGATCCTTCTCCTCAATGGGGAGCTTCTCGGAGCTGTCATGAGGGTGCAGGGTGGTGAGGATCACAGGAATAATTTCTTTGCCGGGGCCAAGCCCGAGCCTGCGGAAGTGACGGGAAGTGACAGGGAAATTATAGCTGCTCTAAAACCACGCCTGATTGAGCAGGGTCTGTACTTTGCCGGTATCGATATTCTCGGAGATCGCTTGATCGAAGTCAACGTTACCTCGCCGACGTGCCTGCAGGAGATTAACCGGATTACGGGTGATCACTTGGAGGATCGCGTGGTCGAGTTCGCAGAGTCTCTTTCGCGCGAAAGGCGGACGTCTCATGTGGGATAACACCGGAAAGTTACTCCTGAAGGGTATTGAAGAGGAGGGCTACACCGGAACTCGTGAAGGCGACGCGGTAGGCATGTCCCACGAGATTGCGGCCGATCTCCAGGGGTTCGCAACGGAGCCGGACTGCCGCAATGCGGAGTTCGCGACACGCCCTGTCCACGCGTACGAGGCGCTCGGGCACGCACTGCATTCCAATCGCCGCCGTCTCCGAGGCTACTTGCAACAGCG
>Ga0310125_10000698_pt1 | contig 16419 bp, 8 predicted proteins | sample CB11b_Tmax_Bot8__FD_203508 | JGI IMG/M metagenome (GOLD analysis project Ga0310125, IMG submission 203508) | Marine microbial communities from Western Arctic Ocean, Canada - CB11b_Tmax_Bot8 | ecosystem: Environmental > Aquatic > Marine > Oceanic | place: Canada: Western Arctic Ocean | collected... | reverse complement strand
AAATTGCAACATTTGAGCTGATGAACTGATACTAAAAAGTAACAGCCAGGCGCCTAACAATGTGGGAAAAACTTTCCCCACTAATCCGTTCCCCCATCAAGTGACTGCAATAGAACTTCCTGTGCGCGACGATAGCTGGGTGCTATTTCCAGGGCAGAAAGCACATTCTGGCGAGCTTCATCGAGTTGACCATTGCGCAAATAAGCCTCTGCTAAGTCAGTCTTAGACTCTACCGGATCATTAAAGTCCAATTTCGCTAGCACCTCATACTCGGTTACCGCCAAAGCACTGTCTTCGATACTTTCTGCATAGCGTGCCTTCAGCTGGTGAACATCAATGCGATATGGATCAACCTGAATAGCCCGGTCGATGTAGTATTCAGCCTCCTGATAATCTTCTTGTTCCAATGCGGCTGCAGCGAGGATTATAGCGGAATCATAATCATGCTGAAGGTTCTCTAACAGGATAGCAAGCCACTCTAATTGGGCCTCTTGGTTATCTTCTGCTTCATATATTTGTGACATTACCAAAGCTGGGCTTGGGTAACCGGTATAGCTTGGTAACAAGTTATGTGCTTCCTCTAATGAAAGCTTGGCTTCGCCGAAGGCTTCTTCTTTAAAAAGCACAATACCCAATTGTAAGTGGGCTTGAAAATCGCGAGGATTTTCCTCAATTCGTGCGCGCATATGTTGTTTAAGCGAAGCATTATTATAAAGCTCAGCGAGAATTGCGCTGGAGTTTTCCTTTACACCATGACCATGACCCTCACCTTCGTCGGGAACATCCTCCGTATGAACATAGACATTAATTTCTTCAACCCGACGATCTATCCAGGCTCTAAAGCTGGAATCAAATTGATCTAGGGAGGCATCAAATACTTCAGAAAACCTTTCGCTATCTTCTTTAATCAAGCCGTATTGGTAAACTAAATCCACCAGCTTTTCGAATCCATATTCTTCAGCAATGAAATCGACAACCAAATAAGATTGGAAATAGGCAAATCCTAAATCTGCATTATTTCTAGCTCCGGAGAATCCAGAATTAAGTTCTGCAATGTGTAGCAGTTTGTCTTGTCCTGCGGCACGGACCAAGTCTAACCCTTGACGACGTCCCCAGTAAGGGCGCCCCTCCCTTTCTTCCCAAACTGAGATACCTTCGGACAACCAACGCGGCATTCTATTAGCCGTCATCTGCAATGTTATGACATGCATAAATTCATGCCATACGATTTCCTGCCAGTTAGCTGACAGAGTATCCGGTGAAATCAGCGTCACGACCTTGCCAAAACAAATTCCTACCAAGGGCCCAATATCAGGCAGACCGACAGAGCGCACGGCAAAATCTTCACTTTTATCAAAGACTTCGATGAGAATCGGGCCTTCTGGCTCGAAATTGTATTTCGTCGTAAGCGTATCCCAACCTTCTTCTAAAAGCGGCTCCAAATAAGGCCAGAGAATATCGGCATCGTTCTGACTCATGTGTACTTTAAAGTGTTCACTTTCAAGAGTGGCATATGTCTCCAGCGTGTCGAATACTTTCAACATATTGGAAGTCATCACATTAAAAGGATCATTCTCGTAGCCAATTTCCAGATTGGCTTTACCCTCTTCTTCCTCTCCTAAACGAATCAGATTGCTGCCAAGCAAAGTATAACCCTGCCAATACTCTGGGTCTGCCGCTATTGCTGCACGAGCATACTGAGTAGCTTCAGTAAATAAGTAATTATTACCAAAAGTGTCTGCTATATCACCGAGAAATTGCGGGTTGTCTGGACTAAAGCTATAGACTCGATCACGATAAGTGGCGAAGTCATCTGTTCTCTCTTCAAGTGCAGCTTGTGCTGCTAGTACGCTTAGTGTTTTTAGTGATTCTGGATTAAGAGCCAGTACTTTGGTGAAGTAATCTTCCGCCTCTTCTTCTCGACCATTGACCAGCAGTAGCTGACCATAAGTTTCCATAGCATCAATAGAATTTGGATTGATCGCCAAGGCACGCTGTAAAGCGCGTTCATCTCCGATAACTCGTGCGATGCCAACTAAGGCGTCGGTGTAACGGCTATTGATGTCCAGAGCCTCTTGATAGGATCGTTCCGCATCACTGGCGTTGTATTTCTCGAGAAAAAGATCACCCCAAAGAACATGCGCCTCCAGGTTATTCGGGTTGGCTCGGGTGGCTTCATTAAAAAGGCTATTGGCATCATGAAAATTGTCCATAAGCCAACTCGCGAGAGCGACCATCGCCACATCTTCGGAGCTAAACACCAAACCATTGTTATAACGTTGCACAGCTTGATCAAGAAATTGATAGGCCAAGGATTTATTGCCAGTAAATTTCAGTAAACTACCATATTGAACCAGAGTACGAACCGGTGGATCTCCGAGACCATCAATAATAGCTGCTAGAATGACCAAGGCTTCAACCGACTGACCAACACTTCGTTTTACCTCTGCTAGTTGTGTGCTGAGCAAAGGGAAATTTGCATACTCTTCATCAACTATGCCTGACTCTACGATGCGCATCGCTTCTTGATAATTACCCATCATGGAATAAGCAACACTTGCGCCTACCAAACCTTCACTTCTATCGAGGCCATCCGTCAATAGAAACACATCTGCCGCAGCCGCATAGGAGCCGGTTAACAGAAGTTGCTCACCACGAAATAGTGGCGCATCGCCGATATTAGTTTGGCTGTCCTGAGCATGGGACGAGAGACTGACCGCACTGAGTAACAGCAAAGCCAAAGCAATAAAGCGTTGAGCGCGAAATTTATTATTCAACTTGTTCATTGAATTGTCCTGTTGTTCTTGCCAAATCCACTAACAACTCTTGGAGTTGCTGCCAATAATCTGCTTCTAGAAATTCCGCCTTGCGGCCACGAAGAATGAAAACTGATCTCTCAATTTCCTGCATACGGCCTTTGAGTTCGACAGCTCTAGCTGACATGCCTTCACTGCTATCGTTGAGTCCATCGATATAGGCAATTTCCGCAAGCCGCCCATCAGCAACATCTACTGTAGGTTCGAGAGCAAACAGGGAATCACCATTATCATCAAGACCGGCATGTTCTGAGGCAAGCCTGCCTTGTTCTTCATACCAAGCTTCTACATTGCTCTTGGCATAATTAAAAGCTTCAAGCATTGATACTCTATTGTTCTTATCGCGATCACCGTTGCGACCGTCTAGCGCTTCAATGAAGTAACGGGAGAAAACCGGATCATATCTTTCAGAGGAAGAACGTGTAGATGAAATAACGACCCGGCCTTCACTGGACAGAGATACTGAAAAACCATAGCTAGCACTGGTAGTGTTAACAATTATCATGTCCTGTTCATCGAACTGATCGAGAATCCCAGCAAATTCAATTCCGGTAATATCAGGACCAACAATATTAAATTTTGATTCTTCTTCTGCACCAGAGCCGTGACCAATTAAAAATACAGTAATTTGATCACCAGTTTTTACTTTCTCTCGCAGCGTCGAAAATTGCTCCTGAATACCTTCAATATCACAGGCTGCATCTATACGCTCACCACCAGTTATGGAGCTGTCTCCATTATCGTAAAGTAAGCTTATCGAATCTCTGTCATAGCCATAATCGCGAGCTAAAATATCGTGGAGAGAGAAGGCCCATTGCCTGAATTGTGAAATAGAATCACTACCAACCGAAGGACCGGTCATAATAACAGCGTATTTAGTAGCATCAGCGCGATCTAAAAAATACTCATTACTGTTTTGGGCAACTTCATTCTGCGCAAATAAACTACCAACCAAAAGACTATTACTGATAACTATAAACAAGCTAAACCGACTCAACAATCGAATCAAATTATTTCCCTGCTCACTATGCTTTCTAGTTTCTTTCATGTTGTTTTGTTTGGATCTCATATTTATGTGTTGTGAGCGCTCGACCAGCCTCTATGACAATCCCTTCATACGCCTTGCTATCCAATCTACGCAAAGCAGAGAAATTAACAAAGCTAACAACCATGGTCTATCCCATAGATCGATCTGTATTTCCCGCGAATAAGCGTTGGGAGTAAATTCTATGGCACTAACAATATCTGTAGAATCCGCCAGATTAAAAAAAGCACCTCCGCTGGCTTCGGCAATGCGGGCCAGTAGACCGCTATCCATTTCGGCATTGGTGTATTCACGCAGAGAGGGAGTTACCACGAATGCTGCTCGTTTCTCAGAACCGTCTGCTGCGGCATTCCCCGCGGCACTCGCCACATCTATCAGCATGCTATAGACACCTTCTTCCTCAACTGTAAAGCTGGAACGATAAACACCATCTTTTTCGATATCCCATTCCATCGGAATATCTGTCAGCGCGGCCAAGGGATCTTCTGTTTGCATCCACAACGTTGCATCATTATCCGGTTCATATTCATCGTTAAGCACAGTAGCGGTAACATTAACTTCATCACCAACATTGTAAAATTCGCGATCGAAATCGATACTGATTCTTTCTGGTGCCGACACTGACAACCAACGCAGTAATTGTCGCCAGAGGGTTTCATGGGATTGGTCTCCAGAGGGCAGCATCATTTGCCAACGCCAGGTACTTGCAGTGGCAACTGATATGGAGCGACCGCTACCATAACGTTGTGAGGCGATAACTGGTATGGCTTGATTTTGATACTGCAACAATGGATGCTCTACTAAAACAGTGGCTCCGGGTTTTATACGCCCTGTGACATAAATACCTTGTAACTCTGGTAGCTGTTGCCAAAGACGTCGGTTTTCTGCGTCTTCACTAGCTAAACGCAATAAAGGTGAGAATTCCCCATTATTAGTTACGCGGGGATAGTAGAGTTCACCAGTCAGGTGCTCACCACGACGCAAACCGCCGCGCAGATGTGCTGGTAGGAAATTTTCTTCAACCAGAGAGATAGGCAACATATCGGCAATAGGTGTACTCACAAAATCTTCATCAACCATGCCACTCATCAAGAAGCCGCCACCACGTTCAGCGACAAAGTCTTCAATCATTTGTAATTGATCTGCATTGAAAAAACTTTCTTCGATGTCGCCAAGAATAATGGCTTCATACTGATAAAGTTCTTCCTTATCTGTAGGAAAACCACCGCTTAGCTCAGTGGGCGATTCAATACCTTGTCGGTAATATTTTTCAGGGCCAGTTTGTAAATAAGTTGCCAGACGCAAAGAGTTATCGCCCTCTAGCGCTCGGCGAATAAATTTGTACTCATTACGTGGGTGTCCTTCAAGGTAAAGAATATCTAGGGGAGCTTTCTCGGTATTGTCTACCAAGAAACTATAGCTGTTGTTCTCGTCAATAATCTCGTCACTTTGCAATTCAACATTAAGATCATAGACAATCAGTTCAGGGCGTTCCGGTGTTAATTCTAATTCGAAACGTCTAGTAACACCTTCAGCTCCTAGAGTTACAACATCGGATACAACCATTATTTCGCCGTCATTGATGGAAAGCTCAATTTCCTGGCCTTCATAGCCTTGATGATTAACTGCTACTTCAACGGTAAATACCGATCCTTCCAATACAGTTTTTGCAGCACTAACATCGACGATGCCGATATCCTGAGGAATATTTTCCTGACCGACTCCTAAGGTGAAAATAGGAATTTGCCGGACGCCAAAATCTTGTGCCGCAATAACAGGGTCTACATCACTGTTATCTGCACCGTCACTGATCAATACTAACCCACCCAAGGGCAGACCATTTAACTGATCATTAACATAACTCAAGGCCTGACCAATTGACGAAGCAGTGCCTTCTTCACTTAAATTATCAATACCAGCTATTCGTTGGGTTTCCTTGTCGAATCTAAAACTACGAACCTGAAACGAATTCGACAACTCATCTAATAAGCCGCCATCAAAAAGTACCTCCTCGACTGCCGCTCGACGAGTAATATTCCCTTCAACATCTTCGATCGACATGCTTTGGGAGTCATCGATTAAGACTCCTAAGTAAGTTTCCTGGGAAGAAACTTGTAAGGTATTTATTACGGGGCGCAACAAACAGAAAAGCAGAATGATCAATACGCAAGATCTAACACCAACGAAAAAAGACTTCCACCCCATACTGAGTTGTCGGGTTGTTTTAAAATAGGTAAACCAAACGCCGATAATAATTAAAACAATGAAAAGGAAGAATAAATACGGACTGATACCGTAGGCAAAACTGAAAGTGCCTCCTTCTAATGCGTTAAAAAAATTAGGTTCAGTATATTGCATTGCTACTGGGCCGATTCAGCTGACCCCTGGTTTTCTGACAACACACGATAGTATTCCTCGACTAGGTCGCGGTACTCGTCGGGAATATCTTCATCAACAGAGGCGTAAAGCTTATTATTAATGTTATCCAGTTCGGCCTGCGCTCTAAGAGCACCTTCGAGTTCGAGGATAGGCTGTAAGAGCTGCCTGAACAGCTCGGGTTGGCTTAAAAAGTCTTCAATATCCTGTTGGGTTAACTGCTGCCGAATGGACCTGGCATTTCCTATTGCAGAATTATTACCAGAAGTGTCAATAGTGCCACCACGGCCTACTTGGTCTTGGTTACCGCCACTAGCCTGCTGCGAACCTTGCTGGCCTTGGCCCTGGCCTTGCTGTCCCTGCTGACCTTGCTGCCGCGGTTGTTGGTTTTGTTGCTGGCCAATTTGGCGTTGTCCACCCCGCTGGGGACCCCGGGATTGGGCTTGTTGTTGCAGTTGTTGGGTAAGCTGCTGAGCTAATTGCTGAGTTCTCTCTAATTGATCCCGCATAGCACGAATAGAAGGAGTGCCATCTTCACTTGGTTGCAGACCATTTTCATTGAATGCCAATGCCTGTTGCTCTAAGTCTTCTATTTGCTGTCGCAGGGATTTTGCATCTCTTGCCGCTTGCTGCAGTTGATCGGATGGGCTTGCAGTACTTGATGGATTGAGCGCAGCAAGTCCCTGGGCAAAGTCTTCAATCTCTTCTTCAAGGTCAGCCTCTATATCAACGGAGAGATTAACCATGCCATTGCGGAGTACCCTATTGCTAGTTTGCATCTCTTCACGAATCGGGCGCAAATCTCTAGTTGCTTCCTGAGCCTGAGACATTAAGCGCTGATCATCGTTATCGCCACGAGCGATAATTGCTCGAAGCATGTCTTCTATTTCCTCGAGGTCTTTTTGCTGTTGCTGCTGCAACTCTATCAACTCTTGCATATCACCATCGTTACGGATTTCCTGACGAGTCTGACCTAAGCCTTGCTCTCTTGTTGTTTCCTGCAAAGCGTCTTGTAGTTGCCGTTGTTTTTGCAGCAGTTGCTGACCACGCTGTCCGAGGTTTTGCGCTAATTGATTAACTGAACGATCAGATTGCTCATTCAATTCACGCTGTTGTTGTCTTAAATTTTCTAGAGCCTTTTGACTGCGTGCGGCTGCTATAGAAGCCGTTTCACTCTTCGATGCTTCCTGCATTTGTTGTGCTGCGCGCTCCAGAGCTGTTTGTTGCTGTTGACCACCACTCGATGAAGAACTGCTAGAAGCCTGTGACTGGGACTGCGAGGATGACTGAGATTGTGACTGGGAGCTCTGTTGCTGCGACTGTGACATCTGCTGAGCTAATTGTCCCACTTCGCGACTCAACTGCTCCTGCTGACGCATAAGCCGCTCAAGCTCACGACGCTTTTGTTCTTCGGTCATCTGTTCTTCACGCCGAGCTAAATTTCGTTGTGCTCGAGTAAGGCCTTCTTGACGTCGCGCTAATTCTTCAAGTTTGTTTGCTTCTTCTGAATTCTGGGCACCACCTCCACCACCAGGACTGCTTGGGGTTTCATAGCGGTTTTCAAGTTGACCCATTTCCATTTCAAATAATTCACGTAGATCCTCACGCTCTTGTTGGGCGCCACCGCCACCGCCACCCCCACCGCCTTGCTGCATACTAATTTGGGTACGGTTAATATTGGCTTCGGCTTTTAATATGTATTGCAGTGCTAATTGTTCTGGGCGGAGGGCACTGGTGACCTGTTCAAGGTCCAACTCTCCCGCTGCCAAATTCATCTGCTCTATAGCCAGGGATAAATTCTCTACAGCAGAGTCATAACTATCGTCAGAAAAATTTAATCTCTCTGCCAAGCGATCGATAGACATGCGAGCTCGCCCGGTGGCCTCTTTTTGTGATTCAGCGATAATTTCAGCATCTGCGGTAAAGTCTTCTGCAGTAACCTGGTTCTGTCTGTTCTTTAGTTTCCAAGTTGCCGCAATGATATCTTTTTGTACAGCTACCAGTGCGCTGCTATCACCACCGCCCCCGCCGCCAGCACCTTGTCCACCTTGCGCGCCTGAGCGCCTGAACTCTTGATCTGTCGGTATTACTTGGAGAAAATAAATGTCTGAAATGACTTCGTTCGGGCCTTCAATGTCATTGTTGTCAGCAAGAGTGAGAAAGTAGCTAACAAAATCCCCTGGCTCTACATCGAGGTCTTCTAGATAAATTAGTTCATTTCCGGATACTGAGAGAACATTTAGCTCAGGCAGAAAATTGACTTCCACCTCATCTGCCCCAACAACGCTATAGTTCAAATTGAAACGACTGAGGCCATAATCGTCGGTGGCATCTATTTCCAATACGACCTCTTCCAAAGGCATAACATCTTCATCCTTGCCTGGTCGAATCAATTCCAGTTCTGGAGGATTGTCGTCAATCGAACGAATAAAGTAGTCAAGCGGATTCGCACTTTCAAGATTAGAAAAATCTGCCGCAGCGATACGGTAAACGCCATCTTGGTTAACGGTAAAACTCGCGATGCCTATATTACCATCTATATCTAGTTGTAGGTCTGCATAGGGTGAAAGGGGATCCAGTCCTTCATCGTCATTAGAGAAACTCTCTTCAAATTGCAGATTGGCAGTGGCAATAGCTTTGTTGAAAGTAACAGTTAATTCAATGTTCGTTCCCTCGGGCACAATTATATCGCCGCTGTCTTCTTCGATTGCATCCTCTATACCGGTGTAGTCTGGATAATCGTAGGCGATATCAATTTGTTCTACCTGCGGCAAATCAAAGAGTGAAATTCTATGCTGTGTGGAATTTTGCTCTCCCCGCTCAATAAAACTGACATAGTAAGTAGTGTCCTCTTCTAGCGAAGAAATATAATAGCTAAATGAAGCGCTCTCACTGCCACTGCCATCACGGACCATGGAGTAATCCCTCCAGTTCACATTGTCGTCTTGCAAACGTAGATTAATTGATCCTGGAACCGCATTGCTGACTCGAGCAACAATGGTTACACCATCACCCCGCTGCATTTCGATATCGCCCGGCTCAATGCTGATTTCAATGTCAGGCAAAACCTCTATCAATACAATAGGTTCACTAATAGCGAAAGGCCAGATCAAACGACTACCTGCTGAAAACAAAGCATCTGATGATAAAAATGCCACAGCAACTATGGCTACTACCGAAACGGCAGAAGCAAAACTAATCCAAGAAGCTTTGGAGGGAGTTACTGTTTCTACTTCGGCTTGCTGTTGCTGTACATGTTCTTGCGCATCCCGCCAAAGTTGTTGGATAAATTGCTGGGAGACACCTCGACGACCATTAGCTAAATCGTCTTCGGTAAACTCGAGGGAAGTAAGTAGACGTTGTTCGAAGTCAGGAATATGATCTTCGACATAGTGAGCAAGGCGACGATCATCGGTATGACTTCGTCTTAGCACGCGGGCAAAAGACCAAAGCAAAAGACCAAATCCAAAAACCACAATAGTGAAGAGAGCAATTGCTCCCTGCTTGTCCAGTTTCAACCAGACTGCCAATGTTGCAATCGCTAGCGTAAACAGCGCGACCGCAATAACAAAGAAGCTACTCTGTTTCAGAATAAATAAATTACTCCGACGGCGTCGAAGATTCTTAAGAGTTTCTCGCAAACTATCGAAAGTGGGAGACGACATAAAGGCTCTTCTGTCCAAAGTGAATGATTATCTACCCAAGCCTACTTGTTCTTATAGCGTTTGCTTATAAATTGAACAGTAAACAGCCTAAACTTCGGTGGCGAAAAAGCCTCTCTCAACGTCGACCATAACGTCAACAATTGATCATACAAATCAGTTCGAATAACGCTCGAACTCAGGGCTATTTCTCCCACCAAGACAGGCAGATTGCTATAACTGTACGAGCCTAACTATCCCATTAACCCACCCAGAAAAGCAAGACCTTATAGGCAGCAAAGAGGGCAAAACCTTAGTAAAATAGGATAACCAGAAAGAAGGCAGAATCTAGCCTATAGATGGCTGTATTTAGACAGTTTTATAGTACCGCTGGGCTAGAGGACGGCTGGAAGCGGGATGTAAAATCTTGCACTTGATTCAGTCTGTTGAAACGCCCATCTCTTCGGGTCGGTAATATGCTGAATCTTTAGGAAAAACCCGAATGTTACTTGCAGTTACATCTGTGATCAGATCGTTCAAATTTCGATGATTGGCGATATCTCTTAAAGTCGTACTAGTTGGTTTTGGGATAACTATATTCTCAGCTTCCTCTTCAGCAAGCGCGTCACTGGGGCTAATCCAACGATGATCGAGAATCTCATCATTATCTACTGTAACATTGACCAAAGCAGTTAGAGGATAAATAAAGAACCAAGTGCAAAATCGTCGTGGTTGCTTTGGCGGAGTCGTCCAATGGGCAGTGTGAATTAATAACTTCTCGTCAATATCAATGCCTGCTTCTTCTTTAGTTTCACGCACTGCCGCCTTCAAGGCGGCTTGATACTCAGACCCAGACTCACTGTTCTCGAAATCAGCGGCATCCACCCGCCCACCTGGAAATACCCAGTGCCCCCCATGAAAAACCAAGCGCGAATTTCGTTGCACCAACAAAACTTCAATATTATCGCTTGTTGCAGTTTCACGCACCAAGACTACCGTTGCTGCTGGTACTGGCTTTAATTCGCTCATAAGAATCCTTGAATTTTATTTATTATGCACCAGCTTTGACTTGCTACGCGAACCAATCCTCAGAACACGTAGCCGATGCAGGTATATTGCCAGACGCCAAAGCAAAGCATAGAATCGCGCCTTCCGGAACCAAAAAAACAAGTCTCGACACGGCATCAAGGCTTCGATACTGCTTATATAGTTTATAGTTTCGGCAATCACCAGCAGAGTGTGAACTGGTTATTAACGTAGAATATGAAATTCGCTTACATCAACAATACAAGAGAATGAGGAAATAGCATGACGATTAATTTTGAAGACCGCGTTGCCGTAGTCACCGGCGCAGGCGGAGGCCTGGGTAAACAGCATGCCTTGGAACTAGGTCGCCGTGGAGTAAAAGTCGTAGTTAATGATTTGGGCGGCGGTGTTGATGGCTCCGGATCAGGGACCGCAGCCGAATTAGTCGCTGGGGAAATTAACGCTAACGGAGGCGCAGCTGTCGCCAACTCTGCCTCAGTCACCGACCTTGATGCGGTAAAGGCAATGGTTGAAAACACCATGGCAAAATGGGGTCGAATAGACATTCTAGTTAATAATGCCGGAATTTTACGCGATAAAACCTTTGCAAAACTTGAATTGGATAATTGGCACGCCGTCCTAGATGTGCACTTAACCGGAAGCGTAAATACCACCAAGTGTGTCTGGCCAATAATGATCGAACAAAATTATGGACGCATAGTGATGACCACTTCCACGTCGGGCTTATTCGGAAATTTTGGACAAAGTAATTACAGTGCTGCAAAGCTTGGCTTAGTAGGCTTCATGAATACATTAAGAGCAGAAGGGGCCAAATATAATATTTTTACAAATTCCATCGCTCCTATTGCCGCGACGCGTATGACCGAGGATTTGCCGGGTTTCGAAGACAGCGCAGAAAAACTCGCGCCTGAGCTGGTAACCCCTGCTGTCGTATTCCTGTGCAGTGACCACGCTCCAAACGGACGAATTATTCAAGCTGCTGGAGGAAGATATTATTCTGCAGATGTCAGAGAGAACGTAGGTGTCGATCTCGGGTTAAATGCCACTGTGGAAGATATTCAAGAAAATATTGAAACCATATTAGATATGGCTTCCAATAAAGGAATTCTGGAAAGAACTCACCATCGGTAAATCCCTTCCAAGGGCTAGTATCCCTATATAACTCTAATCAGGAACAGTCGATCAGTCAGCTTTAGCTTGATCGGCTGCTACCTGTATAATTGATGCTCGCTCCTTAATCAAACCCACTAATGCCGATAGCTCTGGGTATTCTGCATACAGATCCCATGCCAATACTTTCTTGCAAACCTGAGTTACCGGCCCTAAAGAATAGATCAAATAGAGATCTGCGTAAGAAAATTCAGCGCCCGCCAACCACGGGCCATATTGTGCAATTTTTGCCAGAGAGATGAATCCTTTTTCCAGTTGCGCCTTCACTTCTGCCTTCAATTCATCAGTTGCAGGCCTACTAAAAAAAGCGTCACCATATAAACGCCGGCCAGGTAATTCGATGTCTAACTCCAGATGCCGCATTAGTTCCTGCACTTTAGCTTTGGCAAAGCTATTCGTGGGATAAAGCGAAGCTCCGGCACCAACAGAATCCACATAGTCTATTATCACACTAGTCTCAGTAATAAAGCCCTCGTCCGTTTCCAGACAGGGAACTTTGCCCATGGGGCTTTTCTGCAGAAAATCAGACTCTTGATTTGGTAAAACATGCACCTCTTCATATCCAACATTATTCTCAAGCATTGCTGCTTTAACCATGTTGTAATAATTACTATAAGTCATTCCGTGTAATTTAATTGTCATATCTTCCTCAAATAAAATAGTCTGTTACTCTAAAATCTCTGAGCCAATAATAAATCACCGAACCTCAAATACCAAGTTGAAGAGCGAAGATCTAATAAAAGAAAAACACTAACCTGTAGCCTCCAATTTGCAAAGATTCACTACGTTACTTTAATTGGCAATAGGATCAAAAGCATTTCTATGAATAGCACTTCTACTAATAAAATAGGCCGCGAAAGCAACGAAAATGCTACAACAAAAAAGATATTGTTGCTATCAGCCTACGATGCAGCAAGCCATAAGCTTTAGCGACAGCGCGTGGCTTCGTTGCTGCCACAATTTCAATGGATTCATTTAAGCCTTCCGCCGCGAAATTTTACTTGGAAAATACGTGGCAATAGTCTCCTGTGGGCACAGAGCAAGCGAGAGCTATTGGAGCAACACTATGATCTATTGCTGGCAACATCCATGGTGGATCTCGCTTCACTGCGGAGGTTTATTCCATCTCTTGGCTCGATACCTAGCATCGTATATTTTCATGAAAATCAAGTTGAATATCCGATCGACAATGAACGTAAAGAAAGAAAATCCATTGACAATATTGAACCGAAACTAGTTCCCATCTACTCAGCACTGTGTGCTGATAAAATTCTTTTCAATCGTAACTTTAATCGCGACAGTTTTCTTAAAGGGTCAGGAAACTTTTTAGAAAATTACCAGACAAAATACCAAAAACAGCCTAGAAAAAACTGCATAAGAGCGCGGTGTTGGCTGTTCCTATCGGACAGCAGGAAATTCTCAATCTCTTAGCTAAACACCCACAAGAGCAAGCTAATGAAACTTCCTCTAATCAACTAACCTCGGATGAATTGAAGGTGGTTTGGAATCATCGCTGGGAATATGACAAAGGCCAGAGCTTGTTGCTTGAGGTGTTGAGGATTTTGGTTAAGCGACAACTACCCATTGTTTTGCAGCTTGCGGGGGAAGAATTTCGGCACTCCCCTATGGAATTCAAAGAAATCCGCACTTGGATAAGCAAACAAGCCTGCTATTCAAAATTTCAGAGTATTCAATGTGGCTATGTGGAGGATCAGTCGACCTACTACAGACTACTATGTAGTGCCGATGTAGTGCTTTCTACAGCACTACATGATTTCCAGGGGTTGGCCATACAAGAAGCCAGTTTGGCAGGCTGCACACCTCTTGTACCCAATGACTATCCTACCCTGAATATTTCCCCACAGCGTTTCGTTATCAAACATGCGAGCAGGCCACGCAATCTGCGGCAAATATCGTGGCGCGTTTATTAAATTGGCAGAAATTAAAGAGTACAGGAAATAACTTACCAAAAGCCGAATTGCCAGAACTTGCCAATGAGAAACTTAGTGAACGTTATGGAAAGACGTTCTTACCACTGATGGCAGCGGTGGAAGGTTAAAGAACTAATTTACCCGTTCCAGCAAGGGAAAAACTATTTCCTGATCAATCTGAATTCGATTGAAGTCCAAAGCAGGATTGTACTGACGTAATAACCACACTGGAGTGGAGTAACGTGACCGGGCGATGCCACCAACATTATCACCGGGTCGCACTTTGTATTGTTCAACATTCTGAATTCGATAATTACTGAAGAACTCACTTTGTAAGGTGGAATGAAAATCCCGCCGCATTAATTCGAACCCCGCTATATTCACTTGGGAAAAATCCAAGGTAAGCCGATCACCAATAATCAACGGATCGCGGTAAGCCATATTATTCAGTCTGCGCAGATCCCAGGCGCGAATTCCCAACCAATCAGCATAGTGGCCCAATGTTTCCGAAGCTTGTATCTCAACTGAATTGTTACTGGCGACCATGTAGTCTGATGGGTCTGCAGAAAGTGATTCACTAAGCTGTTCATTGTTCTGCGCTGCATCAAATACAGGATCGAGCGCTTCGGCAATCTCTTCCTCTGGCGTAACAGGTGCCTCCAATTCTTGGTTGTCCGGCAATACTGCAGCTGGCGGAAGAGTTTCCTCTATAGCGGCAGCATCAGTTAGCGGACTAGCAGCCACACTTATATTCAATGCTAACTGGATTGAAGCAGGAGATTCATTTTCTCTGGAAGCTATACTGCTTGCGTCTGTGGGCTCAACCTCAGATTCATCTTCCAAGAATTGTAGTTCCGTTGGTGGCACTGACAAAGAATTCGTGTCAATAGCCGCTATCTGAACCCCATCGGACTGAAATCCTGGCAGACGAATCTGTTGACCTGGAAAAATACGATGGGGATCTGCGATGCCATTGCTAGCCAATAGCTCTTGTTCAGTCACTGCAAAGCGAGCGGCTATAATTGAAACCGTATCGCCTCTGCCCACTGTGTAGAGTCCATCACTGGGTATCGATCTTATCGAATCAGCAACTCCGGCAATTTGTGCTGCTCTGCCATTTTCTTGCGGAAGCAAAAGCCGCTGGCCTATCTGAATTCGATTTCTACTAGTCAATTGATTTAATGCCACCAACCGGGTAACCGATGTGTTGAATCTACTGGCTATTACTGAAAGGCTATCCCCTCGCTCTACTATGTAAGCAACATCTGGTGTTTGGATACCAAACTTAAAATCATTTGGAATCATCGCCAGCAAATTACCGGAAGCCACTGCTTCACGTCGCACTTTTACTGTGAATCCGCTGGGAATACGTTTGTTCCCTTCCCAGACAGCCGGACGTAGAGCTGGATTATCAGCTTGTAGTTGTTCTAGGCTAATTCCGACGGAACTGGCAAAGACTTCGGCATCGATGAAGGCGTCGATTTTAATTTCGCGAAAATTTGGTGCTGGATTTAAACGGAAATCTCCAAAATATTCCCGAGCATTGTTTTCTACTTCTAACACCGCCAGAAATTGTGCGTAAAAATTCCTTGAGGCAAATCCAAATGATCTCCCCCTATAATTAGCAATAATTTTCTCGATGTCGGTAGTTTCAGTTTGCCTTACCGCACGGGCGATTCCGCCAGCGCCATGGTTATAAGCTGTGAGTGCCAATGGCCAAGTACCAAGTACACTGTAATTATATTCCAGCAGACTCATAGCAGCGTTACTCGCGGTATAGGGATCCATTCGCTCATCGACGATGTGATCTATACGCATAAAACGCTGGCCTGTGGCTCTGCCAAATTGCCACATGCCCGCTGCTGATGCGCTGGAATACGCGCCAGGATTAAATGAGGATTCGACGTGGGGCAATACACCTAATTCGATAGGAAGGTCTTTTTCCCGTATAACCTCATTAATATGCTGCCTATAGGCGCCTGAACGTTGCAGACCTCCAAGAAATCTATCGGATTGTCCTAGTTGCCAGCGCACATTTGATGCCGCTGTGCGCAAAGTTTGATTGCTCACATTCGCCGGCCAGAGTGCGAGTATTTCTTCTTGTCCTCTGGTTAGAAGATCGCGCTTACCAGCAGCCAACTCTCGCAGATCTTCCTGAATGCGCGTACGCGTCTCTTCAATCTGCGTTCGATTAAGCGGGAGGCTGGTATAAATTACCGAGAGATGCTGAGAATCATGGAGAAAACCACTTTGCGTATTTACTTCTGTATAGACTTTTACCCAGAAATTAATCGCCGCTTCTATTTCAGGGGGCCGAGGAAACAAATCAGTGGGTTGGGCAAACAGATAAGAACTAGGAAATATAGACAGAAGTAGTGAAAGCAATAGCACCA